>Ga0351844_1422_pt1 | contig 7027 bp, 5 predicted proteins | sample TotcelHFGM3001L5_FD_206880 | JGI IMG/M metagenome (GOLD analysis project Ga0351844, IMG submission 206880) | Enriched cells from coal bed in the Powder River Basin, Montana, United States - Total cells FGM rep1 HSBNCT.FGM.300.1.L5 ... | reverse complement strand
ACCGTTCTACCGTTCGCGACAAAGCCAAGGGAATGGGCAAAATCCCTCGCTGCGGAAGGGTAAGGGACCTGAGAAGCTGCAGGGCAATCACCTGTCTGCCCGGACCTCGTTTGCCGACGGCACCAAATCGCCCTTGCCTCGCCCAAGATCGGCGCAATAGCCTGCGCGGATGCTGTGGCGGCTTCGGCGGACGATGCACGATCGGTTCGCGCTCGTCCGCGGATGCAAAACGGGGGCGCGCCTCGCCGGCAGGGCTGACGGTCCGCCCCTATTGGCCAGGCGCCGAATCGCTGGCGCGCCGCCGCAGTTGTTCGATCCAAGGCGCGATGTGGTCGTCGTAGGAAAACCCCTCGTCGCCGTACAGGTTGTCGTCGTTGTCAAAGCGTTTGGACAGCCGACCCTCGCGATCGTAGATCAGGACTGCGGGGATGGAGCTTAACTGGAGTCGCTGGAAGATGTCTTCGTCCGGCTCGCTGGAGATCACGTTGGGAAAGGCGGCGCCTTGTTTAGTCAGGAATTGGCCGATCGAATCGAGAAAGGACTCGGGGGTTTCGCCGACCGCACCGGAGTAATCCAGATTGAAGCCCAGGCAGACGACGTCGCCGGAGTGGTCCTGCGCCAGCTTGACCAGTTTCGGAAACTCGCGCACACAGGGCACGCACCACGACGACCACAAATCCACGACCACAACCTTGCCGCGCTGGTCGGCGATCCATTGTTGGACCTCGTCCCAGCTTTTCACGGCTAGCGAGCTGGGGCCTTGTTCGGCGTCCCGTGCGGCGGACGAAGGCAACGCACCGCCGTCCGGCGGTGCCGTCTGGGCAGGCGTTTCGGCGGCCGGTGGCGCCGCGGTCGGCGGGGGAGCCGAGGGACTGCCACAGCCCAAGCAGGACAGAAGGACCCAACCGACGAAAACACGCGGTGCGATGATGTCCATAAAGAACCTCCGGAAACGCGGGGCCTGGGTGTACGCCAGAACCATCGTCAAAGCGAGACTCGAACCACCAAACAGTTTACCACGTGAAAAACATGGTCCAAGGGGCGGGCGGTGCAGAAACCGGAGCAATTTGTTTTTTCTGCGCTTTAATGCTGGCAACGGACGAGGTGTGGCGATATGTTGGCAGACAGCGTGTGTTGTTCGGCGACCGGGAACGGACACCGTCGCCATCGCGAGCGGTTGGTATGCTTGACGGGAGAACATGATGGACAGGCAGGGAGAAAATCGCAAGGCGTCGCGGCGAGCGTTTATCAAGGCGGGCCTGAGCGCGCTGGCGGCTCCTTACGTAGTGCCGCGTACGATCTTGGGAGCGACGGCGCCCAGCAATCGCATCAACCTGGCGCTGATCGGCGCCGGGAACCAGAGTCGCGTCGACCTGCCCAGCGTGCTGCGTTTCGCGGATGTCCAAGTCCTGGCCATCTGCGACGTGAACCGCGGCAGCGATGGCTACGCCAGACCCGAACATTTTCTCGGTCGCGAACCGGTGCGGGACCTGGTCAACAAGCATTACGCGGAGGAGACGCGCAGCGGCAAGTATCGAGGCTGTGAGGCCTACGCCGATTTCCGCGACGTGCTGGCGCGAGAGGATATCGACGCCGTGATGGTTATCCTGCCCGACCACTGGCATGCCTTGGTCACCGTGCTGGCTTGCCAGGCGGGCAAGGACGTGTACTGCCAGAAGCCCATGTCGCTGACCGTGCATGACGGCCAGCAGATGATCCAAGCGGTTCGCAAGCACGAGCGAATCCTGCAGGTCGGCAGCCAATATCGGTCCAACCCGGTCGTCCGCCGCGTGGCCGAATTGGTGCGCAACGGCCGCATCGGCCAGGTCCAGCGGGCCGTGGCCATCGTCAACGACAGCGGCCCCGGCCCTGGCCCCGGCTGGAAAGCGATGCCGGTCCCGGACGGCTTCGACTATGATCTGTGGCTCGGTCCCGCGCCCGAAGCGCCCTACCACCTCGATCGCTGCCTGTACCGCTTCCGCTTTCACCTGGACTACTCGGGTGGCCAGGTCACCAATACCGGTCACCACTCGAACGACATCGTGCAATGGGTCTTGGGGTTGGACGGCAGCGAACCGGTCGAGTTTGAGGACCTCGGATCCGTCTGGCCCCCGGCAGGCCATCTGTACACCACGGCCATGAAGACGGCGTTTCGCGCACGGCATGCCAACGGCATCGAATTGATCTGCCAGACGCAGGACCCCGGCTTTGGCGCCCGCTTCGAAGGCACCGACGGCTGGATCCAGTACTCCGGCAACAAGATCCAGGCTTCGTCGGACGCGATCCTCAATTCGCCGATCGGCGACGAGGAGCTTCGTCTGCCGGTCAGCGACAACCACTACCGGAACTGGCTGGATTGCGTCAAGTCGCGCGAGGAGCCGATCGAGCCGGTCGAAGTGGGCCACAGCACGGCGAATATCTGTCACTGCGGCAATATCGCGATGCGACTGAAACGCAAGCTGCGTTGGAACCCGGACACCGAGACCTTTGTCGACGACGCCGAAGCCGACCAGATGCTTCGCCGCCCTTATCGCGAGCCTTGGGCCAAATTGGCGTTGCCAACAACGTAAGGACTGGTCGGCCGCCATGCCGCAGAAATGCCCCGGGGACTCGCCAACTCGGGGGCTCGCCAACGTGTCGCCCGATAGGGGCCGGAACGTTACCATCGCGGCAACCCCGCCGACACGCTTCACGTCGTGCCAGTCGAGCCTGGGCTACCCTCCGTCCGTGCTTAATTCCAGCCGCGCGCGAATCTCGACCGATTGATCGTCGCGCAACACGGTCAAGGTTACTTCATCGCCGGCTTGATGCCGTTCGAAGACCGTCAGCAGATCGTTCGTGGAACGAACCGGTTTCTGGTTGACCGCCACGATGATGTCTCCCAAGAACACGTTCCCGCGACGGTCTCGGCTGGTCGGACGCAAGCCCGCCGCTTCGGCCGAACTGCCCGACTTGACGGCCAGCACCAACACGCCTGCGACGCGCAGCCGCCGAGTCCAGTTGTCCGGCGCCACGGCGATCGCCAGCCCGGGCCGCAGGATCTTGCCGTGCGCAATCAGATCCGGCGCGACCCAACGGATCGTGTCCACCGGGATGGCAAATCCGATGCCCGCGTGAGCGCCGGAAGGACTGACGATAGCCGTCGTCATGCCGATCAGCCGGCCGAGACTGTCCAGCAGTGGACCGCCGGAATTGCCCGGATTGATGGCCGCGTCGGTCTGGATGACGTCGCTGATCGACCGCCCGCCCACGGATTCGATCTCGCGTCCCAGGGCGCTGATAACCCCGGTCGTCAAGGTGTGGTCCAGCCCAAACGGGTTGCCGATGGCAAACGCCTTCTGCCCCACCTGCAAATCCTGTGACGTGCCCAGCGGCAACTGTCCCAACCGCTCCGCCGGGGCGTCGATCTTCAGCACGGCCATGTCTTTGTCGGCGGCCACGCCGACCAACACTGCGGACCAACTGGACCGATCCGCCAACGCCACTTGCACGCTGTCCGCGTTCCGGATGACATGAAAGTTGGTCACCACGTGACCTTGCCGGTCCCACAGAAAACCGGTCCCCGTACCCTGCGGTACCCGCATCACGTTCAGGGTGAAAAAGTCTCGTTCCAGCCCGTGCGTCGTGATATGCACGACTGCCGGCGAGGCTGCGGCGAACAGGGCGATGGTGGCCCGTTCCTCCGCAGCGAGATCGCCGCGCGGCCCGGGCGGAGTCTCGCGCATCGCCGCCGCCCGAGGGCCGGGCTCGTCGTCTGCGCCCAACGATTGTCGTTCGCCAGCGGTGCCCAACGGTTGCCTTTGGCCGCTGTCCAACGGCGGTTCGGTGGCGGGCGGCAGTGCCGGGGCGGGGACGAATCGTTGCCACAACACCACGACCGACAGCACCAGCACGCACAGCACCAGCACGCGATGGGACAGCGCCGGCCGCGTGGGACTCGAAGGATCGGGGCGGAAAATATCTCGCGTCATCGCAGCGCCTCGTTGCAAGCGGGTTGTTTGCCGGATAGTGTAACACGTACACCGTGCGACGGGGAGACAAAACCCCACGCGAGAAACGCACCGTTCGTCGTACCGGCTTCCGCCGGTCATTGTAAAGGAGAAGCTCTGTGACGCACAACAAACTGATTTCCGTAATCCTGGCTGCGGCGCTAATCAGTCCCGCCGCGTGGGCCGCCGAGCAGATCTTTCTGCCGGTGAAAATCGACGGTCCGGTCCACGATCCCCAGCAGCACAGCTACTGGTTCGGACCGTTTTCCGAGTGCTGTTCCGTAGCCGACTTGAACGGCGACGGCCTCGTGGACCTCGTCGCCGGCCGGAATTGGTACGAAGCGCCGGATTGGAAAAAGCACGCGGACTTTCGCGACGGGGCGGAAACGAACGGGCCCGAAACCGACAACAACAGCGAATTCGCCATGGACGTCAACCGCGACGGCTGGCCGGACATTGTCAGTTCCGGCTGGATGCGGATGTGCGGCGCGTTCTGGTACGAGAACCCCGGACCCGAGGGCCTGCGTTCGGGCGCCAAATGGAAAGCCCATCGCATCCACTCGGCCAGGAACATGGAGGGCGTGATCCACGGCGACCTGGACGGGGATGGCGACGACGATATCCTCGTCAACCACTGGGCGCCGGTGCCGGGCCAGGGGATGACGTGGCTGGAGCACATCGACCAGGCTCCGTGGCTGGTCGAACGCGTGATCGGAACGGAGGGCGAGTATCACGGCAACGGCATCGGCGACATCAACGGCGACGGCCGCAACGACATCGTCACGCCCCGCGGTTGGTACGAAGCGCCAGCCGATCCACGGAACGGCCAGTGGATTTTCCACGCCGATTACCTGGTCCATCGCGTGGATCAGCCGAAACAGCCGATCCCCGCTTCGCACCCGATGCTCGTGGTCGACGTGAACGGAGACGGTTTGGCGGACATTATTTTCGGCGCGTCGCACGAGTACGGCTTGGCCTGGCTCGAACAACAACTCGACGCCGACGGCAAGCGGAGTTTCCGGACGCACTGAATCGAGACCGATTTCGGCCAGTTTCACACCATGGCGCTGGGCGACTTGAATGGTGACGGCGTTCCTGATTTGGTGACCGGCAAGCGGCTGTTTGCCCATCACGGCCGAGACACCAGCTGCTACGACCCGTTGTTCGCATTCTGGTACGACCTGCAAGGCGGCAAGTTCGTCCGGCACGTGCTGTCGTACAACCACCTGCCGTGGTTTCCGGGCGAGAAGAACATCAATCCGCCGCCCAACGGAGCAGTTGCCGTGGGCATGAAACTGAACATCGCCGACATGAACAAAGACGGCCGCAACGACATCATCATCGCCGGCAAGACGGGCTTGTACGTATTCTACAACGAAGGCACGATGCCGCGCGAGCGAGGCCCGCACCGGCTGCCCGACGAATCCACCTACCCGTCCTGGGTCGATTGGAGAAATCAGTAACCCAACCAGGCTCAGACGTACAGAATTCAATTTTCGCGGAGCAAGACGATCCCTGGGATTGAGCCGCTCGACCGCGAAAATTGAATTCTGTACGTCTGAGCCCTTCTGAGGAGGAGCATCCACCATGCGTTGTCAAATTCTCTTTGCCCTCGTAACCATCGTCCTCGCCACCGTCGCGGCACCGCCGGGGATCGCTGCGGAAACCGCCTCGTCCGATTGGCAGTCGCTGTTCAACGGCCGGGACTTGGAGGGCTGGATCAGCGGTCCCGACAAGTCCTGGGTTGTGGAAGACGGCGTCATCGCGCTGCGGCGTGAATTCGACGGCCGCGAGCACAACGCCGATTACCTGTGGACGAAGGAGACCTACGGCGATTTCGTCCTGGAACTCGAATTCAAGATCCCCGAACAAGCCAACAGCGGCGTATTCCTCCGCACTTCGGACTTGGCCGATCCCGTCTACACGGGACTCGAGGTCCAGGTGTCCAACTCGTATGGCCGCGAAAACCTGAACCGCGGCGGAACCGCCGGAGCGATCTACGATTGCCAGGCCCCGGCCAAGAATGCGGTCAAGCCGCCTGGCGAGTGGAATCGAATGCGCGTTACCTGCCAAGGGCCCAGGATTCAAGTCGAACTGAATGGCGATGGGGTCATCGACATGGACTTGGACCGCTGGACGCAGCCCAAGCTGAACCCCGACGGCTCGCCGAACAAGTTCCCTCGAGCGTTGAAGGATTTCGCCCGCCAAGGCCACATCGGACTGCAGGACCACGGCCGCGCCGTGTGGTACCGGAATATCCGCATCAAGCGGCTGGAGGCTGCGGCTTGGGCGTTCGTCCCGGACGAGTATGGATTGGTGCTGAAGACGCCTGCGGGGCAGACCATGTTTCGCTACATGGCCGTGAGGCCGGAAGGCACGCCGTTGACTGCCAACAGCGTCTGCTGCTTGTATCCGGTCAAGACGCCCGGCGGCCAGGACGTGGTCGAGTTCGCGCCGGTCGATCATCCGCACCACCGTGGCGTGTTCCTGGCCTGGCACGCCATCGAGGGCGAGATCCCGGCCGATTTCTGGGGCTGGGGCGAGTTTGCGCCGACCAAGGACCGCGTGATCGTCAATCGCAGTCTGAAGCCCGTCGTCGCCGAAGGCCCACACCAGGTGCTCGCGCTCGAAGCCCGCAACGACTGGGTGGCTCAAGGCACGACGCTGATCGAAGAGACGACCACGATCAGCGCTCGGCAAACGCACGGCGTCAACGTGATCGACTTTGACTTTCGCCTGCTGCCCAAGTCCGACTTGACGCTGCTGCAGACGGCCTTCAGCGGTTTTTGCGTCAAGTCGCGCAAGGACGGCAAGGCGGTGTACACCAGCCCGGAGGGCCGCGTGACCTTGCCTGCGCCACACCATCTGAAGCCCGAGACCGATTGGCCCGCTGCAGCTTGGTACGACTATACGATCGCACTGGACAGTGGCCAGACGATCGGCGCCGCCGTGGTGGATCATCCCGACAACCCGCCTTCGACCTGGCACAACCTGGAACCGATTGCCATGATCAACCCCTGCATCGTGGCGCCGGGGCC
>Ga0351844_1419_pt1 | contig 7079 bp, 5 predicted proteins | sample TotcelHFGM3001L5_FD_206880 | JGI IMG/M metagenome (GOLD analysis project Ga0351844, IMG submission 206880) | Enriched cells from coal bed in the Powder River Basin, Montana, United States - Total cells FGM rep1 HSBNCT.FGM.300.1.L5 ... | reverse complement strand
TGGATGCGGCACCGGGTGAGGCATAACCGGCCACCTCGTTGAAGATATTGGTTTTAGCCGACTGAAATCCTGCAAATGTCTGATCGGACTTGCCGTCCTCATCACCCAGAACCAGATGGCCGGTCGCAGCGGAGACCGTGGTCGAGTTATTAACCACGGCGGTGCTAACAAGATTTAAGCTAAAGTTGGGACCGAAACGGTCATCGCCACCATGGAGCACGAGAGTGCTATCCTTGACATTCACTTCCATCGTATTGGTCCCGAGATTTGTATTGGTCCCGCTGACGTAATTCGTTCCCCCCGCAAAAATGATCTTATTAAAAGAATTTCCGGTATAGGTATTATTGCCTTGGAGACGCAATGTGCCGGCGCCCTTTTTATAAAATCCCGGTGCCGTCAAATCCGCTCCGATCACGAGAGCGTCCCCTGCTCCGATGGTAATGAGGTTGTAGGCATTGAAGGCCAGCTTTCCATCAATAGAGTAGTTCGCTCCCGCGCCCTCGGAATCCGCTATCACCCCACTGGCACCCACAGTGAGCGTCGCATCATTAGTTGATGTAATGGCAAAGCCCGTGGAGGACGACAGTCGAAGCGAATCAACAATTTGGTTCGAATCCACTATCGCGGACGTGCCCGAGCCAAACTCCACTCCACCTCCTTGCGGGAGGGTATTTCCCGCCCAATTTTGAGTATTACTCCAATCGGCATCCGTTCCACCTGCCGTCCACTGTTTATCCTGCGGAAAGACTATGCTGTCATAGATGGCGCTGCTCTGATCAAGCTGCAATCCATAGAGCTGGGCATGCTGAACTCCGGTAAACTGAAGCTCAAACGAAACGATCTCTGCCGAAACCTGGCTAAGGTCAAACTGCACACCCCATGTATTCCGGTAGATATCCTCGTAGCCCGTCGGCATCAGGATATCTCCAGTGTAAAGTTGGGAAATGAGACTGGAGAAGGATGCCTCCAAAAAGCCAAATCCATCAGCCGTCGTATATTTCAAGACGGGTAGCTTATGATCAAAAAAATCGTATCCCCACGCTTCACCAATATTGACCTGAAAGGCCACGGTTTTGACTTCGTCCACGGGCGTCGCATCCACCACACCGAGGGTGCCGCCGTCATGATTCACGATGGCGGAAGCGCCGCCAAAATAGATCGCCTCACTGGCCGGATAAGGACCGCCCGACAAACCGTTACTGATCTTGTAAAGCAGAGCGTCACCGGATCCCGTGGTATTAGATCCGATGGCTCCCACCGTTGTCGTCCCGTCGTTATAAGAGGTCCAGTTGCCGCCGGAGGTCTTCCATGCTCCGGTGCCGGGAAACATCATTCCTGAATAGCCTCCACCGACATTCAGATTGGACCATGCATCATAGTCCGTAGTACCCAGGAGATTTAGCGAGACAGGGGTAGCATGAGCCACGCTCATCAAAGAAGCGGCCACGGTTGTTAACAGGAAACTTTTCTTCATCATAAAAAATGCGTTGCGGAAGCGAGATTGCGAGACTGACAAAGACGAACGATTTGCGCGTCCTTGAGATTGTGATCAGACGGCGTGATCTTGTGCTGTCCTTGCCCGGCGGCGACGGGAGCTCAGAATCGCGAGAAGACCGATGCCAATGAGGGCAAATGTCGTCGGCTCAGGAACAGGCGCGTAATTCAGAATAAGATCGTTGCCTTCGATACTGACGCTAAACGAACCACTTAGGGCATTCTCAAAACCGCCGACATCGATCAGGAAAGCATCCTCTGAGAAACCAGTAATACCTGCCGATGCAGAGGCGATAACCCATGAATACTCGGCCATATTATCAAATCCATCGAGAAGGCCGATCTCATTAAATGCATCGAGGCTCACAAGCTGCAGCGTGAAGCGATCCGAACCGTCCGCCATGATGGTCAGGCCTCCGGTGATATTGAGAAAATCCCAACCGGTGCCAGCACCGGCGGCGAGGTTGCCAATTTCCCAAAGATAAGTTCCGCCTCCGTCCCAAGTTTGGCTCACCGTCTGCATCTGGCCCGGGCTATTACCTGGAGAGAGGACCACTCCGTTTCCGACGGTAAAGGCTCGCTGTACATTGCCAGCCCCCGTGAGCATACCTGAATTCAGCAGCAGGTTGCCGCTGCCCGCCAGAGAGCCATCGATCTTCAGAATGCCACCATCGAGCGTCACATCGCCGCTGCCACTGATGGAAGAGCCGGAGGCTACTTCCAGACGCGCAGCCGCATCGACCGTCACGGCTCCATTCCCCGTCAACGACGAACCGCCCTCGATCAAGAGTGTACCAGCGGCAACACGAGTCGCATTGTTGTAAGTCTTGTTCGTGCCGGTATAAACGACGGTGCCCTCACCATCCAGAGTGAGGGTCTTTGACGTATGACCTCCGGTCATCTCGCCGGAAACAATCATGCGGTCGGTAGAGCTTGTGGCTGTCAGATAGACATTCCCCGCCGCGCTGTCCGTCGAATCCGGATCGGCGGAAGTGCCCGTGAATTTGATATTTCCCGAGAAGACCGCGCCATCTCCCGTGCCCGTGACACCGAGACGCTTCCCAAAATCTCCGGGAGCCAGGGTAATATTGCGGGAGATCTCATGATCTCCCTCGATGAAAAGCTCCGCCATCCAGTCGCCATCGACGGCCACGTATTGATACAGGCTGGCATCGCCTCCCAGAGCGATGTCCGAGGTGGTGCTTCCCAATGCCCCCGTCGCCCCGGCATCCCCCGCCACAATTACCCGACCATTCACGATCGTCGTCGAGCCTGTATAGGCATTCGTCCCCTCAATGCGAACCGTACCGTCCTGCACGCCGAGGAACCCCGTAAAGGTATTGTTATTGGCCAGGACCAGAGTCCCCTCGCCACTCTTGACCATGCCGTATCCCCCCGAAAGCACTCCATTCATCACGACGGTGCCATCGTTGATCTCGAAGAAATTCAAGGCCCCGAAAACGAAGTCCGTATCGATGGAATACGTGCCGGTTGCGCCCTCGCGAGTTGCCACGCCCGTATTGGATATCAGCGCATGTCCCGCAGTACTTCGGATCGTCACATCCTCGGCGCTTTCGAAAATCAGTTCCCCGATGGCATGATCCGCATCATCGATTTCCAAAGTCACCGCCTCTGCGTTCTGGAATTTGATGTTCCCATTTTCCTGCGGCATGGAGAGCCCGCTGTTGGCATGCAACTGCCAGTTCGCCGAGTTGCTCCAACTCCCCTCTCCCCCAACCCAGGCGGCGGAAATGGGAATACCGGCCTGATAGGTGTCTGCAGTGATCAAATCCAGCTTCTGCAAACTGACACTACTGGAGTTGGCATCAAAAAAGATCTGATAGGAGCTGATGGCGTTGCCGAATTGATCAGTCAACCCCGACAGGTCCCACTGGATGGCGACACGATTTGAGTAGCCTGCACTTGCGCTCCAATGGGAACTGCCACTGTTTGCGTACTCACGCAGATATTCCGCCTCGGTCGCGTAGATCTCGATGTCATTGAAGCCATCATTGTAAACGAGCTTAATCCCGGAGAAATCCATCGTATTTCCGTCGGTCTGAAACTGCATGATGACGGTGCCTGTGCCGGTGCCACCGTAGTCCGGACTGTTGTCGATGCGGAATCGTGTCTTCTGACTGTAGGTGTAGATATTCCCACTGATCTCCGGCCCAATGATCATGGCCGAGGTGGCGCCGTACTGGGTGAGCTGGGCATTGCGCGTGTCCCAAAAAGCCAGGGGGTCGGAGGGATTGTAAACGGTATTGGGCGCAAATCCTTCCGAAGAGCGAGTTACCGGCGCATAAGTATCATCCGAATAATCATCGGGCGTATCGAGTCCTCCGATTTGGATGCCTCCGTAAGGCGCAAACTTATCCGGATAATTCCCGGCAGTATGCGGCGCATAAAAGACATCCCATGCGCTGTACTCGTAAACCATGGAACCATAGTCCAAGGTCGGCGTGAACAGGCCATTGGGCGTGGGATTGGTCGGCGCAAATAGGAACTCTGCCTGCAGAGAAGACATCCCACCCCAAGCGGCAGCCAGGGTCAGAAGGGAACGCATTGTTTTTTTCATCGCCGACCTCCACCGCCAATGCCACCACTGCCCGTGGAAGCTACGCGGTAATTGGGATTATCATTGAGCTGGGCATTCTTGCTCCAGAAGCGCATATCCCGCAGGTCGTCCACCGTCTGCGTGCGCACACTTCCATCCAGGAAGACGCAGAGCACCCGGCCATCGTGACGAGGGTCCACGTGGAGGTTTTCATTCCATAGGGCCGTCTTGTAGGCGGGAGGTTCAATGCCGAAGCGTCCTTCCATTCTCACTCCTTCCACATCCGGGGTAAAGGCTGTGGCTAAAACGAGCAACGACGACGGCTTGGAACTTGAACTGTGCGAATGGCTGTTTCCTGCAATTGCTCAGCGGAAAACTGATTGTCCACCTTGTAACCGCCCACGAAGTAGTAGTTGATCCCGAAGGCCGGGCACAGACTCGTGCCATACTCCCGCATGCTCCCGGCGAAGGCCTTGGAAACCTGCTTCTTGTTTTCGTTGATCAGAATGACGCCATCGATCTTGTAATCAAAGTAGGGCGAAAGTCTGTACGGGTAACGATGAAGTGATCCTCCTGTGAGGCGGGTTCCGTCGGGAAGAGTGACTTCCTGACCGTCGATTTCCGGCGAGCGACCTTCATAATGAGCCACCATCAATTGCCCGTCATTCTCCGCGGCATTGCTTAGATAAGCAGAAATAAGGGTCTTGCCCGCCGCAATCTCGCGAGCCTGCTCCCCTTTGGAAATGGCACCGCGCCATGCGCCCGCCCCGAGTGTCACCATGGCAGCGATCACTCCGAGCGAGACCAGTATCTCGATCAAGGAAAAGCCGCTGCATCCTGTCGTATTCCGGGGAGAAGGAATCGCGCAGTTAAATTGTCTCATTTGTTTTCAGTCGCCGAGTCTCGCAAAGTCCGGAACTCCCCGCGCTCTTCGGGTTGATGCCCAAGTTCTCGGAATTGCAGTCAGCGTGCGCCCTTGTGAGCGTAGATGCCGGGTGAAATGCCGAATTGCTCGGTGAAGGCTTTTTGGAACGCGCTCAAGCTGGAGTAGCCGACAGCCATGGCCGCCTCGGTCACACTCATGCCGCGTTCGCGCATCAGCTCGGCGGCTTTTTCGACTCTCTTTAAACGGAGATACTTCGGCATCGAGCCACCGGTCTCCTCGGCAAAGAGGCGACTGAGATAGAAGGGACTGCAATCCACTTCCCGCCCCAGCATTTCCAAGGTCGGAGGATTCTCCAGATCCCGCTCCAAAAGATATTTCACGCGCTCGACACGCTCTTTATTGAGGCGCTTGTGACGATGGCAGAAGAGCTCGACGGGTTTGTCGGGGCGGAAGAGGGTCTGCGCGAGGACTTCGAGGATCTTGCCTTGATACCAGGAATCCATCGCAGCGGAGTTGACCGGCGGCTCCAGCATCTGCATCCGGATGGTGAGGAGATTCGAGGGCAGCACGCTGATATCCACCCAGGGCTCAAAGCGCGAGGGATTGTCCACAAAGCGCTTAATGCCCGGCAGCAGACCATCCATGACCGCATCAAACTGCGTCCGGAGATAGTCGGCAGACATCTCCACGGTCACAAATCGGTGCATGGAATCAATATCGCGTCCTGCTACCGGCTTCTGGGCGCGAACGGCATAGAGAGCGACCTGACCAGCGCTTAACTTGCTTGTCCCTGATCGGGAGCGCATCTCGCCGGTGCCCGTGTAGTTCAGGCAGATCTCCAGAGACTCTTCATGGAAGCTTTCCGACCATGCGAAAGACTCATCCACCTGGAAGTCATGCCACTCGATACTGACGCCCCTCTCCAGGATACTCCCGTAGAGTGGGCGCCAAACACCATTGACCTTGCTCCAGACTGAATGTTCGTCGAGCCCCTCTGTCGAGGGTTCCTCACCATGAGTAATTACACGCAAACGCCGGTCTTATTTGAGATTAATTCTCAACAAGACTAGCCAGCTATCATTTCCTCCGCTCGCGTTCGCTTGCGAATTTTGTGCTCGGGATTGCGAACTATCGCCCCATCCAGCCGCCGTCCACGACCAGGATCTCCCCGTGGAGATAGTCCGAAGCGGGAGAGGCCAGGAAAACGACAGGCCCTTTCAAATCTTCGGGCACTCCCCAGCGTCCGGCAGGAATGCGATCAAGGATCTGTCGGCTGCGAGTGGCATCAGCCCGAAGAGGGGCGGTATTGTCGGTGGCGATATAACCCGGCGCGATGGCATTCACATTCACTCCTTTGCTGGCCCATTCATTGGAGAGGGCCTTGGTGAGTTGTCCGATCGCGCCTTTGCTCGCGGCGTAGCTGGGGACATTGAGACCTCCCTGAAACGTGAGCAGAGAGGCCGTGAAGATGATTTTACCGCGTCCCCGCTCGACCATTCCCCGGCCGATTTCGCGAGCCAGGACAAATTGTGCGGTCAGATTCGTCTCCACGACCGTGTCCCAATATTCGTCCGGGTGCTCGGCGGCGGGTTTGCGCAAAATGGTTCCCGCATTGTTTACCAGAATGTCGATGGGCGGAGCTTCCTCTGTAAGGCGCTTCAGAAAATCATAAACGGCTGGGCGGTGGGCAAAATCCACTGCGTAGCCTCTGAAGCTTCGCCCCAGGGCTGTCACGGCTTTCTCAACCTCGCTGCCCGAGGTCTCTTGCGATGCGCTCACGCCGATAATGTCCGCTCCGGCTTCGGCTAGAGCTTCGGCCATGGCCTTCCCAATGCCGCGGCGGCATCCGGTGACGAGGGCTGTTTTTCCATGGAGGTCAAAGAGTGAGGAGAGAGTCATGGCTGAATGGGTTCGTCGGATTTTCGTTTACGGATCAGGCGGGCGGGGACTCCGCCCATGATGGACCAGGGAGCTACGTCTTTCGTCACAACGGCCCCTGCGGCAAGCACGGAACCTCGGCCGATGGTGACACCTGCGGTGATGATCACTCGCCCCGCGACCCACACATCATCCTCGATCGTGATGGAGTGCGCCTCGATCCCTTGCTCCATGATGCAGCGGTCTGTGTCTGTGAAGACGTGG
>Ga0351844_1408_pt1 | contig 7355 bp, 4 predicted proteins | sample TotcelHFGM3001L5_FD_206880 | JGI IMG/M metagenome (GOLD analysis project Ga0351844, IMG submission 206880) | Enriched cells from coal bed in the Powder River Basin, Montana, United States - Total cells FGM rep1 HSBNCT.FGM.300.1.L5 ... | reverse complement strand
AGCGATGGCACGCTTGGCGAGGGTCGAGTTGTTTGCCGCCGACGAGGTCGCGGTCGTGCATGTCATGAATCGCGTGGTCAGGCGGTGTTTCCTGCTGGGAGAATCTCGTGGTGGATGCGGCTGTTGTGTCAAACGATTGCGATGCGGGCCAATCGCGAGGATGGAGAAACTGGGAAATTTTGGCAAAGCCGTTACCGAGCCGTGCGTTTGATGGACGAGGAATCCTTGCTCGCCTGTGCGGCCTACGTGGATCTCAATCCGATCCGCGCGGCGCTGGCCGAGACGCTGGAAGCCAGCGATCACACGTCAGCGCAGCGGCGGATCGAGGCGGAACGGGCACGTGCAGGCAGCGCGAGCGACGCCGAACAACGGAGCTTGCCGACCGATGATTGCCGGATGGCGGAGGCGCAGTCCGGGAACGCTTCCCCGGCTCCTGACCGATTTCTGTCCCCGCTGGAACTTGACGAGCACGGTAACGAACCTGGGCCGTGTGCCAATCGTAGCGGAACCCGCTGCAGCGACAAAGGGTTCTTACCCATCTCGGTGGCGGCTTACTTGGATCTGCTGGACTGGACGGCCCGGCAAACGGTACCTGGCAAGCGGGGCTCGACGCCGTCGGATGCCCCGCCCATCCTGGAGCAGCTGAAGGTTTCGCCCACGATTTGGTGCGAGTTGGTAAGCAACTTTGGGCGTTTGTTTTCGACGGTGGCCGGGCATCCGCAGGTCGTGGACAACACGCGTAGCCGACACGGGCACCGCCGTTTCCACCTTACCGCGCGTGTCCGCGAGCTGTTGTCCGTGGCCCGGTAGCGATTGCGATGGAATCCGCTTCGCCAGCTCGTCGTTGAGACAGAATTGCCCCGGGGCTCAGCGCGCCAACCAACCAGCCAAGGTGCGACCACGAGGCCCCTCGGCTGGTCCTTTCCCCTGCCGTCGCCTTGTCAGTCCCTCATTTGAACGGCGGTAGTGCGAGTCTGCATTCTCTTTTCCTGCATCACGTGACGCTGCCGGCCGATCATGCCAAAGGGTGAACGCTTGATATACCACAAACAATGGGAAACACGTGTCCTCTATAAAAAGCTGTGTCCCTTTGTTCCCCTTTGTTCCCCGTTTGTTCCCCATCTTGGCTAGCGGACGTTCCGGTGTGCGAGTTAGCCGTGCGGGCGGCGCGGCGAGTCGCAGAACCTGCAACCCGATCGAACGCCGGCAGCGGATCCGCACTGCTGACTCGCCCGCCGGCGTGCCCTGTTCGCCCAATTTCGGCCGGACAACGGCGGGCGAGTAAGCAGTGCCACACGCTGGGCGCTGGTCTGTGTGGCACGGCTCACTTGCACACCGCCGGAAAGCGCGGCTTTGGCTAGCGGGCGTTCCGGTGTGCGAGTTAGCCGTGCGGGCGGCGCGGCGAGTGGCAGAACCTGCAACCCGATCGAACGCCGGCAGCGGACCCGCACGGCTCACTCGCACACCGCCGGAAAGCGCGGCCTTGGCTAGCGGGCGTTCCGGTGTGCGAGTTAGCGGTGCGGGCGGCGCGGCGAGTGGCAGAACCTGCAACCCGATCGAACGCCGGCAGCGGATCCGCACTGCTGACTCGCCCGCCGGCATGCCCTGTTCGCCCAATTTCGGCCGGACAACGGCGAGCGAGTAAGCAGTGCCACACGCTCGGCGCTGGTCTGTGTGGCACGGCTCACTCGCACACCGCCGAAAAACGCGGCCTTGGCTAGAGGGCGTTCCGGTGTGCGAGTTAGCGGTGCGGGCGGCGCGGCGAGTGGCAGAACCTGCAACCCGATCGAACGCCGGCAGCGGATCCGCACTGCTGACTCGCCCGCCAGCGTGCCCTGTTCGCCCAAGTTGGTCCGTGGGGCGGGGTTGCGGGGTCCCGGATGTGTCTGAAGGGGGCGGGGTCTGCGTCCCGGGCTTTGTTCTGCTTCGTTCTGATTTGGCCCGCAACCGCCCCACAACAAAACCAGACGGTGGTGGTGCTCCCTGCAGACGCAAGGTAGCTTGTGGGTTGCGGAGGCATTGTGATCAAGACGGTGCAGTGAAGGAAAGCCACGCCAGTAGGCAGTTTGACGGAGCGCCAAAGTCGCGTTCCCGTACGAACGCTTTGAAACGCAATGGTACGTAACTATGCCAAGAGACCAGAAGACCGGGAGACTGCGATGAAGACAAACAACCTGTGGTACTGCCTCGTGCTACTGTCGGCGTCGATGGCCGCGGCCGCCGAGATTCACGTGTCGGTCGAGGGCGACGACGCGCACGACGGCTCGGCGCAGCGCCCGCTGCGCACCATCCAGCAGGCCGCCGAACTCGCGCAGCCGGGCGATACCGTCACCGTTCACGAAGGCGTGTACCGCGAGCGGGTCGACCCGCCGCGCGGCGGGCTCTCCGACGAGCAGCGCATCATCTACCAGGCCGCGCCGGGCGCGAACGTGGTCATCAAGGGCTCGGAGGTCGTCACGAGCTGGATGCAGGTCGAGGGTGACGTGTGGAAAGCCGTCCTTCCCAACGACTTCTTTGGCGACTTCAATCCTTACAATGATCGCATCGGTGGCGAGTGGTATGGGACGCCGCGAGATGGCTTTGATCGGCATACGGGCGCGGTTTACCTTAACGGTGACTGGTTGGATGAAGCGAAAACCCTGGCGCAAATACTGCCTTCCCTGATGGAGCACACGGATCCGCAAGATGAGGTTCTTGGCGGAAAGACGGCAGCTTATCCGGGAACGGCCATCGCCGGAACGGACGAGGATACTCTCTATCAGACTTGCAGGTACGACCTCGAGGGTTACCGTCTTGCCGTACCCAATGGCATCTACCGCGTCACGTTGAAATTCTGCGAGCCGCATTTTGACGCACCAGCCAAGCGGGTCTTCGATGTCAGGCTGGGGGAGAACACGGTGCTCACTGCGTTCGACATTTTTGCAAATTCGGGAAAGTTCACCGCGCATGACAAAGTCTTCGACGGCATCGCAGTGACCGACGGGCAACTGAAGATCGATATCATCAACCGCGTGTCGTTGGCCTGCATCTCCGGTATTGTGGTCGAGAGTGGAGAATACAGTAGGAAAGTCAACTGCGGCGGCCCTGCATGGGAAGGTTATCAGCGCGACCTTGTTGACGCAGTTTCCCCGGCTCATGGCCGACCGCTCTGGTTTGCCCAAGTGGATAGGGAGAACACCACGATCTGGGCGCAGTTCAAGGGCGTCGATCCGAACGAGGAAACCGTCGAGATCAACGTGCGGCAATCCGTCTTCTACCCCTCCGAGCCGGGCCGCAACTACATCACCGTGCGCGGCTTCACGATGCGCCATGCCGCCACGCCTTGGTCCGGGGCGATGTCCGAACAGGTCGGCCTGATCGGCACCCACTGGAGCCAGGGCTGGATCATCGAGGACAACCTCATCACCCACTCGATGAACACCGGCATTACGCTGGGCCGCTATGACCTCGGACGCTACAACCTTGCCATGCCGCCGGTGAGTGCGCCGGGCTTCGTCACCTCCTGCGAGCTGGCGGTCCAGCACGGGTGGTCCAAGGAGAACATCGGCAGCCACGTGGTGCGCAACAACCGGATCTCGCATTGTGAGAAAAACGGCATCCACGGCAGCCTCGGCGGGGTTTTCAGTGCCATCGAGGGCAACATCATTCACGACATTGCGGTCAGGGGATGGATCAGCGGGCCCGACGTGGCCGGGCTCAAATTGCTGGGATCGGTGGATACGCTCATCAAGAACAACCACATCTACCGCTGTGGCGGCTTTGGGGGCATGTGGCTGGATTGGATGGCCCAGGGTCCGCGCGTCACCGGCAACCTGCTGCATGACAACGCTTGGGACCTGTTCATGGAGGTGGACCACGGTCCGTTCCTGATCGACCACAACCTCTTACTCTCGGGCAACTCGGTGCGCGACTGGTCGCAGGGCGGCGCCTATTCACACAACCTCATCCTGGGGAAGATCGAGGCCAGCGATGAAAGCCGGGAGACGCCCTATTTCACGCCGCACACGGTGGCGGACATGCGACTGTCCAACATCAAGAGAGCCGACCGCCGCTTCCACAACAACCTGTTCGCAGGAGGCAACGGCACGGCCGCCTTCAACACGTGGGCCGCCAATCTCCAAGCGAACGGTAACGTCTATCTGGCCGGTGCCAACCCGAGCACCGGCGAAGGCGGGACCGTGGTCAACCCGGGCTTCAACCCTGGCATCAAACTGACCGAAGGCCCCGACGGCGAATGGTGGCTCGAAATGGCGGTCGATCCCGCCTGGCTGTCCGCGCAGACCCGCCCGCTCGTCACTACCGCGCTGCTCGGCAAGGCCGTCGTTCCCAACGCCCCCTTCGTGAAGCCCGACGGCACGCCCTACCTGCTTGACAAAGACTACTCCAGAGCCTCGAGAAACGCCGCCCACCCTGCTCCCGGCCCCTTCGATTTCAAGACCGAATCCACTCTCCGCCTCAAAGTCTGGCCGGTTTCCCACCCATGAGAACCCAATCCACCTGTCAGAAAAAGATGATTTGCCTTCACCGAGCGTTCGACGATCGGGCGCCAGAAGCCATACTTGGCCGCAAACCGCTCGTCATCGACCTGCTGGAAGGTCTCGAAATACTGGTCCAGCAGCCGCCACAGGTCGGAGGCCTGGGGGTCACGGGGGCGGTACAGCGACAGCGGGGCAAGTGTAGCCAGTCATTTACCTCCGAAGACGTGTATCGTTGCGAGATGGACATGACCTGATCTGGCTCTTCGACGGCAATGTGCTCGCCGCTCTCGCGTTGGAAGGACACGTGCATCACGCGCGAGTGAAACAGTGGATGACAGCTCGCAGCGGTTCGGACGATTCGTTTGCCACGTGTGCCATCACTCAGGGCACCCTGCTTCGTCTGCACATGATGTTCGCCTCCGACACGAGCGCTGCCGCTACGTGGCGCACTCTCGCCGCACAGCATGGGCCTCCCGTCATTGAAGTACAGAAACTCGCCGTACGCCAAGGAATACTTGGCACGGGGAACGGACGGAATGTGGCGCGGCACCAATTCGTCGAGCTCCTTGGGAAACCTGCCGTTGAGCGAGTTGGGGGGCCACCTGAGCGGGAAGACGCATGCCAAGCCGCTCCTGGATCAAAGCCAGGCTCAGAAACGCCGGCCCGACGAAATGAAGGCCAACATCCAGACGCTTCCGGACGACGTCCCTGCGCGGCTCGAACATGGCTGTCTGCTGCTGCCAATCGGCAACCTCACAAACGATTTCGCCGAGGCGGGCCGTCCATGGCGACGCCGGGCAGGCTCAGGCCGGGCAGGCTCAGGCCGGGCAGGCTCAGGCCGGGCAGGCTCAGACCGGGCAGGCTCAGGCCGGGCGTTGGCGCATCGGGAAGCGTCGTCTGGTCGGCCGCGAGAGTGGGAACCGCGGGCTTCCGGGACTATCGTCTTGGCAAACCGGATCATGTTGCCGTCGGGAGATTCAGGATAGATGGCTGACATCGTGATACCGCCAATTAGCCTGACGCACTCGCCGGCGAGCGGCGAGGATCAAAGGGTGCTCTCTGAGAGTTGCCCTCGTGGCCCGTTTTCCTCAATGACTCGACGGCAAGCGTCGAGGATGCGTACCACTAGCAACCACTAGCAACCGCTGTGCCGAACAGTATTGCTCCCGTCCCCCTTTTTTACTCCCCCGGCGGCTGGAAGACGTAAAGAGCCTCGATGCTCACGTCGCCGTCGCCGTTGCTGATGATCTCCAGCGTGTGTGGACCGTTGGTCAGGTTCTGCACCAGGGGCTGGCACAGCGGCTCGGGCTGTTCGGATCGGAAGCTCACCGTGCCCGTGGCACAACGGTAGACGTCAAAGGCGAACGTGTCGCCGGTGCCGTTGCCGTAGACGACGGAGCTGTCTTTCCGCTCGGTTCGCGCATGCCGCCAGAGTTTCGGGTCGATGGCGATCTGGCCCGAACGGCTGAGGAACAATTGGGCTACGTGGCCTTCGCCGTCGAAGCCCGTCGCGCTGCCTTCCAGGCGGTAGTCGCCCGCGTCGCTGGTCATCGTGATGGTCCACGTTTGAGGCACGATACCCGTGCGCAGTTCCACGGCGTGCGGGGCGACGTCGCCCGGCCCCGGCCCCTTCAACTCGCGCGGCCAGACCGCCGGCTTGGGCCGAATGAACGTGGTGGCGAAGGCGGGCGCCTGATCGGCCGGAACTCCGTCGAGCAGCACTCGGAGCGTGCCGCCGCTCGGCCCCTTGCGGCCGAGCAGGTCGATCCGATTGCCCGTGAAGCGGACGGTCAGCCGCGCGTCCTTTTGATCCGTGTGCAGCCTGCCATCCGTCGCCGTCCACGGGCCCGACGCCGTCACCTGCTCGGTGTAGCTCGATGCCGGCGGGACGACGGCGATGCGCCGCTCGCGGGATTCGGGGGCGTCGTTGAACGCGTCCGGTTTTGCCACGTGCCGGCAGATGTTGTCCCAGATGCGGATCCGTCCGTGCTGGTTCTGATGCACCGGATCGCCTACCAGCGCCGCGGGCTCCAAGCCGGCCTGCTGCAGGTACTGGGCCAACTCGCGGCGGTTGTCCACGAACTCGGCGCCATGCCGGCGGCAGACTTCGCGGACCTTGTCGATCGGTACGCCTTCGAAGACCTCGATTTCCTGCGGTGTGAGCTGGCTGTGTTGGAAGAAGTGCAAGCTGGGCACGATCACGTCGGCCGTGGTGTGTCGGCGGACCTCGGTCAACAGGGCGTCCAGGCCATCCAACGAACCGTTGGTGTAGGTCAGGACCAGATCCGGTTGTTCGGCCACCACGAACTGGCGGACCCAACCGCGGGCGAAATCCCACGGGGTGCCGGAACCGGCGTGCTTTTTGTAGATGATCGGCGGCGCGTGGGGAAACCGCTCGCGGATCGCGCGGATCAGCGGGTAGCCGTCGCCCTGGAAATTTGTCCAACTGGACCCCACGGCCCAGATCAGAAAGGGTTTGTTGCCGGGCAGCCCGGCCCGCCCTTCCCACTTGGCCACGGACAGCGCCAGATTCCTGCCGTCGTCCGGTCGCGGCGTCACGTCGTAGGGCGGCAAGTGGGCGCGCTCAGCCTCGTAAGCCGCCGACATCTCCGCCTCGCTCGCCGTGCGGAGCCGGAAATCATCCACGGCCAGGAACTCGCCGTCTGGAATCTCCGCTTGGCAGCGAATGTGAAAGCGAACTGTCTGACACTGGATCGGCCACCAGAAATAGTAGCCGACGCGCCGCCATTGGTTCCCGGTCGAGGGAGTTCCCGGATAGTGGTCGCCGGCGGTCCGCAGTTGTTCGTCGGAGCCGAATTCGATTGCCGCCCAACAGTCGGTGGAACTGTTCAGCCAGAACGAGAGGAAGTGGGGCGC
>Ga0351844_1377_pt1 | contig 7942 bp, 6 predicted proteins | sample TotcelHFGM3001L5_FD_206880 | JGI IMG/M metagenome (GOLD analysis project Ga0351844, IMG submission 206880) | Enriched cells from coal bed in the Powder River Basin, Montana, United States - Total cells FGM rep1 HSBNCT.FGM.300.1.L5 ... | reverse complement strand
GGATGGAGCGGGATATGCTCGAGAATCTCGTGCAAAATGCGCCGCTGGATCGTTTTCAATCGCCACTTCGGCGCCTCGACCAGCCGCGCGGAACCGCCCAGCCGTTTCGACAGCCAGTAGTAGCGGTAGTGGCGCAACGGCCCCTCCGGCACGTGTCGCTCGAGATGCCGCGCATCGGCGAACCAGTCTAACTCGGCCGCCCTCAAATCGAGCCAGTCGGCCAACTCGCCGATGGTGACCAGAGGGGGAAGTTGCCAGGTGGTGGGGCGGCCGTCCGCCGGAGCCATCTCGGGCCGCCGCCACTGCAGACCAATGGGCCGCAACTCGTGCTTGACGCAGGCGCGGCGCAAGCCAGGATCCTGCCGCAGGAATTTCAACACCCGCCACCGACTGGGACGGCGTGTGTAGCCAAGAGCCTGCATCAGTCGCTGCACCAAAGGCCGCAGCCAGCGCCCGCCTTTTTCACACGCATCCCCGCCACGCTCGACGAGTTCTTCTATTTGCCAGCGCCCGCAGACGAAGGCCGCTGCCAGATGCCGCGCGACTTGCTCTTGAATGGTCATGGCCGTGCAGAACATCAAAAAATGGCGGCGGTCTCTCCAACCCGTCTGGTCATGCATGAGCCGATGTGCGCTACCGCGCACCACGGCTCTTGCGGCGTAATGGCAATCGTCGATTTGCATTCCCCGGGGTTTCCCCGGAGAGGCAAGACACGGACCCGTGGGTACAGCGTCTTACCAGCTTGGAGAAGACCGCCGCCGCCTTTTACTTTCGTCCGCCGACAGGCAGCTGTCAACCGGGGTCACGCTCCTGGGGTGTCAAGCTCCTGCCCGTCAATCCCCCGCCACGTACTGGTGGATCAGCCGCATATTCCCCGGCGGGGTCTCCAGCGGCAGGCAACCGGTGCCCATGACGCATTGCGGCCGCCCGCCGACGATTTCCAGCACGCGGTCGATGCCCCGATAAATCCGCTCCGGCTCGTGGCAGGCGACCACGCCGGGATCCAGATTGACGCGGATCTTGACGTGCGGGTGCGTCCGCGCCACGCGCTCGACGAACGCCGCCTGGTCCGTCTCGACGTTGCACGCCACGTAGTTCGTGCCGGTCGACAAGATGTCGTCCAGGATCGGACATGTATTACCGCCCATGATGCAAGGCACGGGGTGCCCGATGCACTCGGCTGCCAACTGCAGAATCCGCCGCAGCGCGGGCATCTCGATGTCGTGGAACTGCTGCGGGGACAGCAACGGAGGCGCGGCTGCCGATTCAAAAAAGGCCACGTCCAGGCCGGCCGCCGCGATGGCTCGGCAAAACACCGCCTGGTTTTCTGCCAGTCGCATCAGCAGCCTGGCGAGGTCGTCGGGCCGCAGCGCGGCGTCCAAGCACAGATCATTGATGCCGCGCAGATTGAACGCGATGGAAAACGGCCCGGCCACCGGCAGCCGCACGTCGGCATCCGGAAACTCGCGTTTCAACCGTTGGCCGACGTCCAAGACCATCGCGATCCGTCCATCGCGCTGCGGGTCGAACGGTTTCAAATCCAATCCCTCGTCCAGCGACGACAACAGCGGCTCGTGAATCGCTGGGATTGCGTCCCCGCCCATGTTCTCGACCTTGGCCCCATACGCCTCGGCTTCCAGATTGTAAATGTCGATGCCGACGCAGATCACTTGCTGGTGGTATTCGAGATACGCCAGCCGATGGCCTTGGAACAACAGCTCCGGGTCGCGGGACACGTCCCAAGGGGATCGCCCGACGAAGCGGGCGGCATATTCGTAAATGACCGGGGTAAAAGCGATTTTCATGGTGATTTTTCCTTGTCCTTGGGACACGCCGAAATGCTGCCTCAAGCTTCCACGGCCGCCATTCTATCGGCTCCCGGCCGTCGTTCCTAGCACACCGACTCGACGATGTGCGTCGGCCGCGATCCTGTGGCCCCCTGGACGTGAACCGTGAGCCGTGGCGATTTCCGGATTGCCAGTCTTCCACCGACCGCGGCAGGGGGACGGGTTCAAGCCCCGCAACGCGCAGCGCTCGCGGGACATCAGCGCCGCCCAGTTGCGCGGCGATCCAGCTGACCCAGGGCGAAGGGGGGCCGCTGGTCCGGGGCCGACGCGAACGCCCGCAGCGCCACATCGGCAGCACGACGCACGAGAGGATACATGGCATGGCCTCGCCGGCTCTCAGAAAAAGGGTATTACAAATCAAACTTGGAGAAGAATCGCGTTTCGGACTCGATGTCCCCGATCACGACCAGGTCCGCGTTGGCAGGCAGCAGCTGGCGAGCATCCGGATTGACGTCGAAACGGTCGCCTTGGACCACGGCCACGACGTTGCAGCCGGTGGTTTCGCGAATGCCGCTTTCCGCCAGCGATCGTCCCGCCAGGGCCTCGGGCATCGGAATCCGGAACGCATCCAGCCCTTCAGCCAACAGCAGGATGTCGGCGGATTTCAGCAAGTTGAACAACACATTCGCGCCCGTGCTCGCATAGGACATGACAAAGTCGGCTCCGGCGCGGTGCAGCGTCGAGACGTTCCGTTCCAAGTTTGCGCGGCCCAGAATGTGGATGTTCGGCCGCAGGCGGCGGCAGTAGATGGTCAGGTACACGTTCATATCGTCGTCGTGCGTGGTGATGACCACCGACGCGGTTTCCATGATGCCGGCCTTTTGCAGGATCTCCAACTCTGCCGCGTCTCCCGTAATGACTCTCTCGGGATCGAGTACCTGCTCCGGCTGCCGCTCGACAATCCGATAGTCGATCCCTTCCTCCAGCAGCGTGGCCGCAACGGCTCGCCCCACATGCCCGCCTCCGATGATAACGACGGGCTTGTCGCTGCGCTCGTAAATGCAGAACAACTCGTCGTAGGCATCCAATTGCTCCCGCGAGCCGGCCAGGCGGCCTTGGTCGTAACCGCCCGCTCGGACACCACCAACACCAACGTGGCGTTCACGGTCCGCGAGATCTCCGAGTCGGTGGCCATCGCTGCCACGGCGGCCTCGGCGGCTTCCGTCGACATCCTGCAGCTGGCGGGCTGTAACCAGGTACTGCAATTCGCCGAGATGTTGGGCCAGGGGCTGGCCAGGCGAATCCTGGGACGCGATGCCAAGACGCACGTCATTGGGCGGTTCGGTGAGCTGCTGATCGCCGAGGCCGCGGCGCGGCACACGCCGCTGATCGGCCGCAGCTTGCAGGACATCCGCCTGCGCGATCATGCCAACGTGAACGTGGTGGGCGTCTGGGACCGCGGCCGGTTTCAGATCGCCGGTCCGGAAACCCAAATCCAAGCGACGTCCGTGCTGGTCCTGGCCGGCTCGCGCGCGGTTGTAGGTCTCGGGATCGTCCAAGTCTCCCAGCATCACGCGATACCCCTCGTCATGCAGCCGTAGGGCCTCGATCAACTCGGCGACCAGCACCACATAGGCCCGTTGCGAGCGGTCCAACAGACGGATCAAGGCGGCCTCGACCGCGCCCACTCCGGTCAAGATCACGTGGCCGGCCGTCTTGGCGGACAGCGTGCGGGGCGCCCGCGCCGCCGCCTGGGCTTCCATCCAGGGCACATAGAAGAACTGGATGAACATAAAGGGCAGCAGGACCAGCAGGAAGACGGTGCCCGACAGCAACACCACAACCGAGAAGATCCGCCCCGCATCGGACTCGAAGGTAATGTCGCCGAACCCCAGCGTCGACATCACCACCAGCACCCAATAGACACCGGTGGCCCAGCTGTACTGCCGCCCTTCCCAGGCCATCACATAGTGGAACGTGATCGTGAACACCAGGACCAGCAACGAGAACATGGCCACCAGCCGGGCCAGCACAAAGATATTGCGCCGCCGCTGGGGATTGGTCAAGAAGCTCAAGACAACAGGGATCGACTTCATGCCAGCAACTCGCGTGAAGAGAAAACGCAGCAGCAGGTCATTTATTATCTGTGTCTTGTCTGCTGTCGAACAGGTACTAAGGCTTCCAATCCAACGGCGCCTCGAGGTTGATTTGATCCGGGGGCGTAGGCTGACGACTGCCCGGCGTCAGCACCACGGCCAAATCGAGGACGCCGGACTCGGGGGCCACCGCCTGAAATTCGGTCATCACGGTTCCCGGATTGGGCGAATCCCACTCGTTTCTCGGTTTGGCGGTGTCACTCAATGCCCAAACCGCTTCGGCGGGCAACAGAATCTGCAGGCGGAGCGAAGCGTCACCTTGCCGCAGCGCGAGGGAACGTTGTCCGGCAGCACCGGGCGAGCCTGGCGTCACCATCCCCCAGCGGACCGTGGTCCCGGGCTTCAGTCCGGTCAGCCGATCGCGGACCAGCACGTCCCCGCCGGCCAGCAACGCCACCCCGCGATGCACCGCGCCGGCTTGGCCGGCATAGACCGGCGTGAGGTCCAGCACCGAATGCGGAAAGACGGCAGCGTCCGAAAAACGCACTACCTTGGTGTGGCCAGCAGCCACCTGGAGCGCATCGCCGATCACCAGCGTATTGTGGCTGTGGCTGCTCTGCCGGAACACCCGCCAACGTTCCGAGTTCTGCGCCATGCTCCAGAAATTCATGCCCCGCGATTCGATCCGATGATAGCTCTCGGCCCCCAGATCGACGGCCCAACGCACGCCATCGGCATCCAGCACAAACGAACCGCCATCCATGTGGCCGTGCGGCCCGGAGGGCGAGCCGGCTTTGAGTCCGACGAAGACGGCGTTCGGATCTTCCCAGGAACTGCGATGCACGCAGATCGGCGTCTTGCAGTCGCTGGTCCAATGCAGCGGCATCCGCACCGCGTCCGCCGACGAGGCATCCTGCATCCACAACATCAACAGCGGCAGGAATCGGTTCGAACCGGATTCGGCATCCGCCCCTGCGGCCAAGGCCCGCTGCCGCGGCTGGGCATCCCCCAGCAACCAATCGGGACGCCCGTACCGCGCGGCAAACCAATGCACGGCCGGCTCGGCGCCTCGGCCCGCGCCGCCGTCGGCATAGTTAAAGGTCGAGCCGGACGGGCCCGTGACCAGCGCCGGATAGGCGCCCGTTTGGTCAAAGCCCGGGGCCTGGTCGAGACCCAAGCTGCTGCCCAGCACCGATTCCAGCATCGCGATCAGCAGGACGTTGTACGTGGTGCCGTAGGACCAGTAGCCCGGACCTTCCGGATAACTGCCCTTGGGCGCATACATGGCCATCGACAAAGGAACGTTCCCCAGCGCGCGATGCACGCTCTGTACCGCCGCCTCGGCATCGTCCTCCATCACCGCCAACGCGCCCGCCACCATGCCCGCATGACAGACCTGGCCCCAGTTGTTCCGGGCGCGCGTCCAGCCGGCATGCTTCGTGTCCAGCGGCACACGCACGCCCTTCTCCAGGATCGCCGTTCGGATCGTCTGGCGCGTGGCAACATCCAGCTGGTCGAACAGCCAGTCGTAGCCAATGGCCAGGGCGAACGTCATCTCCGCCACATCCAAAAAGTGACTTGGATTCCAATCGGAAAACGCGGCGGCTGCGAGCATCTCGCGTCCCGCCCTGTCCGCGTATTTTCGATCTCCCGTCAGATGATGGGCCATCGCCAGCGTCATCACCCGTCGCACCACGCGTCGCGACTCGCCCAGCAGGCGGCGCCCCTGCATGATGCGTTCGACCGGCGGAACCGGCAGCATGGCATCCGCATCCCGCAGCACCGCCCGTGCAACCGGACGAAACGCAGACTCGCCTTCGGCCCGCTGACGCAACCGCTGGACATCGCCCGGTCCCATCAGCAATCGCGGCCGCCGCAGTTCCGTTCGTGCGACCAGTTCCCGCAAAGCCTGTTCCGTTACCTGGGGCGGATAGGGCGGAGTGTCATCTGCCGCGGGCGTTCGTCCCGCACCAACCATCCAGCTTGCCAAGACCGCCGCCACAGCAGTCAGCCTGATTCCCGCAGATGAAAAAGTTTGCCGGCTTTGCATTCGACTTGTCCTCGCATTCGTTTCTGGGTGGGTTGGAACGGGGGGCGTCTGTTCAGTCGCCAACATAACACGAGTTGGTCTCGAAGTCCACTTTGTGATCGTCTTGCGACATCGGGTTTCCAGCGGTTTTTTCTTGTCCGGTAGCCCTCCGGCATCATTACGGTGTAGAATCGCCGTTTGTGTCAAGGGACGGGCTCGATTCATCGAGCCGTACAAAACCTCGTTTGCCCCGATTTCTGGTCGTCGCTCATGATTCAGGAAAGCTCCACTGCCACCTCGATTGATTTGAAGACAGGGATTGTTCACGCCGACATATTCACGGAACACGATACCGGATTTGGCCACCCGGAATCGCCGGCGCGTTATGTGGTGATTATCGATCACTTGCGGAACGCCGATTACGCGCATCGGCTGGAATGGCTTGCTCCGCGTCCGGCCAACCGGGAAGATCTGCTCCGTTGTCATTTGGGCGGTTACATCGACCTGGCTCGCCGGGACATCCAAGGCGGCGGTGCGTATCTGAGCACCGGGGACACTTCGATCGGTCCCCGCTCGTGGGACACATCCCTGATGGCGGCTGGCGGCGCGTGCGTAGCCGTCGACGTGGTGGTCCAGCGATCCGTCAAGAACGCTTTCTGTGTATTGCGGCCGCCCGGGCACCACGCCACGCCGGGCCGCGGCATGGGGTTCTGCGTCTTCAACAATACGGCCGTAGCCGCACGCTACGCGCAACAGTGTCACGGCATTGGCAAAGTCCTGGTCGCCGACTGGGACGTCCACCACGGCAACGGCACGCAGGACGCCTTTTACGAGGACGATTCCGTCTTCGTCTTCAGCACGCATCAATGGCCGTGGTATCCGGGCACGGGCGCGCGGGACGAGACGGGATACGGCCGTGGTTTGGGCACGACCATGAATCGTCCGTTTCCGGCGGGCTCGGGACGCAAGGAAGTCTTCGGCGCGTTTGCCGGCGAGTTGCTGGACGCCGCGCGGCGGTTCAAGCCCGAGCTGGTGCTGATCTCCGCCGGTTTCGATTCGCGGGACGGGGATCCCTTGGGCGGCTTTCATCTGGAAGACGAAGATTTCGCGGACCTGACGCGTCTGATGCTCGACTTGGCCGACGAGTGTGCCGAAGGCCGCTTGGTCTCGCTGCTCGAAGGCGGCTACGAGCTGCACGGTCTGGGCAGTTCGGCACGGGCGCACTGCGGGGCCCTGGCCAACCACGCCGCCGGCGACTGACGTTGGGCGTTTGCGTGGCAAATGGCCCCGGCTTGTCCGGGGGATCTTTACGCTTCCTGCTACACACCAGAACGCCGTCCGTCCCCCTCCCCGTTCGCTCGCGACGGCTTCGCCGCCGTGAGCGAACGGGGAAGAGATGGGAAACGCAGCCTTGGTGTAGTGGCGAACGTGAGGCTCCCCCGGACAAGCCGGGGGCATCCCATTCCGCCCGAGAACGGCTCAGTTCTGGTGCCCCGGTTTCAAACGCTGGTGTCAACGTGGTAGACTGTTGTCAAGACCGAACCGCACGAGCCTGGATCGGCTGCAGCGATGAAGGAGCACCCCAATGGCTGTACACGCTTGGACTCGGGTCGATGCCGGTACGTGTCATGCGTTTCACACGGCGTGGATTACGCATCTTAGCGAAACCCTGAATGGCGGCCTGCTGCCTCCCAGCTACTATGCGCTGCCGGAACAACACGGCGGTCGTCTGATCGCCGACGTGTTGACGCTGCAGGCCCCGCTGCCCGCGGTACCGGTCGCCTCGGCAAACGAAGGCGGCGTGGCGGTTGCGGAAGCTCCGCCGCGTGTGCGCCGCAAGCTGTCACCCTCCCCGACGGCCCGCGGCACCCGGCGGACGCTGGCCATTCGGCATGTCAGCGGACATCGCATCATTGCCCTGGTCGAAATAATCTCGCCCGCCAACAAAGACCGGGCAGCTCACGTCGCGGAATTTGCGGACAAGGCGGAGACGGCCCTCTGGCACGGGATTCATTTGCTGCTGGTGGACC
>Ga0351844_1388_pt1 | contig 8098 bp, 8 predicted proteins | sample TotcelHFGM3001L5_FD_206880 | JGI IMG/M metagenome (GOLD analysis project Ga0351844, IMG submission 206880) | Enriched cells from coal bed in the Powder River Basin, Montana, United States - Total cells FGM rep1 HSBNCT.FGM.300.1.L5 ... | reverse complement strand
AACAAAAACCATCGAAGACACCGTCCTGAAGGGCGCCTACAGTGTGATTGAAATCAATCCCAAAACCGCTCAGACCTTCAGTCTGAAAGAAGGCGATACGGCGACGCTGCAAACCCCGAAAGGCCAGGCCGCGGTCAAAGTCCATATCGATCAAGGCATCATTGCTCTGCCCAGAGGTCTGGGACATGTTGCCTATGATAATTACCTGGCAGGAAAAGGTGTCAATATCAACCGTCTGATCGGTTCGGTACCCGATCCGGTTTCCGGACTGGATGCTGCCTGGGGAATCCGGGCCAAACTGAGCAAAGCCTAACACGAGCATGAGGTTCTGATGAAAAACGAACACGATCAAACATCCACCAAAAAATTTGGAATGGTCATCAATCTGGATCTGTGTACCGGTTGCGGTTCATGCATGGTGGCCTGCATGTCCGAAAACAACGTTCCTTTCAGGGAAGATGAAAGCGACAAACTGAAAAGCATCACCTGGATGAAGGTCTATAAGCTGACCAACGACAAACCGTTTCCGGAAACCGATATCTGCTATCTGCCCCGGCCCTGCCAGCACTGCGAGGGGCATGACGGCCATTCCCCCTGCGTGTCTGTCTGTCCGGCCACGGCCACGGACTATGATATGAACACCGGAATTGTCAGCCAGATATACACCCGGTGTTTTGGATGCCGTTACTGCATGGGGGCATGTCCGTATCATGCCAGGTATTTCAACTGGTTCGATCCGGTATGGCCCGAGGGGATGGAAAAATATCTGAATCCGGCTGTCTCTCCCAGAATGCGCGGCATCGTGGAAAAATGCAGCTTTTGCTATCACCGCTATCAGGCGGCCAAGGATAAAGCCCATCTGGATGGCCGAAAAGAAATCGAAGAATCTGAATATCAGACTGCCTGTACCCAGGCCTGCCCTGCTGGCGCCATCACCTTTGGAGATCTGAACAATCCGGATCATGCGGTTTATGCCCTGAAAAAGGACCCCCATGCCTTTCGGCTTCTGGAAAGACTGGGCACCAATACCAAGGTCTATTATGTATCCGGCAAGGAATGGGTCAGAAAAGCAGGGGACAATTATCTGAAAAATGAACGTCCCGCAAAATAACGACGGTTATCACCGAAACCATTTTCTTATAACCACTGAAAACCGGAATGAATTGAGAGGTCATATATTATGGATTCTGCGTTAATACCCAATGGCGTCAGGCGCTGTTCACTCGGCAAATTTCTGGTGTCGCTGGCGATCGTCGGAGCCGTTCTGCTGTGGGGCGTCTATGCCATGCTTCTGTGCTGGTTCAAGGGTCTCAATCAGACCAACATGAACGACTATTATGGGTTCGCGCTCTGGATCTGGGCGGATCTGGCGGTTATCGCACTGGGCGGCGGGGCATTTTTTTCAGGTTTTCTGAAATATATTATCGGAAAGGATGAACTGAAAAACATCATCAACTATGCGGTTCTGATCGGCTTTATCTGTTACAGTTCCGCGCTTCTGATTCTGGCCATCGATATCGGCCAGCCCCTGCGCGGATGGTTTATTTTCTGGCACGCCAATGTGCATTCCATGCTGACCGAGGTGGCTTTCTGCCTGTCCTGCTATTTTGCGGTTCTGACCATCGAATACATCCCCCTGATTCTGGAAAACCGGCAATGAGCGAATTCGAATGACCGCTGTCGCGATCTTTCAGCAGATACATGATGCTGATGCCAAGCGCCATTGCAAATGCCGCATATCCGATGAAGCAGGTAATCACATGCGCAATCAGCCAATTGCTTTTCAGGGCTGGCAGCAGGGGTTGAATCCGGTCACTGATATTGGGTGAAAGAGAGGCATAGGCCATGGATATAAAGGCAATAGGTGTCGTGAATGCACCGATAATTCGGCTGCCATATTTTTTTTCCACAACCAGATACAGCAAAATGATGCACCAGGAATAAAAAACCAGGGATTCATAAAGATTGGACAGCGGTGCATGGCCGATGCCCAGTTGATAGGACTCGATCCAGCGAAGTCCAATGCCTGCGGTATTTACAATCAGACCAGCCAGCGATACCCAGGTCGCAGCCTTTCCCAAACCGGGTTTCCTGAAAACCCAGGAAGCGATATATAAAAACGCCGCTGTTCCATAAACAAATGTGACAATGGATAAAAGAAGAGAACTGTTCATAACGGGTCCTTTAGATTTTAATGATAAAGATTTTGGGTGTGTTATCGGTCGGGTATGACAGAAAAGAGGTCAATCCCTTCCCCAGATCATTACCATTCAGTCTGTTATAAGAGGTCAGGGTTCCGATCTCAAAACTCAAATTTGAAATCTCAAATTTTTATCCCATCCATCAGGCGTTTCATCCGGTTCTCCATGCCCAATCTGTTTTTGGTGGCGATACCGGAAATGATAATGGCGGTTTGGCCCTTTTCAATTTGAGCTTCGACATATATCTGTTGGTGAGACATGAAAAATGTGATGATACATCCGATGATCATCAGAAAAAATCCGGTGTAAACGATCCATACGCCCGGATCATATGTCACTTGAAGGCCCGTAGCATATCGGGTCTGCATCTCGGCAACGGATATGGTCACATCACCTTTCCGCATTTTGTCAAAACTGGGAAACTTGACTGGAAGTACGATTTCAACCGGTTCTCCGCTGGAAGGCGTCCATATGCCCATAAACGCATCGCCGATATCATGGCCTCTGAACTGAAATCCCGTTCCAAAATCTTTGAGAATAAAGCTGCCAAGTCCTTCCGGAAGTGACAGAATCTTTCCCATAACCGCTTTTTCCCGGTATTCCATTCCGCTGGCGCGGCTGACAAAGCTTAAGACCACGTCGTTTGAGGGAACCTGGGAATAAGAGGACTGATAAAAATTGATCCCATCATACTGAAGCGGATCATTGACAATGATATCGCGGGTCAGCACCGGGCGACCGTCTTTAAGAATGGTCAGTGTGGAACGGTATTCGCTGGGTACACCCGAGTCATAGAACTGAATGTTGAATTTATCGCAACGGATTTCAAAATCCAGTGCATGTTTTTTACTGTTACCGGATAATTGAATGGCTCCCGCCTGTCCACCTTCCGGAATGCTGACATACCCGTCAAATCCCCAAATCGATCCGATCAGTCCGCCAATCAGGAGGAAGACAACACTCAGATGCACAACATAGACACCCAATCGGGTCCACCTTCCTTTATCCACCCCAAAATAAAATCCTGAATCGGTCGAATACCGCGTTCCAGTGGCAAAATATTTGGAGAGCGTGTTTTGAATCACATTCTGATATTCATCGGGTTTTCCAGGTAATCTGGCTTGCATCCGGTTAACCGCCTGACGGAAACGTTCCGGCCGAATTTTGACCTGACCAGGGAAAATGATTTTCCACGTGGTGGACAGACGTTCGATAGAGCAGACCACAATATTGACCGAAAGCAGAATCAGCAAAAGCTGAAACCACCAGGAATGGTACATGTCAAAAAAATCCAGAACCGAGAAGAGACGGTATAAGAATTCGCCATAATTCATGGCATACAGTGACAGGTTTTGATTCTGTGGAATCACGGTGCCAATGATGGACGTCGCTGCCAGAGTCAGCAGCAGAACCACCGTGAGCCGAACAGAGGAAAAAAACGATATCAGTGCGCCTGAAAAGCCGGCTGACTGTCGGCTGTCATTCATTCATGATCCTTTCGTGATTAAATTTTACATATACTCTATCCGGGCACTGCGATTTCCTTGAGTTCCCTCCCCCCATCGGGAAGGGTTGGGGTGAGGATTGGAAAATCGCAAATTGTGACCGACCAACGTATACAAACGATGAAGACTGCATGACCGGGCTGTTGGTCGATAGAACATCCGGTCTTAAAAATGATTATTTTAACATGGGTTGCAACCCATTTCAACGTCGAGTTTGATCTTGAAAATTGGCATCCATCGCTTTTTAGATAATGATTTTGAAATGGCAGCAGGTCGGGATATGCCTATCAATGGATCATGTTCAGCAATTCCTGAGGATTTGAGATAATCATCTTTGCCCCACTTGAAACCAGTTCATCCTTCAATCGAAATCCCCAGAGTACCCCGACCGGAAACATGCCTGCAGAAACCGCGGTTTGCATGTCCACGGAGGTATCTCCGACGTACAGGAATTCAGCGGGGGGAATATTCAGAATGGTCGAAATTTCAATGGCCCCAGCCGGGTCCGGTTTTTTGGGAACCGAGTTGCGAATGCCAAATACCACATCAAATGGCCAGCGGTTGAGAAACGCTTCTGCGCACTGAACCGTAAATTGGTGGTATTTATTGGATAAAATGCTCATTCGAAGACCGGATTCAACCAGCCCGTCCAGAAGTTCGGAAATGCCCTCATACAGGCGCGTGTCGGTTCGCCAGTTACGCCCATAATCCTCCTGATAGCCCTTAAGACAATGGGCAATGGTTTCCGGGTTCCGATATTTCGGAGGCAGCGCCTTCTCGATCAGAACAGATGATCCGTCTCCAACAAAATATTGATATGATTCAAGCGGATGAATTGGAAATCCGTTTACAGACAGAACCCGGTTGACCGAGTTTCCGATATCGGCCAGTGTGTCAAGAAGCGTTCCATCCATATCGAATAAAACAGCACGAAATGATTCCATTGAGTATTGCCTTTCCGGTCAGCGGAAAATGAACGTTTGGTATCCGGATCATGTACTCAGGCACAAAGGGGCAAAGATCCAGAGCGTTGTCTCACCTGTCTGCCTGCCTGCGCCGTTGTCCCCATAAGCCCGGACAGTTACCATTTTTCTTTGTGCCTTTGTGCCTTTGAACCAGTCCCTTACCATTTTTTCATCAAACGGCAAATGCCTGTCTGAAAGGTATGTGGCGGAGTAATCAGACTGAGTACCAGGCACGCGAAATTTTCATCAAGATCATAAAAATAACCGGGATGGACCAGCAGGTCATCCTGCGCCAGCAGATGACAGGCCAGCTCTTCGTCTGAACCTCTGTCTGGAATGGACAGCACCTGATACCACCCGCCTTCCCGCCGGTATGGCAAGAACCGCTGATGATTTACAAGGGTATTTTGCAGAAATTTTTCATTTGCCTCGATACGGATTTGAATCTGATCCTGAATCTTTTGCCGGTTCATCAACAGGTGAGGGGCGGCAACCTGAACCGGAGTGGATACGGACAGATACGTGTCAGCGATCAGCTCCAGCCGGATAATGGCTGCCTGAACCAGCGGGTCAGGCCCGCTGACATGTATCCATCCCAGTTTCAACTGTGGCAGACCGCATATTTTGGATAGGCCCGAAAGCGTAAATGTCAGCGACTCAGCATGACCGGCTGTCGTATTGACTGTAACATTATGTTTTTTTGAAGGATAATCCAGAAAAACCTCATCCACGATCAGCGCCAGATCAAAACGGCGACACAGATTGCCGATATGCGCCAGGTCAGCCGGCTTTAAAAAAGAGCCGGTGGGATTATTGGGACTCACGACCACAATGGCCCGGCATCGATGGCTGACGGCATCCAAAAGACGGTCCATATCGATTTGCCATCCCGATCGACTGGAATAAACCAGCGGATAGGGTTTCAGAGAAACGGATTCCCATGCGGCCAGAAAGTCAAACAGGGGATAACTGGGTTGCGGAAACAGAATTTCATCACCCGGGTCACAGAGCAACTTGAGTACAAAGGCATAGGCTTCACTGGTGCTGGCCGTTAAGCACACCTGATCCGGATTGACCGGTTGCCCGTGATCGCGATAGTATTCGGCAATGGATTCTCTTGCCGCCATCGATCCTTTGGCATCGGGGTGATACAAAAGGATATCCGGTTGCGAAACCCACTGTTGAATCGCATCGGAATCATAAACCAATCCGGCGGTCGTCGGATTGGTATCGGTTAGATCCAGGATCGGGATGTGATTCTGTTTCTTCTGTTTCAGAATCGCCATCAGACGATTCGGTTCAACACGCCAGTCAATTCGGGAAGAAAACATGTATAAGCGACCATTCAGCTTGCTGGCTCAGGGAAAAAGTGGCAGCGGGACAAAGATGCAACGCCGCATCACCGGGCTGGAATCAGACGTCTTCCTGCAACGCCTGGGTACTGAGTGTCATGGATTTCAATGTCAGAAAAACCGCCTCACCCATCGTTGCATTATCGGCTGGTGATGTCGCCATCGACTTGAAGCGATTGATGTCCTCTGGCACATGACTGGAAAACAGCCGATGGATCAGCATCAGATGGTTGTGCATCAGGCTGAAGACAACCACTGGTCCCAAAACCGTCTCGTTACCCGTTTTTTGAACGACGGCGCCTGCCATCATATGATGCTCCAGTGCAAACGGTTTGGAAACAGGTTGATAATGCAGCAATTCAGAAAACAGTTCAATCGCCTCCTGAACCCCTTCTCTGTATCCATTTCGAAGCGAGTCGATGCCATCGCGGGCTATCTCATCCACTCCGGAATCCGTGATCTCCAAATTCAGTGTGGCGATGCATTCCTGCTGAAGCCGTTTGACCGATTCCGCTTTTTTACTGACAACCACATCGCTGTCGTTTAAAATCCGGATGGCATTTTTAAAGCTGATCATTTCCTTGATGGTGGGGCTTTTGCGCAGCACAATGTCCGAAATTGTTGTTCGGTAGAAGGGCAGATCGTTGTCCAAAACCAGGATGTCCGGGCTGTCGGAAGCGGATGCCGGTAAATAAAGTTGCATGTCTCTCTCTTGATGCAGACGGTACCCGGCGATATCAAGCAGGGAGCGAACCTGTTCCCGATCCAGTTTTTTGGAGCTGTCAACCGGACCAATGGAACGCAGGATGGTTTTCGCCAGTTCATCGATGGATCGTTTTTTCAACAGATTTTGTTTCAGGCTCATGGTGCCTCCATCAAACCAATTGGAAAAATTTTCAAATTGACAGTCGCCAAGCCACTGGATATTCCGGAATGCTTCTGTTATAGAGAATTACCTGGATACCCCGTCCTGACACCATTTCACAAGACAATAAAGGATGTTTTATGAGCGAATCCGTTACCATCACCTATGGGAATCACACGATTGATCTGCCTATTATTATCGGCACGGAAGGTGAAAAAGCAATTGATATATCCGAGCTGAGAAAAAAAACCGGCCTGATCACCCTGGATCCGGGTTATGCCAATACCGGAAGCTGCCTGAGTTCCATTACCTACATGAACGGTGAAAGCGGTATCCTGCGATATCGCGGCATACCGGTCGATGAACTGGCCGAAAAATCCATTTTCACGGAAACCGCCTATCTGCTGATCAACGGGGAACTGCCAACCCGGTCCCAGTTGAACCATTTCTCTGTTCTGCTGAATGACAACTCCCTGATTCATGAGGACATGCAGTTTTTTTTCCAGAATTTTCCACGGGCATCCCATCCCATGGGAATCCTTTCCTCCATGGTCACCGCACTCAGAAGCTTTTATCCGGAACTGAAAATCACCGAGGAAGAAGAACTCAACCTCATGGTGACCCGGCTTTTGTCCAAAGTGCGAACTTTGTCTGCCATGTCTTACAAGATATCAAGAGGCCACAAGGTCATCTACCCTCGGCCGGACTTGAATTATTGTGCCAATTTTTTGAATATGATGTTCGACAATCCGGTCAAACCGTACCGGATCGAGGAAACCCTTGTCAGGGCGCTGAATGTGTTTTGGGTTCTTCATGCTGACCATGAGCAGAACTGCTCGACCTCAACGGTCCGGATGGTGGGAAGTGGCCGTGTGAATCTGTATGCGGCCATCAGTGCCGGTGTTGCGGCACTCTGGGGACCGCTTCACGGGGGTGCCAATCAGTCCGTGATTGAGATGCTGGAACGCATTCGTCGATCCGGGGGGCGATATTCAACAGGCGATCGACCAGGCAAAAGACCGGAACCATGCCTTTCGGTTAATGGGCTTTGGTCATCGGGTCTATAAAACCTATGATCCCCGTGCCGTGATCATGAAAAAAATGTGCGATGACGTTCTGGAAAAACTCTGCATCCATGATCCGCTGCTCGACATTGCCAAAAAACTGGAGGAAGCGGCTTTAAATGATGATTATTTCATCGAACACAACC
>Ga0351844_1381_pt1 | contig 8322 bp, 5 predicted proteins | sample TotcelHFGM3001L5_FD_206880 | JGI IMG/M metagenome (GOLD analysis project Ga0351844, IMG submission 206880) | Enriched cells from coal bed in the Powder River Basin, Montana, United States - Total cells FGM rep1 HSBNCT.FGM.300.1.L5 ... | reverse complement strand
GGAGCTTGAATTCCTCTCCATCGACGAATTGCTCAATCGTAGCGCCTCGTTGGAGACCTGGTCACAAGCGATTGTGTCCGCCTGGCAGGAATTGTAACTTTTTTTCAACGGAAAAAAGGTCGTTCGATCCCTAAAAATGCCCCTAAAAAGGCGAAAAAGGCTCATTTGCAACCTTTTCCCTATACCACAATATATAGTGGTTGAGAAAAATCCCCCCTACCATATGAGGGATTTGGATTGACTTGAGCTTAATGTTTTGAAAAGTTGCGCGGTACGCAAGTGAGTAAAGGGACGCAGGGCATGATCGCTTGCGGCTCCCTCCCGCCCACGAACAGGAAATTTACGAGAAGACACGCTTAAATATCATCATGGCTACGACAAAGATTCAACTGGGAGACCGCGTATTCGAACTTGATCGCGACAAAGCGGAGGCCGCCTTCGAGGCCAAGCGGGTGATCAACGGGCGGCAGACGATGTTTTTCAACATCCTCCCTTTAAAATATCAGTGGGCCTACGACCTTTATAAAAATATGAAGGCCAATCACTGGGAGCCCGAGGATGTCCAGATGCAGAAGGATATCGAGCAGTGGCGGGAAGCCACCGGCTTCATCAGTGATGTGGATCGCTGGATCATCAAGATGGGCATCGGCTATTTCTCAGCCGCCGAGGGCATCGTCGGGGACAATATCCTGCATGTCATCCGTGAACTCGTGACCGCTCCGGAGCTCAAGCTCGTACTCGGTCGTCACGCCCATGAGGAGAATATCCACGCGGACTCGCTCGTCTATATGATCAGCTCGCTGGGCATCAATCCCCACGAGTGCGAAGCCATGTTTGAAGACGTGGCCACCGTGAAGAAAAAGACAGACTTCGTGGTCAGCAACAGCCGCGCTCTGCGCCGCGACGTGGACCTCACCATCACCGCCAATAAGCAGGACCTCGCCAAGAATATGTTCGTCTTCGGCCAGTGCATGGAGGGGACGCAATTTTACGGTCTCTTCGGCATGATCCTCGCGCTGGCCCGTCAGGGCAAATTCAAGGCCATCGGCGAGATGTTCCAGTACACTCTCCGCGATGAGTCAAATCACATCGAGCTCCTCCGCCAGCTCTTCCAGGATCTCATCAACGAGAATCCCGACATCTGGACCGAGGACTTCCGTCAAAACCTCCGCGGCACCATGGCCGAGGCTATCCGCCTGGAGAAGGAATTCATCCGCGACTGCCTGCCCGTTTCTGCTGTGGGCCTGACTTTGGAGGAGTTCCTCACTTACATCGATTTCATCGGCGACCGTCGTCTCAAAGGGGTGGGGCTTGAGCCGCTGAATCCGACGATTGAGAATCCTCTGCCCTGGCTCGCCGAGCAGATGGAGATCCGCAAGGAAACGAATTTCTTCGAAGGCCGCGTGACCGAGTACCAAAAAGCCGGCTCCCTCGCTGCTGCCCACGACGACGATCTCTAAGACCTCTCCGCACTTGACCTTACTCGCTCCGACCCACCACCTCCGCACCACACCCCTGCCATGATCCGTCGCATCTCACTCGAAGAAGATCTCGCCCTGAAGCGCCTTGTCACGTTGCCGCGTGAGCAGAAACCGGACTTCGCATGGCGCGATGCTCTCGGCGACTCCTCGGCCACGAATGCCCTCCCGCAGATCACCATCACCCGCGGCGGACAGGACCAGGAATTCAGCCTCGCCGATGTGGCGGAGCAGATCGGCCACGCCCTCACGGATCTCCTGCTTTCACGCGAGCAAAAGGATATCTTTAATGAAGAGAACCGCAGCTTTGTGGCAAATGTCGCTCACTCAGTGGCCACCCGCCTGATCGAGCACATCCGCGACGGCAATGGTCTGAAACTCTCGGACTACGATTTGTCGCTCCTGATCGAGAAAGCCCTCATCGAGAACGACGCCCACGATGTGGCGAAGAGCCTGGTCTTCAATCGCTCGCTCCAAACCACCAAAGGGCAGGACAATTTCCCCGATGTGCAGATTGTCGCCGTCCGCCTCATCCGTCGCAATGGCGCAGTGGTGCCCTGGAATGAGAGCAAGATCGAGCACGCCTGCCGCCAGGCTTTCCTCTCAGTCAAGGAAGACGCCGAGTCCGCCCGCGTGATTTCCCGCGCCGTGACGGAGCGTATCCGCCGTGGGGATCAGGCCTTCATCCACATCGAAGACGTGCAGGATCTCGTGCAGGAGGAGTTGATGAAGCATGGCTTCTTCAAGGTCGCCGAGAGCTACATCCTTTACCGCGCCCAGCGCAGCAAGATGCGCGAGGTGGAGGCGCTCCAGCCGGTGGCGGGTTCCGCCGAGCAGGATTCCCTCATCGTCGTACGCAGCCGTGATGGCTCCAGCGTCTTCTGGGATGGCAGCGAACTCAAGAGCCGCATCCAGTTTGCCTGCATCGGTCTGGACCTTTCCCTCACTTCCACGGAAATCGAGCGCGAACTCCGCCGCTCCATCGGGGCGGAACTGACGAAGGAGCAACTCCAGAGCATCATCATCATGAATGCCCGCATGCTCATGGAGCGCGATGCGGACTTTGCGAAGTTTGCCGCCCGGATTCTTCTCTCCTATATCTACGAGGAAGTCCTCGACTGGCAGATCGATCGTGATGGCATCGAGCGGCTGAAGGAAGCCCACAAGGTCGCCTTTAAAAACTACCTCCGCTACGGCGTCAGCATCGAGCGTCTCAGCCCGCGCCTCCTGTCGTTCAATCTCGATCGCCTCGCGGATGCCCTTGATCCATCCGCAGATCTCGACTTCGACTACCTCGGAATTCAGACCCTCTATGATCGGTATCTGATCATCGACAAGACGGGTAAGACAAATCGCCGCATCGAGACGCCGCAGTTCTTCTGGATGCGCGTCTCCATGGGCCTCTTCATCGAGGAGCCAAAGGAACGTGAGGATTGGGTAATCCGCCTCTACGGTCTCTACAAGGGCCGCCGCTTTTGCTCGAGCACGCCGACTCTTTTCAATGCCGGCACCCCGCACAGCCAGCTCTCCAGTTGCTATCTCTACAAGGTGGACGACTCCATCGAGTCGATCATGTTGCGTGGTATTGCGGAAAATGCCTTCCTCTCGAAATGGGCTGGGGGACTGGGTGGTTCCTGGACATCCGTTCGCGGCACTGGTGGCTACATCAAGGGCACGAATGGCGAGAGCCAGGGCGTGATCCCCTTCCTCAAGCTGCACAACGATCAGCTCGTGGCCGTGAACCAGGGCGGCAAGCGTCGCGGCTCAGGCTGCGCCTATCTGGAGTCCTGGCACAATGACATCGAGGACTTCCTGCAACTCCGTGTGACGACGGGCGATGACCGCCGCCGTACCCATGACATGAATACGGCGAACTGGATTCCCGATCTTTTCATGAAGCGCATGGAGAATCGCCAGCACTGGACTCTCTTCCGCGCCAATGACACGCCCGACCTCCACGAGGTGTACGGCAGCAAGTTTGAGGAGCGCTACACGCACTACGAGAAGCTCGCTGAGGAAGGCAAGATCTTCGGTCGCCGCATCGAGGCTCTGGAACTCTGGAAGCAGATGCTCAAGATGATCTTCGAGACTGGCCATCCGTGGATCACCTTCAAGGATCCCTGCAATCTCCGCTCTCCGCAGGATCACGCGGGTGTCATCCACTCGTCGAATCTCTGCACCGAGATCACGCTGAATACCAGCGATGACGAGACCGCCGTCTGCAATCTCGGCTCGGTCATCCTCGATACGCACATGAAGGAGGACGGAACCCTCGATCTTGAGTTGCTCAAGGAGACGGTCGAAGTCGCCGTGCGTGCCTTGGATAATGTCATCGACATTAATTTCTATCCCACGGAAGCCGCCAAGCGCTCGAATATCCGCCACCGCCCGGTCGGCCTCGGCGTGATGGGCTTGCAGAATGCTCTCTTCAAGCGCGGCGTCAGCTTTGCCAGTGAGGAAGCCCTCGACTTCAATGACGAGTTCATGGAAGCGGTTGCCTTCTTCGCCTACTCCGCCTCCAGCGATCTGGCGGCCGAGCGTGGCACGTACAGTTCCTATCGCGGATCGAAATGGGATCGCGGCCTGCTCCCGCAGGACACGATTGATCTCCTCGAGCGTGAGCGTGGTCTGAAGATCGATGTGCCGCGCGGCGGTCGCATGGACTGGACTCCGGTTCGGGACAAGATCGCCCGCCAGGGCATGCGCAACTCGAATGTGATCGCCATCGCACCCACCGCGACGATCTCAAATATCATGGGCACCACGCCCTGCATCGAGCCAAACTTCCGCAATCTCTACGTCAAAAAGAATCTCGGCGGCGACTTCATCGTCCTCAACCGCGAACTCGTTCGCGACCTGAAGGCCCTGAATGTCTGGGATCAGCAGATGCTTCTCGATCTGAAGTACTTTGACGGAGAGTTGGAAAATATCGACCGCGTCCCCGAGGCTCTCAAGAAGAAGCACCTCACGGCCTTCTCCGTGGACTACCGCTACATCGTGGACTCTGCCGCCCGTCGTCAGAAGTGGATCGATCAGTCTCAGAGCGTGAATCTCTTCCTGGCCACGCCGGATCTGAAGACTCTGTCTCACATGTATCGCCGCTCCTGGCACACCGGTCTCAAGACGACCTACTATCTCCGCTCGCTCGGTGCCTCGAAGATCGAGGGCCCGACCGACCTCAAGAAGGATCTGCGCGGCGTGGTCGCCGAGGCAAAGCGGGAATTTACCCCTGCGGAAAAAGCCGCCTGCTCCATCGAAGCCATGCGCAACGGCGAGGAATGCGAAGCCTGCCAATAAGCAGGGCTTCCGACTCCCGGGCTACTAAGTATAAAAAAAAGCCCCTCACCATGCGGTGAGGGGCTTTTTTCTTGCGGGAGGGAAATTTACTCTACCTTCCGGGAAAGCAGGATTTCGGCTGCTTGTGATACGTCTTTATCGCCTCTTCCGGACAAATTGACAATGATAACTTTCTCTTTTGCCATGGTCGGGGCCACTTTTATGGCATGGGCGACGGCGTGAGAGGACTCCAGCGCGGGAATGATGCCCTCGATCTCGGCTAAAGTCCGGAAAGCGCCGAGAGCTTCGATGTCCGTCGCGTAGTCATAAACGACCCGTCCGATATCGCGGAGGTTGCAATGCTCGGGGCCGACGGCGGCGTAGTCGAGACCGGCTGAGACGGAGTGAGTCAGTTCGATCTGCCCGTCTTCATCGGCGAGCAGCCAGGTCTTGGCTCCCTGAAGTACGCCGAGACGCCCACCTTGGAAGCGTGCAGCGTGCCGTCCTTTGATGATACCTTCTCCCCCGGCTTCGACGCCGACCATGCCGACAGTGTCGTCGAGCAGGAAGGGGTAGAAGAGACCGATGGCATTGCTGCCGCCTCCCACGCAGGCAATGAGCAGATCGGGCAGGCGTTCTTCTTTTTCGAGGATCTGGCGGCGGGCTTCGTCACCGATCACGCGGTGAAAATCACGCACCAGCATCGGGTAGGGATGGGAACCGTAGGCCGTGCCGAGCACGTAGTGGGTGGAGCGCACATTCGTCACCCAGTCACGCATGGCTTCATTGATGGCTTCTTTCAGCGTGGCCTGTCCGGCGGTGACGGGGACGACTTTCGCTCCGAGGAATTCCATGCGGGCGACATTGAGCGCCTGGCGCTTCATATCGACTGCGCCCATGTAGATGACGCATTCAAATCCGAATCGAGCCGCGACGGTCGCCGTAGCGACACCATGTTGACCGGCACCGGTCTCGGCAATGAGCCGCTTCTTGCCCATGCGGCGGGCGAGGAGGGCCTGACCCACGGCGTTGTTGATCTTGTGAGCGCCAGTGTGGAGGAGGTCCTCACGTTTGAGATAGATTTTCGCACCGCCGAGACGCTCAGTGAGGCGTTCCGCATAGTAGAGGGGAGTCGGACGACCGCAGAAGTCTGCGAGCAGCCCGGACAACTCCTTGCGGAAGGCGGGATCCTGGCGGGAAGCTTGAAAAAAGCTCTCCAGTTCATCCAGAGCACTGACGAGGGTCTCGGGTACAAATTTTCCCCCATAGGGGCCGAAGTGCCCACCGGCATCGGGTAGGGCGTGGAGTTGGGTCGATGTCATTGTTGTTTAATATGCCCTTTTGCCACCAAAGCTGCAACAGCGCGTCGATGCGGAGATGGCATGGGAGGCAGGGAAGAGATGGGGAATGGCTTGGTATCGGCGGGAGGTAGGGATACGGGGATCAGGTGCATTTCGACGCGGTAACGGGTGATTGTATACTTTTCGATATGCACACCGCGTCCAGATGCCTCCGTTTCAGGAATAATCCATAGCCCCCGCCAGCGTGGCCCCGGCGATTGATACAGCCATATGCGATCGCCTTCGGAAAAGACGGCACGTCGCTCGCGCACTTCCAAAGTCGAAGCCCTCGGGCGCTTGCGTGGCAACTCCGCTGGTGCCGTCGCCAGGCACAGGGAGTTCACCGGACAAGTCAGGCAACGCGGCGTGCCTGAGACACAGATGAGCGCCCCCAGTTCCATCAGGGAGGAGTTGTGGAGCGTCCCCCCCTTGCCCTTGGGCTGAAGCGAGAGGGAAAAGGCCTCCAGCGCCAGCTTCCCGGCGGCGTCATCAATCGGAGCCTGCCAATCGTGCAGCCTCGCCAGAACCCGTGCGATATTCGCATCGATCACCGCTGTCGGACGATCCCATGCAAAGGCCTGGATGGCGGCGGCGGTGTAGTCTCCCACGCCCGGCAGCGCACGGATCTGCGCCGGATCTTGTGGAAGTTTCCCCCCATGATGCTCGCAGACATATTGCGCGGCACGGTGGAGATTGCGCGCGCGGCTGTAGTAGCCGAGTCCCTGCCAGAGGTGCAGGACTTCCTCCTCTTCCGCCATGGCGAGAGCGGCGGGAGTGGGGAAGCGCTTCATCCAGCGCTCGTAATAAGGGATGACCGCTGTGACCGTGGTCTGCTGGAGCATGAACTCCGAGACCATGATGGCGTAGGGATCGGTGGTGCGACGCCAGGGCAGATCGCGGGCATGCGCCGCGTACCAAGCTCCCAGCTTTTTCCGTAGCAATGGAGCGGGGACTTGGCGTTTAGTATCCGGCGTGTCTGACAAAGCTCTCACAATTTACACATCCGCTCTCACTGCCAGCCAAGCCGAGCAGCTCAAGGAACTTCTGATCCGAGAGGAGTACCGATTTGAGCCGCGCCCGCACACTCTTTATTTCGCTCAAAAGGACAAACTCACCATCGCTGTTTACGCCAAGGGGCCCAAGGTCGTCCTGCAAGGGAAGGGGACCGAGGACTTTGTCCGCTTCCACCTAGAGCCCGAGATCCTCGGCGAGGCCAAGCTGGGATACGAGGAGGTGCTGAATCCCCAGATGTACGAGCCCCACTTCGGCATCGATGAAAGCGGCAAGGGTGATTTCTTCGGTCCTCTCGTCATCGCCGGCGTCTATGTCGATGGCGCTCTGGCCCGTCATTTTAAGGCCGAAGGCATCGCGGACAGCAAGCGCATCACTTCAGATGCGCGTATTCGCAAACTAGCGAACATTATCCGGGCTTCGCGCGCTCCGCAGTCGATCATTGCGATTCCTCCCGTACGCTACAACGCCCTCTTCCTGAAGATTGGCAACCTCAATCGCCTCCTGGCTTGGGGGCATGCGAGAGCCATCGAGAACCTCTGCGAGGCACGACCCGACTGCCCGCGCGCTCTGTCGGATAAATTTGCCGATGTGCGGGTCTTGAACCGTGCTCTGATGGAGAAGGGCAAGAAGATCACCCTCGATCAACAGACGAAGGCGGAGTCGGACTACGCGGTGGCTGCGGCCTCGATCCTGGCCCGCGAGAAGTTCATTGATTGGCTCGACGACACCGGCGCTAAAATGGGCCTCACCTTGCAGCGTGGCGTGAATGCGAGTGTGAAGGATACCGCTCGGAAGATCTTCGCGGAGCAAGGCGAGGAGGGTCTGGCCGCCGTGGCCAAGATGCATTTCAAGACGGCGGCGGAGATTACCGGAAGTCTGCCTGCGGAATAGTCACCGCTTCTTGCGCTTCGGGGACTGTGAGGAGCGAACCGCTGCCGCCTGTCCTTCTCCGGCCCAATCTTCCAAGGCGCGCCGGTCATCGAAGATCGTGGCCGGAGCCAGGTAATAGGACAGGGTGACCCGGCCCCGGGCGGAATCGTAGATGAAAGGCGTCAATCCCGCCTCCTCGAAGCGGGGGCGACTGACATCATCGACTTTCAGGTAAAGTTCGCCATCTGCGATGAGGGCAAACATGAGTTCCCCGCAATAAACCCCGCGCCCGCCAAACATCTTCCGGATGCGAACCTCGCCGCGTTTCCACACGGCGAGGGAAT
>Ga0351844_1380_pt1 | contig 8330 bp, 6 predicted proteins | sample TotcelHFGM3001L5_FD_206880 | JGI IMG/M metagenome (GOLD analysis project Ga0351844, IMG submission 206880) | Enriched cells from coal bed in the Powder River Basin, Montana, United States - Total cells FGM rep1 HSBNCT.FGM.300.1.L5 ... | reverse complement strand
CAACACGTACATGGCGACGAATCTGAACGTGGCGGGTATCGCGCGGGTCGGGGAAAATGGGAGCTACACGTACACTGTGATCGGGAGCGGGTTGCGACCTGTGACGTATGTGAGTTGGTTTGATGCGGCGCGTTTTGCAAACTGGATGGCGAATGGTCAGCGGACGGGACTGCAGGACGGTACCACGACAGAAAACGGAGCCTATTCGCTCTGGGGGGCGAATAGCGGTGTGAAGTTTAAGAAGAATGCGATCAACCCGAATACCTCGGCGGCAACGACCTACTGGATCCCCAGCGAGAATGAATGGTATAAGGCCGCGTATTACGAAGTCGTAGAAGATCCGGAAACAGGGGAACAAGTCGGCAAGTATTGGCTCTATCCGACACGAAGCGACACAACGCCTGGAAACCTGATCGGAGACGCGGCGAATCAGGCGAATCACAGACCCTACGACGGAGTTTATTCTGTGACGCAAAGCAGGAGCTATAGTGAATCGCAGAATTACCTGAGCGATGTGGGAGCTTTCACCAACTCGGAGAGTTACTATGGAACGTACGATCAAGGAGGGAATGTGTGGGAATGGAATGACGCGACGAGTGATGGGGTCTATCGGGGGCTTCGCGGGGGTTCTTGGTACGACACCGAATTCCTGATGGAGTCCCACAACCGTGAATTTTCGATGATGGAGCTGTACAACATCGGTTTTCGTGTCGCGGGGAGTGTTGTTCCCGAGCCATCGACAGCGGGGTTGATGCTGCTGGGAGGTGCGGTTTATTGGCTCGGGAGGCGCAGGAAGGTGGCTCTCTAGTTTCGATGTCTTTGCGTAGGGCGATGATGAGGTGAAGGAAGATCGTCTTGGGGAAAGAAGGGGCTGGGGTTAAGGGAGTGGGTGCTGGTGGTACTCGCCAAGGAGATCACCAAAGGCTGGGTGCTCGAAGTGAAGGACACGGGGCCGGGCATCTCGGAGCTCGATGAGGAGCACATCTTTGAAAAACACTATCGTGGAGGGGATCACGCCTCCGACGGAGAAACCGGATCGGGACTTGGCCTCTCTATCGTAAAGCCGCTCACGGGAGCACTCGGAGGCAATGTATCGTACTCCTCCGGTATTCGGGAGGGAGTGATTTTTCGGATCAGCCTGCCGAGGAAGTAGCGGCGCAGAAGTTTTTGATACTTCACGGCGTCGGACAGGTTTCTGAAAGGACGGTGTCTTCGCTTATACCGGGAGTATAAATTGTTTTTTTGTAAGTCGGTGCGCAAAAGGAAAGCATTCATGGTTATGGAAATATCTCCTTTGTCGCGAGTGTCGGCATTTCCATGAAGTGAGCATTTTTTGCAGGGAGATTTCCTCCGGGGTCGTAAGGCGTCGGAAAGAAAGATAATCATGAAAATCATTAGAACGGCAACGGTAGTGCTGGGCATCCTTGCTCTGGGAACGACCCTGATCCGGGCGGAGGTCTCGTTTGTCTGGGCAAGAATAGGGGACATCAACAATGCACCGGATCCGCGCAACATGGATAATGTGCCGGGAATTGGTTCGGTCTCTTACGTGTATGACATCGCGTCAACGGCGGTGACTCTGAACCAGTACACGGAATTTCTGAATGCGGTGGCGAAGACAGATAGCTACGGACTTTACAACACGAACATGGCGACGGAGCTGAACTCGGCGGGTATCGCGCGGGTCGGGGAAAATGGGAGCTACACGTACACGGTGATCGGGAGCGGGTTGCGACCTGTGACGTATGTGAGTTGGTTTGATGCGGCGCGTTTTGCGAACTGGATGGCGAATGGTCAGCGGACGGGAGTGCAGGACGGTACGACGACAGAAAACGGAGCTTATTCGCTCTGGGGGGCGAATAGCGGTGTGAATTTCACGAAGAATGCAATCAATCCGAATACCTCGGCGGCCACGACCTACTGGATTCCCAGCGAGAATGAATGGTATAAGGCGGCGTATTACGAAGTCGTGGATGATCCGGAATCTGGGGAACAAATCGGCAAGTATTGGCTCTATCCGACACGAAGCGACACAGCGCCTGGAAACCTGATCGGAGACGCGGAGAATCAGGCGAATTACAAATCCGACGGCGGAGTTTATTCTGTGACGCAAAGCGCGGTGTATAGTGAATCGCAGAACTACCTGAGCGATGTGGGAGCTTTCACCAACTCGGAGAGTTACTATGTGACGTACGATCAAGGAGGGAATGTGTGGGAATGGAATGACGCGGTGATTAGGGAGATCAATCGGGGTCTTCGCGGGGGGTCTTGGAGCGACAAAAAAATCGCGATGGAGTCCACCTCCAGTTTTTTTTCGCAGTCGGAGCAGGACAACTACGGTTTTCGTGTCGCGGGGAGTGTTGTTCCCGAGCCATCGACAGCGGGGTTGATCCTGCTGGGCGGTGCGGTTTATTGGCTCGGGAGGCGCAGGAAAGTAGCTCTCTAGTTTCGATGTCTTTGCGTAGGGCGATGATGGGGTGAAGGAAGATTGTCTTGGGGAGAGATGGGGCCTCAGCACTTCCCGAGGGCGCATATGCCGCTTATGACGTCTCGGAATCGATGGAGGTCTGGGATGGAAGCTTGCGCGGGTTCGGGGTTGGTTGCCGAGAGATGTCGGGTGAGAGAAAAATCTCCGGTTTCCACAAAGCGATCGAGGGTCTGCTCGATGCCGGTGATACGCCAGTAGCCGGGCCCTGTGGCGGGACGGACGAACATGAATCGGGAGGAATCCACATTCTCAATGCCTGTGGCTGAGACATAGGAGAGGGCGTTCAGTACAACAAAAGGCTGACAATCCTCCAGAGTGCTCATCACATCAGAGGACTCGCCACGGACGTAGCTTCCAAACAAACGAAAGTTCTTTATCAGGTTGTCGCATTGGGCAATGGGAATGAGTTCCTTCCTCCCGTCATGATAAAGGATACTGATATGGGAGCGGGGATTGATCCGAATGGTGGCCCTGTCGCAAAAAAGACTTTCCTCGGTGCTATAGGTCTCCTCGCAGGCATGGGTGAGGGCGATCCGAAATTCAATATCATTGGCCACACGGCCGCGAACAAAGGCTGTATCTGAGCCCTCGATGGGATTCGCGCGGAAGAGTCGAGCTTCAACGGAATGACAACTTCCCCATCGGTTGACGGCATGGGTGCCGGCGAAAAAGAGGATATTATGAACATGATGGGCCATGGCGTTGCCCATGCAGGAGTCCAGAATGAGATCCCGGCCCAGCATGAGCCGTCCGGCCCAGGGGCTTCGCTGGTAATAGTCTTCCGTTCTCCGGGAGGCTGCCCGTAGGCCGAGGCGCTGGAGTGTGCCGAAGTCCCCTTGCAGGAGGCGCTCTTTCAGCAAGATGCGCTCGGGTTCGTAGGTGTAATAAAAGCCCACCTGAGTCTTGCGATGGGCTTTTTTGTCCACTTCGATCATCTCCTGCAATTCCGATGGGTCGAGAGTGGGGGGTTTTTCCAAGTAACAAGGCTGAGCTTGTTCCACGCAAGCGCGATGCATGGGACCATGATAAGCAATGGGCGTGGCGATGCTGACCCAATCGCTCTTTGCCGAATGAAGCATCTCGTGAAAGTCATTCCCAACGGATATGTTGCGACGGGCGAAATCGAATTTTTCCTGAAGATCGCGCAGAGCGTCGGCGCGGGGATCGCAAGTCGCGATGACCTTCATCCTGCCTTCGCTCTCCAAGTCCAAAAATGCCTGGTGATGTACTGCGGCGAACCCGCCTATGCCTGCGACGGAAACTTTTTCCAAGTTTGTGGGGCTATTCATAATCAGACTAACACCCGATAGCCCGTGCTTTTCTCAACAGGAAGGTCGCCCGGTAGAAGAGACGACGCGTGGGCTCGGATCGAATGATCGTCATATGGCGGAAGGTAGGGCTTGTTGTGAGAAGCGAGGGCTGCATCAGGCGATGGTGGGCGCTGGATTGCGCTGAAGAAGGTCATGGACGGAGTGACGAATCACGAGGTGGGGGCAGATCTGTACGGCTACAGATGCGGCGGAGTGGTCGGCGATGCGTCGAAGGAGAAGATCCACTGCGATCCGGCACATTTCCTCCAAGGGCTCCTCGATCGAAGTCAATGCCGGGGTGACGAATGAGCAGGGGGCGGTGTTGTCAAAGCCGATGACGCTGAGATCGGCAGGAATAGAGATGCCGAGGGTTTGCGCTTTTTGCAGCAAGGGGAGGGCAAAGACATCACCCGTGATGAGAGCGGTGGGAGCCTCGCTGCCCAGGCGACTCCATGTTTCGAGAATGGCAGTGACTTTCTCGATGGCTGGAACATGAGGTGCGTCCGAGATTTCCTGGAACTCCCGGTAGTTTCGCAGGCCCCGCTCCTCCACAAACTGGGTGTATGCCGCCATACGACGTCGGCAGAGAGGGTTGCCTGGTTGGTGGCCGAATGTGGCGATGCGTCTGTGTCCCTGGGCCCAAAGATGCTCTGCGGCCAAAAGAATATTCTGCTCCTGACTGATGCCCACGCTGTCAAAAGGAATGGAGGACTGCCAATCGCGATTCAGCAGCACAAGGGGAAAGCGTGAAGCGACCCAGTGCAACAAGGCGGAATCGGAATCCTCCGCATGCCAGAGCACGCCCGCGATATCGGAGTCCGCGAGCCATTGCGTGAGCGAGTTTTTCTCCGAGTCCTTGAATTGAAAAACGGAGAAACCGACTCCCTGCTGCTGGAGGTACTCGCCTGAAGAGGTGAGAATTTTGCCGGTAAAGCCCTGGTAGGCAATTTCCACCCATTCTTCATTCGTCCTGCGGCTGGAGGAGGTATGGGACTCCACAATCAGCACATTGCGCCGGTGAGTATCCGAATCGCCCGGGGAAGAGGATTTGCGAGTGAGGTAACCCAGTTCCTCCGCTAGCGCCAAAACTCTGGCCCGGGTATCGGAGCTGACATTACGGGAGTTGGAGCCTGCCAGAATGGCGGAGACGGCACTTTGGCTGACACCAGCGCGGAGAGCAATGTGCGCTTGGGTAACTGTCTTGGAGGGGCGTCTCATCAGAATATAGAAGTCATAAATAGTCATATTATGACTGTCAATGTGCCTTTTATGGGATGAGGCGGCCTGGATTCCCTATCGTCAGGAGGCTGAGAATTTTTGAGGGGTCCTTGGCGTGAGGGTAATTTTCCCCATTGACTTATATATAACCAATGCCTACTTATATATAAGCATGAGTTCACCAAAGCCGGTCACACAATCGCAAATCGCCAAGGCCACGGGCATCAGTCAGGCGGCGGTATCGGCGATTCTGTCAGGATCGAAGACGCTGGCGGTATCGGAGGATACGCGGCGGGCCGTGCTGGCTACGGCAGAGAGGCTGGGCTACGTGCAGCGGAAGACCGCTCGCGTAGATGCGAACAGCGTGCAGACCGTACTGATGGTGGAAGACGAGCCGAAGGCACGGGCAACGGATCAGCCATGGGTGGCGGAGGCGTATCAGGCCTTCATGGGCAAGATCATCACGGCATCGGGGTGTGCGTTGCAACGGCACGGCATCGGGTCATCAGTCTTTTATCTCAATAATCCGCAGGGGCTGACGCAATGGCTGGCCGACTCAGAGACGCAGGGGGTGCTGTGGCATGCGACGGATGCGGACCCCTCCTTGCTGCACTGGGTGGCGTCACGTTTTCCTCTGGTGCTGCTGAATCGGGAATGGAAGGCCGGGGTGCCGTTTGACTCGGTGAGTGTGGACCAGGAGAAGAATATCCTGCTGGCGGCGGAGTATCTCTGGAACCACGGGCATCGGAAGATCGCGACATTTGGCCATTTTGCAGGGAACTCATTTTTCCGCCGACGCATGGCTGCGTATAAGCAGTTTGTGCAGGAGCGAGGAATCCGGGATTACGCGGAATTTCAGGAAATCTCGGATGCGCTGGACTATCCGGCGCTGGAGAAGGTGCGGGAGATCATCGCGGTCTGGAAAAGGCTTGGGAAGGATGCGCCGACGGCGTTGATCACGGGTGATGTCTTTGCCCTGCCGCTGCTGGCGGAGGCGCGCAAGGCGGGGATGAATATCCCGGAGGATCTGAGTGTGATCGGGATCGATAATACGGCGCCGTGCTCGGTGGTGGACCCGCAACTCACCTCGATGGAGGAGCCTTTTGAAGATATGTGCCGTGTGGCGGTGGATCTCCTGCTGCGGCGCAAGGAGAACTTCACAGCTCCGGCTCACACGGTCCTGATCGCGCCGCGGCTAATCGAACGTCAGTCCGTGCGCACACTTTCCCCGCAACCCAATCGAACACGTTCTCACCAAGACAAAACCCCCTGCCCATGATCCCCATGAAATCGACAACCTCACAACTGCGTCATACCCTCCTCGCCTGCACTGTCACCGCACTATCGTGCCTGGCGACCTCCCACGCGGCCGTGGTCTATAACTTCGACGACCTAGACTTGGGCAACCTGACCACGAGCAACACGGCCGGACAGGATGGCTGGTATCGCGATGCGGCGCTGGGCGGGCCGGATCTGCAGGTGGTCACGGCGCCCTCGAGCTCCTCGACGACGAATGCGCTGACGGTGGCGTATGGCAATACGTCGGAACGGGCGCTCCGGCAATTTGGCAGCTCGTTCTTCGATGGCACGGAGACGAACGCGCAGATCTCCTTCACCTTTCAGAAGACGGCGCTGCTGGCGCAAATCCAGTTTGCGCTGGGGAATGGCAGCACGCCGACCTCGAATATCAATGGCAACAGCCCGTCGAGCTTCAGCCCGAAGCTGCTGTTGCAGAATGGGAATCAATTTGGCATTGCGGCGAAGACCACGTCCGGGGCCTTTGCCACGTCCAGTCTGTCCACGGCACAGAGTCTGGTGAGTGGGAACTGGTACACGGTGATCATGGATATCGACTTCACGGCGAACTCAGGCAATGGCTCGGCGAGTGTGAGCTACATCGATCTCACGAACGACATCACCTACAGCAATATCCTGACGGGGGTGAATCTCGGGCTGACGAACAACCCGGGGACGAGCCAGGCGGAGGATTGGAATCAAGCGTGGCTGAGGCTCGACCAGATAGCCACTGGAGGACCGGCGGGGACGGTGGTCTTCACGGAATTTTCCATCAATCCGGTGCCTGAGCCGACGACGGCTGCGACGGTGGGAGCGGCGGGGTTGATCCTCTTTGCCTTGTCCCGTGCGCGGGTGCGTCGTCAGGCCAAGAACTAAGGCTCCTTTGCGCAAAGCAGAGTTCGGCTGCATATTACCTTCTTTTTAAAATGACCCCCCGGCTCCATTTCACTGGGCCTATCCTGGCTCTTGCCCTGATGACGCCGTGTCTGGCGGAAAACTCCACGCTGGGCATCGTCAATGGTGTGCCTGTGATGCAGGCTGATGGGGAGAGGCTTTCGCCGCTGGTCTTCTCCAGCGGGGCGTTTTCGCTGGGGCGACCTTTTCTGGCCACGGGGCAATGGAAGAAGGTGACCTACTCGCAAGTGGCGGCGATCGCTGATGCGCAGGCGATGGTGCAGATCAATCTGGGATCGGCGACGGGGCGAGTGCAGTTGCGGGACTTTGAGTTGATCCGGGAACGGGACGGGGTGAGGGACGTTGTCGAAAAGCAGGCCTTTACCGGGAGCGCGCTGCCGCAGGGGTGGAGCTTCATCGTGGCGCCGAAGGCTGAGGCCAAGCTGGGATTCGGGCCCGAGGGGGTGAGTCTGGATGTGACGAAGCGGACGGACTTTGCGTGGGATGTGCAGTTGGCGAGGACGGGGGTCGCGCTGGAGCGGGGGGCCCGGTACACGATCTCCTTCGAAGTGCGTACCGATGAGGCGGAGTGGCCGCTGACGTCGTACCTGATGAGGTCCGAGCCACTGCGATTTTACGCCGGGCATGATGCGGAAAATCAATTTCTCACGACGACGAAGATGGCCACGGCGAATGGCGTGGATGTGGTGGCGTTGCTGATCCCGCAGATGCCGTGGACGGCCTCGCCGCAGGAGCAGACTGAGGAGATGGATCTGATCCACGCGGTGGTGGCGGAATTTGCGCGGGACTTCCCGGACACGAAGCTGATCCTGAGATTCGGAGTGGAGCCCTCGCGGACGTGGAAAAAGGATCATGCCTCCGAGTTGCTGGCGTATGAGGATGGGAAGACGAGCCGGTATGTCTGTGTGGCGTCCGAGGCGTGGCTGACGGAGTTGCGGCAGCGCGTGCCGGCCTTCATCGCGGCGATGGAGGAGAAGTGGGGTGACCGCATCATCGGGTATGCGCCCGCGGCGCAGAGCACGGGAGAGTGGTACTATCCGATCTGGGAGGGGAAGGGATTGCCGGCGATGAATTTCTCAAACTCCTTCCTGCGGGCGTATCGG
>Ga0351844_1324_pt2 | contig 8372 bp, 6 predicted proteins | sample TotcelHFGM3001L5_FD_206880 | JGI IMG/M metagenome (GOLD analysis project Ga0351844, IMG submission 206880) | Enriched cells from coal bed in the Powder River Basin, Montana, United States - Total cells FGM rep1 HSBNCT.FGM.300.1.L5 ... | reverse complement strand
TCAGCGTCACCTGCCGGACCGACGGGTGCAGCACGGCGGCAAAGGCGCCGGCCAACGCGCCCCAGCCTTTGGCGACCAGGTGGACGTCGCTGTGCCCCAGCGACGTCAGCCAATCCAATACACCGAGCACGTCGTGAGTCTTCTGCCCCAGGTACGGTCGGTCCAGCATCAAGCTGTGGATGGCGTAGAAGTAATCGGAACCGTACCGGCTGTGGAAGGTATTGACGCCACAGGTTTCCGGACGCGATTCGCCGATCCCTCGCACGTCGCAGGTGAACAACGGTGAATTCGGCTCCGCCTGCAGCACGTCGCGCACGAGCGGTTCCTCGCGCAGCTCGGCGTCGCTGCTCAGGTGCGCCACGTACAGCAGCGCTCGCGGGCCGCTGCGCGGCGGACGCGAGAACCAGGCCTCTTGATACAGGCGGTAGACCAGCGTCTGGATGCCCGGCTCGGTCTCCACGGCATAGGCAACGGCCTGCGGCAACGGATACCGGCGGGAACTCAAGTACCGCAGGATCCGATAGTCCGGCGGCCCGCTGCGAACCGGCAGTTTCAAGACGTCCGTCACGGCACGCGTCAACGCGTCGCCCGATACCACGCCTCGCGCGGACGCCAGCTGCTGCGATTTATCGCGGGTGAATTGAAACACCGTCCGCGCGCCAAGCTCGGCAACCTGTCCTTTCGGCGTACACCACAGCACCTCGTCCTCCTCGAGCGTCAAGGGTGGTTCTGCGGCCGCGTCAGAGACCTTCGTCACGCCGTTGAACCAGCGGTACATGGCTTCGCGGTTTTCCTGCGTATAGCCATGCGTCGTCGGCCCGATGAATACGGCGACGTTCTGCGACGCGTCGAGCAGTTGGTACAGACGGCTCAGCCTCGCATGGGCTTCCTCCACGCCGCGGGCATCGAAATAGTCGCGTTCCTTGCCCAGAATAATGATCGGCTTGGGCGCCAAGGCCGCCAGGAAATCGTCGTGATCCAGTCCTAACGCCAAAGCCTGGGGCGGGCACTGCTCCGTGTCCGCCGGCAACTCGTTTTCCATGTTCCGCCGAAATGTGGTGACGAAACAGGACGGAGCCGCCATCGACCACCGCTGCTCGACGCCGCACAACCAGGTCGTCATCGTACCGCCGCCGGAATTGCCGGTGACGCCGATCTGCTGCGGGTCCACTTCGGGCCGCGTCACCAGATAATCCAGCGCGCGAATGCCGTCCCATGCGCGCCACATGCCTAAGAATTCGCCTACCAAGAACTGTTGGTTGCCGGCGATCAAGTGTTCGGTCACGCCCGCGCCGAAACGCGGCTTGAGATCCTCTTTGACATACTGCAGCCGCTCGCCCTGGCCGATCGGATCGAAGATCAAGCAGGCATATCCCTGGCGGGCCAGTCCTTGCGCAAAGGACTGATATGCTTTCTCCGCTTTGCCATTGGTCGAGTGCCCGCACGTGCCGACCACGCCTGGCACACGCTGCGAGCGGCCGGTGGGCAGGTACAAGTTGGCCGTCACCGGAAATCCGGGGCGGCTGTCGAAGATCACTTTTTCAATCCGGTATGCTTCGCGTTCGACCACGCCCGTGATGCGGGGATTCAGCGGCGTACGTTCCGGTTCCGCGCCGAAACACGTGCGGATCTTGGCTTGTACGGCCCGCACATAGGCCTCCGCGTCCGCCTTGGTCTGCAACGCTTGCTTGGCTGCCAGGCCCTTCGCTTCCGCCGCCCGAACCTGGGCGACGAAATACTCCTGGACCATCCGCGGAAACCGATTCAACGGCGGCAGCGGGGCGGGCGGTTCGCCGGCAACCGATTCTTCGGCTGCCAGCCACGGCAGCAGCGGCAGGCTAACCGCCTGCACGACAGCGGCCTGCAACAGCTGACGGCGGGACAAGGCCCACGGGGGCGAAACGGCGAATGTTGTTGGGATTGACCACGCATGACGATACCTCCTTGGCATCCGATTATCATGCGCTGCACGGCGAAAAGAAACCCCGGGTGCAACAGGAGCCTGCGGAAGAAAGACCGAAGTCAGCTTCCCGAACCGTAGGTCGGATAGCTGCCCGGGTAGCCCATGGTGTCGCCATAGCCTCCCATGGCGGGCGCCGCTCCACCACCCGGCCGGTCTTCGATGAACAACAGCCGTCGGTAGTCTTCGGCGTCATTGACTTCGTTGCAGACGATCAGCCTCCCGCTGCCGTCGACGATCAGGTACTCGCCGGGCACCGGCAGGGGCGAGTAGTACACGATTCCCGTACGGATGTCCCAGTCCCAGATGCCAACCCCCACGCCTCGCACTGCCAACTCGAATCGCTCTTGACTGGCTCGCAGTTGCTCCTCCGCCGCCCGCCGTTGTTTCACTTCAGCTTGCAGCAAGGCGTTGGATTCCCGCAGTTCGGCAGTGCGCTCCTTGACCCGCTGTTCCAACTCGTCACGGGCCTGCCGCAAAGCGGCTTCCGCTTGCTTGCGTTCGGTGATGTCTCGGACGATGCCCCACATGGCGGCGGGTTGGCCATTCTCGTCGGTGATGAGATAGGTTCGTAATTCCACCGGGAAAATCGTACCGTCCTGGCGGCGATATTCTTTCTCGTAGGTATTGGAATACTTTCGCGATACGACTTGATCGCGGACAATCGCTGCCTCGAACGAATGCCATCTGCTAGGGGTCAAGTCTTGGTAGGTAAGTGCTAACAGCTCGTCAGGCGAATAGCCGAGCATTTGGCAATAAGCCTCGTTAAACTGTTGAATTCGGCCGTCCATGTTGACCGTGACGACGCCATCTCGGATGCTTTGGTACAAGCGGCGATACTTGGCTTCCGATGCTCGCAGGGCAGTTTCGGCCTGTTTCCGATCCGTAATGTCGTGACCGATTCCAAAAATAACGCCTCGGTTTGGTACGGGAATCACCGTCCAGTTGATCCAGCGGTACGAACCATCCTTGCAGATGTTTCGATCGACGAAGTCGGTTATCGGTTCGCCTGATTCCAGCCGGCCAAACCGTTCGGTCGCAGCGGCGTGATCATCGGGGTGGATAAACTCGAAGAATGGTCGAGAAAGCGACTCCTGCTCGGACCAGCCCAGGAGGCGTTCGAAAGCGGGGTTCACCTCCTTGTAGTAACCATCAAGGCCAGCGGTGGCGATCAGAACGGGCAGGCTGTTGTTGATCTGCCGCTGATCCGTTTCCCGTTGCTGGCTGCGAGCCAATCGGCGTTGCTGGTCCGTTTCCCGCTGCCGCATTTCCCCAAGTTCTGCGATCAACTGTTCTCTGGTCTTGTCCTGGTCGTTCATGATGCACCTGCCGTTGCGTGCGCTCCCGACAAAAGGGCTAGTGGCGGTGGGGGGCGACCTGAGTGGATTCGTCGCCGAACAGGCGGGTCAGCCGCTCACGGAGCATCAGCCGTGCTCTGAGTAATCGCACTTTGACCGACTCGACGCTGATTCCCAAGATCTCTGCCGTCTCGCGCGTCGAGCAATCCTCGATATCTCGCAGCACGAACACCGTCCGGTACTTTTCGTCCAGCGCGGCCAGGGCCTGGTCGACGTGCTGACGCGTTTCTCGCCGCGAGGCGAGTTCCTCGGGCGTCTCGCGCCAGGCGGCGATAAACTCCGGATGCGGAGTTCCCTCGTAGCCGTCGGACGAGTGATCGTGATCGAGCGACACTCCGGTTCGAAGGGTCCGTTTCCGCAGCAGCGACAAGGCGTGATTGGTCGCAATCCGCAGCAGCCACGTGCGAAATTGGGCCTCCTCGCGAAACTCGTCCAGGTGTTCGAGCACGCTCAGGAACGTCTGCTGGGTGACTTCCTCGGCATCCTGATGCTGCTGCAGGATTCGCCGGCCGATGCCATAGACCTGCCGCTCGTATTTCAAGAGCAGCGACTCCATGGCGGTGAAATTCCCGGCTTTGGCCTGTTCGATCAGCGGCCGATCCGCATCCTGCTTGCCCTTCCACTGTTCGCGCAACGCGCGACTCAACCGCTCGTGCAGCGCCGCGGGCAACGCATACTGCTGCTCGGCCTTGTACAGCTTGATCGTTTGCCGGATGTTATCGATGACGATCTGGCACGGATTGCAGTTCTGCAAGTGATCCCGATAAGGCTCGCAGATGCTTAGGTCCAATTCCCCGTCCACGTAGTCATTCAGCGCTGCCAGCAGTTCTTCGCATTGCATCGGTGTCTCACCCGGCGGGGCCCCATGTGCCGAGCGACGAACCAGCTCGGCGCGTCCCAACGTGGAACGACCCCGCCGAACGAGTTGCCGTGTCGACCGCCGTCAGTTTATTCGAGAGACACCGGGGCTGACAAGCCGAGCATGGCATACAATCGCGTCTTGCTGGCCACGCCACTCTGCTGGGCGGCAATCTGACCGTCCTTGAACACCAACAGTCGGGGAACGGATCGGACGCCGTAGCGAGCGGCCAATTCCGGGCTGTCGTCGATATTCACTTTCACGACTCGCACCTGCGGGTTTTCCGCAGCCACCTGGTCCAGAGTGGGGGCTAGCGTCCGGCAGGGACCACACCAGTCCGCGTAAAAATCCACCAGCACCGGCACATCCGCAGCTAGCACGTGTTGGTCAAAGCTGGACGTGCTCGCTCGCAGCACGGTCGGTCGAGCCGTGTCGGTGGTTCGATCTGCTGCCGCATCTCGCATGATAAGGGGAGCGGGGGATTCGTTCCCTCGATACGTTTCTCGATACGTTTCTCGATACGATTCTCGCGGGTCGTTCAAAACGACCGGCGGGCCAGCCAGGCTGGCCTGCGAAATCGCAGGTACGGCGGGACGCCACGCATCCTGCCGCGGCGCCACGGCCGCCTGGTCCAACGCCGCATCGGTCCGCGTCGAGACCCGCTGGTGGGTGAACACCGCCGGCGCGCAACCGGAAAGGATCACCGCTGTCAGGAGGAGCAGTAGCGCCGAGGGCATGGGCATTGGCTTTGGGTTCGCGGTCATTCGAGACTCCATCTCCGAGAGTTTCCGTGATCGTGCGGGAACGGGAAAACGGCGCTCGCACGAATTAGTGCTCCAACAGTGCTCGCAACTGACCTTTGCTCATCAGACCGACCCCCTCGGCGGTAACCTCGCCACCGTTGAAGACCTTGACGTTGGGAATCGAGTCGATGCCGTAGGTGCTAGCCAATCTCGGACTGTGGTCCACGTTGACCTTGACGATCGTGGCGCCGGGCACCTCCACCGCTAGCTCTTCCAGCAGTGGTGCGAGCCTTCGGCAGGGGCCACACCAGTCGGCGTAGAAATCGACCAGGACAGGCCCTTCCGCATTTAGAACCAGGTTGGTAAAAGTGGCTTCATCGGCGTGTTGGACGCGGCGTTGTTCTTGCGTAACGATCATGATCTTGTTTCCGGGAATTGGGGTTATACGGGGTGTTTCCGCCTGTTTCGCGGCACGTCGAGAACAGAGGGGGGTGGCCATGCAGATCGCCAACCCGCCGGCGAACACGACCAGTCCCGTGACGACGACTGCCAGCCCTCTGCGAATTGTTAGCAACTGCATAACGGTTCCTTTCTGTTCCAGGTGTCTATCGCAAACTTCTACAAGGACTGATGCGCAACGGTCCCGGTTGGTTACAACAATCCGCAGAAACCCGACGCGGACGATTCGCCGCGATATGCCCAGCCGGGTGGATTGACCATTTTCGCCCAGGCCAGCCTGGGCGACATCGTCGCGGATCCTTTGCGCCTTGTCCTTGCGTGGCGATGGACACACCAACGGAAATGGGGCCTTGATCAGCCGCCCTGTTGGGATTCCCTTTCCCGTGACTTGGCGAGGCGTTATCCATTTCTGGGGCCAGGTCCGGATGGCTGGTGCCGTTCAGCTGGGCAGCGGCTCGATGGTGACCCGCAGCGGCAGCGCGCCGGCGGCGGACATCTTGGGGTCCGGGCCGCACGAGCGAATCTGATCGGCTTTCAGTTCCGCGACTTCCAGACTGCCCGACCAGACGGCGCTCCGCCCGGTTTCGTGGGCTTCCAGCGTCAGCCGCTGCGACTTGAGCCGCTCGTAGTGGAACACTTTGCACAACACGTCGATCACGTAATCAAAACCGTTCAAGTTGTCGTTGTGCAGCACGACGGCATACGGCGGCTGGCGTTTGGTGGCCTCCTGTTCCCGAGTGGCCGACTGGCGCCGCGTTTCACGGTCCGGCAAGGTCGGTGCGGAAGGCGTTTCGACGGCTGCAGCTTTCATGGTTCACCCGCGTCTCGAAAAGTGTTCCGGTGTTGATATGCCCCATGCCGATCGTGCCGGCGCTGGACGCTCGCGAGCGGCGGAGGCCGACACCACGAACGAAGCGTCGTCCAATTCAGCCCAGCAGCCGCACGCCGTGCCGCCGCAGATGAGCCTTCCATTCCTCCATCACCTCGTGCGCAGGCGGCTTGACCGAAGCGGGCAGCGCGGACTCCAAACCGAACCGCACCAGCTTGGCGCGCCACAGATCGTAGTAGGGCAACAGTTCCACGCCCTCCAAGTTCGGCAGTTCGCGAACCAGCGCCACGATGCCGTCCAGGTGTTCCCGTCGCGCGTTGTGCTGGGGGACGAGCGGACAGCGAAGCTGGATCCGCGCGCCCTCGGCGTGCAACTGCCGCAGGTTGGCCAGGATCAGGGCGTTCGGCTTGCCCGTGAATTGCTCGTGCAACCGCGAGTCGGTCTCTTTGAAGTCGTACAGCCACAGGTCGACCAACGGCAGCAATCCGCGCATCGCCCCCCACAAGGCATAGCCGGACGTCTCGACGCAGCAGTGCATACGTTGCGATTTGGCAGCGTGCAACAAGGCTTCGGCAAACGCCGGCTGGAACAGCGGGTCGCCGCCGGACAACGTCAGGCCGCCCCCCGAGGCGTCGTAATAATCGCGGTCGCGAAGCACGACTTGCAGCACGTCTGCGACCGTCATCTCGCGCCCCACCCGTTCCAAGGCGCCAGGGTCGCACACGCTCGCACAGTCGCCGCACGCCGTGCAACGGCCGCGATCCACCAGCGCTTTGCCCGCGGCGTCCGCCGACAGTGCCTTGGCTCGACAAACGGGCCTACAAGCTCCACAAGCGATGCACCGCTCGGCCAGATACGACAGCGAGGGCGTGAGCTGGAAGCTCTCGGGATTCCCGCACCACAGGCAGCGCAGGGGGCAACCCTTCAGAAACACGCTGGTCCGGATCCCGGGCCCGTCGTGGATCGAAAACCGCTGGATGTCGAATACGTGACCGCTGGTCAACGTGGCGTCTCCGTGGTTCACTGCTCTGCCCGAGCGTCAGCGATGTTCCGCTCGGGCGATGATCTCCTCCTGCATCTCCGGCGTCAGGTTGACGAAGAACTCGCTGAAGCCGGCGACGCGGACGACCAGATCCCGGTACTGGTCCGGATGCTGCTGCGCGGCCCGCAACGTTTCGCTGCCGACTACGTTGATCTGCAGCTCCTGGCCGCCCTTGGTAAAGTACACGTTCAGCATCGCCCGCAGCTTGTCTCGTTGCGCACGATCGGTCACCATTTCGGCGTGGAAGCGGATATTAACCTGATACCCGCATTGCCAACTACCGGCGCCGTCCAGGGCGCACACGGAATTCAGCACGGCGGTAGGGCCGCTGTGCTCGCAGCCGAACGAGGCGGCGACGGAACTGGCCAGCGGCATGCCGGCCGAGCGGCCGTCGGGCGTGGCCGGCGTGACCCGGCCCTGCTGGACTGCTCCGCTGCGGACCACATGGCCGTTGCCCATCGGCGTCCCGTCGCGGGGATCGCGGCAGATCTCTTTCATGGGTTCGTCGCGCAGCCGTTGGACCAAGCGGATGACCTCGTCCAGCCGCGGGTCGTCGTTGCCGTGCTTGGGCGCGGCTCGCAGCTTGGCCTGCAGCCGTTGGTGACCTTGAAAGTTGGCCGCACAGGCCTCGGCCACCTCTTCCAATGCCGCCTCGCGGTTGATGTAAACCACCTCGCGAACGGCCGCCAGACAATCCACGGCGTTGGCAAAGGCGATCCCGCCGCACGAGAGGATGTTGTACTTGGTGCCCGCGGTCAAGTCGCGGGCCTGCGCGATACCGCCGTCGAAGAAGCACGAGGTCAGCGGCGTTTGGCCCCAGCGCATCTGGGCCTGCAGGTGCCGACACTCCGTCGCATAGGACTGCTCGATGCCGCGCCGCAGGTACGCGCCCACCGCGGTGGCGAATTGGTCGAACGTCGCCAGCTCGCCCACCCCCGGCGCGACGTCCCGCCACTTCCATTGCCCCCGATAGCCCTGGCCGTCGCTCAGCACCGCTTCGATCGCCGGAAGATAGGCGGCATGGGCCCCGGGGTTGAAATACATCTGGCCCGGGACGGCCAACTCGTTGCAGCCCACGGGGACATAGTTGAAGGCGTCTTCGCGGGACACGCCCAACTCGAT
>Ga0351844_1368_pt1 | contig 8815 bp, 5 predicted proteins | sample TotcelHFGM3001L5_FD_206880 | JGI IMG/M metagenome (GOLD analysis project Ga0351844, IMG submission 206880) | Enriched cells from coal bed in the Powder River Basin, Montana, United States - Total cells FGM rep1 HSBNCT.FGM.300.1.L5 ... | reverse complement strand
CTCGTGGAACCACGTCGTGCTGACCCGCCAGGGCGATCGGGTGCGCGTGTATTTGAACGGCACGGCGGAAGCGGAGATCGAAGGCCGTCTGACGGCGACGTTTCCGGAGCGTTGCGGCCGGATTTTCGTCGGCGCCCGCAATGACCGGTTCGCGCCGTTCGAAGGCCGCATCGATCAAGTGGCCATTTACGATCGCCCGTTGCGGCCGGAGGAGATCGCGGCCCACTTCGCGGCTGCCAACCTGTCACCGTAGGCGGCGCACGGAGCGAAGTTGTAAATACAAGTTCGTCGGGCAGATCCCTCTCAGGGACGTTGCGGTCACAGAAACCGGTCGTCTGGTTCCGGGCTGGTAGTTACTGCCATCGCGCCGGATCCCATCCCGAATGGCGATCGCGGCGACACTCCCGCTTCTCCCTGACGCGGCGCAACTCGGACTGAATCGGCAACCCGCCACGCTGGACAGAAACGGGGCGAGGTCGAATCCTCGCCACTGGTGGGATGCGGCCGATTCTGAAATTGCCCCTTCAAAACCAGAAAGATTCTGATTTTGCAGGTGTTACCTCAGAATCTCTCTGAATACGGAACTCCTCTAGCGTGCGATTTGTTGCCGTCGATCCGGGTTTCCCCATATTGACAGACGGCCTTAACTCGCTACGCTGCAGGGAGATCCTCGCTTCTCGCTGACGCGGCGCAACCCGGACTAGACAGACAGCCCGCCACGTTGGACGGAAGCGGACCGGCTACGACCGATTCTGAAATTGCCGTGTCAAAATCAGAATGATTCTGATTTTGGGGGTGTTACCACAGAATTATTCTGATGACATAATTGTTCGTCTGGGCGATCTGCCCGGCCCCGCGAGCCACCAAGGTGCTTGCCACCGTGGAGCCATGTTCAGAACCAGACCGCGTGTCCTCCTCCCGCCCCCCGCCATCACCCCGGCTTGTTCGGATGGGGCGATGTTCTTACGGCACTCGGTCGGCAGCGGCACTCGACGTGCAGATTGGCAGCGGTGGTAACGTCGCTTGAACACCGCTCCACGCTGACAAGCAGCGTGGTGGCTGAGCTGCGCTTTCGGGTGAAGCGTTTCTGGTGCTGAACATCGCTCGACGGAGGCAAGCACCGCCGTGGCGACAGAACATCCGTTGACCAGATCCTTCGTTTCCCATGATCGTCGGCTTTGGTCGCGTCTGTCCGCTGTCGCATTCCCGAAATCGACAAAACGTGCGAGTCGTCACGCCAAAACAGGCCATCCTGGCGACGGTTGGTTGGGACCGCAAACCCCCGTTCGACGGCGCGCGACGAAAAAAACCTTGTCGCCGCGTCCCGAGCGCGGTAGGATAACCGCCGTCGCGACGGGCGGCGGTCGCCCGTGCGACCGCAGACGAACGATGCCGACGAACCATCGGATGCAATCGAGCGGCGGTTGCGTCCGGCGGTGTGGCAGGTCCACCTGTCGCCGCCGATTGATCCGAAACGTTATTCCTCATGCCGACTTAGGTGCGATATTGATTGATAGGACGTCACTCACCGATCGAATCGAGAAGATGAGGACCGCATCCGAGGATGTGACGTACTTTGCACTGACTTTGACGGCAAATGAAGACGGTCAGGTCATGTGGTCGACCCAGTCTGGAATCGCAGGGATCACGGAGACCTCACCTCGGCGAGAATTGCGGACGGCTTGCCCCGTTATCGGAAACAAGATGCTCGCCCTGTGGCGTGACGTTGGGACGCCGGGGATCGCAGTGAATTGCCGTGAAGACCTCGCGATATATCTGCATTTGGGTGGCAACGCCATCGTCGAAGAATCGCTTGCGCGAGAGTATTTCCCAGACATCTTCAAGACGCGTGAGTTTGTGGCCACTGGTCTATCGACGAAAACGCAAATCGAAAACGTTGATCCTTCAACGCTGAGGAAGGCTCCGACTCCGAAGTTGAGAATGAAAGTCTTGAAGCGTGACAACTACCGCTGTCGGATTTGTGGTCGCCGGGCGGAAGATTACACAGACATCGAATTGCACGTCCACCATTTTCGACCATGGGCGATGGGTGGGCTGACGGAGGAAACGAATCTGGTTACCCTGTGCGACACGTGTCACAATGGACTCGACCCGCACTTCGACATGTCACTTGCAAATGTATTTCCGGAAACGCATCAGCGATTCAATGAATTTGCCGCGGGGCTAGGCAGTTATGCCAAGGACTTTTTTGAAGGTGTCAAACGATACCGCGAAACGGTCAGAATGAAACGGCTTGCGGGGACGGAGGAATAACTATCGGATGCAACCGAGCGGATGCAACCGAGCGGATGCAACCGAGCGGATGCAACCGAGCGGATGCAACCGAGCGGAGTACCGCCGGTTGATCCAGAACGTTATGCTGATAGAAAATGAACATCTATGAACCAAGACTGGATTCTGCAAAAAAAAGAAACACGCCGAGCCTTCTCTAGTGCGACCTGGGTTCCCTTGAGAGCATCCATCAATGACGAGAAAGGTGAAGTTCAAAGGATTGGCTACTTTAGTGAGTACTTTGGATGCGGTTCTGTTGCCTTCCCTCCTGAGCACCGAGGAGTCGCGGAACAACTTGGCTGGAGTAGCATTGGAATCAGTCACAGTGCACAGCCGTATGCTTACAAGGATGGTTACTACTCATCCATCGAGCAGTATCAATACAACGACCAAGAACCCATCGGAGTTCACCTTGTCTTCGAGCACCCTCAACCGGTAGTTGGCGGAAGCCTATGGATACTGAATCCTGATTTGGTTGTTGCTCTACGTCTGATAAAGGATGGAAACACCTGGGTACGGCCAGAAGAGAACTTCGTCGTCGTGGCTCGTGAGGTTCTTGATGACAAAAAAGATCGTCGCCTTATCGAGATCAAGCGAGAATTTCTTCTCGATTACTTAGCGGCAAGAAGCCTGTCACTTCGCCTCTCTTACTACCGCCAAAGAGTGGAAAATGTCGCTGCACTTGAAGGCAGCGCATACGCAAATCTGACGGACCAACAAGAACAGCGAGATGGCGGGCGATTTCAGCTTCTAATTCGCAGTTTTGATGATATCTATGGGGGAAGTTGGGCTTCGTTCAGGATATGGCGAACTGATGTTGATGAAGATGAAGACGCCCCAGTGATGGGGCCAGAAAGTAATGACAACACCGACTATGAAAGCTCTCGGGGGCATCGAAGTGGTTATGAAGGTATAAGGGTAGAAGGTGAGTTTTGGCGTGATGAATGGATTGAGCATCAGGGGCAAAGTAAGCGTGTCCGAGGAGATGCAGATACGAGTCTTCCCCAATTCATAGTGGAGACTGACGGGACACGCATGGCATCTCCCGATTTAGATAATGAAGACATTGGCCGATGGCTGTGGTTCCGCCCAAGCGTAGTCAACGAACTTCTCGGTCTTCGCGGCTTTTCCCTTCAGTGGTATACGGCAGAAACAGGTGGTATTCGCTCCACATCTGGGTATGTGACCCACTTCGGAATTAATTCTTCGGATTTTATCACTGTCTACGCCTATGATGTTGCCCGTCTTGCCGCATGGGAGCAGCATATTTGGGCTGCTCATAACGTTGTTCCGGATGGGAAGGTTTCAAGCGAGCTGTTTGCAGCGCAAGTAAAAGCTCAGCCAGCATGTACCCATGCTGTTGAAGAGTTTCTTTTCAAGGTTATAAGGTTGCTAGAAAAGGGATTTCGTCAAGAGTTCAACGTTTCTCTTTACACTCACGACATGGAGCATACCACAGCCATGGAGCATATATCCCGCTTTGCGAGCAAAGATCAGACGTCATTGCTGAGGTTAGCTAAGGAGCTTGTTCGTGTCTTTTCTGATCGACTGGATGTACGTGAGCTCCGTAAGCTTTCAACGCACTCTAATAAGGAGAAGCTCGGTTCAAACAAGCTTCTTGAGGATCTTCTTGCTCAGAAAATTGGGGCCGATAAAGCTCGTCGCGTTTTTGGCCCAATTGTTGGCGCGTATGACATGCGAGTAGGTGATGCACACCCGACCAGCTCGCAGATTGGAGATTCTTTGAAGCTAGCTGAAATCGACGAAAGCAAGTCGTTTTTAAGACAGGGCGAACAACTGATTTCGAGTTTCGGACGATCAATTTGGTGGATAGGCAAATTGCTCTTTGAAAAATCGGAAGAACCAAGTGAATAACAATCGCGGGCATAACCATCGGATGCAATCGGGGAGAGGAAAAGCACTGTCATGGCTGAATTTACGTTCTTGATGATGCGCGTACGTTGAGCGCACCTACCATAATGATAGTTTTTTTGGGCTCGGTGTCGAGGGACTGGTTGGCTGTCGGCACGTCTCGGTCAGCTGTGGTGGTTCGTTCTCGCCACCCTGGTAGATATCCGAAGCTCGAAAGCTCCACACTGTCTCATCCGGCGTTCGAACCGCTGACAGAGCATCACGCTTTTTCGACGGGCTGACTCGGCGCGTGCCAGCTCACGCGAAGTGAGCCGACACACGGCCGATACCCTCGGGGTCAAAGACGATGGTGTCAGTGTGCCTCGCAGCACAACAAGTCAGTCAGAACTCCGAGCTTCGGACGTGTCCAATTCTACACCATCTTCGATAGAAACTCCAAGTCGAATGAGGAGCGGGATCAACAATTCACCGATGCGTTTGGGGCCACGATGTTTTTTGGCTGCCAATTCCGCCAGCGGTTTCGCTTCCATGGCGTAAGCGGATTTCGGCAGCCAGAAAAAAGCCTCGTTCATATCTCGGATCGATTGGTCGATCGGAGTTTGGTGGAGCCGATGGAACTCTTGCAGCTTGGCCAGCAGGTATTCGCGATCGACGCCTTTGCCGCGCCACACTTGTCTGCCCGCGATGAGTTGATAGACCATCCGCATGGCCCGGTTGGCAATCCGGCAACGGCGGTCGCGCGGATCGACTTTCTGCTGTTTCCACAGTTCCGCCACTCCACGATAGTAGGGATGGCACTTGATCAAATTTTCCGCCACCAGCATTGCCGCGCCGCGCAGCTTGCGATTGCACTGACGGATGAGTGAGCCGTCGGCGTGATCGACTTCATCACTTTGGTATCGTGAGGGGAACAAGCCGGCGCGGCCGTTGATCGCGCGAGCCGAGGCGTAGTGCTCGATCGGACCGGCTTCTCCAGCGAACCGCGCCGCCGAGACGACGTTGATGCCGGTCACGGTGAGCAAGAGAACATAGGGCGTTTTTACGAGAAATCCCGCCATTTCTCGCTCGGTTGCCAGAATCTGTTCGTCCCACATTTGGCGAACTTGGTTGAGCTGTTGCCATTGTCGGGTATACATCGGCGTCAGTTCCGACGGCTCGGCGGCGTTCCCGGCCCAAGCCACGATGCGTTCGATCGTGCGTGTTTGGAAGCTGACGTGGATCTGGTTCAGACGGCGCGAGATGCCGTCGACACCCGCTTCACGAATGGCTTCGGCGGAAGGGAACTGGAGCGCCACCGGCAAGGCGATGGAGTGGTGAAACAACTTGCCCTCGTCAAACAGATCGGCGAACCCCGGCATGGTTTGATGGAGCAGGCGACGAATTTGGACCATCAGCCGCGAACGTTGCTTGATCAAGTTGTGGCGGTGGCGCGAGACAGCTTGAAGCGACTGATACACTTCGCCCACTGGCAGGGTGGCCAATCCGTAGCCTCGGATCGCCGCCTGGAAGATCGCTTCGAGATCGTGGTCGTCGGTCTTCGCATCGGGATGCAGCGGCTGACGGTAATGGCTCGACGCGAAGGGATGCACGATGCGTGTGTCGAAGCCGCCTTTGCGGAACGCCCGTTGGACCGGTTTGTGATAGATCCCGGTCATCTCGACGGCGACGATCACGTCGGTCAATCCTTCGGCCTGGCAGGTCCTGGCGACAAGCTGCGTCATCTCGCGCAGTCCGCCTGTGGAATGCTCCACGGACGTCGGTTCGACGACGACCTTGCCAAAGAAGTTACACAGCATCCATTTGGATCGCCGTTTGGCGCAGTCCACCGCCACGACGCCAAAATGTTCCGGGCCGACGGCTTGAACCCGCTCTTGGATCTGACCGGCAGGTTTGCCGATAAAGCGTTTTTTCGTTCCTGTCGATTTCCGTTTTCTGCTCGTTGTGGACATCCGAGTGTCTCCTGATTGAAGGTTTGCAAATCCCTCCAAATCGTAGCGCTGGGATGGTCCTTTTTTTGGTTCTTGAAGAATCCGGAGGCATACCAGGGGTCAGGAGCATATACTGGACATTCTGCGTAAAGTAGCTAAAGCACTGGGATGCGTCGCACGGAACGTGTCACACCCGGCGAATGGTCATCCAAGAGCAATGACAGCAGGAAATTACCCAGTTTACGCTCCTGACCCCCTTTATTTTCCCCCACTTCAAACGCGTGGGCCGGCTGTGGTCGGTGCGTGTAGGGAAGGGCTACCGGGCACTGGCGGTGGCCGGCGACGATGGGCCGGATCCCAACGTTCGAAGACCGTGGCGGCAAGCCACGCGCAACTCGCCCACGTTCATCGGAAGCGTGGCAATAGACGTTTGGCTACCCTCTGTTACGCAGCAGTTTCGCCGCGTTTCCGGGCTCGCCTCCCTTGACGCCAACGCAGAACAACGCCGTGAACGTGTTGGGACGGTCCTTTTCTTGGTTCTTGAAGAATCTCGGGACATACCAGGGGACAGGCACCAAATCTGAAGGAGTTGCAGGCTTGGCGGCAACTTGCGCCGCAATGGCCGATTCGGTTCTGGGACTTGGCGGACCGGACCCCCGAACAACTGTTGGCCGCGTCCAGTCCGTGGCTGCACGCCTTGGCAGTGGTGCGAGCGACCGGGGACGAGGCAAGCCGTTTTCGAACCGTGTTCGCAGCAGCCGTCGGGCGATTGGCCGATTTGGCAACCGAGGAGCGGATGCGTTGGCGCGATTGGTGTGGATGCTGATCTCCTGGGCACTTCGTCGCCGCCCGCGCCAGGAGCGGGAAGACTTGGTTGAAGTGGCCTTGGACAATCAACCTGATCCGAACAGTCAGAAGGAGGTACAGACAATGAGTACAACTCTGGGACAAACCTTAACTGTAGAGCAAGCTGCGCATCGCGCTGAAGCACGCGGCGACCGGGCGACTATGGCTGCGGGACTCGGAAATGCTCTCCCTTTTCGGCGATGATGCGGCGATACCAGGCTTCGCTATAGCCGGGCCAGACGACTTTGGGGTTGCGGTGGGGAGGGTCGGGCGTTTTCACGTTTCCGTCCATGTATTTCATGAACAGCTGTTGGTACAGTCGCCGCCAGCGGCGGGCGGTTTCGTCCCCTTGCTCGACACTGTACTCGGTCAGGAATTCGACGGCTCGTTCCGGGCTGGCCCGGTGCAATTCTGCAGCCGCCTGGTCGATGGCCGGTGTGGATTCCAGGAACTTGGCCTCCAACTCCTGCTGCACGGCGCGCACCTCTCCGATCATCTCGCCGTAGCGCGTGTAGACCAGATTGGACACTTGATTGAAGATCCAGAACGCCGCGTCGTCCGACCACGTCATCATGTCACCGTTGCCCATCGCATACGCCCGAGGCGGACGCGTGATGCACCCGTACATCGGGATGAAGACCGTGCTCTTGGCGTCGTCGACGCCGAACCACAGGATCCCGCCGATCGGATCGGGCAACCACGAACGCGACTGGGACACGAACACGAATCCGGTCTGTTGCGTAGCCACGGCCCGCTCGTGACAATATTTCTGATCGTCGACGGTCCAGGTGAGCGGCCGCCAGCGATAGGGTTTGGCAAAGGGGCCGGCGCCGATATCCTGAGACATCTCCAAAGGCGTGCCCTCGTAGGCGTCGCGCATGAAGGCGAACATGTCGCTGACGGAGACCTGACGTTTCGGCTGAATCCACAATGGCAGGCGGCGGCTCAGGTCGCGTCCCAGGGCGTGGCCCAAGTACTGATCCATGTCGTCGTGCAGTTGTCGGAAGATCGACCAGACACGCGCCTCGCAGAACCGGGCTGCGCCGAAATCCATGGGCGCGTAGGTGTCGGAAAAGCTGAAGTCCCGATCTTCGCCGGTGAACCAGTTCTGGGCGCGAGCGAAGCGGATCACATCGTGCGCGTACACGGCCTCGACGGCTGGTTCGCCGATCCGATCCAGTTCCCGCGACGTGAGCGAGACGTGCCCGTCAGCCAAAGAAAACGTGCGGATTCTCGCCTGGTTGGCATGGGCGGTGACGTAGCCGTCAGGCACGCGCAAGGCCACCCACACGGCGCCTTTCTCCACGGCTCCTTTGCCGATCATTTCCATGATCCAGACCTCGTGCGGATCCGCGATCGAGAACGACTCGCCCGTGCTGTAATACCCGTACTCCTCGACCAATTCCGCCATGACCCGGATGGCCTGCCGGGCGTTGGCGGCGCGCTGCAACGCAAGGTACATCAGGCTGCCATAGTCCATGACGGCGCCGGGTTGCGATTCGAGTTCCGCGCGGCCGCCGAACGTCGTTTCCGCGATGGCCAGCTGGTGCTCGTTGATATTGCCGACCACGTTGAACGTCTTTCGGACTTGCCGGATCTGCCCCAGGTGCTTGCCCGTATCCCACTCATGAACGTCGAGCATCGTGCCGTCGTCCCGCGTGGCGGCGGGCCAGTGGTAGAGTTCGCCGTAGAGCACGTGGGAATCCGCCGAGTAGCTGATCATCGTAGAGCCGTCGCGCGAGGCGCCCTTGGTGATCAGAACGTTCGTACAGGCTTCCACGCCGTTGACCATGACCCAGCTCAACGCGCACCACATCGTCGCCGCACCGATTTGATTCATCATGCCTACTTTCCGAAGAAGACCTTGGACTTGACCG
>Ga0351844_1364_pt1 | contig 8948 bp, 9 predicted proteins | sample TotcelHFGM3001L5_FD_206880 | JGI IMG/M metagenome (GOLD analysis project Ga0351844, IMG submission 206880) | Enriched cells from coal bed in the Powder River Basin, Montana, United States - Total cells FGM rep1 HSBNCT.FGM.300.1.L5 ... | reverse complement strand
GGATGAGCGTGCGCGCGGCGGTGGCGAGGTGGCGGATGCCCTCGCGGATGGCGAGCCCTTCGGACTGGCTCAGAGCCATGGCGGCGTCCTCCACGTCGCGGAGATCGGCCCTCTCGACGGTGACGGGCAGCTTGGTGGCGGACTCGGCCCATTGACCGGCCTGGCGGACACGGGTGGCCACGGCTTCCTCGACGGTGCGGCCGATTTCCTTCAGGCGCTCGATCTGAGGGGCAAGCTGGCGGTTGCGCTCGCGGAGGTGGATGAAGAGCTTGCCGTCCTCGGTGGCGGTGAGGGAGGCTTTTAGCGAATCGCGGAGAGTTTCGTCGGCCTCGAGTTGCTGATTCAGGGTGGCGAGGCGCTGCTGGTCCTCGGCGAGGGCGGCCTCCAACTCGGCAAGCTGGACTTTGAGAACGTCCACCTCTTCATCGGCGGCTTCCTTACGGAACTCGGCCTCGAGGAGGTGGTGGAGTTCGCGATCGCGGTGATGATCGGCGTGCTGGAGGGCGGTCGCCTTGATCGTCTGCAGGCGGACCATCTGGTCGCGGAGGATGCCGAGCTCATGCTCAAGGCTGCGGAAGGCGAGGAAGCTCTCCTTTACCGGCTGGATGTCGATGTCGCCGGAGGGGAGGATGTATTGGCGGCAGAAGTCATTGAAGCTGCGCAGGAAGGTGAAGGACATGGCCGCCGGGAGGAGGTAGTCCAGCGTCTGGCGGTCAAAATTCAGGTGCGAGGGGAGGCCCATCTCGCGCCGGTAGCTGTCCATGGTCTCGAAGACATTGCCGCCGCGCTCGCGGACGAAGCGCTTGAAGGCGGGGAGGTCCATCGGAGTGCGGTCCTCGTGAAGCCAGCCGGACTTGTCGATGCGGCCGGGGAAGAAGAAGCCATTCTTGTGATTGGGCTGATTCTGGGCGGCGTTGTCGAACTCAATGCGAAGCCCCCAGGTCTCGACGCGTTTGCGGTCCGGCCAAGTGAACTCCAGGGCGGCGTAGGTGAGGGCTCCCTTGTCGCGCATGTACTGCGGGGCGCCGTCGATATCCTGCTTCGTATCGCCGAGACAGTAGCTTTTCAGAGTTCGCGTCGAGGCCGCGCCGGTGGCGGATTGATTATACGTCGACTTTTGATCGCCCACGAGGACGAGCTGAACGAGGTCCATCAGGATCGACTTCCCCGAGCCAGTGACGCCGGCGATGAGGAGATTCCCATGCACGTCGAGGACGTCCTGGTAGCCGAACCAGTTGATGGCGTGGATGCGGGTGAGATCGATGCGGCGGCTCATGGGGCGTCCTCCTCGGGCTTGTCTTCCTCGACGGACTCATCGGCAAAGCGCTCGGCGAGGCGGGTCCACTCCTCCAGACCCTGGAAGGGAATGACGTAGCGGATGGCGGGCAGGACGCGGATGGTGGCGGCGGCGAGATCCTCGGCAGGGCTGTAGCGGATGAGATTTTTCCGATCCAGGAGGCGCAGGATCTCTCGCATGCGGGAGCCGGAGGGGATTTTCAGGCGGTTGAACTTACTGGCGAGGCGCTCGTTAAAATCGCGGACGGTGAAGACAACATCCCCCGTGCCTGCGCCGCGATCGCTGACCTCGCCATGGAAGTCGTACCAGAGAGCGAGGACGGTCACGGTCTCATCCAGACGGAGCTTCCGCAGCAGGCCCGATGTCTCGGGCAGGGCTACGATGGTACGCTCCTCGCGCAGCCACACGATCTTCAGCCCCAGCAGGAGCGCCCATTCGTCGATGAGTGCCGCCCGATTCTGGCACCAGTCGTAGAGATGCCGATGCTCGTCGCGCAGGATCGAGCCGTGGGCGAGGAGGGCATGGGAAGCCTCCTGCAGGCGCTCGCGGTCCTCCCCGGATAATTGGGGGAAGAGAGCGGGAGTGTCTGGCGTCTCGGAAATCATAAAGGGGTCAGCATAGGGAAGTGGCCGCAGATGACAAATCTAACGCCGCTTCACGGCAAAATCCTCGATGGCATAGCCGGCCTTCGTCACGGTCGGGGGTTTCTCCATGTCCTCGTCGTCCCGTCGCGTGGTGATGCGGTAGGCGGCATCGCTGGACTCCGCGTGGAGCAGCACAGCGGCCAGATCGGCAATATCGTCATCCGTGCGCAGTGGCAGATCGGCCACCCGGCAGCTTTCACCCTTCTTCAGGGACATTTGCTCGATGAAAAGATTGGCCCGCACGGCGGTGAGCGAGTCCCGGAGATTTGACTCCATCTCGCGGAGCGCGCTTTCGCGATCGTCCTCATCAGTCTCCTCATTGAGGGGGTCCATCTCGCCCGCCTCGCGGCGCTTGCGCGGCATATAGAGGGACTCCAGTCCACCGATGAGCCCAGCCTCACTGATTGGGAAGGCTGGCAACGAGGACGGCGTGGCGATCTCTGAGAGTTTCCGCCCGGCAAAATGCTGATTCAGGATCTCGAAGACCTGCTGCGCCTGATCGCGGCGCGCGCTGCCGACCTCCTGCAGGTAGCGGAAACGGGCAAACGAGCGCCGTGCAAAATCCGCCGCCCGCTGATCCACCTCCTCCGCCTGAGGCTCGACAGAATCCAGCAGGAGGAAGAGTTCATTCACCCGCAGACGGACGAGGCTCATCGCCTCGGCGGGATCGGCGGCGAGACGGCGGCGCAGGACCTCCTCCTGCATGCGCTCGAGGATATCCATGCTGCCCTCGATCTCCTCCAGGCGGCGGCGCGCGTGACGGACACGGACAGGAAGACGGAGGCGAACGAGTTCGCGATAGCAACTATGCCCGATGGACTCGGAAAATTCGTCGTAAAGGATGGCGAGATTTTCGCGAAGGCTCGTGGCGGCGAGCTGGCGCTTCGTCATGCGCTCCACGCTCTTTTGCATGCCTCGAAGCTCCTGCAGGCCCATGCGGGCATTGGTCACGCAGGTCTCAAGATCACTCCAAGGCTGGTCGGTAAAGCCCTCGGGAGTAGTCAGTGTCGTACAGACGGCCCAGAGTTTATCCGTGAAGGTCACGACGTCCGGGGCGGCGATGCGGCGGAGCGCATCAAGCACGATCTCCCCTTGGCGCTCGAAGAAGAGGATGCGCTGGTAGTCGGCGCGGGAAGGCTCTGACATCCATCCCGTCTGGAGGAAGCGATTCAGGATGAAATTTGCCTGAGCCCGTGGCGAGTGCAGGTCCTCGGTCGTGGACTCCTCCTCCTTCAGTCCGAGATGATGCTCCACGATGACCGCAACGACCTCGACAGCCTCCTGACGGGAGAGTCCCGTCGAGCCCTCGCTGAGTTCGCGGCCAAGAGCGTCCAGCGCATCGGTATAGATACGGGCATTCGGACCGCTCAGGATGCGGAAAAATTCCGGTGGGACTTCCGCAAAGAGCCCTGTGGACAGCAACGGCATGGGTCTCCCTGCATAGGGAAATCCGTGGCGTTGCTCAACCAGATATTCCCCCCGGTGTCCGCTGCGGGGCAAAAAGAAGCGGAGCGCGACTATGGGGTCACGCTCCGCTGAAGTCAGCCGGGAATGGGATCAAGCCTCGACGATGGCTTTAAAGCCGCCGTAGGCCATGCGCTTCCAGTCAAAGGGCATTTCCTGCCCCGTCTGGCTCGGACAGGATTCCTTCATACGGGGATCTTCCATGACCTTGGCGTTCACCGCGTCGCGGTGTTCGCGGGACTCATAGACGATGTAGGCGAAGACGACCGTCTCCTCCGGGCTGGTGCCGGCGAGGGTGGTGAAGGAGGTCATTTCCTTGGCGTCGAGATCGTCGCCGACAGCCTCGATGTATTCCAGGGCGCCGTGATCCTTCCAAATAGCCGAAGCCTTGGCGGACATGGCACGATACGCTTCGATATTATCTTTCGGTACGGGGACGACGAATCCGTCGATGTATTTGCTCATGGTGTGTTTTTGGTTTGGGTTGTTGTGGGTTTGGACTCGGAAAAATCAAGGCTTCGCAACGACCATGCCGCTCTCGGGATCGAAGGGCAGCGAGACGTGCTCATGCACCACAAGCCAGCGGTCGCCCTCGCGGCGGAAGCAGACCGTGACGCGCAGGAGCATGGTGGTGATGGGGTGCCCGGACTCTGGACTCGTAAAACGATGTAACCGATGCAGGAAGGCCACATCCTCTCCAACGACAAAACGGAGATTTTCACTCTCGATGGCAAATTGCTCCGGGAAGCACGGGAGGCAATCTTCCCAGACCTGCCGGATGGCCGCGATCCCGCGGATTTCAAAAGGCGGCTTCACATCATAGAGGACCGCGTCCTCCGCGTAGTGAGAGAAGAGCCGGTCCAGATCGCGGGCTTGGAGGGCATCCTCCCAATCCGCCATGGCGGCGCGGAGGGTTGCTTCGGGGGTGGCGGTTGTCGTCATGGGCTAGGTGAGTTGTGGAGTGGATGGGGAGAAGAGGCTGTCGAGATAGCTGCGGGAGTGGCGGACATTCTCGATGAGGATCTGCGGATCCTGAACCGTCTTCGCGATCAACATGGAGCCCTGCCAGATGCTATTGAAGAACCACGCCACCTGATGGGGATCGAAGTCCCGAGCGATGGGATGGCGCGCCTTCGCAGCGGAGAGCATGCGAGCGACATTCTCGGTCCAAAGCTCAAGCGCGTCCGCACAGGACTGGCGGAGAGCGTCGTTTGATTGAGCGACCTCCTGCGACATGATGCCGACGACGCAAGTGCAGGGGTCAGCAGACGGCTGGGCGAAGCCCGTCATGATATCCAGCATGCAGTGGAGTTGGGCCAGTGGATCCCCGTCGGAATCCTTCCAAGCCTCGGCATACAGACCCGTCCCCATGTCACTCCACCACCCAATGGCCGCCTGCCCCGCAGCCTCCTTATTCGCAAAATGATGGAAAAAGCTCCCCTTCGTCACTCCCGCCCCGGCACAGATCTGATCCACCGTAGTAGCAGCGAAGCCCTGCTTCAAAATGAGCCCAACCGTGGCGTCGATGAGCTTCTGCCGTGTAGCGGCCGGGTCTCTGGGAGTGCGGAATTCTTTATTCATACTGACTGGTTGGTATGTAATGTAGTGTGATGATGTTGTCAACGAAAAGACTTCGCTTGGATTGCCTCAAGTATGACGAGTTCTGAGGGATGATTCCTTTAACGGAGATCGCAAGCTCAGCAGTCATATGATAATTTTGTTTCATATTGAAGATGCTACCCCATCTTCCGATGAGACCTGTCTCTAGGCCCACACCCACCCATCAATGGGCATTTTTCAACCAGCGTCGGAAGGATCAGGTAATATTTGAGAGGCAGGCAGAAATAAATTGACAACTGATTCTCATATTTGATCTTCCCTATGCGATGATCCAATGGGAGTGCAGGCCATGCTCAAATGGCGGGGAAAGGAAACAAGGTCACAAGTGTGACATCGATAATCCCATTAATCCGATTCGTTAAAAAACCGTCATCAACCCCTGACAACCCAAGTCTCAAAATGAAACTCTCCCTCCTTGGCGCCCTGATCCTCTGTAGCGTCGCCCCCCTGTCAGCACAGAGCCTCAAAATCGTCGCTGCTGAAAACTTCTACGGTGATGTCGCTCAGCAGATCGCAGGCTCATCAGCCACGGTCACCAGCATCATGAGCAATCCAAACCAAGATCCTCATGAATTTCAAACCGACGCCAGTACCGCCAAGGCCGTGGCCGATGCGGACATCGTGATCTACAGCGGTATCGGCTACGACGACTGGATGGAGAAGCTTCTCGGCGTCCCCGGAAAACAGAGTCGGATCCTGATCAATGTCTCCGACCTCATCGGAGCGAAGGACGGCGACAATCCTCACATCTGGTACAATCCGAAGACGATGCCAGCCTTGGCGGAGAAACTTGGCTCCGTCTTGAAAAATCAAAAAGCGGCTGACGATTTTGTAGCTTCCCTCAAGCCGTTGTTTGATCGGATCGAGCTGCTGAAGAACAAAACGGCAGGAATGAAAGTGACGGCGACCGAGCCCGTATTCGGATACATGGCGACGGCACTGGGATTGGACATGCTGAACTACGATTACCAACTGGCCGTCATGAACGACACAGACCCGAGCTTTCAGCAGACAGCCGATTTCGAAAATAGTCTGAAAAACAAAACGGCGCGGATCCTCTTTTACAACAGCCAGGTCACGGATCCCTCGACCGAGCAGATGCAAGCCATCGCCAAAGCGAATGGCATCCCGGTGATCGGGGTCACAGAGACCCAGCCGCCTGATCAAAAGACCTACCTCTCGTGGATGCTGGAGGAACTCGCGGAGATCGAGACCTCGCTAAAGTAGTGGCCATGCTGACACCCGCCCTATCGATTCAAAATCTCGGAGTGCGGCTGGGGGGAAATACCATCCTGAAAAGCATCACGGCCAGCGTGGCGGAGGGTGAGTTCATCGGTGTTTTCGGCCCCAATGGGGCGGGAAAATCCACCTTGATGCGAGCCATCTTGGGACTCTGTCCGATCACAGGCGGCGAAATCTCCCTCTTTGGCAAAGCACCCGGGCGATCGAACGGTGAGGTCGGCTATATGCCACAGAGTCGCTCCAGTCTGGAGAGCACGGCTCTGAGTGCCAGAGCACTGGTCGCAGCCGTCCACAAGGGCGAACGATGGGGACTTCCCTGGCCCTCGCGAGCCGCCCGCCAAGAAGCCGAGCGAGTCTTGGAGCTGGCTGGTGCCGCTGGCTATGCGGACCGCCCTTTCGCGGTCCTGTCCGGCGGAGAAAAACAGCGCGTAACCCTGGCACAGGCTCTCCTGGGAAATCCGCGGCTTCTGATTCTCGACGAGCCGCTGGCTAGTCTGGACCCGAAGAATCAGATGCTCCTGGTGGAGCGGATATCGCAAATCCGGAAGGAGACCGGGGCAACTATTCTCTTCATCGCTCACGACATCAATCCTCTGCTCAGCGCCATGGACAAAGTCCTCTATGTGGCTGGAGGGAGTGCTGCGGTCGGGAGTGTGGACGAGATCATCACCTCGGAATCGCTCAGTCGACTCTATGGGATGGAGATCCGGGTCATCCGGGCAGAGGGCCGTATCTTCATCGTGAATGCAGAGGGGAACGTAACGGAGACAGCACGTCATGCTTGAGCAGGTTTTCAGCTATTTCACTTACGACTTCGTTCGCAACGCCCTGATCGCGGGGTCACTCTCCGCCATCCTCGGAGCAGTGGTGGGCTACTTCGTGGTGATCCGCAATATCGGTTTTGCCGCCCATGCGCTGGCACATATCGGATTCACCGGAGCGACAGGAGCCGCGCTTTTCGGCCTCTCGCCTCTCCAGGGAATGCTCATCATCAGCACGCTATCCGGCGTGATGATGGGCGCGACGGGCAATCGGCTGCATCGGAGCGAGCTGGCCGTCGGGATGGTACTGTCCGTCGCCTTGGGCGTAGGCACACTCTTCCTGGCCATGTACAAGGGCTTCGCAGGAGCGGCTACGGCGATATTGTTTGGCAACATATTCGGAGTGTCGCAGGGGCAGATCGTGCAGACCGTGCTCCTCTCGGCATTGAGTCTGGGGGCGCTGGGGATTTTTTCACGGCGTTTACTTTTTGCGAGTGTGCAGCCTGATCTGGCCGAGTCGCGTGGGATGTCTCTGACGTTTCTTTCCTCTGCGTTCATGATCATCCTTGCCATCAGCGTGACGCTGGCCAGCCAGGTGGTCGGAATCCTGCTGGTCTTTACCCTCATCATCGGCCCGGCGGGAATTGCGGCCCGGATATGCCGGGGATTTTGGAGTTCCATTACCACTTCCATCGCCATTGCCCTGATCTCCGTGTGGCTCGGCATCTTATCGGCCTGCATGACCAACTGGCCACCCAGCTTCTGGATCACTGGCATCCTCTTTTTGTTTTACATCATAACGGAGCTTCTCTGTCGCTTTATCCTCCGAATCGAGCGATAGGCATATCATTCACCCAAAACACATCATGAGCACCACCATCGCAGCATTCCTCGCCAAAGAGCCAAAAGCCACCGCAAAGATCGAACATGCCATCCAAGACTATAAGCATGCCTACCACGATCTCGAACACGCCATCGAAGACCTCAAGCACGCTAAAAAAGACACAGCGCATGCCATCGAGGACTTTGATCATCTGATTCATGACTTCGAGCATGCGCTCGCGGATTGGGAAAAAGGCGGCAAACAGGCTGAGCATGGCAAAAAGGATCTCGAACACGCGGGGACTGACAAGAATCATGCCGTGCAGGATCTCGAGCACGCGCTGAAAGACATCACGCATGCCTTGAACGACTTCAAGCACGCCACCCGCGACCTCGCCCATCTGGACAAAGACCTGGAGACGGTCATCGAACTAGCGGAGAAAGCCGGAGTCAAAATCACCCTCCGCGAGACCAAAGCTTATGTGGCCGAGCATGCGAAAGTGTAACCCCATCTCGCATTGAAATACGAACCCCGCCCGATAGTCCTCGGGCGGGGAGATGCTTTACGAGCAGAGGGGACTATTGCCGAGCCTCGCCATGAAGCGGTCACTTCAAGGTCCATGGACCAGAAGCTCTTTTATCGTCTCGCCCGCTTACTTCAGACTTCCCCCATCCAGATAAGCCTTGGCAGAGCGCGAGCTCAAAAGGCCGCCAGCTATCGTCAGGATACCCACGCCCAACAAAATTCCACTAATCCATCCTATCCGCACAAGATCCCTCTCCGTGGACCCCGAAAAACTCAGCAGGGCTACTGCCGCCCCGACGTATCCGAGCACAATGACAACACGTGCGAGGGAGACACCCCAAGGCGCTTTTAAGACAATGCCGAGCACCGCCAGCAACGGAAAGAGACCGAGATAGGTCGGCAGCAAGTTGTCTCCAAGAAGGATACCGTTAAAGCACAGAAAGACTCCGATCACGAAGAGCACGCTGAGGGGAAAGCCAATGCTTAGCGGCATCACGGGTTTGAAGACTCGCGCACTATCTGGGTAAGACGGCATCGTTGAAACCACCTTACAACGCATGCCGTCTTCCTTC
>Ga0351844_1344_pt1 | contig 10006 bp, 11 predicted proteins | sample TotcelHFGM3001L5_FD_206880 | JGI IMG/M metagenome (GOLD analysis project Ga0351844, IMG submission 206880) | Enriched cells from coal bed in the Powder River Basin, Montana, United States - Total cells FGM rep1 HSBNCT.FGM.300.1.L5 ... | reverse complement strand
TCCGGAGGAATGCGGCTTCGTCTTCGGGATCGTCCGCGGCGAGCAGTTCTTCGATCAGCGATTCGGCATCGGCCGTCGTATACTCCAGACGCTCCATCCAGAGGGAATCGAAAACCCCCGCGTCGTCGAACCGTTCCGGCCGAAGACAGGCCACAACGCTGGAGCCGATTCGCGCGTTCAAATCATCGTTGGGGCCGGTTGGGGACAAGCTGTGGGCGAAGCAACTCTGGAGTGCCAGGCGCAACAGCTGCCAGGCCAGTTCCGCACTGGGCCGCTGAAACTGGCCATGGGCGCCCTCGGCGAAATCGCGGACCCGGCGTTTGTCGAAAGCGACTTTCGCGACGTCACGGCCAGGCGGCAGATACGCCAACAGCATGTCCGTCCAGCGTTCGCAGCGATGCCGCAGTCGATTGACGGCTAAAATCGCCTCGGGATCGCGATCCTGGGCGAGCAACATGAACTTGAGCGTCTGGTTGCGAGCTTCCAGATGCCCCAGAAATACGCTGCGAACCACCGGCGATACATAGGTGGCCCCGCCCCGTCTGTCGTGCGTACAGGCGACGGCCGTCCAGACTCGCGTCAGGATCTCGCCGGTCAGGATTTCTTCCAGCACCGGCCGGGCGTGCCGCCAAGCGAGTGAGGTCTGCCGGGGGTCGGAAAGTAACGCCTCCCAATCCTTCTTCAGCGAGCGGGCCCAGCGGTCAAAACGACTGCGGGATACGGACCAATACTCCGAGATACTCGAGTCCGGCAGACGTGCCTGGCCTTGGATGAACGCCCCAGCGTTGACGGCGATTACGGCGCTCAACTCGATCAGTTCGTAGCATCGCATGGTTGTCCCCGTTCCGTTCCCTGCGGTACGCGAGAAGCTCGCGCCGAGTCAGCCGCTGTGCAAACCTTGCGCCCCAGGGCCCGTAGATGCCATACGCCCGCCGATATCGGGTTCTCATGGGGCAATTGCAACCCGAATCGTAAGCGACGACTTGGTAACGAGTTATCCTCGCTTACGCTGCGGGTTGCGAGTGAGGCGCGCCATCGGCGAATGCCGTGAGCATGGCGAATCTGGGCTAGCCGGCTGTCGTAGAATTCCACCAGTTCGCGGTCCTGGATGCGTTTCCGCAGCACGTCGAAACCTTGGCACCAGCGGGCTTCGATCCGCCCGGCGACCGGCAGCCGATCTACGGCCCGCTGTGGTTCCTGTCTGCCAGCCAGGTCGTCGCCGAAATGGGGAACCTATTGAACGCACCGTCCCCTCTGTCGTAGAATGGGGCCGTCAGCGCTTGGGCTCTTGTCGCAGGCAGCGAGCGGGGACGACAGAGAAATACGAAAACATGACACAAGACTATTATCAGATTCTGGGCGTTTCTCGAACGGCTTCACAGGCCGAGATCCAGAAGGCGTACCGTAAACTAGCGCGAAAGTTCCATCCGGACATGAACCTGGAGGACAAGACGGCCAAAGACAAATTCAAATCGCTGCAGGAAGCGTACGATGTGCTGAACGATCCGCAGAAGCGCGAAATGTACGACCGGTATGGCAGTGCCTTCGAGTCCGTGGGCGGTGGCGCGGGGCCGCGCCGGGGGGCGGCTCGCGGCGGTCCCGAGGGCTTTCATGAAGTTGATTTTAGCGAGATTTTCGGACAAGGCGGCCCGGCGAGTGGATTGGGCGGCTTTGAAGAAATCCTGCGGCAATACGCCGGCGGACCGCGGTCCGGGCGCAGGCCGAGTCCGCGGACCCGCGGCGCCGATATCGCTCATGAATTACACGTGTCCTTCAAGACCGCGATTACCGGGGGGGCGAGCGGAGCTGGCGGTGCGGCGCGCCGATGGCCGAATCGAAACCATCTCCGTGACGATTCCCGCCGGGATCGAGGATGGCAAAAAGCTGAACTTGCGAGGCCAGGGCGAGCCGTCGCCTTCCGGAGGCTCGCCCGGCGATCTGCTGATCACGATTCGCGTCGCCGAGCACCCGCATTTCCGCCGCCACGGCGAGGATTTGGAGGTTTCGGTGCCGGTGACGTTGGCGGAAGCGGCCCTGGGGGCGAAAATCGACGTCCCGACGCCTCAAGGCGAAATCTCCTTGAAAATCCCGCCGGGTACGTCTAGCGGCAAGCGTTTGCGACTCAAAAAACTGGGGGTCCCGAACGGGAAGGGGGGGCACGGGGATCTGTATGCCGAAGTCCGAATCATGATCCCGGACGCGTTGGACGAGGAAAGCTTGGAACTTGTTCGCCAATTCGACAAGCGGCGAGGGTTGCAGCCGCGGGCCGATCTGAAATGGTAATGCTACTTGGGTTGCTCGGTTGTCATTGTTGGACGCTGCTCCAAGTGGAGGCGGCCGATGTGCCCGGGCCGGTCGCTGAGGTGTCGGCGGTGATCGGGGCTGGTGGTTTGCCGTTGCAGACCAAGCCGCCGCTGCTGCGGATGAAGCCGCGGGATCGGGCTCGAATTCTGGCCGCTTTGGCCGGCTTGGTGATTCTCGGGTTCGCCCTGGTCTTTCTGGCTTGGTGGGGAGCACGCTTTACGCGCCGGTACTTGAGACGCCCGTGGCCCGATCAGCGCCGACACAGTTCCGCTGTCTCCGAATTCGACTGGGCGAACAAACCCTTGTACGACGTGCGGGACGAGGATCCCGATAGCGAGAGAGGGGGCGATCTGCGTGACGGCTGAGCGTTTCTTGCGCAAGCATCATCTTCGCAGCCGGGACGACTTTGCGCGCGTCTACGGTACCGAAGCGTTTGCGGCCGGTCCCTGGCTCGTCCTGCGCGGTTGTCCCAACGGTTTGGACTATTCGCGATTGGGATTGTCGGTTTCTCGCAAAGTGGGACCGGCCGTCGTGCGGAATCGCTGGAAACGACTCATTCGCGAAGCGTTCCGCCGATCGCAGGACCAGATCCCGACGGGGCTCGATTTGATTATTCGGCCACGCGCCGGAGCGGCGCCCGATTACTCGCGGATTGCAGAATCGCTGCCCAAGCTCGCTCGGCAACTGGCCGCAAAGCTGCGGAGGACCGCGCCGTGAGTTTCCTCTGGGCGACCATCGTGAGCCTGCCGAGTTGCCTGTTGATCGGTGCGGTGCGGCTGTACCAGATCTTCCTCAGCCCCATCCTGGGCCGCCAATGCCGTTATACGCCCACGTGCAGCCAATACTTCATTCTGGCCGTCAAGAAGTACGGCGCATGGCGAGGTGCGTGGCGCGGGATGCTCCGCATCTGTCGCTGTCACCCGTTTCATGCCGGTGGCTATGACCCGCCCTGAGGCGGGATCCTCCAACATGTTTTTGATCACGACTGAGAAGGACTCCGTATGCGTGAAGCGTTTCGCCCCACCCAGCGTACGTGGTATCAGAAGTTTCGCTGTGCCTTTCGGGGCCTGTGGCTGGGGGTTCGAGGTCAAAGCAGCTTTGTGGTGCATTTTGCGGCCGCCGGATTGACGATCCTGGCGGCGGCGTTGCTGCGAATCGAGAAAACCGAATGGTGTTTGCTGATGTTGTGCATCACGATCGTGCTGGCGGCCGAAATGTTCAATAGTGCCCTGGAGCACTTGGCCCGCGCGGTCGACCGGTCGGAAAACCGCCACATCGGGTCGGCACTGGACATCGGCAGCGCCGCGGTGCTGACCGCGTCCTTGGGTGCCAGTGTCGTCGGTTCGATCATTTTCGTGGCACGCGCGGTGGCTTGGCTGGACACCGGCGGACTGCGAATCTAGGAAAGATAGTTGTTTTTTGGGGGTAGCACTGGTCAATCCGGCGTGTTTTGCTCATGGCTAACACTAACTGCATTTCGCAACTTCTCGGTCCAGGCCTCTGTTTCCGCGCCGCGGAATCACGCTGCAAAACGTTCTGTGTCCTTGCCAGCGTGCCGTGAGACCACTAGATTAAGAGCTTATGATGAAGCGAATTGACGAATACTCGACGTTCTTCCGCGAATTTCGCGCGACATTCGACACCACCGGCGCGTTGGCACCCAGCGGTCGGTTTCTCGCTCGAGCGCTGGCACGGCCCTTGCGGGAGCGAGTGGAGGGGCCGGTTCGGATTTTGGAAGTTGGACCGGGCACAGGGGCGGTGACCCAGGAACTGGTCCGCCACGTTCGGCCGGACGACCGATTTCACATCGTCGAATTGAACGACCGATTTGTCGCCCTGCTCAAACGGCGGTTCGACGCCGAGCCGAGATTCCGTCAGGTGGCGGGGCAGACGTCGATTTTCCACGCTCCGGTGCAGGATTTGCCCGTTGACGAGCCCTACGATTTCATCATTTGCGGGCTGCCTTTCAACAACTTTCCGCCCGCCCTGGTCGAGATGATTTTCGGCCGATTGATCCAGATTCTGAAGCCCGGCGGCTCCATGACGTTCTTTGAATATCTCTGGGTTCGACCGTTCAAAATCTTGCTTTCCCGCCACCACAAGCGCCGCCGCGTGCTCGAAGTCGGGGGCGTTCTCCGCAGATACCTGGATCAATACGAGCGGGCGCATGACAACGTGTACCTGAACGTCTTTCCGGCGGTGGCCCATTACTTGCGAGTGGAGTCCCATGGCGCCGATATCGGGAGTGCCGGCGGCATTGGCGGTGGAAACGGAAACGGAAACGGAAACGGCAAGACGAGGCTCCTGCATGACGCAACAGACCACTGAGCCGGCGGGGGCTCACGAGAGTTCCGTACCCGGTCGTTTCGTGATCGAGCCGTTGGATCCCGCGATCCGCTCGATCCAGCCCGGCGGTGGCGTCTGCATGGGAATAGAACTCGGCTGGGGTCACTTGCGCCGCGGGTACCTGCGACTGTTTCGCCGCGGCTACCTGCGTCGCATGGAGTCGTTGCGACGAGGGGCGGAGAATCGTTGTCCGCATGCGGTGCTGGATCCCCGCGACGTCAAGTTCTTTCGCAATCAAGGCGGATATTCGTGGGACGCGGCGGACGATCCGTTTGCCTGGCGAGACCGGTTGCCGGTGGCCCGCGTGGGTCTGGCGGAACTGTTCCTGTTGGGCGGTGGCTGTTTCCTGCTGGCGCTGGTCGCCGCGTTGGTGTACTGGCCGGTCGCCGTGGTGCCTGCCGCATTGGGGCTGTTTGTGGTTTCGTTCTTTCGCAATCCGCGGCGCAGGATTCCGGACGCACCGGGGCAAGTTGTTTCGCCGGCGGATGGCAAGGTGGTCACCATCGAAGAGTTGGCCCACGACGATTACGTAGGAGGCCGCGCCGTTTTGATCGGGATCTTTCTCAGCGTGTTCAACGTCCACATGAACCGCAGTCCCCTGGCCGCTCGCGTCATCGGCTTGACCTATCGCCGCGGCAAGTTCCTCAACGCGCTGCGGGCGGCATCGGCCCAGGAAAACGAGCAGGTCGCCCTTCGCTTGGAAGAAAACGCGATTCCGCATCGCCGCCTGATTGTCCGGCAGATTGCGGGCGCAATTGCACGGCGGATCGTCTGCTGGTCCGCACCGGGCGACGATCTGGAACGCGGCGAGGTGTTTGGTATGATCAAGCTAGGATCGCGAACCGAACTGGTGCTTCCTTGGGAACCCGGTTTGCGGCTCCGCGTCGCCGTCGGAGACCGGGTCCGTGCCGGCAGTTCGGTAATGGCGGAATACGGGAGCGAGACAGATGAACGAGCCCCATAACACGAATTCCGACGTGCAGCATGACGCGAATCCCGACGCGAATCCCGTGGCGGACAAGTTATCTCGGCGACAAGCTCGACGGCGGCGGATGGTCGCCATCATCCCATCCCTGCTGACCCTGGGCAACGCCGTGTGCGGGTTCGCCGCCATCACGTTCGCCGCCAAGGTCGGCCCCGAGATGGCCACGCCCAACGACTTGTACTATGCGGCCTTGCTGATCTTTGCCGCCATGGTGTTCGATACCCTGGATGGTCCGGTGGCTCGGCTGGCCAGGCAAACCAGTGCCTTCGGGGCTCACCTGGACAGTCTCAGCGACGCCATTAGCTTTGGCGTGGCGCCCGCGTTTCTGATGCTCAAGTTTTCACCGGTTCTGTTTCACCCGCGTTTGCTGTGGGTGATTGCCGTCTTGTACATGCTGTGTGCGGTGATGCGACTGGCCCGCTTTAACGTGGCCCACGACGACGAGCCGGCGCACGAGTATTTCCGCGGGCTGCCGTCTCCCGCGGCGGCCGGCATGGTGGCTTCGCTGGTGATCATCGCTCCCGGACTGGAGCGTTTCACGGCTCCCGAGATGAAAGAATCGTCCCAGCGGCTGGGCGAATTCCTGATCGCCGCCACTTCTACCGCCTTGCCCGTCGTGACGTTGATCGTCGCCTGCTTGATGGTCTCACGAATTCGCTATCCCCACGTGTTCAACCAGTTCTTTCGCGGACGGCACACGTATCAGCACTTTGTCAAACTGATCTTCGCCCTGTTGATCGTCTTTGCAGTCCACGAGTTGGCGATCCCGATCGTGTTGTTCTATTTCGTGATCAGCTCGCCCCTTCAGGCCTTTTGGACGCGGTTCGTGCTGCCTCGCTGGTCCGGCAAACCGGCGGGTATGATAAGCCCGTGAGGCTAGGGATCGAGCGGACGAAAGCCTCTCGAACCGAAAATTAGCTTCCGCGCGGCGCCGAGGGCGGGCGAGCCGGACCGCCGACGGAAGTCGCCTGCCTTGGGATCGGCGAACAACGGGGCGGCCTCGATCGTTTGTTCGGCCCGGATGGCGTGCATCGGCCCGTAACGGGATGAGACATCATGCGAGTCAAGGAACGCGTTCGAGTTTGAGTGATTTGCAGTACATCAGGTCCTGTCCCAATTCCCGCGCCGGGCCCAGTACGAGTTCCTGCTCGCCGGTGGCGGCGATCTCCAGCACCCCGGCGTCGAGTGTCACATACTTGTACCAATCGGAGGCTTGCGGGGATTCGACCTCGACTTTCTGGTCGCCTGCGGAAAGGACGAACGTGCCGGTTGGCCGGCCGGGTGAGCCGGCCCATACCAGGTGCATCCGGTAGCGGCCGGGCTGGAGGAAACGCACCCGCCAGCTTGCCTGGTCGGCCGGGCCGGTCCACTTCGATATGTGGAACTGGCCGCGGCGGTTGAAGCGCTTCACGGTTTTGCCGGAGGTGACCGCGTTCAGGTAGTCGAGGACCACGGGCGCACCCGCTTTCTCCGTGATGACCGGAGGATCAACGCGGGGCGGTCCGTCGAGTTCGAGCGCCACGACCGTGTTGATCGCGTCGGCCGGGATCGGTGGCAGGCTGATCCGGACGGACGAGCCTTGCCGGTTCGATTCGAGGTTCTTGCCGGGATCCGTCAGGAGAAAGCCCTTCTTGACCTGGCTTCTCAAGCCCGGCAGTTCGAGCGTGCCGTCGGCCGGACGTTGGAAGACATGCAGGTAAAGGATGTTGCCCTTCACAGTGCAACGTCCCCACGGGAGTTCGGCAAACGGACTGGCCTTGGCCCCGTGGATGCTCTCACCGTTCTTCTGCATCCACTCGCCGACTTTTTCAAGGATGGCGACGCTTGCCTCGGGGATTGTGCCATCGCCGCGCGGGCCGATGTTGAGCACATAGTTGCCGCCCTTGCTGACGATCTCGACGAGGCGCCGGACAATGTCCTCCGGTTTTTTCCACTCCGTGTCGAAGCGGCTGTATCCCCAGGTCTCGTTGAGAGTTTGCGGCGTTTCCCAATCTTCCTCGATTCCGCCTGCCGGCATGCCGTTGTCGTTCATGTTCTGGTAGTCGCCCATGAGTTCCTGCTCATAGTGCCCCACGCGTCCGTTGATGAGGCAGGCGGGCTGGATGCCGCGCACGAGCTGCACGAAATCCTGCGCCTGTTCGGTCGTGAAGAGCCCGCGGTCAAACCAGACCAGGCCGATTGGGCCGTAGTTGGTCAGCAGTTCCCGGAGCTGCGGCTTGGACTTCCTTTCCAGATAGCGCTCGTAAGTCGCCGGCATCTTTCCGTTGGTGTCGAGCGGGCCGCCAGCATCCGGATCGTCCCAATCCTCGCTGTGCGAGTAATAAACGCAGAGCCGGATGCCGGCACGGGCACAGGCTTCCGAGAGTTCCTTGAGCGGGTCGCGCTTGAACGGCGTCCAGTCAACGATGTTGTAGGGGCTGACCTTCGAATGATACATCGCGAAGCCGTCGTGGTGCTTGGCAGTGAAGACCAGGTAGCGCATGCCCGCCGCCTTCGCCAGACGGACCCATCCCTCGGCGTCGAACTTCACAGGATTGAACTTTCGCGCCATCTCGCGGTATTCGGGGGCGGGGATCTTGAGGAAGTGCATGATCCACTCGGCATTGCGGCCGACCTCGACGCGCTGGCCCTTCCATTCCCCGGCCAGTTCCGAATAGGGCCCCCAGTGGACGAACATCCCGAAGCGTGCCTCCCGGAACCACTTCATGCGGGCCTCGAATTCGGCCTGCGTTTCGGCGCGGGCGGACGTGCCGCTGAGAAGGGCCGCGCCGATGGCGAGCAAGGCGGCGAGGGAACATGCTTTGGCGAGGTATCGGGTCATGGCGGTATGGGACATTGTGGGGCAGGCTTCGGGCTGGTTCTTCATCGTGGCACTCCTGTCCTTTTGGCTTTGCCGGACCCGGTCGCCCGGGCTGCGGCGAGGTTTTCTAACACGGCGATGGCGGCGATGGAGGTCGAGTGGTTGATGGTAGGAATCATTAATTACTTGTGAACTCCAGCAAGGACACCGCGTTGGGCGGCAGATCAAAGCGCAAGGAAACCGGCGTGGCGCTGTCCATGTTACGGGCCGGCTCCAGCAGTTCCAGGTGCATCCCTTTCTTCACTGTCTCGATCTGCTCCGGCGTCGGGGCCTTGGGCGATCCCAATTTCCGGAACACCGTGTAGGCATTGCTGTGTTCGCGATCGATCCTCCCATGTTGCAGCGTCACCGTCCTTCCCGGCGGCCAGTGCGGGGCAATGTCGAGCTTGACCGAAATCGGATCGCCCTCGCCGTGAATCCTGTCGTGCCGGTAATGGGAGACAAGCACTGTGATCCGCTTCCCGTCGCGGGTCGCGAAAGCCGAGACCGGTCCGTCTGCCGGGCTGGTGACGCTTCGCACGAGTTCGGGCGCGAGCTTGTTCAGCAGCTTGTAGGCGTTGAGAATCGGCTTGTGGAATCCGTTCCTCGTTTCCAGCGTTCGAAATCCCATGAAGTCGTGCGCGCGGGGGGCCTCGTAGCCCGACGCGCAAAAAGTGAAGTGTTTGAAAAGGCGGTCCTGCTCCTGCCGCATCCGGACGTGACGCTCCACCCAGGTGGCGAGGAAGGCCGCGCCGTATTCGGAGTTCCGCACATCGGCGGTGGGCTTTTGAGCGATGCCAATGTTGCCGCTCGCGGTCACCCCCCACTCTTCCACATGAATGGGCAGATCCTTCAACTGCGGGTGTTCGTCGCGCATGTCGGCATACCGGTCCTGTTGTTCCAGCAGGTAGGCGACATCGGGGAACTTGCGGCCCGGCCCGCCGGCGGCCCCGCTTCCCCCGTAGGTGTGAACGGAGATGAAATCGATCGGCGATCCGGTGCCGCCAGTGGCGTGATTGGTTCCCTTGGCGACGTGATCCAGGAACATCCGGTAAAATTTCGGGTCCTGGTATGTGCTGGTCGATGCAAGTCCCGGCCCGCCGATCCTGATCTCCGGGCACACCTCCTTGACGCCCTTGGCGAAGTAGTCGTAAAGCTTCAGATAGGCGGGCATGTCCGCCCGATGCCAGAATGTGGGCAGATTGGGTTCGTTCCAACAGCGGAAGGTCCATTGCTTCACTTCATCCCGGCCATATTTTGCAATGACATGGCGGGTAAAGTCGCCGCACATCGCCTCCCACTGCCGATAGTCCTTGGGAGCGGAGAAGCAGACCCTCGCTCCGCTGGGCCGTCGTTTCTCCGCTTCCGGATGGGCCGCCAGTTCGCGCGGCATGCCGAAAAACACGACTTTCAACTTGTTACCCGTCGCCAGGATCATCTCCGCCATTTCATCGAACCGGCCCCAGTCATAGGAGATGGCGCCATCCTCGGCCACGCGGATCGCTTCTTCGGGTTGATTGTAAATGCGGACA
>Ga0351844_1335_pt1 | contig 10377 bp, 6 predicted proteins | sample TotcelHFGM3001L5_FD_206880 | JGI IMG/M metagenome (GOLD analysis project Ga0351844, IMG submission 206880) | Enriched cells from coal bed in the Powder River Basin, Montana, United States - Total cells FGM rep1 HSBNCT.FGM.300.1.L5 ... | reverse complement strand
TCCCGCGAGTTGCTACGGGTCGCCGGATGATTTACGCGCCTTGGTCGATGCGGCGCATGCGGCTGGTCTGGCCGTCCTACTTGATGTGGTCTACAACCACTTCGGTCCGGATGGAAATTACCTTGCCGCGTATTGCAGGCATTTCTACTGCAAGCGGCATCATACGCCTTGGGGGGAAGGTTTTAATTTCGATGGCAAGGATAGCAAGGCGGTGAGGGAGTTCTTCCTTGGGAATCCTGAGTATTGGATGGACGAGTTTCACATCGACGGTTTTCGCTTCGACGCCACGCATGAGATCAAAGACGACTCTGCGTCTCACATCCTCAAGGAGTTGGCGGCGGTGGTTCATGGATGGGGGGGATATGCCATTGCGGAGGATGCGCGAAATGAAGCGGCCATGATTGATCCGGTGGTTTACGGCTTTGACGGAGTGTGGGCTGACGACTTCCATCACACGCTGCGAGTCAGCCAGACGGGCGAGAACTATTCCTACTTCGGGGATTTCAGCGGAACTCTGGATGAAATCTTTACCACTCTTGGTAAGGGGTGGTTTTACAGCGGACAGCTCGCGAAAAATTACGGAGGCCCGCGTGGTACGGATGGGAGCCAATTGCCGCCGGAGAAATTTGTCTGCAGTATTTCCAATCATGACCAGACGGGAAATCGTGCTTTTGGAGAGCGCATTAATCACCTGGTCTCCCCGGCTTCCTATCGGGCTCTCTCGGCGCTGCTGTGCCTGAGTCCATTTACCCCCATGCTTTTCATGGGGCAGGAATGGAATACTTCTACTCCCTTTCTTTTCTTCAGCGATCATAACGCTGATTTGGGGAGGAAGATAACCGAAGGGCGGAGGAAGGAGTTTGCGGCATTTCCTGAATTTGCGGGTGGGAAGACTCGGCAGGTACCCGATCCCCAAGCGGTCACGACATTTGAGAGTAGCAAGCTCAATTGGGAGGAAATTCCCGAGACGGCCCATCACCAATGCCTTCGACTCTATCAAGAATGCCTCTCCCTACGAAAGAGGACGGATGCCCTGCGACCGACTGGGAGGGATACCTGGCAAGTGGTCGTCTGGGGGAAAGTCATCGCCATCATTTTCGAAGTCTCGAAGAAGGAGCGGTATGTGGTGATTTTCAACCGCGGCGGTGCAAACGAGATTCAACTGCCGGCGGATAACCAGTGGCGGATAGTGCTATCAAGCGACTTTGAGCGCTTTGGGGGGAGTCGCATTGAAAATCGGGAACCTTTAACCACGCTGCATTTTAAGGAAGCGGAGACAATAATCCTAGCAGGGCACTAAGAGGACTCCTGGTGGAGACCGTAAGCCCTCACCCGCCTCAGGAGGGTCAGTATCTCCTCATCGGTAAAGTGCTTGATCAAAGGGTTCTCACTGCGAGAGGAGAATCGAGAAGCCGTCTCGTGATTTCTAAAGGAGGGTGATTCCTGCTCCAAAAAATCGGCCATTTCGAATAGCAGATCTCGATAGGTCTTTGACCACTCCTGCAAGCCTGATGCCATGGGAATGACCATACGAGAGGGAATGAGCTTCCTTCTGAGAAGGTGTTTCCATTTATCCAAGTCATCAATCTGTTGCAATCGCTCCACACGATGACATCGCAGTGATAGGGGTGGACACGTGTAGGACTCTCCCTGAACAGAGTCTAGGGGATAAATACACCCACACGGCTCACCTCATACGATTCTGCGTTGAATCAATCACCTATGAGAATCCTCGGAATCACATTAATCGTCGCTGGCATCCTGGCTCTGGTCCTTCCTTACGTCACCTTTACAAAAAAGGAGAAGGTACTGGATATCGGGCCTATCGAAGCCGTGACGGAGAAGCAGGAAAACGTGCCTCTTTCACCGATCATTGGGATCGTGGTGCTCTTGGCAGGCACGGGAATCGTGATCGCGTCCGTGGTGCGCAAGTAGCACACCACGAGAGTTCACTCCCACATGCCAGGCCGTGATGTGTCGAAGCCGCGTCGACGGTCGAGCCAATCCTCAATGCCCCCGTCCGCCTTCTTGGCGGCTTCCCATGGGTTGAACTTCCTGGAGCCGTCTGCGGCTGTCACACATCCTGTCAGCAGGAAAGCCAGACAGGTGAGGACGGAGAGGGCAAGAAGACGAATTAGCGCAACTGGGAGCATGGAATGAGGATGGCAACATTACCTCCGCGATCTCAGGATCGAAAAGGGAAAACTCTGCGCCGTCACCAGGAAATTTTCCACAGCATACGCTCGCACCAATCAACAGCTGCGATGCCCTGCTGAAACCTACACCGTCATGAACCTCTTACTACTACTCCTGCTCATTGTCATCCTCGTCTCCGTCCTACCAGCCTGGCCGTATAGCTCTGGCTGGGGCTACTATCCTAGTGGCGGTCTCGGACTCGTTGTCATCATCCTACTCGTCCTGCTATTGCTCGGTCGCATATGAAGTTTCAGGTCAATTGTCACATCGAGTACGCTATCACGTCCCCGGCGACGCTGCTTTTCAACATCCGGCCCCGGATGACGTCGTCTCAAAGGGTATTGGAAGAAAGACTAGTCTTCACTCCGGAGCACTCGACGGAACTCATCGTTACCGAGCCTGACTACAATCGATTTGATCGGATTGTGGTCCAAGGAATCGAGACTCTCAGCGTGGACTACCAAGCGACGGTGGAAGTCGAGCACCAAAGGCTCAACCCGGAACTGCTACGCAAGACGGCACCTCATAAACTCGATCACAAGCAACTTCCCTACTTGCTTGCGTCGAGGTATTGCCAGTCGGATCGACTCGGGCGCTTTGCGTGGAAAAAATTCGGTCATATAACAGGAGTTTATGAGCAGGTCCTGACCATCACGGAGTGGATCCACGACAATGTGGAGTATCTCCCCGGCACGACCACATCGGCGACGTCCGCTTATGATACGCCGACGGAGTGTGCCGGGGTGTGCCGCGATTTTGCGCATCTGGGTATTGCTCTGTGTCGGGCGCTGACCATACCGGCGCGATATTTCACCGGGTATGCTTGGAACTTAAATCCACCTGATTTCCATGCGTGCTTCGAGGCATACATCGGTGATCGGTGGGTCTTGTTTGATCCCACACGGCTTGCTTCGCCAAACGGCTTGGTAAACATCGGATCGGGGCGTGATGCTGCGGATGTGGCAGTATGCACGATCTTTGGCATGGCGCGGACGATCACACAGTCGGTGGATTGCCAAGTTTTGGATCCCCAATTCCAGGCCATGACGGTGGATGACCTCAAGGCGACTGCCATCTCGATGGATGCATCTTTTTGAATGAATCGGCTCCGTGTCACCCATACGACTACTTATCGATACACTGAGAGGGTTTCTTTTGGCCCCCATCGATTGGTTCTTCGTCCGAGGGAGGGTCATGACCTGCAGGTAGAGAACCTAAATCTCATGATCCAACCCTCTGCACGGGTGAGTTGGCACAGGGATATCTTTGGCAACTCGATTGCCTTGGCGCATTTTCTGGATACAGGCGATGAGCTGGTCATCCAGAATGCGGTTACGATCGTACAGGGGGATAAGTCGGCGAGCCATGGACTTCTGGAGGCTTTCCCGGTGGCCTTTCCCGTGGACTATGGAGACTTTGAACAATCTGTGGCGGCGGGATATCTGGAGCCGGTGTATGCCGATGAAAGGACGAAACTCAAGGATTGGCTGACGGACACTTTTCCTCAGAATGCCAAGCCGGATGCTGCGGTGATGGTGAATGAGCTGGGCTCGTGGATCTATCGTAACATCCAGTATCGCCGTCGCGAAGATAAAGGTGTGCAGACGCCATGGCAGACTCTGGAGCTCAAGTCGGGATCTTGTCGGGATATGGCGACGTTGCTGCTGGAAACAGTGCGGACACTGGGACTGGCCAGTCGCTTTGCCAGTGGGTATTTAAATAGTTCCGCTTCCTTGGCGGGGCGGGCTGCCACACACGCATGGACGGAGATTTACTTTCCCGAGCTTGGGTGGTTTGGGTTTGACCCGACATTGGGAGAAGGCACGTCGCACAAACACATTGTCACGGGGGTAAGCGCTCATCCGCGAGGTGTGATGCCGATCAGCGGCTCCTACAATGGGGAGCGAGAGTTGTATGTCGGCATGGAGGTGACGGTAAAAATCGAGCCGCTGGAGCTACTCGGCTCACAAATCCATACGGCCAACCCTTAGGGGATCAGCGATTCTCAGACGACACATACATTGCATATGCAAAACTCTAAATTGACATCAATCGGACTGACTCTCGTAGCGTGCGCTTCATTTTTGGCGTTGCCGGCGTGTATCAGTGTGAAGCGGGAAGTTGAACCAACCACAACAACCACGACGACTCGCTCCAACGCTGTGATCACTCCGGCTTCGTCCACGACAATCCAGCGTACGACCACGTACTAGGAAAACCGGGTACAAGTCCCACCCCGCACGGAGCAATCCGCGCGGGGTTTTTTGTTATTCAGCAATCAGGCAGGGTCTGCTTGGAATAATACGGCCCATGGGAGGGCGGGTAAGAGTGAGGAGAGCTTGGTATCAGGCAGGAATCTATCCTCACCCGATAGAACATCCTGCCAGTTGCCTTGATTGATGCCTACCAGCTCTGCATCTTCCCAAGCCTCGCCGGTGGGGAATGAAGTAAACTTTGAGATCAGCCGTGAAACCACAACGAGGAGGCGGCCTTCAGAGGTCCTTCTCTCAAAAGCAAGGGCATGCTCTGCATATGTCCCCTTAATAGCTACCGGATGGTAAGTAGCATCGCGGAAGAAAGAATCATAAGTCTTGCGGAAATGAAGCAGACGATGGGTGAGTTGTTGTTTAATGGCACCCGAGGTCCATTCGGAGAGCAGGGACTCAAGGGAGGAGCGTCGATGATCCTGCAACATTTGTTTGCGCTTCGAGTAGTCAACAGGTCGGCGATTATCCGGATCGACGAGACTGAGATCCCAGACCTCGCAACCTTGATAGAAATCGGGGACACCGGGCAGGGTGCACTTCAACACGACCTGAGTAAGGGAATTTAAAGCACCGAGAGGAGCAAGACGCGCAACAAAAGCCGTGAGGTCTGCGAGAAAGGCATCCGACTGGGCAGGATCGAGAATGCAGGCGATGAAAGTGGCGACGGCTTTTTCCCATTCTTCGTTGGGCTCAGTCCAACTGCTATTGATCTTGGCTTCTTTGAGAGCCTTCAGCATGTACTGCTGTATGCGCTCTATGTATTCCGACCGATCAAACTCTCCGAGGGGCCAGGAGCCGAGAATGGTCTGGTAGAGGAGATACTCTTCATTTCGTGAAGGAGCGATATCTCCCTCGATTTTAGTGCGCAGCTTACGATTTAAGGATGACCACTTTTTGAGGGCCGCCTTCCACTCGCCGGAGAGTTCGGAAAGTGCAGCCAGGCGAATGCGGACATCTTCACTGCGCTTGGTGTCGTGGGTCGAAGTCGCGAGCAGGCTGTGAGGATGGGATTGTTGCCGTTCATTGGCCAGGCGATGAAACTCTTTCTGGGAGATTCCGAAGTCGCCGGGATGACCGCCGACTTCATTAAGGGCGACGAGACGGTTGTAGATGTAGAAGACCGTATCCTCGAGGCCCTTGGCCATGACGGGACCTGAGCACTGCTGAAATTTGCGTACGAAGGTGAGGCAGAGTTCGCGATCCTCGGACGTCAATTCATCGGGCAAACGCATCAAAAGCACATTGCGTACAAAGTCGAAAAGAGCCTTCGCGATGGAAGGATTGCGCCTGCGGGCCGCGATCATGGCGCGCAAGACAACCTTTTCATCTTCCGAAGAAAGGGTGCCATCGGCATGAGGATAAATGCGATAGACCGGAAAACAGGCGATGACTTCACGAATAGCGATAGTCAGAGCATTGCGGGAAAAATCGCGATAGTGCCGGTGTTTTTCTGAGATCTGATCCAGCATCCGACCGAGGGAGGAAACTTCGCTCCGTAAAGAGGTATCGAGGATGAGTCCCTTTTTCTCATAGACCAAATCCGGGAAGGTATCAGTCTGGCCGGTGAATCCCGCGTAGATCTTCGAGAAGGACTTTGCCGCCGAGCGATCGACGAGAAGTTGCACAGCTTGGTTGGCAAACTCGTAGCCGGTGGTTCCTTGGACGGGCCAATCCTCGGGGAGAGTTTCCTGGGTGGGATCAAGAATCTTCTCCACCAGCAGATAGAGTCCGTTTTTTTTGCCACAGAGCTCTTCGTAACGTTCTTGGAGGCGATTGAGATAAGTGAGCGGATCCCATAAGCCATCGACATGATCGATGCGAAGGCCGGTAATATCGCCACGGGACATGAGCTCAAAAACGAGTTGGTGGGAGGCTTCAAAGACTTCAGGCACTTCCACCCGGATGGCCGCAAGGGAATTGATGTCGAAAAATCGACGGTAGTTAATTTCCTCGGCGGCTACCCTCCAAAAGCTCAGGCGGTAGGATTGCGCTTCCAGCAATTCATGAAGAGAGTCAAAGCTACGAGGGTCTCCAGGTGTGCCGTTGATTTCTGCAAGGGCATTGTCGATCGCAGATTTTAAAATGGCATCTCCTGCAACGAGGGAATTCAACGATTCCTTGGCGGCAATTTTGTGATCGAGGTCATCGAGCTTGGCCAAAATTTCACGGACTTTTTGCAAGCGCTCGTCATCCAAAGACTTCAAAGTGAGTCGGAGGATGAAGGAGTAGGTCTGCGGACTGATGGGCAATATCGTCTCGAAATAGTGCAGGGTGAAGCATCCCTTGTCATAGGCGATTTGGAGTTCACCCCGCTCCAGAACGACACCGTAGCGATCTCCGAGAATGGGAAGGAGAACACAATCCCGGAGTTCCTTTTTTCCCGGCCTCCAATCGATATCAAAATAGCGGGCATAGGGGGAGGCTGCTCCGTCCTCCAAAACCTCCCGCCACCAGAGATTCATGGAGCCGCCGATGCCCATGTGATTAGGGACAAAGTCCAGGATCTGACCCATGCCTCGTTCTTTCAGGCAGGACAGATAGCTCTGGTAGGCTTCATCATCGCCAATGGCGGGATTGATTTGATTGTGATCAGCAACGTCGTAGCCATGTGTGCTATCTGGAGAGGCTTGAAAATACGGAGAGGCGTAAACGTCACTGATGCCCAGATCTTGAAGATACTCCACGATCCCCGCAGCATCTCGAAAAGTGAAGTCCCGATGAAACTGAAGTCGATAGGTCGAGGAGGGAACTCTTGCTGGTGTATTTTTCATTTATTTTCTACGCGCATTTGATGAGGCCGGATCTAATCCTCCTCAGACACATTCACATCCCAAAGAATAAGTTCAGATCCTCTACACCTAGAGTAGGAAAAATCACGCAGGGTCACCATCAGGTATTTCCCCCACCGACGCAGCAGGTTCTCCCCGATGGGAAAGGATGCGAGAGATGGCTCCCATTGGTAACGAGAGGAAATCGGGGCGGTAATTCAGCTCATACCCCACTTCATAGACTGCCTTATCGAGCAGGAACATATGCAGGAGGAGATGGAAATCCGATCGATTCCTCGGCAGGTATGAGGCATCTCCCGCCTCGGACAGATAGGCCTCTATGAAAATATCAGACACGGCTTTTCTCCATTGCTCTGCCGCCTCGCACAGGCGGGCCTGATCTTCCTTTTTTTCCTTCAGGAGACGGGCCTGCACGGCATAGTCAAAGGAGCGCAACATCCCAGCCACATCGACAAGAGCGCAGCGCTTGAGACGTCGTTCACTCATGCTTCGTCTCGGCTCTCCTTCGAAATCCACGATCACGAAATCGTCACCCGTGTTGAGAATCTGCCCGAGGTGATAGTCCCCGTGGATCCGGATTCGCGCAAAGGGGATGCGCTTTTGCAACAAAAGGGCGTACGTGTCCATGACCCGGGGTATCGACGCCATCCAGACTTCCACCTCACGTCGGAGGCCCTCGGGGAGAGCGCTTAACTTTTCTGAGACCTCCGTTTCCGTACGACGGAGCAGGTTGCGCATGGTCTGGTAAAGCGAGCGTTGCTCAAGTGGTCGCATGGACTCCATGGCAAATGATGGATCCTCCGGCATGGATGCCAGACAGGTGTGCAAGGCGGCGGTACGTTGCCCGAGCATCTCGATACGCCGAGACACATTCCCACCAAACAAGGTCTCAAAACTCTCCTTCTCCCGGCCCATGGCATCAGTCAGTACGCGCTCAAAGAAGCGGGTCACGGCGTCGCAGAGAAAGGTCCATCCATCACCTTGATTGGGCACAAAATTCGTCAAAATCCCCAAGGCGGCACTGCGATTTTCAATCGATGAAGAGATTTGTCCCAGGTAAAGTGGCACATGTGGAAAGCCTCGCGTGGCGAGAGCGGAGAGCATTTCCACCTCGGGATGGATACCCGGATCAAGTTTACGTATGAACTTGAAAAGGAATTTGTCGTCGTAGATGAGAGTGGTATTGGACTGCTCCGCAGCGAGCAATCTACTCGCAACAGTCTCGGATGAAGACATTCGCTGAGTCTCCATGACGCCAATGGCCCGATTCACCCCATCAGCCCATACTCTTTGACCGCTTAGCAACTCCCAGACTTCCGCTCGGCCGAGGTGCGTGTGCAGAGCATCCCATAGAACTTTGCCGTCTTCAAAATAGGCCACGATGGCTGGTGCGGCTGGAGCATCCCCTTCGTCATCTTTGCCGATGAGGAGAGGAAGGATCTGCTGCACACTGCCTCCCTGAGAAAAGAGCACTTCAATCACGAAAATACGCATCCTCGCATTGCACGCCGTGAGAACCTTGAGAATGCGAACTTCCCGCAGAGATTTCTGCTTCTGCCCAAACCAACGGCAACTTGGTAAATAGGCGGGTAGTATGGAATCTCGCAAAACGGCAAGAAGGTCTTCCGACCACTCCGAGGCCATGGCCAAAGGCGTTTTCACATCGCTGCCCTCGGCAATTACTTCCTTCGGCACGTGGACCTTCAGCCAATAAAAGCCATGTGGCCCCAGGGTAAAGGAGACCTTGCCATCCGTGATCTGAATAAAATCCTCCCCTCCGAAGAGCTCTTCCAGTCTGCCGCCGGCAAACTGATCCAGATCCAGATTCACCGCTTGGGCAAAGCGTGAGAGATTTGCCACCACAAGAATGACTTCCTTTTCGTTCCTGCGCAGAAACGCCATGACCTTGGCATTCGTGGGGCGGAGAAACTCGATGGAGCCATTGGAAAAAGCTCCGTGCCGCTTGCGAATACTCAATATCCGGCGCGTCCACCAAAAGAGCGACGATGGATTACGCATCTGAACCTCCACATTGATGGCCTCGTAGTGAAACTCCGGGTCAATGACCACCGGCAGGAAAAGTTGCTGGGGATTGGACGAGGAAAATCCCGCATTACGCTCCGAACTCCACTGCATGGGAGTGCGGACGCCATTACGATCCCCCAGATAAATATTGTCCCCCATCCCGATCTCATCGCCATAGTAGATGATGGGAGTGCCCGGCATGGAGAGGAGCAGGGAATTGATGAGCTCTATTTTACGGCGATTGTTATTTAACAAGGGCGCGAGTCGGCGGCGGATGCCAAGATTGATGCGGGCGCGAGGGTCTTCCGCGTAAAGTCGATACATGTAGTCGCGCTCTTCGTCGGTGACCATCTCGAGGGTGAGTTCGTCGTGATTCCGGAGGAAGATAGCCCACTGACACTGCTCTGGAATCGCAGGTGTCTGCTCGAGGATGTCGATGACAGGAAAGCGATCCTCCATTTGCAGACTCATGAAGAGACGCGGCATGAGAGGGAAATGAAAAGCCATATGGCACTCGTCACCATTGCCAAAATATTGCACGGCATCCTCGGGCCATTGATTCGCCTCCGCCAGCAACATGCGCCCGGGAAACTTCTCATCCACGTGGCGACGCAGTTCCTTCAGGTAGGCGTGTGTCTCGGGTAGATTCTCACAGGAAGTCCCTTCCCGCTCGAAAAGGTATGGAATGGCATCCAGGCGCAGGCCATCCACTCCCATACCCAGCCAGAAATCGAGGGCATCCAGAACGGCCTGGCGAACATGAGGATTATCAAAGTTTAAATCTGGCTGATGAGAATAGAAACGATGCCAGTAATAAGCTCTGGCCACCGGGTCCCATGTCCAGTTTGAGAGTTCAAAGTCCTTAAATATGATCCGCGCATCCTCGAACTTGGCAGGAGTATCGCTCCAAACATAGAAGTCACGCTCCACCGAGCCTTGGGGAGCGCGACGAGCCCGCTGAAACCACGCGTGCTGGTCGGAAGTGTGATTAATGACCAACTCCGTAATCACGCGCAGGCCGCGTCGATGAGCTTCCGCCAAAAACTCCTGAAAATCTTCCAAAGTTCCATAAGAGGGATTCACGGCGTAATAATCCGCAA
>Ga0351844_1327_pt1 | contig 10727 bp, 7 predicted proteins | sample TotcelHFGM3001L5_FD_206880 | JGI IMG/M metagenome (GOLD analysis project Ga0351844, IMG submission 206880) | Enriched cells from coal bed in the Powder River Basin, Montana, United States - Total cells FGM rep1 HSBNCT.FGM.300.1.L5 ... | reverse complement strand
CATCCGGCCAGCCTGATGTTCACTGCCGCCAATTGGAACACGCCGCAGACGGTAACCGTTGCCGCCGTGGACGACGCGGTGGCGGAAGCCATCCACTTCAACCCGATCAACCATGCCGCGACCAGCGGCGATCCGATCTATCAGGGGATCGTGATCGCCGCCGTCACAGTCCGAATCACGGACAACGATGCCGCCGGCTTCCTGGTCGGGCCGGTTTTCGGCCTGACTACCTCGGAAGCCGGGGGCCAAGCCACGTTTTCCGTCCGGCTGGCCAGTCAGCCGACGGCCGACGTCACGATCGGCCTGACGTCCAGCAACGTGAGCGAAGGCACGGTGGCTCCGGCGAGTCTGACGTTCACCGTCGCGAACTGGAACGTTCCGCGGGTGGTGACAGTGACCGGCGTGGACGACCTGGTCGACGACGGCGACATCAGCTTCACCATCGCGACGTCGGCGGCGGTCAGTGACGACCCGAATTACCACGGCGTGGACCCGCCCGATGTACCGGTGACCAATCGGAACAACGACACGGCTGGCATCGGCGTCTCGGCCATCAGCGGCCCCACGGCCGAAACTGGCATCACGGCGACGTTTACGATCGTGCTGAACAGCCAGCCTACGGACGACGTGACCATCGGACTGTCGTCCAGCGACATGACCGAAGGCACGGTGTCGCCCGCCAGCGTGACGTTCACGGCGGCCAACTGGAACGCCGCCCAGACGGTGACGGTCACCGGCCTGGACGATTTGATCGACGACGGAGATATCGTATTCACCGTGATCACCGCCGCGGCGGCCAGCGGCGATGCGAAATACCACGGGATGAACGCCTCCGACGTGATGGTCACCAACGTGGACGACGACACGGCTGGCATCACCGTCTCGGCCATCAGCGGCGACACGAGCGAGGCTGGCGGGGCAGCGACGTGCTCGATCGTACTGGACAGCCAGCCCACGGCGGACGTGACCATCGGACTGTCGTCCAGCGACGTGACCGAAGGCACGGTGTCGCCCGCCAGCGTGACGTTCACGGCGGCCAACTGGAACATGCCGCAAGTCATTACGGTCACGGGCGAGGATGACCTGATGGACGATGGAGACATCGCGTTCACGATCATCATCGCCGCCGCGGTCAGCGGCGATGCGAAATATCACGGGCTGAACGCCCCCGACGTGACGGTCACCAATGCGGACGACGACACGGCGGGCTTCACGGTCAGCCCGACCGGCGGCTTGACGGTCACCGAGGCGGGCAGCACGGCCTCGTTCACGGTCGTCTTGACGGCGCAGCCGGCCACCGACGTGGTGTTGACCGTCACCAGCAGCGACCCGGGCGAGGCGGCGGCTAGTCCGGGCGCGTTAACATTCACGCTCGAAACATGGAATTCGCCTCAGACGGTCACGATCATCGGCATCGACGATTCCGACCGCGACGGCGATCAGATCACGTCGATCCTGGTTGCGGTGGACACCGACCAGTCGGACAGTCGTTTCGCGGCCGTGGCCGCACAAAGCGTCTGGGTGGCGACGTTCGATGACGACGTGGGCTGGACGAATCCGCGGAACCGGTTCGATGTGGACGACAGCGGCAAGGTCGATCCGGCCGACGTGCTGCGGATTATCAACTACTTGAATTCGCATCCCAGCGACCCGTCGTTGCCCGCGCCGCCTGCGGCGCCGCCGCCTTACTACGACGTAAACGGCGACTCGTTCTGCATGCCCAACGACGTGCTGATGGTCATCAACTATCTGAACAGCCTCAGCGCCGTCGGCGGGGAGGGCGAAGCGATGCTGGGCGATCTGGCCGAGCCGACGGCTCCATCGCCGTATGTCCCGAGCGAGTTGCGTGCAAAGGCTGCCGTCGAGGCGCAGCAAGACGCAAGGTCCAATGGTCTTGTGCCCCTCAAGCCTGCATCGCCAACGATGTCACCGCGCGCCGCCGAGCAGCACCGAGAAGCAGGGTACGTCGAGTCACGCCGCTTTCGACCCGCTGTGACAAGGCTCGCTATGCGGCTTCAGGATGCAATCCTCTCCATAAATCGAATTCGCAACGACGAGCTGGCCGACCGGGACTGGACGCGTCGAGTCGACGCAGCGTTAGGTGCTTGGGAGCGAGAATTCTTCGCGTCCTCAGACTTGTTCCCCAACGGCGCCCCCAACGACATCTAACGGCCAACCAACGGCGCGCTGCGGGCCAGATCCCCAGCAGCGGGAAAGAGCCGCCTTGCGACTCGATGCCCAGCTTGAGGTGCTGGTTGAACCGCGAGGCAGGTGGTCGGCGGGCGAGTCCGGAAGCGCGCGGCCATGCGATGCCGCCTCGCCTTACTTCAGCGATGCGGCCGTGATCAGATCGACCGGCGTCTGCTTGTCCGCGGGCGACGCCTCGCCGCGCAGCAGCTGCAAGGCGTATTCGATCCCGTACACGGCCAACTGATCGGCGTGCTGGTCCGCGGTGGCCAGCACCGCGCCGTCTCGAATCGCTGCCTGGATGGCCGAAATATTATCGAACCCGACGATCTGAATCTGTCCGCCGCGGCCAGCCGCCTTGACCGCCGCCAACGCACCCAGCGCCATGCTGTCGTTGCTACACAGCAATGCCTTGATGTCGGCGTGCTCGCTGAGCATCGCCGAAGCGACCCGATTGGCCATATCCATTTCCCACTGCGCGCTTTGCGAGTCGACGATCTTCATCCCGGCCGATTTCATCGCATCCTCGAACCCCAGCCGCCGCTGCTGACCGTTGAACGCTGTACGGATGCCTTCCAGCACGCCTACCGGGTCGCCCTGGGTCAACGTTGTCGCCAAGTACTCGCCGACCAGACGTGCGCCGGCCCGGTTGTCCGGTCCGACGAACGGGATCTGCACGCCGGCCTGCCGCAAGACCGCTTCGTCCAGTTTGTTGTCGATGTTGACCACGACGATGCCCGCCGCTTGCGCGCGTTTCAGGACCGAAACCAACGCCTTGGAATCGGCCGGCGCGATCACGATCGCATCGACTCGCTGGGCGATCATCTCCTCGACCAATCCCACTTGCCGAGCCAGATCGCGCTCGTCCTTGATCCCATTGACGATCAAGCCGAACTGATCCGGATGCTCGGCGTGGTGTTTTTTTGCCCCGTCCGCCATCGTCGAGAAAAACTCGTTGGCCAGCGACTTCATGATCAGCGCGATCTGCGGTTTCCCGGCAGCCGACGGCGGTGTGGACGGCGCTCCGAGATCGGCGGCGGGAGGCGTTTGCCCACTGCAGCCGGCGACGACGGCCGTTACGACAAGAACAAAAACCCAGGCAGGTCCGCCCCGAGTTGGCGTTACGCCCGATGCCCGGCAGTCTTGAATCCCGCTTGGCTTGCTTGCTGTTACGCGGCAAGAATCGAAGGTTTGCATAACGTTGCGCTCCAAGTTCAAAACGCGGGCTTCGCCCGCAAACGTTTGCGGAGTCCAGACTCTTGCCTGGCCCCACAAGGCACTCCACCCCGCCGTCAGTAGTTTATCCTGCCGATGCCGTGGTTTGCTAGTCGGCAAAAAAAACGAAACCGCTGTGACCTAACGTGTCACCGAGTGCCTGGATAACTAGCCGCGTCACGGAAATCAGATCGAATTCGTTGCAGGAGGGAACGCGATGTTGGTGTTGAAACGAAAGACGTCGGAAACCATTATGCTGGACGGTGGCATCCAAATCAAAGTGCTGCGGATTAGCGGCAATATGATCAGTCTGGGAATCAGCTGCGGAACGGACCCGCCGCAGCTTGCCGGAACTTGACTCGGCAGCGGCTCGTTCTGCGGCAATTCGGTCGGCCTGAGAGTTGTTTTGGGGGATCCGCGCAGCCTGCGGCGGGCCGTTCACTCCAACTCCTTGATGAGGATGTTGGCAAAGTCGATCGGGTCGCCGTGGTGTTGCAGCGCCAGCGGGCCGCGAGCGGGCACACCTGGCAAGGAAGCGTTCTCAATGACCGTCTCGCCGTTCAGCTCGACCGTCAGCTGATCGCCGCGCATGGTGATGAGGAAGCGGTTCCATTGCCCGATGGGTTTGTCGGCGCATTTGCTGGGCGTTACACCGGCGCGGACTTCCGCCGGCATATTGGGGTCCGTGCGGTATCCGTACACTTCGCCCGAGCCCGCCGGCCAGCACCAGATATTGATTTGACTCTTGCTGCTGCCGCGCAGGTAAATCCCGCTGTCGCCCGCATCGGGCACTTCGACCTGCTGCGGTTGGCCGTCGGCGTCCATGGCCGTTTCACCGCTGGGCAACAGCACCGGCCGCAACGTCGGCACGGGCTTGCGGGTCCAACGCCAATCGCAGATCAGCACAAAGTCGCCGTACTCTTTTTCCGTCCACAGGTTCTTGTCTTCCGCTTCGCTGTGGCCGTCGTAAGACAAGACCCAGTCCTTGGGCTGCCAATGTCCCGCATGGCCGGGGTCGGTCTTCCAGCCGCTGAGGTCCGCGCCGCTGTACAGCGGTACAAAGCCTTCGGCCACCGTCGCGACCTCGTCCGGCTGGGGGTTGGTCGAAGGCAATTCGCGGATGCGGATGTTGCGGAAATGGCATTCGGAGCCTTCCGACTCGAGGCACAGGTAACCCTTGCGCGGCGAGCAATCCTTGCCGACGGTCACCTCCTTGCCGTTGACGCTCAGCCGCAACACTCCGTCGAGCCCTTCGACGCGATAATGATTCCATTCCGGCGAACTCTTGGAGCGTTCTTCGATCGGAAAACTGCGGTGGCCCGTCTGGGAAATCCGCCCCGTGGGCGTCATCTTTGCGCCAAACACCGGGAAGACATCGCCGTGCGTTGTGAACCATTCGTTCTTGCCCTTGGCGTCATAGCCGTTGTCCAAAATCTGGACTTCCATGCCGCGGGCGAACGGCGATCCGACCGCCGGCAGCGCGTCGCCCCAGACGAACAAGCCGGCGTTACCGCCCGGCTTCATGTGCCGCCACTCCAACTCGATCACAAAGTTCTCGTACTGCCGCTGCGTACGCATCAGCCCAGTGGGGATTCCGGTCGACACGATCATCCCGTCCCGCACGCTGAACGTCCCCGGCCCAACGTTCATCGGCACCCAGCCGGACAGGTCGCGGCCGTTGAACAGCGACACCCATTGGTCCTGGGCATCGCTGGCGGTGTTGGCGTCGGCCGCCGTAGCGTCTGTCGCGCCAAGCAGGATTGCGAAACCGCAAACCGCCGCCATCCACATTCGACTTCTGATGTACATCATGCTTCTCCTCGTTAAGAACGGTTGATATGGCAGCCATATAAGCAAACTCGACGGGTTCCCATCGCCTCGCAACCTAATGGCCAAGCCCGTGATTGTCAACAGATTGCCACCGAAAGGGTTGCCACCGAATCCGGTCGTTCGGCTCGTCGTACGTGGCATCGACATCAAAGCCGCCTGGACCGAACGACATGAGGGCAAGGAAATCGCTGGTCCTCACCGCCGACTCGTCCCTGTGCCGCGTGCAATTCGATGGAACGTCACCGTAGCCCAGGCAGCCAGCCTGGGAGAAATTCAGCGTGGCCTTTTGTTTGCTTTTCCGATATAAGCGGCAAGAGTTTAGGTGGATAAGCTGGAGAGTATAGGTCGCACTTTCCGATTTGGAAAAAACTTTAGGAAAAGTCTTCTGATTCGAGCTGAATCCAAATGACGAAAAGAGCGATCGTATGGAAGCTTAGCGGGCGCCAACAGGAGGGTGCATCATCCGTCGTTTTGCCTTGGGTTTTTTGATTTGGATGGACAGGTTGCAGCGATGACCGTATCAGCACCACACTACCTCCTGTTTTCGGAATCTCAGACGCCGCGACCAGCGGAAGACGGCCATCTTGCCCGACGAAACGGTCGGGGCCAGTGGCGGTTTGTCCTGGAGACCGTCGATGGCAAAGTCCGGTTCGAAGCAGCCGACGAGGAAGTCGAATCGGAGGAAGGCCGGTTAGCACTGCTAGCGGTGGTTCGCGGGTTGGAAGCGTTGGAGCAACCTTCCCGGGTAACGGTTGTGACGACCAGTCGCTACGTCAGTCGCGGCTTCCTGTTCGGTCTGGAGGAATGGCGCGAAAACGAGTGGCGGTGGGAACGTTTCGGCGAGATGACGCCCATCAAGAATCGGGATCTGTGGCAACGGATCGACCGGGCCATGCAATATCATCAGGTCGAGTGCCGGGTATGGCGTTTTGATATGCCCGAGACGCCGGCGCCCGTTTCATCGGCATTATCCTCTCCGGCGGCGTCGCGGCGTTGCGTCACCTCTCCCGAACAACGCCCCAAGCCGCATCCACGACAGCAGCGGGCGAAGCCAGGCCGGCACGCCGCCGCGTCGTGGGGGCAGATGGTCCGCGCGTTCTGGAAGAACTGCCGCACTCGGCTTCGTGGCAATTTTCTTCGGCTCGAAGCTGCATAGCGCGGGACGAAACAGTATCATCATGGAGGCATTGACAGTGCGCACGCAGTTGTCGTTGAGTCACGTCGGAGCGGTCGTCAACGGAACCTACGCCGATCCGTCGGAGGTATTGGGACCGCACGAGATCGAGGCGGAGGGCCGCAAGGTCACGGCGGTGCGGGTATTCCTGCCCGAGACGCGTCAGGTTTGGGTGGTGCATCCGGGGCATGAGACAGCGCTGCCGATGCGGCGGGTGCATCCGGCGGGCCTGTACGAAGCCATTTGTCCTTGGACCAGCGATGAACAGCAGCAGCGATACCAACTGCGAGTTGCGGATAAGCACGGTGCGATGAAGATGATCGAAGACCCCTACGCCTTTCCATCCCTGTTTTCCGGTTACGATTTTTTCTTGCTGGGCGAAGGCAAGCACTATCGGGCCTATGAACGTCTGGGGGCTCACGTCCGCACCTTTGGCGGCGTGTCGGGCGTGAATTTCGCCGTCTGGGCGCCGAATGCCGTCAGCGTCAGTGTGGTCGGCGACTTCAATCAATGGGACGAGAGCCGGAACTTTCTGCGGCACCATCAAGCCAACGGGATTTGGGAGCTGTTCATTCCCGGCATCGGTCCGGGCGAGTTGTACAAGTACCGCATCAAGACTCGACACGGTCAAACGCTTGAAAAAGCCGATCCCTACGCATTCGGCGCCGAAATCCCGCCCCATTCGGCTTCGGTCGTTCGCAACCTGGACGGCTATCTGTGGAACGACGACGATTGGCTGCAGCGGCGCCGAGAGACGAATTTCGTCCATCAGCCGATCTCGATTTACGAGGTGCATTTGGGCAGTTGGCAGCGCGATGCGGGGGCTTGGCTGGGCTACCGCGAACTGGCCCATCGCCTGGTCGACTATTGCCGCCGAATGAACTTTACGCATCTCGAGCTGCTGCCGGTTTCCGAGCATCCATTTTACGGCAGTTGGGGCTACCAGCCCATCAGCCACTTTGCCACCACCCGCCGATACGGCGATCCGGAGGATTTCATGTACCTGGTGGACCACTGCCACCAGAATGGGATCGGAGTGATCGTCGACTGGGTGCCGGCTCACTTTCCCAACGATGCGCACGGCTTGGCGGGATTCGACGGCACTTCGCTGTACGAGCACGAGGATCCGCGGCTGGGCGAGCATCCCGACTGGGGCACCAAGGTGTTCAACTATGGCCGCAACGAGGTGCGAAACTTTTTGATCGCCAACGCCTTGTTCTGGCTCGACAAGTACCACATCGACGGCTTGCGTGTGGACGCGGTGGCTTCGATGTTGTACCTGGACTACAGCCGCAAGGAGGGCGAATGGGTGCCGAACGAGTTCGGCGGCAACCACAATCTGCAGGCCATCACACTGCTGCAGGAATTCAATCGCGTGACGCACGCCCAGTTTCCGGGCATTGTGACGATTGCCGAAGAGTCCACGGCTTGGGCAGGCGTTTCCCGGCCGACGGACGCCGGCGGCTTGGGCTTCAGCATGAAATGGAACATGGGCTGGATGAACGACACGCTGCGGTACATGCGCCGCGAGCCGATTCATCGCCACCATCACCATAACGACTTGACGTTCAGCCTGCTGTACGCTTTCACCGAGAATTTCGTCCTGCCCTTCTCGCACGACGAGGTCGTGCACATGAAAGGCTCGCTGATCAGCCAAATGCCCGGCGACTTGTGGCAAAAGTTCGCCAACCTGCGGCTGTTGCTGTCGTACCAGTGGACGCACCCCGGCAAGAAGCTGCTGTTCATGGGCGGCGAAATCGCCCAATGGCACGAATGGAATCACGAGCAGCAGTTGCAGTGGGATCTGTTGCAGTGGCCAAACCACGAGGGCATGCAACGGGTGCTGGCGGACTTGAATGCCCTGTATCGACGGGAACCGGCGTTGCACGAGCTGGAGTTCGACCACTCGGGATTCGAATGGATCGACTGCAATAATGCGGCGGAAAGCACGCTCTGCTACCTGAGGAAAGCCCGCGATCCGCAGGACTTCGTCGTGGTCTGCTGCAACTTTACGCCCGTCCTCCGCCACGACTATGCGGTGGGCGTTCCCCAGGGCGGCAGATACCAGGAGATCTTCAACAGCGACTCGCAGCACTACAACGGTAGCAACGCCGGCAACGGGTTGGGCATCCTCGCCCAGCAACCGGGCAGCCACGGCCGTCCCTTTACGCTCCGCGTCACGCTGCCCCCGCTGGCCGCCGTGATGTTCAAGCCGCAGCAGCCCGGCTCGTAGCACCGGCTGCCTGCCTGGGTTCATGGGCTTTGCGGTTGCGTCCCCGTCCGATCCGCCGCCGACCCTCCCCCGGCCGCGGCGTCGGTCAGGACGGCCGGCAAGTCCCACAGTTTCAGCGGATTGACCACGTCGTCATCGCCTCCGGCCGAGGCCAGGACACGGCCGTCCGGCGAGATCGCGGCCGCATAGATAGGCACGTCGTGTGCTCGCCACGAGGTCCGCAGGCCGCCTGTCTGCACGTCCCACAGGCGAATCCGCTTGTCATCACCGACCGAGACGACAACCCGTCCGTCCGGCAGGAAAGCCGAGCCGTAGACCGGACCTCCGTGGCTCGGCAAAACCGTCGCCTCGTCATCCCGCGCGAGTTTCCACAGGCGAACCGATTTGTCTTGGCTGGCCGATGCCAACTGCGATCCGTCCGGCGAAAACGCCAGCCGATACACGTCGCTGGTATGCCCCGTCAACACACGCTGCAGTCGGCCTGTTGCCGGCTCCCACAAGCGGATCGACTTGTCCCGGCTGCCGGAGGCCAGCAGCCGGCCGTCGGGCGAGAACGCCAAGCCGTAGATGTCGCCGTCGTGTCCCGTCAGTGCGACAAGCGGCGCACCGTCGGGCGCTTTCCACAACCGCACGGTCCGATCCTCGCCGCCCGAAGCGACGACATCACCGAGGGGAGAGACGGCGACGCTGTACACGGCGCCTTCGTGGCCGCGGAGGACGTGTCGCGTTTGCCCGGTGACGGTATCCCACAGGTGAACCGTCCCGTCGCCGCCGGCGGAAGCCAGCCAGCGGCCCTCTGGCGAGAAGGCTACGCCGTAGACGGGCCCCTCGTGGCCGACCAGGGTCTGCTGCTCACGTCCCGTCGCGACGCTCCACAGCTTTACCGTCTCGTCGCCGCTGGCCGAGGCCAGGAGGTCGTTGCGAGGCGAGATCGCCAGCGAGTAGATATTGTACTCGTGGCCGAGCAGCGTCCGCGGTTCGGCCGCCGCACGCGGGGTGGCGACGGAGGCCAACAGCCACAGCAGCCCGGCTGCGACCAAGCGGCGAACAGACCGAGAGGATCGTTCCGGCACGTACGCGCGATGAAGTTGCCAGATGGATGAAAGCATTCTGCCCTTTGTCTACCGCCTCTTAGCGGCTGGCGAGGGGACGGATTCGGACGTACACCTGCGTGCCTGGCCGGGGCGCGACACTCCAGTTGAAGCGAACCGTCGGTTTGGGATTGTAAATGGGATAGCGGTTGTCCGCGATGATCCCGCCGGGGCAATCGCAGGGGCATGCCACGCAGCCCGTGCCGGCGCGGTGGATCGCACCGCTGCCATGAAACACGAAATGCGGCGTCCACGGCTTCGTCACCGCCTGGCCGTCCACCATGATCTGCTCGTCCACGAACGATTGGTACGGACGCTCGATCCATCGGTCGCCCTCCTGCCAGAAAATCGACAACACCACCGGATCACCCTGCAGGTAGTCTTCCGGCTGAGTCGTTGGCTTCAGCCCTGAGCGTTTCTGGCCCTCCTGAATGCTGTAGTGGACCTTGGTCTTGGCCCCCAACTGAATCAGGCCTTCGTAAATGTCCTCCGTCGGCACATCGACCAGGAACACAAAGTACCCCGCCATCTTGGCATCTCCCCCAGCCGCGCGGCTGCAGCCCACAAAGGCTTGGACCCGCTGCCCCCAGTCGTCGATACAGGGCTTGTCCTCCGGACGCTGGACGACGGCACAAGCGATCAACTCGCCTTTCTCCCGATTCACCAAGACGTTGCCCGGATTGGGCAGCGGTTCCGGCGACGGCGGCCCTTCGAGGGCGCGTAACACCGGCAGGAGGACGAACATCGCGGCCAGAATCAAGATTGCGGCCAAGGCGGTCTTCATGGCGGGAGCCTTTCGAGCATTTCATAGAAGCCTGCGTGCGGTGAGGTGGGGATCGTTTCACCCCTCTTTGATAACCCGCTCCTGCATTCTTCAGGCGTTTCGCATTCTAGTCAGGTCGTTGCGAACAAGCAACTTACGACGCAGATCCCATCGAACGTCGGGGCAGAATTCCAAATTTGTTTTGTCCCATGTTTTGCGGGTGTTTTCGCGATT
>Ga0351844_1317_pt1 | contig 11216 bp, 7 predicted proteins | sample TotcelHFGM3001L5_FD_206880 | JGI IMG/M metagenome (GOLD analysis project Ga0351844, IMG submission 206880) | Enriched cells from coal bed in the Powder River Basin, Montana, United States - Total cells FGM rep1 HSBNCT.FGM.300.1.L5 ... | reverse complement strand
CTTGTAAATTGATGGCGAGCTTCCTGCTCCATCCTTCACATAGAGGAAGCCGCTACCGTCAGGAAGCCAGGCCGGATAAGTCGTATTGGCACCTTTCTCCGTGATGCGAGTCAGCGACAGAGGCATTCAAACGATCCAAGGCGGTCGTCGTCTCGCGAAGGTAGGCGGCGTAATCCACGGAGGGATCGATCTTATCGCTGAGATCACGCAAGGCCTGGGCGGAGGCGTCGAGGGACTTGGTGAGACGTTCGCCACTCTCGACGGTGGCACGCACGTCGGGGAGAAGTTCCTTAATGAGGGCCTGATTGTGATCGATGCCGGCCTGGAACTTGATAGGGAGTTCGTCCACGAGGAGATTCAGGCGCTGGAGATCCGGCTGAACGGTGGTGATGGGGAAGGCCTGGCCGATCTGGGCCAGGGTGAGTGTGGTCTGCTGCTCCAGAAGGCGCGGAGTCCTCTCCATGTAGAACATGACACGCTCGCCATAGAGGAGCGAGGTATCCACCTTGCTGAGAAGTCGGCGCAAGGACGCGAGAATGCCGCGGGCGGAATTGGCAGGATCGAAGTCGCTGAGCTGGACGCCATCGAGATTGCGCAGGCGAACGTCGGCAACCTCGTGCATCTGGGGATTGCCCTCCTCCCAAGCCACGATAAGAGCCCGGAGGGCACGTTGCTGATCGGGAGTGAGTACATCGGCGGCGATCTTCCAGATCTCCTTTTCCATCTGGGAGTAAACTTTGTTTAAAGGCGCGGCTGAGTCGCCAAACACCTCTGGGACCCAATAGCGCTTAACAGACCATCTTCCGACGGTGATAAACGTCGTCATGTCGAGCAGGCCGGAGCGGGGATCGCTGGAGGCGGCGATGGACATGGATGCGGAACCAAAGCGGATCTTCCAGGATAGGGCGGCCACGCGCTTGGCGGGGTCGGGTTCGGTCGCGGCGTAGGTATCAATCGCATTCCAAATCGCAGCGACATAGCGATCCGAGAAGTCCATGATGTCGCGTTGGAGGCGACGGGAGGAAACATTCTCATCACTGCCTCTGGTCTGTAAACTCTGTCGAGCTTCAGACTCCAGAAGCATACCCGGCTGGGGAGATGCGGTCAGCGAAGAAAGGCCAAGGGCTACTCCCAGACAGACCGCCACGCTCGCTCGAATGAGATGGAGGCGGGGGTGACGGTGAGGAAGCATTTGTGGTGATGGGCATACCATGAGCGGGGGAAAATGAAACGGGCATTTTCGCAACGACCGATCACCGACCCCCGCGAAGGCGGCCTGCTAGGGGGATACCAAGGCGCGGAGGGCGGATCGTTCGAAAGATGCACGGATGACCTCCCGATCGCGCGGGGCGAGTGAAGGAAGGGAGGTGCTTTTGGCCTTGGTGGGAGCGAGGAAGTCGCGGAAGGCGGCGAAGTAGAGATCGGGATCCGGGTCGCCGAGTTCCTCTGGCCATTCCGCATCCAGGATGTAGAAGGAGTCCTCGGTCTGCTCGCTGAGTTCCTCGGACCAACGAAGGATATTGTCGATGGGGGCGCCATCGAAATGAGAGGCGACGAGTTTGAGAATCTCGGGCTTGCCTGGGATATTCAAGCGGCGGGCGAGGAAGAAGCGGTGCTCGACATCGCTAACCGAACTGCGGAGACGAACAACTCTATCCCGCCACTTGGTCTCCTCCAAGGTGGGGAGGATATAGCGCGAGAGGGCGCGGTGCTTCTTTTGGAAGGCCTTCCAAGTGTCGCTCCACGTCAGGTCATTCCCGGTTTTAGCCTGTACTGGATCGCCATGGTGCATGATCTCGCTCTCTGGAAAGGGGAGCGTTCCGTCGTTGCGCAGTGTCTGCCTCGCGTCCGTACGATCCTTGAGACCTTCCTCGCTCACCGCACCGCCGATGGCCTTGTGCGCATCCCCGACGGCTGGCATTTCGTCGATTGGGTTCCCACTTGGACAAATGGCTGCCCTTCCATTGGGAGGGAGCGTATCTGCGGCATCACCGCATGGCTTCTCATCATCGTCTTGCGTCAAGCTGCTGAGCTGGAGTGCTGGGCCGGTCTGCCGCTGTTTGCCGACCGATACCTCTCCGCAGCCAATGAGATCGCGCAGGCTACGGATGCCGCCTTCTACGATGATTCCCGCGGCCTTATGGCCGATGACTTGGCACGCACCCATTGGTCGGAGCATGCTAATTCCCTCTGCCTTCTCAGCGGTACGCTTTCCCCTCAGCGTTCCCTTGCCCTGACCCGGTCCATGCGGGCCGCCGGCGATTCCCTGGCCCCTGCCACCATCTATTTCAGCCATTACTATCTGGATGCCATGGCCCGTTTCGGCTCCATGGATTCCTTTTTTCAACGTCTCGATCTGTGGTCCGAACTCACCCCCCGTGGCTTCAAGACCACCTACGAGACTCCCGGCAATTCCCGCTCGGACTGTCACGCGTGGGGTGCCCATCCCCTCTATCATTTCTTCGCCACCATCCTGGGTATCCGCCCGGATTCTTTCGGCTTTGACTCCGTTGTCATACAGCCTCGCCTCGGGCACCTCACCGAGGCTACAGGATCGCTGGTTCACCCTCAGGGCACGATTGAAGTATCCCTCTCTCGGCAGGATGAGCGCCTCCTGGCTTCGATCTCCCTCCCTCCTGGAATCAGTGGCAGATTCGAGTTCTCAGGCTTGGTGCAGACGTTAAATCCCGGCCATCAGGAAATCGTCTTCTAGCTCCAGGCTAAGCGTTATCTCGTCGGCCCGGGAAAGGCATCGACATATTGAATCGTGAAGTCCTCACCAACAGATACGAGTTGCACTTTGTAGTCCGGAAAGGCATCCACCATTTGCCATTTTCCCGGTTTGTCGGGAAAAGCGGTTACGACTTGGACCTTCAGGTCAGCTAGGCTCTTCACCACCCGCACCTTATAGTCGGGGAAGGCTGTTACGATCTGTATCTTCCCATACACCCTTGCCGCACCGCTACCATCCCCGGCTATTGCCGAAGTCCCCATCATCGCCACGACCAGGATCATCAGTAACCATTGAATAACCGTTCTTTTCATGATCGATAAGTTGCCAGCGGCCCTCTCACTTCAATCCCAGCAAAGAGATCGCATTCACGGCAAAGGCAAAGAGCATCGCTCCCATGAAAATGCAAACGGGCAACGTGAGCACCCACGCCAGCAGGATGTTTCTTAGGGTATCCTTTTGCAACCCGGAGCGATTTGCCGCCATCGTTCCCGCTATACCCGACGACAGCACATGAGTCGTGCTCACAGGCAGCCCCATATGATCCGCGACCAGGATCGTGCTCATCGCCGTTAGCTCTGCGGCTGCCCCCTGCGCATAGGTCAGGTGTGTCTTCCCGATTTTTTCACCCACGGTGACCACGATTCGTTTCCAGCCGATCATCGTTCCAAGCCCAAGTGCCAGCGCCACGGATACCTTTACCCATGTCGGAATGTGGTCTGTGAGCTTTTTTCCCCCTTGTTGCAGTGTCTGGGAGGCTTCACTGATCTCTGGTCGGTCTAGAATACTCTCGCCCTCCAGTTTTTTCAGCGCTTTTTGGAGCAGGAAGAGGTCGGAGCGGATCTGTCCCCGATCCTCTTGGGGCACATTTTCAAAGCTCTGCACATCTTTGAGTCGGGTGATCAGATCGGTGCAGATCGCATCCAGCGCTCCATACGTCGTCGTCGTAAGTTGGCCATCTGCTTTGATATAGTCTGACAAGATCACCGTGGCGTTTTTCTCATCCGGCAGGTTCCCTTCGGATTGCTCTGCAAAGACACCATTCAAGACATCGGCCGCCTCCACCACCTGCTGGAGTTCCGGCTGTGTGGCATCCATCTTCAAGGCATACATTCCCGGCAGAATTCCGACCAGGATGAGCATGATCAGCCCCATGCCCTTCTGACCATCGTTCGATCCGTGCGCAAAGGACACTCCCGTGCAGGTCACCATAAGCACGCCCCGAATCCAGAGCGGGGGAGGGGTCTTTCCCTCGGGGGAGCGATAGAGGGCCTCGTTCTTGATAAGCAACTTGGAAATCAGCAAAAGCCCCCCGGCACAGACGAATCCCACGACGGGCGAAATCAGTAGCGACAGCCCGACTTCCTGCGCTTTGGCCCAATTCACCCCCGTCGTTACCGAGTGCAACGGACTCATCATCGCATTCGCCAGTCCCACTCCCATGATCGATCCGATTAAGGTGTGCGAACTCGATGCCGGCAGCCCGACCCACCACGTCCCGACATTCCAGATGATCGCGGATGCCAGTAGGGAGAAGACCATCGCAAACCCCGCCACCGAACCGATGTTCAGCACCAGCTCGACGGGAAGAAGCGCAATGATTCCGAAGGCCACCGCTCCCGATGCCGTCAATACCCCGATCAGATTCCAGATGCCGGACCATACCACAGCAGGTACCGGGTTCAGCGTGTTGGTATAGATGACGGTCGCAACGGCATTTGCCGTATCGTGGAATCCATTGACGAATTCAAAGCTGAGCGCCATCCCGACAGCGAGAACCAGAAAGAACCACGTCCAGGGGTCTATTTGCGTTGCCGCAAGAAAAAGTGTGATCGACATATAGGGGAGCGGACTAGGAAAAGGGCTCCCTTATCCCCCTGAGACAAAGCCTCTATCTGCCGTTCGTGTACCTTTTTCTAGCAAAGGCATTTCCTGAAGATCAAGCAGACCTTCGCTCAAGGTACGGAATTCATCTCGAACTTCCTCCCCACCGAGTCTCGTCCTCCCCGATTTTAATGATTTTTTAAGGTTTTCACCCCTTGGCTTAATTACCCATCCAGCCTCTCCGCGTGCATCATGAGGGTGTGATGCTACTCGATATTCTCCAAGTCGCGGTCTTCGTGGCCGCCCTCATCTTCCTCACCCCGCCCTTGGGAACCTTTATGGCCCATGTCTTCTCCGGCAGGCGCACCTTTCTGTCGCCCGTCCTCGCTCCGGTGGAATCCGCCATCTACCGCCTCTCCGGCGTGAATCCCGAGCGCGAGATGAACTGGAAGGAGTACGTCGTCGCCCTGATGACCTTCAATATCCTCGGTTTCCTGATCCTGCTGGGCATCCTCCTCGGTCAAGGCGCACTCCCGCTCAATCCCCAGCACTTGGAAGGGCTGAAATTCCCGCTCGCCTTCAATACCGCCATCAGTTTCATGACGAATACGAACTGGCAGGCTTACTCGGGTGAGGCTGCTCTTTCCTATTTCAGCCAGACCGTCGGACTGTCATTCCAAAATTTCGCCAGTGCGGCCACAGGCTTTGCCGCCTTCCTCGCCCTCGCCCGTGGCATGTCACGATCTTCGACATCCAGCTTGGGAAGCTTCTGGGTCGATCTCGTCCGCAGCACCCTTTACATCTTGCTCCCGCTTTCTCTTATCCTTGCCCTCGTCCTGGTTTCCCAAGGCGTGGTTCAGAACTTCGCTCCTTATCAGACAGCGACCACCATCACCGGCTCGGAACAGGTCATCCCCATGGGACCCGCGGCTTCTCAGATCGCCATCAAGCAGCTCGGCACCAATGGCGGAGGATTCTTCGGCGTCAACAGCGCCCATCCCTTTGAGAATCCCACGCCTTTCTCAAATTTCCTGGAACTCCTCGCCATCCTCCTCCTTCCCGCAGCCCTTTGCTACACCTTCGGTCTTCTCGTCGGAGATCGCTCTCAGGGGTGGGTCATCTTTGCGGTCATGCTGGGGCTCCTCCTATCGGGCTTTGCCCTCAGTTGGTGGGCCGAGTCTCAAGTTAATCCTCTGACCGAGCTCTCTCAAAATATGGAGGGCAAGGAAGTTCGCTTGGGTGTGATGAACAGCGTCCTCTGGTCTTCCGCGACCACGGCGGCTTCAAATGGCTCGGTCAATGCCATGCACGATAGCCTCTCCCCGCTGGCCGGTGGCGTCGCCCTCTTCAATATCATGCTTGGGGAGATCATCTTTGGCGGCATCGGTTGCGGTCTTTACGGCATGCTCATGTACGTCCTGCTTACCGTCTTCATTGCCGGCCTCATGGTCGGTCGCTCGCCGGAATACCTTGGCAAGAAAATCGAGGCGTACGAAATTCGCCTGGCCATCCTGGTTCTCCTCGTGCCCAGCGCATTGATTCTTATCGGCGCGGCCATAGCAGCCGTCTATCCCGCCGCCCTCGCCAGTTTGGCAAATGCCGGTCCTCATGGCCTCAGCGAGATCCTCTACGCTTTCAGTTCGGCGGCTGGGAATAACGGCAGTGCCTTCGCGGGCCTTACTGTGGATACGCCCTTCTACAACTACGCTCTCGGCGTCTGCATGTTTGTGGGTCGCTTCATCTGCTTGATTCCGGTTGTCGCGATCGCTGGCTCTCTGGCGCAAAAAAGGAGGGTTCCGCCTTCTTCGGGTACCTTCCCCACGGGCGGCTGGGTTTTCGGCGTATTGCTCCTCTCCATCATCCTTTTGGTCGGAGCACTGACCCATCTCCCGGCCCTGACCCTCGGCCCGATCATCGAGCACCTCCTCATGCTCCAAAATCACAGCTTCTAATTTTTATCCAATGACTGCGTCTTTTAATTCCCAACTCCTTCTGACCGCTCTCAAGGGAGCCTTCCTGAAATTTGATCCCCGAGAGCAGATCAAAAATCCCGTCATGTTTGTCGTCCTCCTCGGGGCGATAGCGGTGACGATTACCCTCTTTCGCAATGCGGATCTCTTCACTGTCCAGATTACTCTCTGGCTCTGGTTTACCGTACTCTTCTCAAACTTCGCCGAGGCTCTTGCCGAAGGCCGCGGCAAGGCACAGGCGGAAGCCTTGAAGAAATCTCGTACGCATATGACAGCCCGTCGCCTCTCGCCGGACTCCACCGAGTCCGTCGTCGCGGCGGCAGAGTTGCAAAAAGGCGATCTCGTTGTCTGCGAAGCGGGCGATTCCATCCCGGCGGACGGAGATGTGATCGAGGGCATTGCCAGCGTGGATGAGTCCGCCATCACGGGGGAATCCGCCCCCGTCATCCGAGAGAGTGGGGGAGACCGCTGTGCCGTCACCGGTGGGACTCGTGTCCTCAGTGACCGCATCGTCATTCGTGTCACCGCCTCGCCGGGTGGCGGATTTATCGATCGCATGATCGCCATGGTCGAGGGCGCCAAGCGTCAGCGGACCCCGAATGAAATTGCCCTCGGCATCCTCCTCGGGGCCTTCACGATCCTCTTCCTCCTCGTTGTGGCGACTCTCCCCGCCTTCGTTCTCTACAGCCAGCAAGCCGCTGGACAGCCCGCCGGCACCGTGAATCTATCCGTTGCCGTCCTCGTATCGCTCTTGGTCTGCCTGATCCCGACCACCATCGGCGCACTGCTGAGCGCCATCGGTATCAGTGGCATTGACCGGCTGATCCGTCGCAACGTCATCGCCACCAGTGGCCGTGCTGTCGAGGCTGCCGGAGACATTGATGTTCTCCTCTTGGATAAAACCGGGACCATTACCCTTGGCAACCGCATGGCGGTGGCCTTCATTCCCGCTCCGGGCTTCGAGATTCGCGATGTGGCCCGCGCCGCCCAGCTCGCCTCTCTTGCGGATGAGACTCCGGAGGGACGCTCCATCGTCGTTCTCGCCAAGGAACAATGCGGCTTGCGTGCCGAGGACTTCGATCCTTCCTCAGCCACTTTTATTCCCTTCACCGCCCAGTCACGCCTGAGTGGCGTGGATGTGTTGAGTTCGACTCTTCGCTCCATTCGCAAGGGAGCCGCCGACTCCATTCGCCGCTTTGTCAGCGAGGCGGGGGGAAGTATGCCCCCCTCCATCGAGGACGCCATTGCCGATATCTCCCGTCGCGGCGGCACCCCGCTGGTCGTGGCTGAGAATGAAAAAGTCATCGGCGTCGTGGAGCTGAAGGATATCGTGAAAGGCGGCATCAAGGAGCGTTTTGCCCACCTCCGCCGCATGGGCATCCGTACCGTCATGATCACGGGTGACAATCCCATGACCGCCGCCGCCATCGCTGCCGAGGCGGGCGTCGATGACTTCATGGCCGAAGCAACTCCTGAGCAAAAACTCGCCCGCATCCGTCAGGAACAAAACTCCGGCCACCTCGTCGCCATGACAGGCGATGGCACCAATGACGCTCCGGCCCTGGCCCAAGCGGATGTCGGCGTCGCTATGAACACCGGCACCCAAGCCGCCCGCGAGGCGGGTAACATGGTGGACCTCGACAGCAATCCCACGAAGCTCATCGAGATCGTCGAGATCGGGAAGCAACTGCTCATGACCCGCGGTGCCCTCACCACCTTCAGCATTGCCAATGACGTCGCGAAGTACTTCGCCATCCTGCCCGCCATCTTCGCCCCACTCTACATCATAAATGGGAATGCAGGCCCTCTATCAGCTTTTAACGTGATGGGTCTGCACTCCCCGCAGAGCGCCATCTTGAGTGCCGTCATCTTCAATGCCCTCATCATCATCGCCCTCATCCCTCTGGCCCTGAGTGGTGTCAAATATCGCGCGGAAGGGGCCGTTCAGGTCCTGTCGCGAAATGCCCTCATCTACGGTCTGGGAGGAATCATCACCCCCTTCATCGGCATCAAGCTGATCGACCTCCTCCTCGTAGCCCTTCACCTCGCCTAAGTTTATGTTCAGACATCTCATTGTTTCACTGCGCATCTTCATCACCCTCACGATCCTCACCTGCGTTATCTATCCCTTGGTCGTTACCGGCATTGCCAGATGGGCTTTCCCCGAGCAGGCGCAGGGAAGCCTTATTCAGCAGGATGGGAAAATTCTCGGCTCGGCCTTGCTGGCTCAGAGCTTTACCGAGGATCGCTACTTCTGGCCCCGTCCCTCCGCTGCGGACTACGCCACCGTTGCCTCAGGCGCGAGTAACCAGGGCTTCACCAGCAAGAAGCTCATTGAGCAGATCAACTCGCGACGCCAGGCTCCCGGCAGTGTGGACTCTCCAGACATGCTCACCGCGTCTGCCAGTGGTCTCGATCCGCATATCTCTCCCGCCGCCGCTCAGGCTCAAGTGGGGCGGGTGGCCTCCGCTCGCGGATTACCTCCTGCCATGGTCGAAGCCTTGGTGCGTCAATACACGGAACTCCCCCAATTCGGCTTCCTCGGCCAGCCGCGGGTCAATGTTCTTTTGCTTAATCTGGCCCTCGATGCTTCAGCGAAAGTCAGCTCCGCAAAATCTTCTCCTCCCCACCCAGGTTTTAGCCTACAGTAATTTCCTTCATGAATGCCGACGAGCAGCCCGATCCGGATGCCCTCCTGGCTGAGCTACAGGCAAGTCAGGATTCCTCGGGCGAGGGCCATCTGAAGATCTTCCTCGGCATGTGCCCGGGGGTGGGGAAGACCTACTCCATGCTTCTCGCCGGGCAGACCAAGCAGGAGGAAGGCCTCTCCGTCCGTCTCGGTGTGCTGGAGACTCATGGCCGCGTCGAGACCTTGGCCGTTTCCGCAGGCATCGCGCGCGTGCCGTTGCGCCAGTTCACCCATCGCAATGTCACGATGGAGGAGATGGATATCGATGCCATCCTGGTGCAGAAACCCGATCTCGTCCTTGTTGACGAACTCGCCCACAGCAACGCCGTCGGCAGTCGCCACCCGAAACGCTGGCAGGATGTCTTCGAACTCCTCAAAGCCGGCATCGATGTTTACACCACGCTGAATGTCCAGCATATCGAGAGCTACCGCGACCTCGTCCGCCAGATTACCGGCGCTCCGGTCAATGAGACCGTCCCCGACTCCGTGCTCGACCGCGCCGATGAAGTGGAACTCATCGACATCACCTCGGAGGAACTTCGTAAGCGCCTCTCGGAGGGCAAGGTCTATTCCCCCGATCGGGCGAAGTCTGCCGCCGATAATTTCTTCAAGGAGGGCAACCTCAAGGCCCTCCGTGAGATTGCCCTCCGCATCACCGCCGACAAAGCCGATCAGGACATGCGGCGCTTTCGGTCTTCCCGCCGCATCAAGTCTTCCTGGCACTCGGGGGAGCGATTCCTCGTGGCCGTGAGTGGAAGTCCGTTTTCCGAAAGACTCATTCGCATCGCACGCCGCGCCGCCGCTTCCGTTCATGCACCATGGATCGCCGTTTACGTCGATACCGGTCGGGAGCTCGGTCCCGTCGAGTCTGCGAGATTGGAAAGCAATCTCCACCTGGCCCGCAGCCTCGGTGCCGAGATCATCATGACCACTGGCCGCAATGTCGTGGAAGCTCTCTTGCGGATCGGTCGCGAAAATCACGTCAGCCAGATCGTCGTGGGCAAGTCGCTGGAACATCCGCTCGTAGAGTGGCTTCGCGGCGGCTCACTCGTCAGCAAGCTCATTCGCTCCAGCGAGAGCATGGGCGTTTATGTTGTCCGTGCCGACAAAGCCTCGGGTATCCGTTGGCGTCCTCTCTTCGATGCCACCCGCGCTCCCTCCTTCTGGCGCGAAATTGGCATCGGCTTCTCGGTCGTGGCCGTTACCACTATCATCGGCCTGCTCCTTCTGCCGCTCCTCGGTTACTCCTCCGTCGGCCTCCTCTATCTCCTCGCCGTTCTTTTCTGCGCCGGCCGGTTGTCCCGCGCTCCCATCTTCCTCACCGCAGCCCTCACGGCCTTTGCCTGGGACTTCCTCTTCATTCCGCCGACCTTCACGTTTTTCATTCAAGGCGCCCACGACATCATCCTCTTCACCATGTATTTCGTCGTGGCCCTTGTCATCGGACAGCTCCACTCCCATCTGCGGCAGAGAGAAAAAGTGGAGCGCCGTCGCGAGCAGCAGGCCGTCGCTTACAACCAATTCAGCCGCGCCCTGACCGAGTCTCCGGATCTCCCCTCCACGCTCGATTCGGTTTCCGCTCGTCTCGGAAATATCTTCGCCGCCGAGGTCTTTATCTCACTGCTGGATGATCAGGGGAAACTGACTCATCGCCTGCCCCCACAGGAGGCCGCTGTCGCCGCTTGGGCCTCCGAGCACCGTGAGGCGGCAGGCCGCTTCACCAATACCCTCCCGCAATCCCAGGGCCTCCACATTCCACTTCTCTCCTCAACGCATGCTCTGGGTGTCCTTTCCATCTACCCGCGTGAGGGTGGCCCTATCGGCTTGGCCGAGAAGCAAATGTTGGAGACCTTCGCCGCGCAGATCGCCGTCGCTGTGGAGCAGTTTCGCCTTCAAGCCGAGACGGAAAGCCTCCGTATCGAGGAGAAATCCCGCGAACTCCAGAAGACCCTCCTCGACAGCGTCTCGCACGAGCTCAAGACTCCTCTGGCCGTTGTTTCCG
>Ga0351844_1312_pt1 | contig 11577 bp, 13 predicted proteins | sample TotcelHFGM3001L5_FD_206880 | JGI IMG/M metagenome (GOLD analysis project Ga0351844, IMG submission 206880) | Enriched cells from coal bed in the Powder River Basin, Montana, United States - Total cells FGM rep1 HSBNCT.FGM.300.1.L5 ... | reverse complement strand
GACCGTGTGCCGTTCGTGCATCTCGTCGGGATAGTTTGGATCGGTATAGCGGCCAACCGGATAAGCTTTAATCGTCTCTGGGGTGCGCACCGTCGGAACCCTTTTGGCGGAGATACTGGTTCCGGGAACGACGGCGACGGTTTTTGAGGTTGGCTCCTTGCGCGTGGCACAGCCCGCGCAAACAGACAGAGCGAGGATCGAGATGAGGTATTTCATGGGTTGGTGGGGTTGACGGAGGAAAGTCCGGTGGTCGCCTTGGCGATGTCCACGGTCTGAGTGACGTAGAGGTAAAAGAGCGACCCCGCAGGAACGCGGACGTAGTAAGGCTCCTTATCGAGCCCCTCCAACAGGCGCTGGGAATAGATTTGCCCGCCCGCTTGAATGCCGGCGGCAATGGCCTCCTGATACCCGCCACCTTGCACCTGGGTGACGCCCCCGGTGAGTGGCGAAATGATATTGGTCATCTGGGGGAACGCACCGGCACCGGCTGAAATCATCGCGGCCAGCACGGCTTTGGCTTCGGCGTATTTATCCGCGGCGATCATGTAGCCGCGCAAACCGGCCGAGCCGTCCGTCTCGCCCCATTGGTCGACATTGCTGCCGTCCGGGGCGTAATCGAGAACGGTTCCCGAAAGGGGCATTTCCCGGCCATCTTGAAAGACGAGCGTCCATTTGCGCTCGGAGCCGATCCGTTCGCGGGCGGCGGTCTTCTGCGCGATCCCATGAACCTCTGTTCCGGCAGTGATAATCAACCGGCCATCGTGCCAGATATCCTCGGTGATGAGTCCGATGATGGGTGTTTCGATGTTGGTTGAATCCACGGTGTTGACGAGTTCGCAGCGGAGAAGCCGTCCGAAAGGCAGATAGTTTTCACTGCGGGAAGCCTCTTTGGTGGCGAAGATGGCTTGCGGAATGGGTGGTGGCGGCTTCGGTGTCGCCGATGGCCTTGCGGGCGAATTTTCCGCTACGTTCGGAGCCTCCTTTGGTGCGCGAACGGGAGACGTGGGCGGTATGTCCTCGGTGAAGGTATACCCCTTGGCGGCGGTCGCCTGCGCGGGGATAGTCGGGTTGACCGGCACAGTTGAACTCGGCCCCCGACGAGCGAAGACAAACGCGAGGATCAATGCCCCGGTCAGGAGGAACAGGACAAGCCGCCCCGTGGGTTTTTGGAACAATTCGGTAGTTACGGTGCGAAGGTTCATTTGAAATCGGGGGTAAGAGTGGCGGTTTCGGACCCGGCCCGGACCACGAGCACGTTCCATTTGTTGTCGGGAGCGAGATTACTGCGTCCTCCCTGCCCGTTTCCGGTGATGGCGAAGAACGCGGGAGTGACCGACTTGGGCGGCATGACGCCAGAGGCATCCGCCAGCGACTGGGTGTAGATCCGTTCGTCGAGGCGGACGGCCAGATCCTGGGGTTTATAATAAATGGCGCGGTCGGTGGTATTCTCCAATTCCAGCCGGAAAATGAGCGTGTCATCCTGTTCAAACCGCCAGACATCGCGAACGCGCACATTGAAGCCGTCGTAATAATTGGTGATGCTTGGAACGGCGTGGAGCACGCCAGCCAAAGTGTCTGGGTGGTTTTGAGCAAAGAGCGGATAGGCCTTCGCTTTATCCATCAAAGACAGCAGGCGTTCCGGCACGATGGCGGTTCTGCCACCGTCCTTTCCCTTCCGTTCATCCTGATAGAACGTAACGTTGAAGAATGGCTTTTCGGAAGCCGTGAGGTGAAGCACGTAGGCTTTCCGATTAAAGATGATCGTCAGATGATCCTCGGCATCCTTCTTCAGCGCCCGAATGGTGAAATAGAAATTTCCCGGCGTGAATGAAATGAGGAATCCGGCGTTTTCTTGCTCCTGAGCAGCCACGGATTTGGCGAACAATCCGGAGATTTCCGAGGGGAACATGATCGTGGTTGTTCCCGTTTTGGACGCTACCGGAACGTCATAGATGACAAATTCATCGAGAGGCTTTTGGGTGATCGGCCCGGCGTAAGCGGTGACCGTCGTTAACAATGAGATGAGGAGATATTTCATAGAGGTTGTTCGGTATATTTGAAGTCCTGGACGACGAGCGGGAGCCGCCCATTGCCGAGCAGGTCGGGGTTGCGGATGAAGAGGAATTCGACCTGGAATTTTACCGGCTCGCGGAATTCCAGTTTGTTGACTGTTCCGGTGCGGATCAGGTTGCCCTCGGCTCGCACGCTGACGGCTTCGTAGGATTTCCCCGCCCCGTCGTTGATCTTCCGGGTATCGAGGATGTCGATTTTCGTGACTTCCACTTTTTGGTGGATGGCCTTCTCCTTGAATTCTGGATTCTGCGCCTTGTAGAGAGCGGCGGCTTTTTTGCGGGCGGGATCTTCGAGATAGATTCGCTTGAGCAAGTCCGGCAAATCCGGACCAACCGGGTTCCGTTGCAGCAGAGCCAGGCAGGCGAGGCGAACATGGTAGGCATGGAGATTGCCCGCCTCCTCAAAGCCTAGCAGCGGCGCATAGATGAGCGTTCCTCCCGAGTCGAGAATGACCACCTTCTCTTTCTGCTTCATGGCCGCGATGGTCAGATAGGGAGCGGCGACGGCAAACGCGATGGCGAGAGCGGCCAGAGCCATCCAGAAACGGGCGGCAATGACATTATTAGTGATGGAAGTAATGGCGGATAGTTTCATGGGAATCAGGAGTTGCGGGCGGCGAGTGGAGAATCGGGGGCGAGAGGTTGAGCTTTGCTGGGATGGGAGTTGAAAGCGGCCTGGGCGGCATGAGGAGTGGCAATGGAGCCCTTGTGATGAGAGACTGTTCCGGCGTTGTTATCCACGACCGCAAAGGCGTTTGGGGCGGTCTGGTGGGCGACCATTGTCGGGTTGTCGGGATTGGCGACCGAATCGCCCCCCGACGAAGTCGGAGGAATCGGCGGAGGAGGAGGCACGTCGCTTCCGCTCATCGCCCCCGAGACATCGCCTGCAATGCGTCCCGCCGCACTGGCGGCACCGGCAGCGGCGTGGGCACCGGCGAGCGCACCTTGCACGGCGGTCGATCCGCCGAGGGTAGCGGCTGCGCCCGCAGCGGTCAGTCCGGCGCCCATGGCCAGGCCAGCGGCCTGCATGGTGCCTTGAATACCGGCCTGCAGAGCGGAGGTCGTACCGCTGAGACCCTTCATGATCGCCCCGGCGACGAAAGGAACCGAGAGATAGAAGAAAACCGTAATCACGGCAGCAAAGGCCATGATGAACGGGAACATGAGCCAGTTCTGAACCATGAAAAGGTTCTGCGTGGTCTGCACCAGCCCGCCACTGGTGATCGGCGCGTAAAGCAAATCGCTGATGGCGACGATCACGATGTCCACGAGGCAAATGCCGACGTGCCAGAGCAGAATGGTTAGAGACGTGATGCAAAATTGCACCCCGAGGGATTGGGTATGCGAGAGGAAGAGAAAGCCAAGGAGCAGCGGTGAGACCGCGATCAAACCGGCAATGGCAAAATTCTGGAAAAAGACCAGGACCAGCAGCATGAACCTTCCGATTCCCTGAAAGAACATGCCAATGGCGGCGGGAACGATCTTGCCGAGATCCGTCCAAGAATCGGACGGCTGATTTTCGATGCGGGAACGCAGGAGTTGAACAAACTTGGCATCCCGAGCATCGGTGAACTTCTGGCGCATTTCGACGAACGCCTTTTGGCCACCGTCCATCGCGGATGGATAGCCAGCGAGCAACGCGACAATGAGAACGGTTTTGAGAAGAACGCCGAGGATGGCGCGGGTATCGGACCCGGCCCGCCAGCCGCCCTCACCGATGCCAATGATACAGAGGACAAAGGCAAAGGGCATGAGGAGCATGCGGATTTCAAAAGCCGCTTCATAAAGATTTGCGAGTGAAGGAATCATAAGTTTTCAAAGGGTTGAGGAAGAGGGCCCTGCTGAATCAAAAGCCGGGAGGGAGATCCTCGTTTGGGGTGGTGAGGTCCGGTAGTTGCAGCTCCGCTTCGGCCTCTGCCGCCATACGAGCGAGTTCGCGGTTACGCTCCCGGCTGATCTCCTCGGCGGCGACTTCCTCTGCTTGGGATCGGTTTTGATTGAGCGTCTGGAGCAAGTCCACCTGCCCGCGAGCCGTGTCCACCATGCTGTCGAGGTCATCGAGTGCGGTCTGAGCGGTAGAGAGAGAACCGACCAGTTTTTGCACCTCGGCGTCGTCCTGCGCTCCCTTCAACTGGGTGTTGAGCCGGGAAATCTGACGATTCAGCACTTTCCGTTTATTCTGAGCGCGGCCCAGCAGGATCTCAAAACGGGAGAACGCATTGTCCACGGCCCGGAAACGCTTCAAGGGATCACCCGAGTCACGGAATGAGGCAATCCCTTCGAAACTCCGGGTTGTGTCTAGAGTCAGATTCTTCCAAGAGTCGAGGTTGATCGGCTCGAAGAGGTCCTGCACGGTGGAGGAGAGTTCTGCCCCTTCCTGAGCAATGCCGGCCAACTCTCCGAGAGTATCGGCAATGCCCGAATCCTCGAGATAACCCGAGAAAACCCCGTTATCGATTAAGGCGATAGCGGCAACCGGATCGCCGATGGCTTGCTTCACCATGTTGGCCGTTTCCAGTTGCTGGCGAACCGTGGTCAAGGTGTTGTGAAGCGTAGCCAGCTTTTCGGCCCACTGAGCCTGTTCCCAAGTGTATTTGAGAATATCGAAGATGTTCTTTTGATCCTGCCGGACTTCGACGCCGGGAGCGGTGACAGTCCATTGAGCATGGATGGCCGGAGCGGCCAGTGAGAGAAACACAGCGATGATAATGACTTTTTTCATGGGGTTGAGTGCGGTTTTGGGTGGGGTTTATTCGGAAATGGGAATGGCGATCTCGTAGGGCACCTTTTTCACCGTGGCGTCCGGATCGGGCGCAATCGGGATGCGATAGAGCGACAGGCGCCGCTCTGGCTTCGGCTCGGTGCGTTTTTGCATGTCCTGCAAAATCCAATACTGGCGTTTGACGGTGTCGGACGCGCCCCGCTCGTAGCCCTTTTGAAATTGGGAACGAGACGCACAAGCTGGAAGCAGGGCCACGACAGCGCACCACGCGACCGCCGCACACACAGCTTTTCTTTTCCTAGGAGAAACGAACGGAATGATAGTTTTCATGGTTATTTGGGGTTGGAAGAAACAGACGAGGCCGACTCAGCAAGAATGCCGCTGACGATGTCCTGATGTTTACGGAGGAGACGGCTCCGGTTGTCGAAGTCTTCCCCGGTCGAGGAAGAGCAGAAGAGCATTTCGGGAGAGACCCGGTTATGAATGGTCCCGCAACGAGGCTGCTGAACGTCCAAATGATAATACGTCAACGCGGCGTATTTATTGGAATCCGGCAAATGCTCAGGCAGCGGATAACGGGAAATCGTCTCCTTCGTCGTTTCGGAAAGATCAATATCCTTGGCGACATCCTCAATATCGCGCCGGTCATTCATCCTGGTAAAAAAGAATTGCTTGGCGTTACCGAAGACGATGGGGCGAATGCGGGAGTTTTGGAACCGGCTGTATTGCTGGACGATACTAATGATCCAGGTGGAAAACTTAGAGAGCTGGGCGTAGAATTCGCTGACGAGCTGTTCGCCGCCGGGAATATCCAGAGTTCTGGCAACTTCCTCGAAGATGACTCGCTTCCGTGCGCCACGCGGAAGCGTGATGATGTGCTGGCGGCCGTAGTTCGCGATTAGAAATCCCGCGAGTTCCTTCAATGGACGATTCGATTCCGGGATGTAGGTGAGATCGAAGTGAGCCAGCCTGCCGGTAATGGAAAGAGTGGAATGTCCACAGACGAGCCGTTGCTCGTTCCAAGGAGCGAGCAAGGTGGCGAGGTGATTGATCTCGTTGCGGTCGTGCTCTGGGAACGGTGCGACCAGCATCATTTGCTGTAGCATGTCGTGGGTCGGATAATCCGTAGGCTGGAAGAAGGCGAAGGCGGCGTTTCGCACATATCGCTCGGTATCCGGCGACTTGATGAAGCGGGACACCTCCTCAGCGGTAAGTACCGCGATCAGCGCTTCGCGTTCCTCCCCACTCGCCATGTGGCGCAATTCCGTCCACGCCTCCAGAAAGGTGGCGGAAACAGGCAAATGCGCTTTCTTGTAAGCGAGGGCGGCCATTGCATGCCGTGCGGCAGTGTCGAGATTCCCCGGGTTTTCCGAAACCCATTCCTCGAAGCGATCGGCGTAAAGCTGCTCGATGTATTGAGTGATTTGAGCCAAACGCAAATTGCGTTTGTCCTCATCGGCGGGTTGCCCCGCCATTTTTGCTACCAAGGCAGCGGCAGTGGTGATTTGGAGGTTGGTTAAAGGAGCGCCCTGCGTATCCAGATAGTTCAAACAGAGGTCACCGTCCGGCTGGATCACAATGGGCGTATGGCCCTGCGCTTCCGTCCAGATCCCGTAAGACAGCCCTTCCTCTACAATGAGAGTGAAGTCGTAGTAGGGATCAGTCTGCGAAAGCAGATCGCTCATGAAGGCCGATTTGCCGGCACGGGTCATGCCGAGGAGAACCGCGAGTTGCGGGGTGCCGGACAAGAAATTGCGAACCCCAATCAGATTCCGATTGCTGCCATCATAAAGAGCTTCGGCCCCCTCCAGATGCCCTGTGTAGGTGGAAGAAAACGGCAGAATGTCGGCCAGCCACTCATCGAGGCCGCTGTCGGCATGATGGGTGTATTTCCCCCAGACCCAGCCCGGCCAAGTCTGATACCAGATATTCTTTGTCGTGGCGGCGGAAGAAACATTGCTGGTCCAGCATTGAGCATCTTCCATTTGGCCGAAGGCCGTTTCGATCTGCCGTGTTTTGGAAATCAGCCCGTCCTCCGTGCTATCCCAAACATGGGCGACATAATCGTAAAGGAACGGAACGACATCTCCCTGGGCGAGGTTCCTGATTCGGTCCTCCTTGACCGCTTTGGAAGTCAGCATGGAGTGCTTGCCTTCAGCGGCATAATCGCCCCGGACGCGTTCCAGAGAGCGTTCCGCCCGGCTGATTTCCTTGCGGACATTCTGCGGATACAGATTTACCGTGATGGAATAATCGAGGAACGGGAGCGACGTGATAGCCCAAAAGATTCCGCGCCGCGTGCGTTGCGGACGGCGTTTCAGAATGATCAGGTTGTGGTAAAATCCATCCGCAAAGAACCCGAAGGTTTTTCCGGCCTGCACGCCCTGATGCCAACAATTCTGATGAATGGTTTCCTCTGGGCGGAACTGCCCGATGGGATCGTAGTTATCTCGCCGGAGATAGGAGGGATTGAAGAACGTCGCGTAATACCGGAACAGGTCCTCAGTAGACATGGGGGTAATGCGGCAACCGTGTGGCTCGAAGAGCGAGGCCATGACTCGTCCGTGCTGTTCAAACCCTGAGTTGTATTGAGCGAGGATGCGGCGGTAATGCTCGTCAAGCAGGGCCTTGCTCCCGCCAGCCGGGGGATTCGCGACAATCCGTTTTGATAAGAACAAGACCAATTTTTCCCGCCGCAACTGGCCCGACTGCATAGCTCGCCAGTAGCGATTGAACCGTTCGTCACGGGAGATGGCCGCCCATGAGCCCGGTTCACACCGTTCATCGGTAACGGTCTTATAGGCGGTCAGCTCGTCACGATAATCGGAATCGACCGTCCAACGGATCTGCGCACGGGTGGATTCGTCCAAGGTGTGGAGGAATTGCCGGACAGATTCGTAAAAGTGATCCAGAGCATGTTCGCTCGCGTGCCGCAAATCGGGCACGTCCAAGACGAAGCCCTTCGTCACGAATCCGCGTTTATCGAGATCGTTCCAGACAAGGAGATTTTCAATGAACCAGCCGTTGGGTGCTTGCATGAGAAGAGAGGGGATTGCGGGGTTGATTGGCGGGAGGCAGCCAGCCGGTGCCGCCCGCGAGGGTTTCGAACAAATCGCTATCGAAGGATTTTGGTTTACCCTGCCGGAGAAACAGGACGTACCCGGCGATCAGAGCGAAGGGCGTCACGCCTACCCCGAAACTGAAGGCCGGCGGATGGTGACGCGAAAGCAGCAGAACCAGTCCGATGCTGATGAGGAGCCCCGCGAGCAGGAACAAAATGTTCGTGCCCTCAATGCCCCAAATCTTGCCGTCGCTGTCGTCTCCGGCATGGGTATGGACGGTGCCTTTGCTCATTATTGGCCGACGGAGATGGTGGGCATGCCACCGGCGTTAAAGAGCGCTTCCGCGATCACGACGGAGAGGCCGAGGAGCAGGCCGCCGACGATGGACATTTTGCCCTGGTCGGCATTGCCGCTCCGGATTTGCCATCCGCCATGGGCGATGACGATCACTGCAACGATGAAGAGAAAACGGGCAATGATTCCGAGACCTTCGGACATTGCGCCGTCGAGTGATGCTTGAGCGAGGACTAGTGTGTTCATAGGTTCGTGATAATGGGGGTGAACCCGAGGAGACCTGCACCGAGTTGGGTGCAACTTAACGAGCCAATGACAAAGGCTCCGAAGCGCGATGCTTTCGACTGGCAAATGGCCTCGTAAAGTCGCTTGGCACCCCTGATAAAATCGGGATACAACTCATCAGTCGGAACATCGAGAGCCCTCGCCAAAAAGATCAAATCTTCGTCGGCTATCCAGACCATGCGGGATTCGATCTTGCCAACTTTGGAGCGGGTGGCGGTCTCCATCCCGAGAATTTGGAGTTTAATAGCGAGGTCGTTTTGCGACCATTTTTTGCCGCTTCGTAACCTGCGAACCTGCGGCCCGACGACGTTGAAGTGATGTTCCATGCAGGCGAATAAATCCGCCTATGGAAACACCGCTGGAACTTGTGACGAAGTTGTCGTCAGGAGTGACGAACTTGCTCTTTTCGGCCTACTGGGGTGATGCTTGTAAGGCGCGACGGAGACGCCGGGACGCGCCGCGCCCCAGTTCAACCCGGCTGTTATCACCGGAGAATGTCACAATGGAGTGATTGTGGGGCAAGGGCTCCAGATCTTTGACCGTAGTACGATTGACGATGAGTGACCGGTATGCGCGCTGGAACATTCTAGGAGGAAGAATTTTCATCCACTCCGACATCTTGCGTCGCATCAGAATAGGCTCACGGTTCGCAAGATGGACTCGGGAATAGTTTTCTTCGGCGTCGATGTGCGTGATTTCTGCCGGAAGGACCACACGCACTTCAAGGTCCGTGTGAAGAATGATGAACTCGTGAGGTTCGAGCCGTTTTGGCTTCCGTTTTTCACCGCTGTTGATCTTGGCGAGAGCCAAGGCAAGGCGCTCGGGAATGACCGGCTTTATGAGATAGTCCACGGCGTTCACTTCGAAGGCCTTGACCGCAAAGGCGTCATAGCCTGTCACAAAAATAATGTCCGGTACCGGCTGCAATTCCGGCAAAAGCGAAAAACCATCCCGCCTCGGCATCTGGACATCTAGGAATATCAGATCCGGTTTTTCCGAACGGTAAAGGCCCAAGGCTTCGGTCACGTTTTTAGCCTCTCCGACAACCTCAATCTCGGGATGGGCCAGAAGAAGCTCCCGAATGTCCTTCCGGGCGGAAGCTTCATCGTCAACCAGTAAGGCACGTCTACGCTTGGGAGGCGGAGTTTTCATAGGCTCACATGATGATTGGAATAACTATGTCAATCTTAACCCATCCATCGCTATGATCGATAGTCAAATGGTGTTTATCAGGATAAAGGAGGTTCAGGCGTCGCTGGATATTGGACAGCCCAATATGACTCTGTTTTTCGTGGGTAACTCCATCAGGCTCTAACCATTCGCCGGTATTCGCCACACTGATAACAAGCTCGTGCGGGACGAAGCGCTGAATGTTCACTCGAACACGGACGGGAGGGTCACAAGTTTTCTGCCCGTATTTTATGGCGTTCTCCACCAACGGCTGAAGGATGATCCCGGGAACCAGGGCGCGTCTCGCGGATTCGTCTATATGGCATTCGAAAAGTAAGTCTTCTCCAAAGCGTAGTTTTTCAACCTCAAAGTAGGACATGACTGCATCGTATTCCGAGGCCATAGGAATCAATTCGTCATCTCCATGATCCAAGGAAAATTGCAGATATTGGGTCAGCTCTTTCACGGCACGTTTCACCGGGACATTGGGATTCCCGATCTCAGCTTGGATGGCATTTAGTGCATTGAAGAGAAAATGAGGATTCATCTGCGCCCGCAACATTTGAAGCTGCGCATTGCGCCTCTCCGATTCGACCAAGGCCAGACGCAGATCTTTTTCCATGTCCTCACGGACCTTCTTGACGCCAAAGTATAAAAGACTCCAGCAGGTGAAAAATCCAGTTCGGTAATAGAAGACTCCGAGAGGGACGGACCGGCTGAACACCGTTCGCTCCTCATAGGGAAAAATTTCGCCCAGAAGGTAAAATACCGGAAGTTGAATTGCTCCTGCGGTCACGGATACGACCGCAATGCTCGCGGCGATGAGGCCCGGTTCCTTGTTCGATCGATAAACGCGACGGTAGATGCCGCGCATACCCAAGGTGACCGCAAAGCTGAAGCCGTCTCGGACTACGAACGCTCCAGCGACATTTGATAGAGTCGAATCGAGGGAGAGCTTTATGGGAAGGGTCAAGATGGCGAAACCTATCCAGCCGATAAGTTGGAACCGCCAAAAAAGAGGGAATCGATACCAGAGGTCGCTGAATTGGCGGAAATAATCCATTGCTACCTATCTCCCGTTGGCAGTTCCTCGAATGGCCCGCGTTCTGCGGAAGAAGAGTTTCTGCAGGCTCCTGGCTGGTGTTTTCCGGCACATCGAGTGTGGATTTCGACGATCATTTCAACCGACCCAATCCCTATCTCCTCAGCGAGGAGGCCTAAGGCTTTTTTAATCTCGGCGGCCGGAATTACCCGAGTGGTCATGCAATCGTCGCACACCCATAAAACGGTTTCTTCGTCAGAGGCGGGTCGGTAAACCCTTCTTCCTCCACGAATGCTGAACTCCTGAAAAAGCTTCTGCTCGCAGAGCAGGTTGAGCGTGCGATAGATCGTGGCCTTCCCGATTCGGCCGTATTTCTTTCGAATATGCCGGAACAATGTCTCGGCAGAGAAAGGAGCTTCTGTCGCCATCGCCGTCTCTACGACGGCGCGGCGAACAGGTCGGTTTCCGATAAAATTTTCGAGAACCGGAGACATTTAATCAGTGGCCGTGCCCGTCGTCCTTCTTCCCGGTGCAAACACAGGCGTATTCTGCCTTCTTGCATTCCGGGCATTGCTCCATGTGGTAGTCAATGCGCACGTTCTGCATCTTGGCATCGGCGGTCCCGCGGATTTGCAGAACGAGCCTGTATCCATCCCCGTCTGGAAGAGCTGAGGTAGAAACGAAAGCCTCCCCCGTTTTCTCAAACTCCAGCTTTGCCTTCCCTCCGGGAGCTTCGGCGATGACGGCTACTTTCTGGTCCGCCGGTGCCGTAGGCTTCATGTCCTCTCCGTAGAAGGTCACGGAGACTTTTTTATCAGGTTGAATCAAGAATTCAGCGTGGCCGCCTTCTACCTCAACGACTTTTCCCCCTTTGGGACCGGGTATGACTTTGTCATGACCGTGACCTTCTTCGGCGTAAGCGCCAGAAGC
>Ga0351844_1309_pt1 | contig 11768 bp, 7 predicted proteins | sample TotcelHFGM3001L5_FD_206880 | JGI IMG/M metagenome (GOLD analysis project Ga0351844, IMG submission 206880) | Enriched cells from coal bed in the Powder River Basin, Montana, United States - Total cells FGM rep1 HSBNCT.FGM.300.1.L5 ... | reverse complement strand
TACGACATCGAGGCGCGGGAGTTGGAATACCAATTTGCCGCCGCAGGAAGACTGGGGCGGCTGCGGGCGCTCGGGCCCGGCCATGCTTATGGGACGTTGGCGGATCGAGACGGGCAAACCTTCGAGGCCGCCTGGAATGAACGCGTGATCCTGCAGCCGCATCAGGGCGAGCACGCCTTGTCGCTGTTGGGCGGCGGAATGCTGCGCGTTCATGGCGAGGGCGAGTTCGCAGCCCGCGATCTGCACGTCTGGATCAGCGAGTCGCTCGATCCGGGCGCGCCGCCCGGCAAGCCCCGCTATCGGCACCTGCCGTTGCGGATGCTGGCCGATGGCGACGTGCGGGTTGATTCGTGGCAGTTGTCCGGGACCACGCAACGGGCGGAGATCTGGGTTCGACACGAAGCCGAAGCGGAGGGGGTGGATTCCGCGGCGCGCGACAAGCCGGCGAAAAGTGATCTCGCCGACGGCAAGAAGCGGCCGGGCCAGAAATTTGATCTGGTCGCCGGGCATCTGCAGACACAGTTGGTGCGCCGAGGCGAAGAGACCTTGGTGGAACATTTGATTCTGGGCGGTCAAGTGCAGCTGCGCGAAGTTCGCACCGAGAAGGCGGGCGACGTGCCGCTGGCGGTGGTCGGCGAATTGGTCCAAGTCGACCATGCCAACACGGGCTCGGCTCGAGTCGCCGTGCAGGGTCGGCCGGCGGAGGTTTCGGCCCGCGGCCTGACGGTGATGGGCGACAAGATCCAACTGAACCGGGGTGACAACCGAATCTGGATCACCAGCCCTGGCAAGATGACATTCCCCGCGATGGCGCGCAAAGGGCCGGGCGACTCGCAGCAGCCGACGGCAGTGGCTGCCACACCGCCGCTGAGCGTCGACTGGAAAGGCCGCATGGACTTTGACGGCCGCACGGCCAAGTTCCTGCGCGACGTCCAGGTTCGCGGGGCCCAGCAGTCGCAGCAGGGCGAGATTTTCGACCTGTTGGTCATGGGCCACGAACTGACCGTAACGCTCAATCAAGAGGTGAACTTGAGCCGGGACAAACCGCCGGAGAACCTGGACGTTCAAGAGTTGGCATTCGTCGGAGGAGTGTACGTGCAGAATACAGGGCAGCGCCAGGGCAGCCAGACCTCGTACGACCAGTTGCAGGTCCGCGACTTGAAAATCGAACACAGCACGGGCCGCTTGCACGCCTACGGCCCAGGCTGGGGCAGTTCGGTACGTTACGACGGAGGGCTGGCGGAAAACGGCTTGAATCCCGCCGCGGACGCCTCGGCGGCCGATCCGCGACTGGCTTACGTCCGTGTGGATTACGAGGACGAGATTACCGGCAACATCACAGCCCGCGAACTGACGTTCCGCGGCCGCGTGCGGACCCTGTACGGTCCCGTCGATGCCTGGGATCAAACGCTCGATCCCGATCCGGCACAAGGCCTGGGCCGCGGCCAGTATCTGCTGGCCAGCGACCAGCTGTCCGTCGCGGATGCCGCGTCGCGGATGGCCGGTAGCGAGGCGGGCATCGAGCTGACGGCGTTGGGCAACGCGACCATCGAAGGCGACGCCTTTACCGCCCGCGCTTGGCGCGTGGCCTATGCCAAAGCCAAGGAACTGGTGATCCTCGAGGGCGACGGGCGGACCGAGGCCGAGTTGTGGCGCAAGGGCAGCACCACGCCCGACGCCGCCGCCCAGCAGATCCGCTTCTGGACCACCAACCAAAGCGTTCAAGTCGACGGCGGCCGGTTCCTGAACCTGGGAGGCCTCGGCACCCCCCTGACGCTGCCCAAACGCTGATACGGGATGTCTACCGTTTCTTCATCGTCACCCCGATGCCGGCGGCGTCCATCAGCAGGAACGAGGTTTCCAAGTCGGGGTTCTTGGTGATCGCTTCGAGGTATCGCGGATCGGGAGCGGGTGAAACCATGTTGTGGGCGACGATCAAGCCGCCGGGGCGGAGCTTGGGGACCAGTTTGTCGAGATAATCGAGGTAGTTGTCCTTGTCGGCGTCCAGGAACAGGATGTCGATCGGACCCTCGATGTTCTTGACCGTCTCATGGGCATCGCCCAGCACGATCGTGATCAAATCCTCGACGCCCGCCCTCTTGAAGTTCTCGGCCGCGATCTTGGCGCGGCCGGGATCGATGTCATGCGTGATCAGCTTGCCGCCCGTCTTGCGCAGGGCCAAGGCGAACCAGAGTCCCGATTCGCCTGTCGAGGTGCCAATTTCGACGACCAGTTTGGCATTGCTGAACTCGGTCAGCAGCCGCAGCAGTCGCCCGTCGGCTTCGGAGACGTTGGCATAACGGGAGCCTCGCCGCGCTTGCTCCAAGGCGTCCAGGATTGTCTTCTCTTCGTCGTCCTTGGGCAGGGGAACGTTTCCGATGGGCATGCGCGATTCGGGATTCAAGCCGGAACGTCGGGGGGCGTCCGGGCGTTGAGCCCCCACGGGACGGGGAAGCATGACGCAGACGGTCAAGACCAAAACGGTAAATGCTATTCGTTTCATGGGGTTCTCCTGGGAAGGGTAGCAAACGGGGATTTCGTTGGGCGGATTGTACACTACAATCAACGGTTTGAGCAGACAACGGTTCGTGGTTGCGGCCATGAGAGCCACGTTTGGGAGAGCAAACTTATGACACGCCCCCGTCTTGGCAGGCTTGGTGGACTGATGTTGGCGCTCTTGGCGCCGCTCGCCGTTTTGGGTTCCGAGCCGCCGGATCCCGGCGGATCACAGTGGCAAGTTGGATTGACGGACCGCGAGCTGGCGATCAGCCGCTGGTTCTCGCACCTGACGTTCCTGCAGGACCGCGCCGACCGCCCCTGGCCGCAGTGGCACAACGATGGCAAACAGTTGGGGGTAACCAGCCTGCGGTACCAGCTGGCCTTTGCAGGTTACGGCTGTGCGGCGATGGCGGCGCGGACGCCCGCCTATCGGGAACTGGCGGAACGGCAACTGTACGACTTGTGCGAGCGGATGATCGACCTCCGGGTCTGGGATTACGCCCCGGTCTACTGGAAGTACGGCGACGAGCCCCCCGATCCGTGTCTGTACGAGAACGTTATGTACACCGGGCACTTGACCCAGTTGATGGGCTTGTACGAATTGTTGACAGGCGACACGCGGTACTCGGAAACCGGCTGGGACTTCGAGTGGCGCGACGGGCGCAAAGTCCATTACAACCTGCGTCAGGCGATCGAGCGGTTGCACGTCCAGACGGAGAAGAACCTCGGCGGCGGCATCTGTTGCGAGCCGAGTTTGGTGTTTGCCACCTGCAATTCGCACAGCGCCGCATCCTTTATATTGTTCGATACGCTGTACGGCACGCGGTACGCGGAGGCCAACGTGAAATGGTTCGACTGGATGTCGCGAAACTTCCGCATCCGGAACCGGGCTGCCGGCGAGTTTTTCTACGTGCTGTACCACCAGCACACCAAGCTCTTCGTCCCGCTGGGCGACGCGGGCGCCGACTGCTGGACGCTCGGCTGGGGCTACCCCTGGTTTCCGTCCACCGATTTGGCGCGAGAGGGCTGGCAGCACATTCTCGACAAGGCCCCCTGGAAACAACCGGATGCCGAGACCACGTACGCCCCGGGGAGTCAGTTGATAACCTGTTGTGGCGGTGGTTGGCAACCGATCCGCAACTCCTTTATTCCCTTGGTGGGCGTTCAAGTCGAAGGGCGTGACAGCCCAACGTCTCGTCAGGTGCTCCGCTGGTTGGAGACCAAGTACGGCCGCGAGGCCGACCTGGACGGAGATGGGCATTGCGAGAGCTATCACTACAGTGACGATGGCTTGCGGATCGCGACAACCGGCAATATCGCCGTTGCTTTGGCCACGGACGGGGATTCTTTGCGGCAGCTGTTTCGCACCCCGCGCCGGCGAATCTTGGCCGAGCCCACGGTGGCCCGCGTCGATTACCCCAACGTCTACGTTCGCACCGCCGAATACCTCGCACCGACGCTTCGGTTCGCCGTGCGGAAAGGCACACCCGGTTTTCGCGGCATAACGAGCATCGCCTGCACCCAACTGACGGGCGAGGCCACCGTTCGCCGCGACGGCCAGCTGTTTTCCGACTGGTCCCAAACCGGCTCGACGCTGGTGATTCGTACGGACGTGGACCGCGAACGCCTCTTCGAAGTGACGCTGGCCGCGTCCGCACACCGCGCCGCCGCCGGCCCTGTGGCCAGCCCTGCTCAATCTGGTTGCCAGCCCTGTCCCAATCTTGCGATGCGGGATGTAGAATAGTGGAGAAGATCCCCAACACACTCGTTGTACTTGCAGATCAAGACGTGCAGACCCATGACGGAAACGATTGAAAAACTGAAGTCCACCGTGGCCGAACTGGAAGCCGAGTTACAGGCGTTGGAAAACGTCGATGCTGAAACTCGTGTGGTTCTGGAACAAGCCGCCCTGGAGATCCTGGCCGCGATCGAACGAGCCGAGCCCGGCGAGTGCGCGCCCCAGTCCTTGATGGACCATCTGCGCGCCGCAACGCAACAGTTCGAGGAATCGCATCCCACCTTGACGGGAATCTTGAGCCGTTTGGTCGACGGCTTGGGACAAATGGGGATCTGAAAGGCCGCGCCGCTCGCCGCTGGGCTGCTATCACCCCTTTTCGGGCAAGCTGGGGTGACTCTACCGGCAGGCCTGGCCGCCGATCAAGCAAGCAAAACCGTTAGGCCGATGAAACTCTGCGGAATCGTCTTTTGCGCGCGCCACGCGATATTGAGTCCTCGGCGGCGCCGGACGAGCGGCGCAAGATCGAACCGATCCTCCAGAGTTACGGCCTGCAATGCGAAACAAGCGGACACGTCCACCGGCGGGACTCATGGCAGTAGCATGGCTAGCTTTGGCTTGCGCCGGTGGAGCGGCCATATTGGCACCGCCGGCGCGCGCCTCGTCGCTACGGCGCACGGCGATTGTCGAGGCAGTGGAACGGGTTCGCGAATCCGTGGTCAACATCCAGGGCCGCAAACTGGTTCGCGGCGAATCTCCGGACGCCAGCGGTGCGGAACCGTTCCGCCAAGTGAACGGGATGGGCACCGGAGTGATCATTGATGCCCGCGGCTACATCCTCACGAACTATCACGTGGTCGAAAACGTCGAGAGCATCCAGGTGACGCTGGCCGACCGCCGCAACTTCATCGCTCGTCTGATTGCGAACGACGCCGTGACGGACCTGGCGGTGATCAAGATCGACGCGGCCCGTCCGTTGCCGGTGATCCCGTGCGGAATCTCCAGCGATTTGATGCCGGGCGAGCCGGTGATCGCCTTGGGGAACGCGTTCGGCTACGAACATACCGTAACGCGGGGAATCATCAGCGCTTTGCATCGCGAAGTCCAGGTCAGCGCCACGCAGAAATATCACGACCTGATCCAAACCGACGCTAGCATCAATCCCGGCAATTCCGGCGGTCCTTTGCTGAACATCGACGGCGAAATGATCGGGATCAACGTGGCGGTTCGCGTGGGCGCCCAAGGCATCGGGTTCGCGATTCCCGTGGACGAGGTGCTCGAGATCGCCGCACGTCTGCTGAGCGTGGAGCAGGTAGAGCGCGTCGTCCACGGCGTGTTGGGCGAAACGCGTACAGCGCAGACCGAGCGGTATTTCACCGTGGTCGGCATCCGGCAGGGCACGGCCGCGTCAAAAAGCGGCTTTCAGCCGGGCGACGTGATCACGGCGGTGGAGCAAATACCGGTCCAGCGGGCGATCGACTTTGAGCGCGCTCTGCTCGGCCGCTCGACCGGTCAACCGCTGGCCGTCAGCGTCCAGCGGGACGGGCAAGTTCAAACGCTCGAGCTGGTCCTGCCTGCGGCGGCGGCAGCGGAGGACGAGTTCGACCAGCGGACGTGGCGCATGCTGGGGCTGCGACTCGTTCCCGCCTCCAAAGAGGACTGCCAGCGGTCCGCTTCCCGCTATCGCGGCGGAATGCGGGTCCAGGCCGTTCGTCCCGACAGCCCCGCCAGTCGCCAGAACATCCGGCCGGGCGATATCCTGGTCGGCATGCACGTTTGGGAGACGATCTCGAAAGACAACGTGCTGTACGTCCTGAATCATGCTGATTTGGACAATTTTCAGCCGGTCAAGTTCTTCATTCTCCGCGGCGACGAGACGCTGTACGGCTTCATGCCGGTCAAACCGGATGCCGTGGCCCAGGCGCTGCGGAGAACGGGGCGTGGCTGAGGCGGCCGCGGATGGGGATAGGCTCAGACGTACAGAATTCAATTTTCGCGGCGATAAACGGTCACCAAGAGCAACCCGTTCGACCGCGAAAATTGAATTCTGTACGTCTGAGCCCTTTCTGGGAACAGGTCTACTCCGCCGTCCCTCCCGTTTCGGTTACAATCGAGGCATGGAAGCAGAATTTCTCACTTGGCTGCGCGGCCGTTTGCCGCCCCATCCCCGCTTGCGACTGGGGGTGGGCGACGATGCCGCAATCCTGCAGTTGGCCCAGGATGCTCGTTGCGTTGTGACCAGCGACATGCTAAATGACGGCGTCGATTTTCTCTGGGATCAATGTGACGGGCCGCTGGCGGGCCGGAAGTCGCTGGCGGTCAATCTGAGCGATTTAGCGGCGATGGCTGCCCGGCCGCTGGCCGCCGTGGTTTCTCTGGCGCTGCCGCGCCGCAACGCGCTGGAGGTGGCCTGCCAGTTGTACGAGGGCCTGTTGCCGCTGGCCGCGGAATTCGGCGTGGCGATCGCCGGCGGAGACACCAACGTCTGGGACGGCCCGCTGGCGATCAGCATCACGGCCATCGGCGAGTTGACCGAGCGGGGCCCGCTGCTCCGCGCCGGCGCTCGGCCGGGCGATGCCATCCTGGTCACCGGCCGCTTGGGCGGCAGCCTGCTGGGCCGGCACTTTCGTTTCACACCTCGCGTCCACGAAGCCTTGTTGTTGAACGAACGCTACGGTTTGCATGCCGGCATCGACATCAGCGACGGGTTGTCGCTGGACCTGTCGCGTCTCGCCCAGGAGAGCGGCTGCGGAGCCTTGCTGGATTTGGCCGCCGTGCCGATCCACGACGATGCCTATCGCTTGGCGGCCGACGACGGGGCCACGCCGTGCGAACATGCGTTGGGCGACGGCGAGGATTTCGAGCTGATTTTGGCGGTCCCGCCGGAGGAGGCGAAACGCCTGCTGGCCGACCAGCCGTTGAACGTACCGTTGACCCGTATCGGTTCGTTCATCGCCGAAGCGGGGCTGTACAGCGCCGAGGCCGACGAGCGGCGGCGACCGTTGCCGCCGCGCGGATACGAACACGGATGCGTCAGACGATAACGCTCGTCAGCTCCCGAAACTCGGGATGCTGGCGGATCGCGTCGAAATCGTGTTCCCCCTCGGCCAACTCGCGGTATTTGGGGTCGATCTGCAGCGAGGTTGCCAGGTGATCCAGTGCGATTTCGGCATTTCCCGCCAGACTCCAGTAGCAGGCCAAATTGTAATGGATGATGGCCTGGTTCTCGTCGACGGCCAAGGCTTCCTGCAACGCCTCGATCGCCAGATTCAAGCGGCCGATCCGCTTGTAACACCAGCCCAAGGCCAACAGGGCGTGCGTGTCATCCGGGTCCAATTCCGCGGAATCGCGCAAGGGCGGAATCGCGTCGTGGTACCGGTCCATGGACCGATATGCCAATCCCTGCAAGTATCGCACGTAGGCAGTGTGCCGTTCCGGCTCGTCCAGCTCCTGCAGGGCATCCAAGGCGCGTTGCGCCACCCGATCCCGCGCGGCGGGGGCCAATTCCAGGCGGGAGGGGCACGCCATCAGCAGTTCCAAGTAGCCCTCGGCCTCGCGGATGATTCGAGCTTGAACGAGCCGCCGATACGCGGAAACGGCCATAGGTATATTTCCATCTCAAAAACAGCGGATATGCTTAATCATGGCACGGGCGGCCCGAATGATCCGGCCGCGCCGGTGCGGCTGTTATTATTCTAACTTCTGTTCGCCTGAGTCCCAAACGTTTGGTCGTCGGAATGTCTTATAATCTTTCGCCCAGACGTATGCTAGTCGAGGTTCTTCCGTGACAAAGATCGCCGACGAAAATCCTGGATGGTCCGGCCGCTGGGCCGCCGCGATGGAAGTCATGCTGATCCTGCTGGTGTTTTTCCTTTATGCCGGCTGGCCGCCACCGGATGTGAACGAAGCGCACTATGTGGCCAAGGCGAAGCACTATTGGCAACCCGAGTGGTGTCCGGCCGACCATTTCTTGGCATCGGCCGACGCGCACCTGGTCTTCTATTGGACCTTCGGCTGGCTGACGCGACTGGCGCCGCTGGCCGTGGTCACTTGGATCGGCCGGTTTCTGACTTGGGGCCTGCTGGCCTGGTCCTGGCAGCGGCTCAGCTGGGCGGTGATCCCCAGACCTTTTGTTTCCCTGCTGACGGCCTGCGGATTCCTGCTGTTCAACGGCCGTTTTCACATGGCCGGGGAGTGGGTGGTGGGTGGCGTCGAGGCCAAGGGGACGGCTTACGCGCTGATCTTTTTTGCCCTCAGCTCGCTGCTCCGTCAGCGGTGGAATACCGCCTGGATCCTGCTGGGACTTGCCACCGCCTTTCATCCCTTGGTCGGCGGCTGGTCGCTGGTGGCGACCGGGTTCGCCTGGCTGACGTGCGGCCGCCTGAGACCGTCGTTAACCGCCATGTGGCCGGGGATGGCCGCGGCCGTGATCCTGGCCCTGCCGGGGTTGATTCCCGCGTTGCTGCTGAACCACGGCGTCGCCACCTCCACGGTCCTCGAAGCCAATGCGATCTACGTCTACCAGCGGTTGCCTCACCACTTGGTTTTCCACCGGTTCCCGCATTGGTTTATCATGCGGCATGCGCTCCTGCTGGCCTTGTGGCTGATCGCCTGCCTGGCCACGCCCTGCTCGCTGGGATGCGGCGTCCTGGGCCAGCGGCCGCTGCGCGGTTTCGTCTGTGGAGCGCTGCTGCTGACAGTCATCGGAATCCTCATCGACCAGTCGCTGTTGCACCACTTGGACGTGGCGGCGACGCTGTTGAAATACTATTGGTATCGCCTCGGCGATGTGGCGTTGCCGGCGGGAGCGGCGTTGGCCGTCGCCGGCTGGGCGGTGGCCCTGGAAGCCCGCCGTCCCGCGTGGGGCCAAGCGGCGTTGATCGCTGCCGGACTGGTCGTAGCCTGGAACCTGGCCTGGGTCAACTACGAGCGCCGCCAGGACTTTCGGCCACTGGCGGACGTCCAGGTTCTGCCGTCATGGAAAAGGGATCCGGCCCAAACTCGCCGCGCGTATGACGACTGGCGGTTCGACCAATTCAGAATCGTCGCCAATATAGCCGCTGTAGCTTGCGTTCGGCCCGAAACCGGAAACCTGGGCAAACGGCGAGTCGCTAGGCAAAGCCCCCGCGTCCTCCGCCTGGATCTGAGCAGCTCCCATCAGGAGCACAATCGCTACCACCGTTCGTTTTGCGATTCTTGATGTCATGATTACAACCCGCTTCGGCTGAGTATTCGTTTCCACGCTAACAACAAGATCGTCCGGCAAGTACGGAACATGCAGAAGATCCGTCATGCCACACAAAGCTTGCGCAGCCACCCCCACTTAACAACCACCGCGACCGGCGCGGTCCGTCCCCCTGCCAAATGCCGCTATCCGACTCTCTTGCGGAACAGGCTTGACAGATGGCATGTCTAACGTCGATATCGTTTATGTCGGCTGTATCGGCGGCGACGATTAGGCCAATTTGCAGGGTCGTAGCGAACATTCTCGTTGTGCCGATATAATGCCCATGACAAACACACGTTCAGCGTTCAACAAGACTCGAAGGAACGAACACGCCGATGACTCCGCGCGATCCACTCAGCAGGCTCCCCCGAGGTCTCCCCGCTCGATTCCTGGCGACTTTCGGTGGTCCGATCGCTCGCCGGATGGCCCACTGGGGACACCTTCTGCAGCAGATCAACGATCTCGAACCTGCCCTGCAACAAGAATCCGATGCGCAATTGCGCCGCCGGAGCTTGTCGATGCGATTCCGCGCCAAGAGCGGCGAGCGTTTGGACAAGATGCTGGTCGAAGCCTTTGCGCTGGTCCGCGAGGCAGCGGTGCGGTCGGTGGAGTTGCGGCACTTTGACGTGCAGATGGTAGGAGGAATGTCTCTGTTCTACGGCAACATCGCCGAAATGGACACCGGCGAAGGCAAGACGCTGACGGCCACGCTGCCCATGTACCTGCGGGCGTTGCCGGGCAAGGGCTCGCATCTGGCTACGGTCAACGATTACCTCGCTTGCCGCGACGCCGAGACGATGCGACCGATCTACAGCTTGCTGGGCATGACCATCGGCGTGATCGAGACGCCCGATACTTCAGAAAAACGCCGTCAGGCCTATGCCTGTGATATCACCTACGGCACCGCTAAGGAGTTCGGCTTCGATTTTCTGCGAGATCGGCTGCTGTTGCGGCGGATGGGACGACAGGCGGCGGATTTCTTGGGCGATGGCAGCAGCGAACGCTGGGACCAAAGCGGCGAGCAGCCGGTGCAGCGCAGCCCGTACTTTGCCCTGGTGGACGAAGCGGACAGCGTGCTGATCGACGAAGCCCGCACGCCGTTGATCATCGGCTCGCTGGGCGACAAGGCCCGCGAACAGGTCGTCGCCACGTATCAATGGGCGGCGGAGCATGCGCCGAGCTTCGAGGAGGACGAACACTACGATTACGACCACGATACCAAGAAAGCGGAGCTGACCGCATCCGGGCGCCAGTTTCTGCGCACCATTCCCCAGCCCGAGTTGTTGCGCAGCGTCGGTCTGGTCGACCTGTACCAGTACATGGAGCGGGCGATCAAGGTGCATCGCGATTACCACTTGGACCGGCAATACGTCGTCCGCGACGGAGAAATCGTGATCGTCGACGAATTCACCGGACGATTGGCCGAAGGCCGCAAATGGCGTGACGGCATCCATCAGGCGATCGAGGCCAAAGAACACGTCGAAGTCACCGTGCCGACCGGCCAAGCAGCTCGGATCACGGTTCAAGATCTGTTCCTCCGCTACCGCTACCTGGCCGGAATGACCGGGACCGCCCGCACGTCGGCCCGCGAGTTTCGCAAGATCTACAAGATGCGGGTGATCGCGGTACCAACAAACCGGCCCGTGCTACGCAAACGCTTGCCGACACGGATCTTCGGCACGAACGACGCCAAGTGGCAGGCGATCGCCGACGAGATCCTCCTGATGCATCAGCAAGCCCGGCCGGTGCTGATCGGCACACGCTCGATCGACAAGTCGGAACATCTGTCGAAGTTGCTGACGGAACGCGGCACCACCCACCAGGTGCTGAATGCCAACGAAGTCGCCAAGGAGGCACAAATCGTGGCCCTGGCAGGCCAGTCGGGAAAGGTCACGGTGGCAACGAATATGGCGGGCCGCGGCACGGATATCAAGTTGGGCGAAGGCGTGCCCGAGGCGGGCGGATTGCATGTCATCGTCACGGAGATGCACGACGCGGCCCGCATCGACCGCCAGCTGTGCGGCCGTTGCGGACGCCAAGGGGATCCCGGGACCTTTCGTTATTTCCTATCCCTCGAGGACGAAATCCTCGAATCCGGCTTGGGGCCCAAACGGGCGGAAAAACTCAAGGACCTCGGCGAGCGGACGGATGGTCAGGTCGACCGCTTCGCCCGCACATTTCGCAAGGCCCAACGCAAGGTCGAACGGCGACACTTCCGCGACCGCAACGTGCTGCTGTATCACGAAAAACAACGCAAGAAGATTCAAAAGGAAATGGGACAGGATCCCTATCTGGACACGCCCGACT
>Ga0351844_1239_pt1 | contig 11768 bp, 4 predicted proteins | sample TotcelHFGM3001L5_FD_206880 | JGI IMG/M metagenome (GOLD analysis project Ga0351844, IMG submission 206880) | Enriched cells from coal bed in the Powder River Basin, Montana, United States - Total cells FGM rep1 HSBNCT.FGM.300.1.L5 ... | reverse complement strand
GAATACCGAGGCTGAAGGTGGCTCGATGTGCAAGCTTGGCCTCGGGATCATTAAAACTTGCAGGTCGGCGGGCTGGGAGGTGAATAAGCGGTGCCCATAATAGAAGTCAGGGGAACTGGGTTTTACCTTCCAAAGTGCTGAGTTTGCCGATCAGAGCACAACCTCTGTGTGGATGGGAGGTAGGGGGGCTTGGGACGCTCCACATGGATAGTATCTTTCTTTAAGGGTTTCTTGAACTTTTGTTGCGTCAGAATGCGCAACGGTTGTGTGAATTTACTTTGGAGACGGAAATTATCCCTTGCGGAGGTGAGGGGGTTCCGACTAAAGCCAGACGCCTATAAGGGAAATCCCTTAAGGGTGCGTCTCTCGACCCTCATGATTTTGCCCAAATTTTTTATTCTTAACTCATCTATGTTGTACAAAGCACTTGGTATCGGACTGGCGGTTCTGTTGGGATTTGGAGGGTTGTCCGAAAGGGCGAAGGCTGAGACTCTGCTCAACGAGGGATTTGATGATATCAGTAACCTCTCAGCCGGAGGCTGGAATATTCAAAACCTAAGCTCTCCGTTGGGCCCCCTAACCTACTCTCAGGGTAACCCTACTATATTCAATTCTCAGGCCGGGCCAACTAGTGCCTACATCGCTGCTAACTATCAAAGCACGGGTAGTGTTGGCACGATCAGCAATTGGCTGATTACTCCCGAGCAGACTCTGAAAAACGGGGATGTTTTCACATTTTATACCCGCACGGCCGTGCCTGTATATCCTGATCGGCTGGAGTTCCGGCTCAGCACGGAGGGGAGTTCCACCGACGTGGGATCAACCGCAACCAGCGTGGGAGACTTCACGACTCTGCTGTATGTCGTAAATCCCGACCTGACCGACGTGGGATACCCCACGAGCTGGACTCAATATACCATAACCGTGAGTGGGCTGAACGATACCTATTCGGGGCGCTTTGCCTTCCGCTATTATGTCACCAATGCCGGGTTGGGAGGAGCGAATGCCAACTACATCGGTATCGATACAGCCGTTTTCACCGCTCCGGAGCTTTATTGGGGCGGGGGATCGGGAAACTGGAATAACGTCGCGACGAACTGGAGTGCCACCTCGGGTGGTGCGCTTGACCAGGTATGGGATGGATCGCGCGCTGTGTTTGATGGAGGTGGCGCGGCTACAGTGACGCTCACGGACTATGTCTCGGCGACGGGCCTCGATTTTCAGGCGGGTTCCTACACCATCGCTGCCGCCACAGATGAAACGCTCACTCTCACCGGCGTTGCCAACGTCACGACAGCATCGGGAGTAACGAGCACGGTTGAGGCGACGATTGCCGGCACGTCGGGTCTCGCTAAGCTCGGTGAGGGCACTCTGATTCTGACCGGTGGAAATATTTACACCGGCGGGACATCCATCATGCTGGGCACCTTGCAGATCGGCAATGGTGGCACAACGGGCAGCGTCCTGGAGGATATCAGCAACTTTGGCGCTCTGGTCTTTAATCGCTCTGATGATATCACCTACGCCGGAGTGATCAGTGGCTCCGGATCGCTGACCCAGGCGGGAATCGGGCAACTCACCCTGACGGGAGAGAATACCTACGCGGGCGGCACTGTCATCTCGGCTGGATTGTTGCAGATCGGCAATGGCGGCACGACCGGCAGCATCACCGGTGATATCACGGATGACGGGGAACTGATCTTCAATCGGAGTGACGACATCACTTATAGTTCGGTCATCAGCGGGGCTGGTTCGGTGACAAAAGGGGGCGCAGGCAGCCTGACTTTCACGGGCGCGAATACCTATCTCGGTGGCACAACGGTCGCTGAAGGCACGCTGCTGGTGGAAAATAGTCTGACTGGCGATGTCGTGGTTAATAATGGAGCGACGCTTGGCGGCACATCTACCATCTCCGGTCTCGTGACCGTGAATGATGGAGCCACCATTGCCCCCGGTAGCAATGCCGTGGGAACTCTCACTGTCGCGAATCTGAACTTGAATAACCTGTCGCGGTTGAACTTTGAACTGAACGATCCGGGAGTCGTCGGTGGTGGTGTGAATGATCTCATCGAGGTGCAGAACGATCTGGTCCTGGATGGGCGAGTCTTTATCAGGGATCTGGCAAACTTTGGCACGGGGTCGTACCGTTTGATGAACTATGCATCGGTGCTTACCGACAATGGCTTGATCGTGGCCTCCGGGCCCGCTGGCTATAACTACGAGGTCGATACCACCACGGCCAATGAGGTGAATCTCGTGGTGAACTACACCGGATTGCAGTTCTGGGATGGAGCTACCGTCGTGGGAGATGGCACCGTTCACGGAGGCTCTGGCACGTGGGATGCGGTCCCGTCAAACTGGACGGACTCGGCGGGAAATATCAATGATAAGTGGCAGGATATGACGGCTGTGTTTATGGGGTCGGCGGGTACGGTGAGCGTCGCCTCCAATGTCACGGTGGCGGGCATGCAGTTTGGCACGGCCGGCTACGAGTTGGTCGATGGCGGTGGTGCGATTCAGATCACCGCGCCGAGTTCCACTTTCCTCGTTGATGGCGGTGTGGATGCCACGATCTCCACGAAGATCACGGGGGCAGGCGGGATCTCCAAGACGGGCCTGGGGAGTTTGATTCTGAATGCGGCGAATGACTACACGGGCGGCACGGTCATCAATGCCGGCAAGGTGGTGGCGACTCACGCTTCCGCGCTGGGCGACGCGGCGGTGACGCTGAACTCGCAGGCGACTCTGGCAACCACGGTCAACCTCACCATTAATTCCCTGACCTGGGATGGCGGCACCGTGGCCATGGCGGCCGGACAGACGATTTCCATCACGAATGGGCTGACGATGCTGGATGACGGGCTGTTTTACCTCTCCTCCGCTGCGGCCAATACCCGCTATGAGCTGCTGAACTTTGATACGCTGTCTTCCACCCTGATGGGCTTCAGCATCAACTCTCTCGGTGGTCTCACTGGGAATATCAGTGTTGAGCATGATGCCTTGTCAGGTCGCTCCTCGGTGTGGGTTCAGTACGGAGGACAGTCAGGAGGAGGGGAGTTGTCGAACTACGCTCCGATCTTTACTCCCACGACGGCTGATTTTGTGGTGAGCGGAGCTGTGGTCACCAGCAACGCGCCGAATACGGTAAACTCCCTCACCTTTGATCCCTCGAGCAGCTTGGAAGTTTTCAATCTGCTGGTGGTCACCAGTGGGAACTTCAATGTCGCCACGGGATCGGCCAGTCTGAATGGTGGAATGGTGATCGTTCCCGGAAGCTTCAATCTCAATGGCCTGGGCACACTGATCGTCGGCAGCAAGTTTGCGATCGGCGGAGATGTCAATATCAACGGGGGAAGCATCGTGATCGAGGATATCTTCTCGGCGCTGGGTGGCATGAATGTGCACAGCTCGGTGACTGTGAATGGCCAGGCCTTCCTCGGTGGCAGCCTGAATACCGATGCCAGCACGATCCTGGTGAATGGCCAGGCCTCGCTGGATGGTGACCTGAATGCCAATGCGAGTACGGTGACGGTGAATGGCCAGATCTCGGTCGGAGACAGCTTGAATTCCAATGATAGCACGGTGACAGTGAACGGTGTGGCGTTTGTCGGCGATGATTTCAACGTCGAAGCGAGCACGGTGACGGTCAATGGTCAGACCTCCGTCGATGGCAGCCTGAATGCCAACGCGAGTACGGTGACGGTGAATGGTCTGCTCGGAGTCGATGGTGGGGCGAATCTCAATCAAGGGACCCAGCTTGTGGTGAATCCCTCCGGTGTCATGACCGTGGGAACGGCGACCAATATCAACAGCGGCTCGCTGGCTCGGATCAACGGGGTGCTCGATTCTCCGCTCGTCAATGTGAATGCCAGCGGCACTCTGGCCGGAGCGGGTCTGATCGTGGGCAATGTCTGGAACAATGGTGTCGTATCTCCTGGCAACAGCCCGGGAGAGTTGTCGATCTTTGGAAATTACGCCCAGTCCGGTGGAGGTACTCTGCAAATAGAGAATGGGGATCTCCTCTCGGTCAGTGGCACAGCCAGCCTCGGCGGCACTTTGCAATTCCAGGCTGACGATGTTGACTATGGCCAGCAGGTCACCTTCCTGCAGGCGGGAAATATCGAGGGCGAGTTTGACCAGATCGTCATGTCGAATGCCGCAGAGTATCGCGGGCGTTTCATTCAGGCCGGAGGCGAGGGCATCCTGCTGGTGGCACCGACGAGCTATACCTTGGTGGCTGAGACGGGCAATCAGCGCAATGTGGCCGCCGCGTTGGATAGCTACATCACGGCTTCCGGCAATGATCGCGAGACAGTGAGTACGGCGCTGGATCTGCAAAGCGCCTCGGAATATCCGGATGCCTTCGATGCGATCTCGCCGGCTTATTATGAGACGCTGACGGCGATCACGATTGAGCAGGCGGTGGCGCAGAGCCAGATGATTGCCCAGCGCCTGAGCGCGGTGCGTCTCGGAGCACGCGGCTTCCAGGCCATCGGCATCGAGGCTCCGCTGGTCAATGACAAGGACGGCAAGAGCGTGCTCGATACCAAGGACGCCAAGGGCGGCAAGGACGTGATCACGGCCACGGCGGACTCGAAGTGGGGCGTGTGGGCACAGGGCAACGGGATCTTCTCGAAGTACACGAGCCTCAACCAACTGCCAAACTACCGCTACCAAAATGGCGGGTTCTTCGTTGGTGTGGATTACGGCTGGAGCGAGCATTTCGCGACCGGCCTCTTCGGTGGTTATCAGGGCACTTATGCGAAGTACTCCAATGGCAGCATGGCCTCGGTGAACTCTGCGCTCTTCGGCGGCTACGCGACTTATCAAAATGGCGGCTTCTACAGCGATGCGATCATCAGCGGTGGCTACAATGGCTATGTGTCAAAGCGCTCGGTGGCCTTCAGCACGATCGACCGGACAGCGCGTGCCAACCCGAATGGCGGCCAGCTCACCAGCTACCTCGATTTCGGATATGATTGGAAGGTCAGCGGGTTCACCTTTGGCCCCCTGATCAGTGCGCAGTACACCTATTCGGGAGTCGCGCCTTTCACCGAAACCGGAGCCGACAGCCTCGACCTGCGCGTGGAGCAGCAGAATACGAACAGCCTGCGCACGAACTTGGGAGGCCGTGTCGCCTATACCTGGAACCTGACGGACAAGATCACGATCATCCCCGAGGTGCGCATGTTCTGGCAGCACGAATATCTCCAGAACTCGACCGCCCTGGGTGCGAGCCTCGACGGTGGAGCCGGCCCCGGCTTTGACTACATGACGACGGTCCCCGGTCGGGACAGTGTCTTCGCGGGAGCGGGCGTGAGCGCAAACTTCAGCAAAGACTTCAGCGTGTACCTGAACTACAACACAAGCTTCGGCCGCCAGGACTACATCAGCCAGATGGTCTCCACCGGGCTGAACTGGAAGTTCTGATCCTCACTTGATCGGTGGGGGTGGAGTACTGCCCCCACCGATTTTTTTTGCCCGGGATCAGCGGTTTTGTGAAGCCGCAGGAAGATGAGCTTTTCGCCGTCCGTGAGGATGCGGTACTTATCCTTCCATGCATCCCCACCTCACCGTTCTCACGCTCGGAGTCGATGATATCGAGCGCGCCGTCGGCTTCTATCGGGACGGGCTTGGTTTTCCGACCAAAGGAATCATAGGCGACGATGAGCATGGATGCGTCGCCTTCTTTGACCTCCAGCCCGGGCTGAAGCTGGCGCTCTGGCCAAGGAAAAGTCTGGCTCACGATGCCGGGCTTCCTCTCTCTCTGCCAGCGCCCACCAACTACTCACTCGGGCACAATGTGGATACGGCCGAGGAAGTCGATGCCATCATGAGACGCGCGAGCGAAGCGGGAGCTCTCATCATCAAGCCTGCTCAAGCCACCTTTTATGGCGGCTATGCGGGTTACTTCCAGGATCCCGAGGGGCATCTCTGGGAGGTGGTGTGGAATCCGGGCTTTGACGAGTTGTGAGCGAGGCGACTTTTTTTGTAGCTTACCCTTTGCTTTGCAACCCGTAAATAAGTGTCGTGCGTTGGTAGGTTTGTCGGCAGTTCGTGGCTTTTAGGACGGCTCGTTGGTCTTATGTTTCGTGGCTAATTTTTAGTTCATGCCTTCGTTTTAATTGCCCTTCTCTCATTAAGAACTTGCAGGCCGGGGGCTGGAATGTGAAATAGCGGTGCCATGATGGTAAAAATCGGGGTGATGGTGATTGATGATGATGCCATCGCGCGGCGGACGCTCGCCCGGCTGATCTCGCAGCACGATTCGCTTGCCTTACTGGGAGAGGCGGAATGTGCGGACTCGGCGCTGCCTCTGATCGAGCAAAGGTGTCCGGAGGTGCTCTTTCTGGATGTGCAGATGCCGAGAAGCTCGGGGTTCGATCTGCTCCGGCGACTGCCGCAGGCTCCTAAGGTGGTCTTTGTCTCCTGTTCGCCGAGCCATACGTTGCAAGCCTTCGATGTGGACGCGGTGGACTATTTGTTGAAGCCCGTCATTCCCGAGCGTTTTGCTGCAACGGTGGGGCGGCTGGAGCGGTTGCTTTTTTCATCCCCGCAGCCGCCGGAGAAGCATCACAAGACGGATCGGATCTGCCTGAGGGCGGATGGGAATGTGCACATCCTGCCGCTCCCCCGGTTGATCGTGCTGGAGGCCGAGGGGAATTTCACCCGTGTGCATAGTGTGGATACGACGCCGCTCTTGATCAGTCGCTCGATCGGGGACTTCGAGGAGCGCCTGCCGGCCCCGCCCTTTGTGCGGCTGGATCGTTCCTATCTGGTGAATTTGGACAGACTTAACCATCTGGAGCGGGTCTCGCGAGATCTGAGCCATCTCTGGCTCCATGGTTTGAGCGCGCCGGTCCCCCTGGGACGTACCGCCACGGAGCGTCTGCGGAAGCTGCTGGAGAGCCCTTTACGTGAGATCCCTCCGCTTGAGCCGGAGGGCTTGGGGCGCGAAGCTGCACTCTAGGGACAGGGCTCGGGGAGTGGTGGCGGATTCGTCACGATTTTGACCGGATTCGTCATTTTTGAAATGGCATAGGCCTGTCGCTGTATAGACGAATTTTTGGTTTTTCTATCCAAGCGATGCATGAGCGATCATCCGAATATTCTCGGACTCACCGGACCCGATTCCCGGGGCCGGGCGCGGGATTTTTCCCGGCTTCTTTCATCGCCAACCCTGCTGTCAGCACAACGAAACGCTCCATTATGAAATCCCTGCCTGCCTTCACTCCCAGGATTCGCTCCATCGCCCTGCTCTTCTCCGGGCTTGCCTTCACCTTGCTGAGTTTGCCGGCTGGGGCGCAATCTGAGTGGACGGGAGGGACAGGGGCTTGGGACGATGGGGTAAACTGGAATTACTTCATGGCACCCACGAGTGGGGACGATGCGGCGATCAATAATGGCGGCACGGCCCAACTGCCCACCGGCGACGCGGGAGCGGCCGCGACGGTGAGTGTCGGCTACGATGCGAATGGGACGATGGAGATCAGCGGGGGAACGCTTTCGACGACGACTGGCTATGTGGGAGAAGGCGCTGCCGCCATTGGCCGCGTCACGGTCTCGGGTGGTTCGTGGACGAATACGATGGAACTCGCCATCGGGCGCTGGGGCACGGGCACGCTGACGGTGAGTGGCGGCACGGTGGGAAATGGCACGGCCTATCTCGGTGTTTTTGCGAATTCCTCGGGCACGGCCACGGTCTCCGGCGGCTCCTGGACAAATACGGGTAACGTGGAGGTCGGCTATCTGGGGGAGGGGACCCTGGAAGTGAGTGGGGGCACTGTTTCAAGTGCGAATACTTTTGTCGGCGATGGGGCGGCCGGCATTGGTACGGTGACGGTGTCCAGTGGCGAGCTGACCGCGACGACGGGACTGGCGGTCGGACGCGGAGGGACGGGGGAGTTGACCCTGAGCGGCGGCACGGTCTCGAGTGAAAACAGCTATCTGGGCGTCTTTGTGGGGTCCTCCGGCACGGCGACGGTCACGGATGGCACGTGGACGAATACGCAGGGATTGACGGTGGGATATTTCGGTGAGGGGACGCTGGAGATCAGCGGAGGCACGGTCTCGGCGACGAATGGCGTACTGGGGTTGACAGTCGGCGGGACGGGGGAGGCCACAGTCAGTGGCGGCACGTGGACGAACTCTGCGGCGACCATCGTTGGAGAGTCCGGCACGGGTACGCTTACGATCAGTGGTGGCACGGTCTCCGATACCGATGGGTATCTCGGTCTGAATGCCGGCGCGACGGGCACGGCGACGGTCTCGGCGGGGAGCTGGACGAATACAGGCGGACTCAATGTGGGACTCTCCGGCACGGGCACTCTGACGATCAGCGGGGGCAGTGTTTCAACGCAGAATGGTGTGCTGGGCTTTAGTGCCACAGGCTCCGGCACGGCCACGGTCAGCGGCGGCACGTGGACGAACTCCGCAGCGACCATTGTCGGCCAGTCCGGCAGCGGTACGCTGAATATGAGTGGCGGCACGATTTCCGACACGACGGGCTATCTCGGTCTCTTCGCGGGGTCCACCGGTACCGCGACTCTGACGGGCGGCACTTGGGAGAGCTCCTCCGCACTTGTCATCGGCAGCCTCGGCACGGGGACCGTCACCGTCGCGGGCATCAGCACGCTGGACGTGGGGGCTGGGGCGGGGACGATCACCCTGGCGCAGAGCGCGGGTTCGCAAGGCTCCCTCATCATCGGTCAGGGGGCGGCCCCCGGGGCAGTGAATGCCGCCGCTGTCCAAGGCGGAAGCGGCCTGGCCTCTCTCACTTTTAATCACAACTCGGGAGCCTACTTCTTCAATCCAAGCATCTCGGGCAATGTGAAAGTCCAGCAGACGGGCAGTGGCACGACCGTCTTCACCCAGGACAAGACTTACTCCGGTAATACGGTCATTCAAAACGGTACCCTCGCCGCACGAAATCTCGTCAACTCGACGGTGCAACTGACCCCCAATGGTCGGTTCAGTCCCGGAAATATCGGTATTGTGGCTACGAGCCACGTCGGGGGCCTGACGCTGGATGGTGGCACGCTGGTCTTTGATCTCAGTGCGGGCGGCCTCTCCGATCAGATCCTCTCTGCCAGTGCGGTGTCTCTCAATGCGCCGATCAGCTTCTTCTTCAATGACGCGGGCTACACTCCCGGCAGTCTCTATACGCTGATCGGGAATGTTTCCCCCGGCTTCGATCTTGGTTTGCTCAGTTACTCCTCAAATATCTCGGGCCTGGCGGGCGCCTTCCGCTTGGTCGGGGATAGCCTTGTCTTCGGCATCCCGGAGAGCGGGCATCTGGATAATCAGGCGGGCACGCCTACGGGGTCCAGCTTCCTGGTCGTCCCCGGTTCCTTCACCGGGCCGGCGGGAGCTTCGAATACGGTGGGGGGACTGACCTTTACCCCGATAGGAACTCTCGTTCTGAATGGCCCCCTGGCCGTCTCCGAGGGTCTCTTTGATGTGCCGACGGGCGCGGGTACCATCCTCGGCAACGCCCCTCTCTCCACGCCGGGCAACTTCCTGAAAACCGGCCAGGGCCTGCTCAATCTTCTCGTCGATGTGATCGTCGGGGGCGATGCCACCGTGACCCAAGGCGGGCTTTCGGTGAATAGGAATTTCACGGTTAACAATCTCATTGTCCAAATGAATGCCTATCTCCAAGGCGGCGGCGTGATTTCCGGCGATGTCTTCAATAGCGGTGTCGTCTCGCCCGGCAACAGTCCCGGCACACTCACCATCGACGGCGACTTCACGCAGACCGCGTCGGGTGCTCTTGATATCGAGATTGCCAGCGCCTCGCTGCTTGATCAGTTGATCATCAGCGGCAATGCCTCCCTCGCCGGTACCTTGAATGTCATTCCCTATGGCGGACTCCAGTTGCAGTACGGTCAGCAGTTCCAGTTTCTCCAGGCGGGGAGCATCAGTGGTTCGTTTGATTCCATCGTAACGCCCGCCGGTTTCCGTGGCCGCATCCTGGAAGAGGATAGTGCCCTCACGCTCCTGATCGCGCCGCAGAGCTACACGCAGGTCGCCGTTACGGGCAATCAGCGCAATGTGGCCGCCGCGCTGGATAGCTACATCACGGCTTCCGGCAACGACCGCGAGACGGTGAGCACGGCGCTGGATCTGCAAAGTGCCTCGGAATATCCCGATGCCTTCGATGCGATCTCGCCGGCTTATTACGAGACGCTGACGGCGATCACGATTGAGCAGGCCGTGGCGCAGAGCCAGATGATCGCGCAGCGCCTGAGTGCGGTGCGTCTCGGAGCACGTGGCTTCCAGGCCATCGGCATCGAGGCCCCGTTGGTCAATGACAAGGACGGCAAGAGCGTGCTCGACGCGAAGGACGCGAAGAATGGCAAGGACGTGATCACGGCCACAGCCGACTCGAAGTGGGGCGTGTGGGCACAGGGCAACGGGATCTTCTCGAAGTACACGAGCCTCAACCAACTGCCGAACTACCGCTACCAGAATGGCGGGTTCTTCGTCGGTGTGGACTACGGCTGGAGCGAGCACTTCGCGACCGGCCTCTTCGGTGGCTATCAGGGCACGTATGCGAAGTATTCCAATGGCAGCATGGCCTCGGTGAACTCCGCGCTCTTCGGCGGCTACGCGACTTATCAAAATGGCGGCTTCTACAGCGATGCGATCATCAGCGGTGGCTACAATGGCTATGTGTCAAAGCGCTCGGTGGCCTTCAGCACGATCGACCGGACAGCGCGTGCCAACCCGAATGGCGGCCAGCTCACCAGCTACCTCGATTTCGGATATGATTGGAAGGTCAGCGGGTTCACCTTTGGCCCCCTGATCAGTGCGCAGTACACCTATTCGGGAGTCGCGCCTTTCACCGAAACCGGAGCCGACAGCCTCGACCTGCGCGTGGAGCAGCAGAATACGAACAGCCTGCGCACGAATCTGGGAGGCCGTGTCGCCTACACCTGGAACCTGACGGACAAAATCACGATCATCCCCGAGGTGCGCATGTTCTGGCAGCATGAATATCTCCAGAACTCGACCGCCCTGGGCGCGAGCCTCGACGGCGGAGCAGGCCCCGGCTTTGACTACATGACGACCGTTCCCGGTCGCGACAGCGTCTTCGCGGGAGCGGGCTTGAGCGCAAACTTCAGCAAAGACTTCAGCGTGTACCTGAACTACAATACAAGCTTCGGTCGTCAGGACTACATCAGCCAGATGGTCTCCACCGGCCTGAACTGGAAGTTCTGATCAATCGACTTCATAGAGCACGGCCTCTCTTGAGAGGAAGTGCCCGCTTAGCCAGTGCTGATATCCGGCCTATCGACTAAGGATTCGATAGGCCGTTATGACTGAAGCTTTTGCCAGTGGTCTTCCTTTACGATACCATCCAAGGAATGAGCGCCTGGCGACGCAAAGCTATCGAACTTCTCCCAGAGCAACGGCGGTTGATTGAAACGGTCGATACCTGCTCGTATCTATGGACGGAGTTGGGCCTCGTTTTTAGCGAAGCCGTGCAGAGCAAAAATATCGACGTGCTCCGCAGGTTTTTTGCCTATGCCAAATGGTGCTGGCAGGACTCTCGCTCTGACAACGCGATAAATGGAGTGCTGTGTGGGTTTTACGAGCATATTCCGGACCGAAAAAACGAATGGTGGACGGCAGCAAAATTTATCGAGTCGTCGGATTTCGGGGAGCTGGAGAGTGTCTTCCGGTATTTCCTGAGTGATGAACAATATAAGGAGTTCGCTGAGTTTTATACCCGGGAACGGCAGAGGCATGAGGAAGGGGTCTTG
>Ga0351844_1298_pt1 | contig 12496 bp, 11 predicted proteins | sample TotcelHFGM3001L5_FD_206880 | JGI IMG/M metagenome (GOLD analysis project Ga0351844, IMG submission 206880) | Enriched cells from coal bed in the Powder River Basin, Montana, United States - Total cells FGM rep1 HSBNCT.FGM.300.1.L5 ... | reverse complement strand
TCTGCGTGGGGCTCTGCGCCGGGGCCGAAATCGGCAAGGAGGCGGCGGAGAAGATCCTGCCCCGGAACACTTGCGCCCTGATAAAATCCTTTGTGGGCTTTAAGCTCTCCCACCTCTGCCCCTACATCGAGTCCTGCGACCTGGTGGTGGGGGAAACCACCTGCGACGGCAAGAAAAAAGCCTACGAAATTTTCGCAGACTACGCCCCGGTTTACGTCATGGAAATCCCCCAGATGAAGCAGGCCTGCGACCGGGATTTGTGGAAGGCGGAAGTCCGGCGTTTTAAAGAAAGAATCGAAGCGATGACCGGCCAAGAGATCACCGCGGCCAGACTCAAGGAGGCGATCTCGCTGGTGAACCGGCGGCGGCGGGTGCTGCAGCGCTTGAATAGACTGCGGGCCGCGGTCCCCACCCCCATCTCCGGGCGGGACGTGCTGCTCATTAACCAGATCAGCTTCTATGACGACCCGGTCCGGTTCACCGCCAAGATCGGCGAGTTGTGCGACGAGATGGAAAAGCGCATCAAGGCCGGAGAAGGCGTGGCACCACCCGAGACTCCGCGGCTCATGCTGTCGGGCTGTCCCATGGCGGTGCCCAACTGGAAGCTGCCTTTCATCGTGGAATCCTCCGGCGCGGTGATCGTCGGCGAAGAGTCGTGCATCGGCACCCGGAACATCCGGGACCTGGTGGATGAATCGGGCGACAGCTTAGAGGAGATGCTGGACGCCCTGGTGGATCGCTATATGCGTATTGACTGCGCCTGTTTCACGCCTAACCAGGAGCGGCTGGACAACGTGGTTTCCATGGCGCAGGAACTCAAAGTCAAAGGGGTGATCCATTTTGCCCTGAACTTCTGCCAGCCTTACGCCATCGAGGCCTTCAAGGTGGGCCGGGCCCTGGAAGGGGCGGGCATTCCCATGCTCAGCATCGAGACGGATTACAGCATGGAGGACGTGGAACAGCTCAAGACCCGGGTGGAAGCCTTCCTGGAGATGGTGCGTTGAGGGGGTTAACGCCATGATGGGTGACAAGGCCCCGGTCATTCCCCTGCACCTGCACCCGGGATTCCAGGAGCGGCACCGGGTAAATGAACTGAAAACCGCGCTGATGGCGGAAACGTTGGCCTACGTCCAGGTGGCCCTGGACAATGCGGCCGGACCCGGCGGCGCCTCGCCCCGGGCGGTGAAAATCCTGGAACGGGCCTGTGCGCTGCTGGACGAAGCCCGGGATCAGCTCGTGTGCGAGTTGTTGTAATGGATGAAGCAACCGTGACGGCGAACCATCCCCTGGTGGCGGGCATCGACATCGGTTCCCGCTCCATTGAGTTGGTGCTGCTGCAGGACGGCCAGGTGGTGCACTGGGATTTCCTCCCCACCACCTTCGATCCCCTGGGCCAATGCCGCAGCCTGCTGGACCGGGTGCGGGCCGTCAGGATTGTGACTACCGGCTACGGCCGGAAACTCCTGCTGGAAAACCTGGATCACCCCGAGATCACCGCCATCACGGAGATTCAGGCCTACGCCCTGGGGGCCCGGCACCTGTTTCCGGGAGTGCGCACCATCCTGGACATCGGCGGCCAGGACACCAAGGCCATTGCCTTAACAGCGGACGGCAAGGTGGCCAAGTTCGAGATGAACGACCGCTGTGCCGCGGGGACCGGGAAGTTCCTGGAATTCATGGCCGTGGCCCTGCAGATGCCCTTGGAGAAATTCGGCGACTTCGCCTTGCAGGCCGACCGGCGCATCCAGATCAACAGTATGTGCACCGTGTTCGCCGAGAGCGAGGCCACCAGTCTCATGGCCCGGGGCGAGGCTCCGGCAAATATCGCCATGGGACTGCACCTGGCCATCGTTTCCCGCACGCTGGCCATGCTGCGCCGGGTAGGGGAGACGCCGCCGGTGCTCTTCGCCGGCGGGGTGGCCCATAACCCTTGCATCAAAACTCTTTTGGAAGAAAGCCTGGGGGGACCCGTGTTGGTTCCGGACCAACCCGACCTGGTGGGCGCCCTGGGCGCAGCCCTTTATGGAGAAAGACTTGTGGCCCGTGCATGAAGCGCGGTTGCCGGCGGCCCTTGGGCTTGCCGGCGAGGAAGGTAAGAGATGATTGAACTCTTTGTGGCCTTACTGATTTTAACTACTGCCACGTTGCTGGGAGTGGCTTGGTGGCGCCGCCGCCGTGCCCCTGGCCCCAGAGAAGTTGATTGGCCTGAGGTAATGGCCGAGGCCGAAACCGGGGGGTATGGACTCATCAGCACCGGGGAGATGGCGGACCGCTACCGGAGAGACCCCCAGGGCCTGCTGCTGGTGGACACCCGCCCGGCTGGAGAATACCGGGCAGGTCATATCGCAGGAGCGCTCAACTTTCCCTTGACGCCTACCCGGTGGGGCAGGTGGCGGTCCAGAAAGCTCCTGACCGCTCTGCTGGGCCCGGATAAAGAGCGCTTGGTGGTCTTTTACTGAGCGGGCTTCGCCTGAGTCCGGAGCGACTCCGCAGCCCGGGTGGCTGTAAAACTTGGCTATCGGCAGGTCTACCGCGATCCCTATGGGTTTCCCGAGTGGCACAAACGGGGACTGCCGGCGACTACCCCTGAAGATTAATAATACTAAGTTGCAGTCAAAGGACAATTAATAATCCACTCAAAGCCTGTGATTGAGGAGTCCCGATCTTGGTGGCGTTCTAAGGCTACCAGCGCCTCCAGCAGACGATCTTCCACGCCTTCCAGGCTATCGAAAACTTCATTGGCGAACCTCTTCTCTCTGATCTCATCCCAAAGATGTTCCCCAGGGTTGAGTTGTGGACTATAAGGTGGCCGCGCCTCGAGCCTCATATTCTCCGGAACTCTCAGGCATCTGGGATTCAATTTGCGCTAAATTTATGGTATATTAAATGCCAAGGAATATAAGTGGGATAGAGGCGCGGTTACCGGGAAGAAGACGCCATGGGCGAGCTCATCCGAGGTTCAGGGAATCTTAGGAGCGGCAAGCGCCTGACAATCAGGATTTTCGGCTTGATTGGCGCTCTGGCGGCAGGACTGCTCCTGCTGGCCAGCGGTTGCAGCGGCGACACCGAGAAGGTTACCGTTGACTTTTCCAAGACCGTGCCGGTGGCCCGTCCTGGAACTCAAGGGTCAGCGAATCCTCCGCTCCGGGTGGCGGTGGCCGCCATGGTTTCGCCCAAAGAGACCCTGGACCTTTACCGGCAACTCCTCACTTACCTCGGGCACAAGACGGGCAAAGACCTTGAATTGGTGCAGCGCAAGACCTACGGCGAGGTCAATGAATTGCTGGGCAAAGGTCTTATCGACCTGGCCTTTGTCTGTTCCGGGCCTTATGTGACGGGGAAAGACAAACATGGCTTCGTCCTCCTGGCCGTCCCCGAAGTTCATGGCCATCCCACTTACTCCGCCTACCTGATCGTCAGTAAAGAAAGTAACTTTCACCGGCTTGAGGATCTCAAGGGCCATACTTTTGCCTTCACTGACCCCGACTCCAATACCGGCCGGCTGGTGCCCCTTGCCTGGCTGGCGGCGCTCCACACCACGCCCGAGGCCTTCTTCGGGCGGATCATCTATACCTACAGTCATGACAATTCCATTATGGCCGTAGCCCGGGGTCTGGTGGACGGGGCCGCCGTGGACGGGCTGATCTGGGATTATTACGAGAAGAAGAATCCGGCCTTCACTTCCAAAACCCGAATCATCAAAAAGTCCGAACCATTCTGTATTCCGCCGCTCGTCGCCTCCCCCCAGTTTCCCGCCGCGGACCGGGAACGGATTCAGAATCTGTTGTTTGGCATGCACCAGGACCCGGAAGGGAAAAAAATCCTGGGGGAATTAATGATTGACCGCTTTATCCTGCCCCGGGATGAATGGTATGACTCGGTCCGAAAGATGGAACAACAACTGAACCGGCTGAAGGAGGAGCCCCATGCGCCCTCGAAGCCTTAAAACCAGACTGCTGTTGGCGGTGGCGGCACTGGTGATCGGCAGCGGACTGGTCATCGCCTTTCTGGTCACGCATCAATACAGCGCCGCCCTGCGACGGGCTATGTTCAGCCAGGCGGAGAATATGGCTCATTCTGTGGCCCTGGACGCCGCTGATAAGGTCCTGCTCAATGATCTGGTGGCCCTGCAAAGAATGCTCGACCAGCAGACTCAAAGCAATCCGCTGCTCGCTTATATCTTCGTCATGCGGGATGGCCGGGTGCTGGCCCACACTTTTGAGCGGGGCGTGCCGGTCCAACTGCTGGAAGCTAACGGCATCGGGGGCAACCATCAACCCAGTTTTAAGGAGATCGTCTCGCAGCGCGGCGAGACCTTTCTGGATACCGCCTGGCCCATTTACGACGGCAAGGCCGGGATGCTGCGCCTGGGGTTTTCCGAAAGCCCCTACCGGCGGCAGGTGGCCAGGTTGTGGGGGGAGATCGGCGCCTCAACCTTGGCCATACTGCTGGTGGCTTTGATGGGGAGTCTCCTGTTCGTGCGCCGGATCACCCGGCCCCTGGCGGCCCTGGTGCAGGCCACCGAAGAAATAGACCGGGGCGAGTCCAAGACCCAGGTGGCCGTCCAGGGGGAAGATGAGATCGCGGCCCTGGCGACGTCCTTCAATCATATGGTGAGACGCCAGGAGGAATACACCCGACGGCTGGAAGAACAGGCCCTGGAGCTGGAGCGGGCCCATAATCAGGCCATTACCGCCTGCAAAATCGTCCGGGAAATCAGCGCCCTGCGTGCCTTGCCGGAAATGGGCGCCACTTTGATCGGCAAGTTGCAGGAAACCATGCGCTGTCGCCACATCGCCCTCCTGGTTTTTAATACCGGGAAAGATTGCCTTTCCGTGGTGTCTCACTCGGACCACTACGAGATTAAGGATGAAGCTGTCCTCAAGATCGCCCGGGCAGCCCTGGTTGCAGCGAACAAGTTGACCTTTTCCCGGAAGAGCCTGTTGAGGCCCCCACTGGTCCCGGAAGATTTCCCTGCCGCCGAACCTCAAGCGCTCATTCCCTTCGATGACGGCCTGGTGGGCGGCGCCATCGTCATCGCCTGTCCTGAAGGCGCTTGTAGCCAAGAAGAACTCGAGTTGGTGCGGCTGATCGTCGGCCACAACGCCGGGGCGCTGCGCCGGGCCATGCAGCATGAAGAAGAGGTCAGTGTCTTGAGAGGCCGGGTGGACGCCGCCGCCGGCTTTGGCGACCTCATCGGCAAAGACCCCAAGATGCAGGTGGTCTATAAGCTCATCGAAGACGTCGCGCCCTCGGATGCCACTGTCCTCATTCAGGGGGAGAGCGGCACCGGCAAGGAACTGGTGGCCCGAGCCATTCATGCCCATAGCCCCCGCGCCCCAGGCCCTTTTGTGGTGATCAATTGCTCCGCCTATCCCGCCACCTTGCTGGAAAGTGAGCTTTTCGGCCACGAGAAGGGGGCCTTCACCGGGGCCCTGCGCCAAAAGGCGGGCCGTTTCGAGCAGGCCCACGGCGGCACGGTGTTTCTGGATGAGATCGGCGAAATTCCCCCGGCGGCGCAGATCAAACTGCTCCGGGTCTTGCAAACCCGCAAGTTCGAGCGGCTGGGCGGGGAACAGACCCTGACCGTGGACGTGCGCATCCTGGCCGCCACCCACAAGGATTTGCTGGAGGAGGTGAAGAAGGGGACCTTCAGGGAAGACCTCTTTTATCGGCTCAATGTCATCCCCATCCTCCTCCCTCCTCTCCGGGACCGGAAGAACGACATTCCCCGGCTGGCGCTCCATTTTTTGCGCCGGTTCACGACGGAGCGGGGCAAAGAGATCCTGGAGTTCAGCTCCGAAGCCATGCGCCTGCTCCTGGATTACTCCTGGCCTGGCAACGTCAGGGAGTTGGAAAACACCGTGGAGCACGCCGTTGTCCTGGCCAAAGAAAGCCAGGTGGAGGCCTGGGACTTCCCTGCGGCCTTACGTCTGACCTCGACCCCACCGCCGGCGACGCTTATGGACCAGGAGATGCGCCTGCTCCTGGAGATCCTGGAAGAATGCGGCTGGAACAAGAAAATGGCGGCCAAACGTCTGGGGGTCAGTCGCAGCACGGTGTACTCCATGATCAAGCGGTATAACATCTCCCAATCGAAGCCCACCACCCATTAACCTTTCTCTTACCCCGGGTCGTCGGGAATATCCGCCGAGGCGCCCTTGTTGGTCCTGGTGCGACTAGTGTCTTATTTCGCGACACAGCCAATTTACTGAAATTAAAATATAAAAACCGATAATCGCCAATAGTGTCTGACGGGTCCGGACACTTTGAGCCGAAAATTTAGCGCGCGCTGGGGGATTTGCGGCAATCCGGGGAAGAGGCTTCGGCTGGGCTTAATTAATTTAATCTTATTATATCAATTGGATAGCTATTAAAACCTACCGGTTGACTTCCTCTCTTCAGGCGGCCGGTTCCCTGGCACGATGATTGCTTTACCCCGTGTCAGGAGCCAACCAGGGGCTTGGGGCTCCAGGGAAGAGGAATGATGGACCTGTCGAAACCAGCCGTGGCGGTAGTGGATGCCGACGAACAGCAGTGCGGTCTCGTTTGCGAGCTGCTGAGGCAGTTCAACTACCGCGCCATCCCGTTGCATTCCCTGCCTGACCTGCAAGCTCATCTCGAGGTCCATCCCGACCAGGTGGCGATTCTGGACATGGACACCGTTCCCACCGACAACCGTTTTTTCCGGGAACTCAAACGCCAGGCTCCGGGCCTTCACGTGTTGGCCCTGTCCAGCCGTTCTTATCACCCGGGCTTGGAAGAGGCCATGGGCTCCCATATTTACGGTTGCCTGGCCAAGCCGCTGGACCCGGAGGAGTTTCGTTACTGGATGAAGAGCATTGCGGAAGATCTGGCGGCGCTCAAAGCGGCCTCGCCCTGAGGTTCATAAGTCCAACTGATGTTTAGAGAAGAGATGGAGGTTCCGGCATGAAAAAATTTGGCAAGGACATGGATCGCCGGGAATTTCTCCGTGGTTTGGGCACCACGGCGGCGGCCCTGGGAACTGGAGTGGTAATCTTGCAGACGGGGGGCCTGGCCCAGGCGGCGGTCCCGACCAAGAAGTACGGCATGGTCATCGATACCAACCGCTGTATCGGCTGCCATGGCTGTACCATCGCCTGCAAGAGCGAGAATAATGTCCCGGAGGGGGTCTTTCGCAGTTGGGTCATGCAGATTATTAAAGGGAAATACCCCCACGTCAAAAACCATCTGCTCCCCAGGTTGTGCAACAATTGTGAGGATGCCCCGTGTCTGAACGATTGTCCCACCGGGGCCACCTACCGGACCCCGGAAGACGGGGTGGTGCACGTCGACCGGGACAAATGCGTCGGCTGCCACACCTGCGTGCTGGCCTGTCCCTACAATTCCCGGTTCATCAATCCGCTCACCGGCACCGCGGACAAGTGCGATTTCTGCTATCACCGCATCACCAAGGGCCTTCTGCCCGCCTGTGTGGACGCCTGCACCGGCAAGGCCCGCATCTTCGGGGACATGAACGACCCCCAAAGCGAGGTCTCCTTGTACCTGAGCAAATATCCGGTCCAGGGCCTCAGGACATACCTGGACACGAGACCCAAGGTCCACTACGTTTATGCCGACGAGGCCATCCTTAACCTCGACTACTCTTACTTATCCCGGAGGTAACGATGAACGAGCCTATTCAATGGATATCCTGGATCAAGCACGGGGTGGTCTTCGGCTATCTCATCGCCATGTACATGTTCCTCATCAGCATGGCCGTGGGCGCCCACCTGGTCACCCTGTTTGCCAAGGCCTACTATCGAGATGAGGATTTCCTGCCCCTGGAGAAGGTGGGGACCTTCCTGCCCCTGCTCATCCTGCTCCTGATGCCTCTCTTGCTGGCAGTGGACATGACCCACCCGGAGCGCGCCTACACCATGTATTACCATTGGAACTGGACCGCCACGGTGGCCTGGGGCGCCTATATTATGCCCCTGTGCGTCGTCACTTACGCCCTTCATTCCTTTTACCTCTTCCGGCCGGAAATGATGCTGGCGGTGCGGGAAGGCCGTCCCGGGGCCGAACTGTACCGGGTGCTGCTGCGGGGTAAGATAGAAGAAGGCACAGCCGCAGAGATTCGGCAGCGCCAACAGAAAGCTGAGCGCTTGTGGGCCAATATTAGCATCGTGTTTTCCTTTCTGGCCCTGATCTACGTGGGCATGCGGCTGTCTGCCTTCAAGGGCCGGGTCATGGTGAGCTCCCTGGTTATGGTCTTCATCTTCATCAGCCTGGCGGCGTCCTCCGGATCGGCCTTCATGATCCTGCTGGGTCGCCTCAAGACCGCCATCGCCCCGCCACCCAGTCCGGCCCTGGGCAAACAGAACCGGTTTTTGGCGGACTTCGGGGGCATCCTGAAGTTCGCCTTGGTGGCCCAATTGGTCATTTGGATCATGTACTTAATACAACTCAACTTCACCGGTACCGGAGGCAAGCTGGCCGCATACATTTTCCTCGGCGGCCCCCGGTCTTTCTACTTCTGGGCCTTCCAGGTGGTCATCGGCATGTTGCTGCCCCTGGCCCTGGTGCTGTTCGCCTCACTGCGGCAAGACGTGCGAGCCTCGGCGGCGGCAGCGGTGGCCGTCATGCTGGGAGCCTTTTATGCGGTAGCCAATCTTTCTATCGGCAGCCAGCTCATCCCCTTAACCCACCTGGAGTGGGAACAACTGGCCCCGGAACCTTTCAGGACGGTCTTCGGCATCATCGTTATGGTTGTCTTGTTGCTGCTCTTCCTGGCCAGTTACAAGATTTTGCCTTTTGAAACTCCAGTTTCCCAGAAAAGCGAGGCTTAAGATGGACGATTCCCGGAGAAAATTCGTAAAAGGCGTGCTGGCCCTGGGGGCCCTGGCGGCCACCGGCGGTTGCATGCAATCCAGTGAAAAACCGGCCCGCTGGATCAGCGGGGGACCGGAGGTGGACCCCGTAGGCGGCCCCAACGTCAAGTTTGTGCGCACCGTCTGTCTGGGTTGCCACAGCAACTGCGGCCTGCAGTGCAAGGTGGCAGATGGCGTCCTGGTAAAGATCGACGGCAATCCCTATCACCCCAACAACAGGGAGCCGCAGCTGGCTTACAAAACCGATCCCAAGGAGGCGGAAAAGGTCAACGGCACGGTGTGCGCCAAGGGCGGCGCCACTCTGCAGACGCTCTATGACCCCTTCCGCCTGCAACATCCCTTGAAACGCGTGGGGCCCCGGGGCTCGGGCCAGTGGAAAACCATCACCTGGGACCAGGCCTTTGAGGAGATTATCAAGGGGGGCGACCTCTTCGGCGAGGGCCATGTGGACGGCCTGGCGGCTTGCCGGGATTTAAAGACGCCCATCGACCCCGAGGCGCCGGAGTTGGGCCCCAAGGCCAACCAGGTGGTCTTCATGCCCGGCCGCATCCAGCACGGGAAAAAGGAGTTCACCGACCGGTTTTTCCGGGACGCTTACGGCACCATCAACTTTCGCCTGGATCACACCGCCATCTGTGAAACTTCTCATCACGTGGGCCTCAAGCTCTGCACTGACGGCAGCAGCCACTTCAAACCGGACATCATGAACGCCCGGTACATCATCTTCTTCGGGACCACGCCCTATGAGGCCAATTTCCCCATGCAGGCCCTGGCCCGCAAGCTCAACTTCTTCCGGGAGCGGGGCGGCAAGCTGGTCATTGTGGACCCCCGCTTCTCCAACTCCGCGGCCAAGGCCTCGGAATGGATTCCCGTTCTGCCCGGCACCGATGCCGCCTTTGCCCTGGGCATGATGCGCTGGATGATGGATAATGACCGGGTGGATAAACGCTATCTCTCGTTTCCCAATCAAAAGGCCGCAGAGGCCGACGGGCAGCTCACCTGGAGCAATGCCACTTACCTGGTGCGCCAGGACAACCGCAAGCTCTTGCGTCCCGCCCATGCCAAGCTGCCGGGTGATGACAAGGGCTTTGTGGTCTGGAAAGACGGAGCCCCGCATGACAACCGGACGGTGGCGAGCGCCGACCTGGAATACACCGGCAGCGTGAACGGGATTCCGGTGAAAACCGTTTACACCATGCTCAAAGAGCGGGTATCTGAGCGCACCGTGAAGCAGTATGCCGAAATCTGCGGCCTCGACCCGGCGATCATCGAGCGGACCGCGGCGGATTTTACCTCCGTGGGCCGGCAGGCGGTGGCCGACTTCTACCGGGGCGCGGTGCAGCACACCAACGGCACCTACAACGCCCGGAGCCTGGCAAACCTGAACTTTCTCATCGGCAACCTTTCCTGGAAGGGCGGCTGCGAGGCCCACGGCGGCTCCCACTGGCACGAAATGGGCGGTCAACCGGGCAACCCCTATGAACTGACCAAGCTCCATCCGGGCAAGGTCAAGCCCACCGGGGTCCCCATTGATCGCAACAAGCACAACTATGAGGAGAGCAGCGAGTTTAAGAAAAACGGCTATCCGGCCAAGCGCCCCTGGTACCCATTTGCCTTCGATTATGTGTACCAAGAAGTCTTTCCAAGCATCGGGGCCAAGTACCCTTACCAGACCAAGGTCCTCATCACCTACTGGAACAACGTCACCTATTCGGCGCCGGCCGGCACCAAATTGGCCGCGGCGGTCAAGGACCCCAAGGTCCTGCCTCTGTTCGTCGCCATCGACGCAGTCATGGGCGAGACCTCTTCCCTGGCTGACTACATCCTGCCCACCCGGCATTTCCTGGAGGACTATGCCACGCCCCACGTGGCGCCCACCATCCTGACCCAAACCAGCGGCGTGCGCCAGCCGGTGGTGGAAGCGGTGCACAAAGACACCAAGGCCATGGAGCAGATTTTTTGCGATCTGGGTGTTAAGATGGGCCTGCCCGGTTTTGGCAAGGACGGCTTCGGCCCCGGTGACCCTCTGCTTACCAACTGGGATTGGTACAAGAAGCTGGTGGCCAATATCGCCTACGGCGACAAGCCGGACACCGCGGTGCCCGGAGCCACCGAGGCGGACAAGCTCCAGTACGTCCTGGACCGGGGTGGCCGCTTCGAGGATTACGGCAAGGCCTACAAAGGCGATCACACCAACCATGCCTATAAGAAAATCTGCCTGATCTATAACGAAAAGCTGGCCACCACCAAACACTCCATGACCGGGGAATATTTCGACGGCCTGCCATATTATGATCCCATCCGGGATAGTCTGGGGCGGCCGGTGGTCATGGACGAGAAGAAGTATCCTTTCCGGCTGAACACTTATCATCCGGCCTATCACGCCCAGGCCCGGACGGCCGCGGCCCCCTGGCTCATGGAAATCACCCCGGAGGAATGGATCCAGATCAACGCCGCCGACGCCGCCAAGCTGGGCATCCAGAACAGTGACCTGGTGGTGGTCTTCTCCCAGGACAACCCCGAAGGCGTCAAGGCCAAGGCCCTGGTCACCGAAGGCATGCGACCGGGAATCGTGACTATTCCCCATTCGTTGGGGCATTGGCAATACGGAGCCAAGTCCTTCAAATTGGATGGCAAAGACACCCCGACCCGGAAGTGGATCGGCCGGGGGGCTTCCGCCAACCCCGTCATCACTTTGGACCCCCATCTTAAAGACGTTTGCATGACCGACCCCATCGGCGGCAGCGCCTCGTTTTATGACAGCCGGGTGGGGATTCGCAAAGCCTGAGGAGCCGGGAGACTGAAATGCGCGATATAGAGCAGATCCAGTGGGAAGAAGCCAGGAGCGCGCTGTACGGCTTTTTCAGCCAGGCCTTCATCCGGGGCCCCAGCCAGCAGTTTCTGGCAGCGCTGATCTCGGATGAAGGGACGATGAACTTGAGGGAAATTTTCCCGGATGCCGCCTACCGGCAGGAACTGGCCCAGGTGCGTCTCGAGTCCCGGGAAGGCAGGTTAACCCTGGAAGGGGCCGTTCTGGATTTCGAGGCCCTGTTCCGGATCCCCGGGACCTGCTACCTGAGCCCCTATGAGTCGGTCTACCGCGCCCAAGGCGCCGGCGGCCGCTGCCGCCTGTGCGGACCGGAGGCCGCGGCCGTGGAGCGGCTCTACCTCAAGGAAGGTCTGGGGCCCAGCGGCAAATTCAGCGAGCTTCCCGACCATGTGGGGGTGGAGTTGGAATTCATGGCCTTTCTCTGCCGTAAAGCCATAGAGGCCATTAAGGCAGGCGATGCTGCCACCGCCCAGGAATATCATCATCAACAGTACTGCTTTTTTATGGAACATGTGGGGCCATGGGTAAGGCTTTTGGCCGAGCGCCTGGCTTCCCAGGCCCAAACCAGTCTCTACCGGTTTCTGGGCAATTTCTTGAACCTCTTTCTGGAACTGGAAGGTAATCTCCTTTTCCTGCCGGGAGGTGAGCAGCCGGTGGGGAGGGTCACCGACGCCTCCCTGGCACAAGGAGTGGGGCAGTGAACCAGGATGGCGGGGCGCGGTTCGATGAACTTCTGGCCGGTTCGGTGGCGGCCCATGGCCATCTCTGTCCGGGCCAGGTGGTGGGAGTGCGGATGGCCATGCTGGGCCTA
>Ga0351844_1289_pt1 | contig 13069 bp, 8 predicted proteins | sample TotcelHFGM3001L5_FD_206880 | JGI IMG/M metagenome (GOLD analysis project Ga0351844, IMG submission 206880) | Enriched cells from coal bed in the Powder River Basin, Montana, United States - Total cells FGM rep1 HSBNCT.FGM.300.1.L5 ... | reverse complement strand
GCCGACTGCGCGTGGTGTGGCCGCTGGGGTAGGAGTAGCCGGGCTCGTTCGGCACCAGGAGGTGGATCGCCGGGTGGGTGACAAAGGGACGGGGTCGCTTGTAGTGGTTCTTGAGCTGGGAGACCATGGCATTCGCGGTGGCGGAGAGTTTGCTAAAGAAACGTGCGGTGAGGGGGTAGTTCTGCGCCGTGAACCGAGGCCCGAAGAGGCGGGAGAAGTAGAAGACATCGAAGTTGTAGGTCTCCTGGATGCTGGCGCGATTTTGTGGTGTGACCTGCTTTTGCCAGGCGAGGGCGTCGCGGTAGTCCATGCGATCGCGGAAGGAACCCGGTCGGGGCGGGTTTGGAAGGAGGTCAATGAAATGCGCTGCGGGAGGGAGAGGCCAGGTCGGGGCAGGGGATGAAGATGGTGAGGGTGAGGGTGAAGGGGATGGTTGCTGTGCGGTGGCTGTCCCGATCAGGCTGAACATGGCGATGAAGCCGAGAGGGAGGAGGAACCGATTTGCTAAGCGTGGTAAGGCAAACATGGCGGAGCGGATCGTGAAAGAGGGATACTTGGAGCGAAATTCCTGACATATTGGCTGGACCTCAAGACTGTGGCAAGAGGCTCTTTTTCCGGGGCGTCGAGGCTATGATATTGGATTGCCAAGCGTCGTGCTCTTGGCTCATATGTCGGCTTCTGCGGTCCTCTTGGTCACGCTCCGGTGTGGTGAGGCCCGGAGACTTCAGTTGAATACTTTATGAATCCGATTCCATTTTTTATCACCCTCTGTCTGGCCGTGGCATTTGCGGGCATGGCTACCTGGGGCGTGGCTGCCGGAAAGGCGAATGCCGCGCTGGCGAAGACGCAAGTCGAGTTGCAGGCAAAGATGGAGAAGGCTCGCGTGCAGCAACGCATCCTGGAGCAGATCATCCAGCGTGCGGTGACGCTCGGACACGCGGATGAGGAGATGCGGGCCTTCCTCGGCAAGTACGGCTTGCAGGTGCGCGAGAAAGCTCCGGAGACATCTCCTGCGCCAGCTCCTGCCGCACCGACTCCCACCCCTGAAGCCACCCCTACGAAAGCCAAGCGCTAATCCATGAAACCGACTTTTTCCGCTTTCTGGCCTCTCACGATCCTCTTTGTCACGCTGATCGCGCTCCAGGCATCCTCATTGAGTCAGGCCTTCGAACAACGGTCGCAGATCGAGCAGAATATCAAAACGCTTTCCGAAAAGGAGAAGCAGATCTCGCAGATCGATACGGTGCTCGGCGCGGTGAGCAAGGATCTGCTCCAGCTCGCGGTGTCAAATCCTGTAGCCAAGCAGCTCGTCGGGGAGTTCCAGATCCGGCAAAACGCCGAGACGCCCGCTGCTCCGGCAGAGGATAAATAAACCCTCGCTCGTCTGAGCGAACGCATTTTCCAAGGGCGGGGGCAAAGCTTGTGCCTCCGCCCTTTTTTTCGAAGCCTAGAAGCTGATGCCGAGTCCGCCGGAGATCATCTGGCTATTGAAATCGCTGCGGCTGAAGTCGGCATTGTAGTAGAAGCTGGCATTCCACCGATCCCCGACCTGCACGGTCACCCCGGCTCCGGCGAAGACGGCATCGCGTGCGGGAGCGGTCGTGGTGTAGTCAAAGCCCGGGCCTGATCCTCCATCCAGAGCGGAGCTGAAGGCCGTGGGGTTCATAAGGAACTCGTGCTGCCATTTCATGCGGAACTCCGGGATGATGGCGATCTTGTCCGTGACGAGCCAGGTGTAGGCGACCCGGGCACCGAGGGACATGCGGAGGCTGTTGGCATTTTGCTGGCCGAGGCGGAGGTCGAGACTGTCCGCTCCTTCCTCACCGAAGCCGCCGACTCCAGCGTAGGTGTATTGGGCGGAGATCTCGGGGCCAAAGGTGAAGCCGCCGACGCGCCAGTCGTAGCCGGTGATCAGTTGACTGGTGAACTCAGCGCCGACCGGTGCGCTGCGGGCCGAGCGGTCGATGGAGCCAAACTGGATCGGGCGCTTCACGTCATAGGCCGAGTAACCGCCGCCGACGATGGTATTGGCGTAGAAGCCATTGTTTGAGTAGGTGGCGTAGGCTCCGAAGCGCACGGCATTGATGGTGGAGAATCCGCCATTAGCAAAGCGCGAGGCCGTGCCTTGGTAGCCCGTGAAGAGACCCGTGACGAGCGAGCCGCCCCAATCGTAGTCCCCGCCGACCATCACGCCGCCACTGCTGAAGCGGTAGTTTGGCACGCTGGCGAGACTGCCGCGGGCGAAGATGCCATTGCCGAGAGTCCAGACGCCCCATTTGTTGTCCGGGGTGATGGCGAGGATGTCCTTGCCGTCCTTCACATTCTTACTGCCGGAGTCCTCGACGACGGGAGCGGCGATGCCATAGGCGGCGAAGCCCGCCTGGCGACCGAGCGCGACCGAGCCGAAGCGCTGCTGGAGGAATTGGCCCTGCGAGTTGTACTGCTCGATGGTGGTGCTGGTGAGGGTCTGGTAAAAGGCCGGGCTGATCTGGTCAAAGGCGGCGGGGTACTGCTCCCCGGTGAGGAAGTCGAGTGCGGTGCTGACCGCGAGGCGGTCGCCACTGGTGGACGGGATGTAGCCATCGAGGGCGGCGGCGACGTTGCGCTGATTCTGGGTCTCGGCCACCTGGGTGTAGCTCGATGGGGCGACGAGCAGGGAGACCGTGCCATCATCCACGAGGATGCGGCCACGGAAGTCCTCGGGCATCGTGATCGTGGCAAAGCTGCCCGCCACCTCGTCCGCACTCAGGAAGGGGAAGAGCTGGCCGTAGGCGAATTCGTTGCCTGCGTAGGGGGTGACGTCCAGCGTGCCGCCGAGGGTGGCTGTGCCATCGACGATGATCTGGTCAAAGACGCTGGTGCTCTCGATCTCCAGCAGGGTCGTGCTGCCGGAGCCCATGGTGAGATCGCCCGAGATGAAGAGGGTGCCGGGGGAGTTGCCGGGGGAGAGGATGCCGTTGTTCAAGACGTTGCCCACGATCAAGCCTCCGCCACCCAGGGTCGCGCCGGGCGAGACGATGAGGCCCTGATTCGCAAAGAGCGCGCCATTGACGAGGAAGGAGCCTTCCTGGATCGAGGCGGTGCCAGAGACGAGGGCTGTGGCCGAGAGATTCAGCGTGCCGGTGCCGAGTTTGGTGAGGTTGCCGGGGGTCACGAGATTCGCCCCGGTGATGGTGGTCGATCCGGTGGGTACAATGAGTCCGCCGCTGGTGACGATGAGATCATTGAAGATCTGCAGGCTGCTGCCGTCGGCAAAGGTGAGGCTGTTGATGGTGTTATTCTGCGCCGGGGTGTCCGTCGTGACGGCTCCCTGCACGAGGAAGTTGGCGACGACGGGGGTGCCGACGGGGAAGGTATTCTGGATGATGGGGCCGGCGAGGAGGCCGCCGGTATAGACCGTGAGGTAGAGGGCGGTGCCATCGGTATTTGGCAGGAAGGCCCCGTAGGCTCCGAGTCCGCTGAGGCTGAGTTGGCTGATGTCAAAGCCGGGAGCGAGGCCGAAGAGGAGCGGGTAGAGCTGGCCATTGGTGAGGCCGGAGCTATCGAAAACAAACTCTGTCGGAGCCTGGAGCGTGGTGCCTCCGGCAGCGGTGGTGATCGAGTCCGTACCGCTCGAGCCGATATTAAAGAGCAGCTTGCCGCCCTGGAGAGTCAGTGCGCCGACGGTGATCTGCTGGGCGGAGGTGCCGCCGGGACTGAAGGCTCCGGGGCTCTGAAGGAAGACCGGGGAGTTCACCAGATTTCCCGAGGCGAGGGTGCCTGCGGCGATGATCGTGCGGCCGGAGTAGGTATTCTGGTTTCCGGTGAGATTGACGGTGCCGGAGTCGAGATTGACGACATCTCCACTGCCGCGAATGGCATCGGCGTAGGTGAAGCTCGCGGTGGGGCCGAAATCAAAGGCGAGGGTACCGTAGTTCTGGATGTCGCCGCGGATATTGCCGGAGGTGCCGCCCTCGCCGATCTGGAGTGTGCCCTCGGCGATGAAGGCTCCGCCGGTGAAGGTGTTGTCCCCGCTGAGGACCAGCTTGCCTTCTCCGGTGAGGAGCAGACCGCCATCTCCGCGGACCTGGACGGAGAGGGTGGCGGTGACATCGGGTGAGATGCGTACTTCCGTGCGGCCCTCGATGTCCAGCGAGGTATCCTCGCCTGCGAGGGAGTAGAGGCGGTAGCCATCGGTGCCGAAGTGCAGGCCCTCGATGGAAATGTGATCCTCCACATGCACGTCGCCTGCGGCGCCGATGAAGACGGCGGTGAGATCGCTCCAGGTGAAGTCATCGTTGCCGGTGGAGTCCGTCCAGTTCGTGAGCGTCGTATTCCATGATCCATCGCCGCCGTGCACGGTGCCGTCGGGGGATGTCACGGAGCCGTTCCAGAATTGCAGGCCCACATCATCCACCACGAGATTTACCTCCGTGGCGGTGGACTGGAGGGTGAGATTGTATCCCACGGGAGCCTGGGTGAGGATGACGCGGTCGAGGTCGCCATTGAGAGCGCCTTCGTAATTGAAAAGACGGTAGGTGCCATTGCTGAAGGCAGCACCCGTTGCGAGTTGGAAGATGGCGTCGTTGACGATATTGAGGTCTCCCGTCGAGCCGAGATGGTCGATATCGGCATGGACGTCGATGAGGTCGCTGTCCACGCCCGGCGTGCCGGAGGGGGAGTTGAGTTCGAAGACTGTGCGTGAGGCGGTTGCGAGGAAAAGCTCACCGACTGTGATTTTGCCCACGGCATCTCCCGGCGTGAGGAAGGCGTCCGTCTCTATCTGGACAGTGCCTGCGATGGAGCCGCTGCCGCCGAGGGTATGGTTGCGATAGGCGGTGACGGCGGTGGCACCCAGGGAGCCATTGACGAGGAGCTTGCCTGCGAGGATCGAGGTGGCACCGGTGTAGGTGCTGTCTCCGGTGAGGCGCAGGGTGCCGGATTTCAGAGAGACGTTGCCCGAGCCGCTGATATCCCCGGCATAGCTGGCGGCCACGGTGCTGGCGTAGTCAAATACGACGGCGGATTCGTTGACGATGTCGGCGGTGAGGCTGCCCGTGCTGCCGCCGTCGCCGATCTGCATGGTGCCTGCGAGAACGGTGAGGGGACCGGTAAAGGTGTTGTCGCCGGTGGTGATGAGAGTGCCGCCGCCGGTGAGCTTCACGCTGCCCGTGCCGGTGAGTCCGACAGCGAGGGTGGCGGAGAGGCCATTGCCGACGCGGATCTCGGAGTCGGGCGAAGTGACCTGCAACTCGCCGCCTTCCCCCACCAGCGTGTAGAGGCGGTAGCCCGTGGTGGCAAAATGCATGCCGGCGATGGAGATCGGCCCTGTGAGGTGGACATCCCCCGCTGTGCCGGCGAAGACGGCGGTGAGATTGCTCCATGGCTGGGCTGTGTTGCCCTCGGCGTCCGTCCAGTTCGTCGAGGTGGTATTCCACACGCCGCTGCCGCCATTGACGGTTTGATTCGGGGTGGTGTGAGAGCCATTCCAGAATTGCAGGCCGGTATAGTCTGCATTCAGGAGGAGGACGCCTCCGGAAGTGGAGAGGCTGAGGTTGAAGCCTGCGGGAGCAATGCCGAAGACGACCGACCCGGGGTTTCCGGTGAGGGTGTTGTAGGCCATGAGATTGTAGCGGCCGGTGGTGAAGGAGGCGTTCGTGTTCAGGTCGAAGAGGAATCCATTGTCGAGATTCAGATTTCCGGCAAAGGCTGAGGCGGAGGAACTGGAGGGTGCCGTCAGGAGCTGGAAAATCGTTCGGGAGCCTGTATCCAGATCGAGTGATCCGAGGATGAAGTCGCCGGGATTTTGGAACGAGGTCGCGGAGAGCGAGAGGATGCCGCCCTGCTCGATGGTCACGGCATTTGACACCTCACCGTCGCCGCCGAGGGTGGCCCCGCGCTTCACGGTGACATCGCTGTTGACCAGTCTTCCTAGGCCATTGATGAGCAAGGTGCCTGCCTGTACGGTGGTGGGGCCGGTGTAGTCGCTGATGCTGGTGATCGTGGTCGTGCCCGAGCCATTCTGGGTGAGTCCTCCCGAGCCGGAGAGGGCGACGGAGATAGTGCCCGAGGCTGTGGTGGTCTGGGTGGGCGTGAGGGATTGGGCGAGGACGCCGCTCACGCTATTGATGATGCTGCCGCTGGTGAGGTGAAGTTCATCAATGGTGAGGGTCTGACCGTAGATATCGAAGGTGCCGCCCTCGACATAGACATCCGTGGTAGTGGGCAGGGCGAGGGCGCTGCCGATTTGCAGGGTGCCCTGCTTGATGAAGGTGCCCCCGGTATAGGTATTCATGGCCTGAGTCTCGCCCGTGGGGATGAAGAGAGGCTGGAGACGCGTGGTGCCGAGGCCATTCTGCACGACATTCGTCGAGCCCGTGATGGTGGTGTAGAAGTTATAGACCGTATTCGCGGTATTCGCTCCGTAGGCGTACTGCTGCTGGAACTCCAGGGTTGCCCGGCCGCTGCCGCCATTGATGAAGCGGGCTCCGAGATCGGCGCCGAAGGTACCGGTGCCATTGCCGATGATAAAGGTGCCGGTCGAGCCTGCACTCTGCGCGAGCTGGATGGGGACGTCGGTATCCGCCGAGAAGCCGCCGAGACGGAGGATATTGTTATTTGCGAGTTGGAAGGTGGCGTTGTCGCCGGGATTCTGCCCCACGATGATCTGGGAGGTGCCTGTTTCGGAGGCGTAGCCTTGCGTGGAGGTGAGGGTGTTTAAGATGAGTGAGCCTTTCTGAACAATGGTTGCTCCCGTGTAGTAACTGGTTCCGACGAGGATGAGGGTGCCGTCCCCGGTCTTGGTGATGCCGCCATCGGCATTCGGGTCGGCGAAGACATTTGGATCAGAGATGTTGCCCGCGCCGCCGAGGCTGTTCAGGACGAGTTGTTGATGGACCTCCAGAGTGATGTCGCTCCCGAGGAAGATATCGGCGCCGTAGGCGGAGCCATTTGTGCCGGCCCCGTTTGTTGTCACTCCCGCCACGATCTGGTTATTGGCAAATGTCGCGTCTCCTCTGTTGGCGGAATTGTCCTGAACGATTTTCAGCGTGGCGCCGTCCATAACGAAAAGGGCTCCGCCCAATCCGGCTCCGCCACCGCCTCCGGTACCACCGCCGAAACCGCCGTTACCCGAGCTTCCTGCTCCCCCTCCGAAGCCTCCATTTCCCCCACCGTCGTCTCCTCCGTCGCCGCCGCCGCCGCCGAAGCCACCATTACCGGCATTGTTGGCAGGCGCACCGCTGCCGCCGCCACCAAAACCGCCGTCCGCGCCTGTGGTGTCGGTATTAGCCTCACCTCCAATGCCACCACCGCCTCCGGCATAATAGGCAGTTGACCCGGATTCAGCTCCGCCGCCGCCGCCGCCATTTGTGCCTCCCGATCCTCCAGAGGTGCCCGATCCTCCAGAACTGCCCGATCCCGCAGTACTCGACCCTGTGGTAAATGGTAGGTCAAAAGCGCCGTCTTTGCCATTAACTGTCGGAGGCTTGGGGCCGAAGTACGCATCCCCTCCGTCTGCACCAACTCCGAAGCCTCCGCCGCCTCCACCGCCGGAGTATTCTGGATGGATGGGGTGTCCGGCGACATCGGTCACCACCGTAGTAAAGCCATTGCCTCCGTGACCTCCCATGCCGCCGCCGCCGCCGTAAGCCCCTGTTTCTTCGGTTCCACCCAGCGCTGTTCCTCCGATGGCCCGGTTGTTGTGAAATCCCACATTGACGAGAGTAAGAGAGGCGGGCAGGACGAGATTCGGAGAGGAGGCTCCAGCCGTAGAATTTTGGGACAGGATGGTGCTGGGATTGGCCACAAAAATGGCGCCCCCCAATCCTGCGCCCGCACCTCCCGTCGCCGTGGTGTTGCCACCCTGCGCCCTGCCATTGTCGATGTGAAGTTCCTTGATGGTGACGGTGCCTGAGGCCACAAAGAAGGCTCGGTCCTTGTGATCCATGTCGATGGTGGCACCGTTGCCCTCGATGGTGAGGCCTCCTCCGAATGGACCCCCTCCCCCTCCCTTCACCCACAGCAACGCGAACCCATCCTTTGATCCCTCCGGCAACGAAGACACAAATACACCCACATCCCCGATGAGCACACTCACCACCATCAACCCCTACCTCGGCTTCAACGGCAACTGCGCGGAAGCTTTCAAATTCTACGCCGAGGTCCTTGGCGGCGAACTCATGCTCCTTACTTACGCACAGACTCCCATGGCCGAGGACTTCCCGCCCGAGATGGGAGAGCGTATCATTCACGCCTGCCTCAGCAACGGTGCCCAGCTCCTCATGGGCGGCGACGCTCCCCCGGAGCACGTTTGCAAGGCGGAAGGCATCACCATCAATCTCGGCTACACCGACATCGCCGAGGCCGAGCGCGTCTTCAATGCTCTCTCAGAGGGCGGCCAAGTCGGCATGCCCCTGGAAAAAACCTTCTGGGCCGACCGCTTCGGCATGGTCACCGACCGCTTCGGCATCCCTTGGATGATCAACTGCAACTGCACCAAGGAATAAGTCGATCCCGTAATCACTTCTCCGTCACCTCGACGGAGAAGTATCGGGTTAATCAAACGTCACGATCTCCGTGGGCAACATCCGGTTCAGCGGCATGGGCTCACGATCAAAGATCATCTCGAGAAAAGTCGTGGTCCGCGGATAGAAGAGGGAAAACTTCTCCCCCTCGACTTTCCAGTCCAGAAGCCCGCTGATATCGAGACTCGCCTCAGTCAGCCCTTTGATACTCGGCGTCCAGCTTGGCAGACCATCGGGCTGCTCATAGCCGGTATACGCCACATAATGAGTATTTGTGGCGAGCACCACTTTCAGCCAGAGATTATTAAATCGCTCAGGCTTGATCTTCTTGAGGTCCAGATGGAAACAGCGATAGCTGGAGTCCTTGGAATAGGCAGCCACGTCTTTGTCAAAGCCACTGACCTCCTTGAAAGACTCACCGATTTTCGTGAAGAGCTTGATGGCGTAGTCGGATATGCCATATCCCCGTTCATCCACCGCATGGGTGATGATTTGTTGGTATTGTGGTTTGTCCCCCTCGCTGGTCCACCACGCCTTGGCAGCTCTTTCATGCCACTCCGTGAATGTTGTCCACGAAGTGATCGCCAGCGCCTCACAGACGAGATCGATCAGAGGTGCATCCGGTCTGTCCATGATGCTGCCATGATCGGCCCCGCGCACCGGGACCACCGGACTATCCTCGTGTGTCCAGGGTGCGATGGTTATGCGTTTGGCCAGGGGTTTTTTCTGGCGCTTGCCAAAATCCAGCACGATTTTGCGCGTATTAAGCGAGGCCCCTGCAATGCGAACGACTCCGTCCGACCCCGGACCGGCCAGATGATTGCTGATAAAGCCCGTCTTATCACCGCAGAAGGCAAAAACATAAGGCGTCTCGCCATCTTTGCCGAAATGCTGGAGATCCCCGAAAAGGTCCAGATCAGAGAGATTCCAGACGTAGGAACTGCCAAGTTCCAGAGCATCCAGCACACCCACGCCAGCCTCCAGGAAGTCGGGACCAAGGAGCTTTTTCCCCTTGATGATGGCTCCCATGACTCCCCGCCCCTTTTTGGCGACAGGAGAGCCAAAGGTCGCCGGAGCCAGAGCCACGAGCCGCTTCAGACGGTGGATGCGTTCCGTACTGCAAGCCAGCCACTCCCGGATCACCAGCATCCCCGTGGAATGAACGATCGCATCAAAAGGCTCATCCGGCGAGAGCCCGGCGTGTGTCCGCAAAGCCCGGTCAAATCCCTCGGCAATATCGGGAATATTGATTTCATTCACCAGAGACTGCCAAGTCACAATGTGATTATTCGCAAAGCCCCGACTCTTAAGAATAGATTTCCAATTCTCAAATGCCCGACCTTCGGCAGAGTAACCGTGAATGAGGATGATAGGATTTGGCATGAACGGAAAGGTTGAGAGTAGGGAATGTTACTGATTCAGGCCACTGGCCGGCTATTTTAAGCCTGCTCGATGCGGCGCACGATACTGGCGATCTGTGGACCCCAGTCGGGATCGGTGGAGTAGTAGCGGTTCATGCCATAGCCCGCTGATCCGTAGCCCGCACCGACACAGGGGGCGGTGTGGTAGTATTTGGCGCCGGAGGTGAGATAGAGGGAATTGATGCGGCCGAGGACAAAGTCGATGCAATCCTCGCGGGAAGGGAATTTCCCGGCAGATTCGTAAGGCGAATCATCGAAGGCTCCCCAGCCGAAGAGGTTGTTCTTTTCCTTGTAGATCTTCGCCGTGCCCCACCCTGTCTCCAGGATGGCGTGAGCCACGATATAGGCGGCATGGATTCCATATTTCTCCGAGGCGGCCATGACGGCCGTACCGATGCCTTGGAGAGAGCGATTCTTGACAGGCTGCTTGGCGAAGAATTCATCGATACTCTTCGCCGTCACGGGCGAGACCGTCGTTTTCAGATTCGTTGTCTCCAGAAACCGGCCCCCAGACGCCGCCTCACCAGTCGTAGGCTTGACGGAGGCGGGCATGGCAATGGCCGGAGGGATGGCAGGTAGCGGCGCGGGTGGTGTGCCAAAGATTTCGTTATCCGCATTGTCCAGCAGCACATAGGGAATGACCACGTCATCCCAATCGTCTCCATGATACCGCTTGGCCAAGTCCTCCGCCAGGGAGATAAAACTCCCCCATTGCTCGGGAGGTATAGTCTGGCAGCCGATACTGGATGTACCATTGATTCCCCCACGATGGATATTGATGCCAAAGTCGGAGCCCGTGTCTTCGTAGGGGGGATTCCCATCACGGATCACGGTCACAGGTCCCAACCGCTGGCACAGCGCACGGTACTCGCCTTTGTGAAAATCAAACTTGTGGGCGTAGTAAAGTCCGGGCTTCAGCACGGCAACACCTTTCGTCGACTCCTTGAATCCATAGCCCTTCCGATAAATGGCTGGGTCGGTATTGCCGTTGTAAGCCACCGAGGCATGAGGGGAATCGATGAAGATGGCATCATCATAGATACCTCGATCATTCACTTCCTCTTCTCCCATCGTGTCTCGGAAATATCCACGGATGCCGATTACGATGAACGGGTGGTGCTCCCGCTCGATTTGATAATGCTTGGCGACAGCGCTCAGAAGCTGCTCACGAGTAGCCTTGGGCCGTCCTGGCGGTACAGTTGGCATATGCGGGGGTGTGGGATTTTATGGTTTTAGGATAAGGAGCCGCATCGAGAACCCCTCGATCAAGAAAACACTCATCTCTTTCGGCACCCATTTGATGACAAATCCACTGCGCTATAGATTAAAAAACAAAGTGTCCAGATTAAGTTAGCAACAACACTTTAAAGGCAACCCCATTAAAAATATTTCAATTCGTAACCACCTATCCGCATCCTTTTTACAGAAGATATATTAAAAAAATAAAATAATAATAAGTTATGGGAAGTTACCCCATGAGTCCCCCCTCAATACACAGACAACCACTTGCATTAGTCACACGACTCCACCTTGGCATATATCACAAATCACTCCCGCGCAGTGCCGACTGACATCCTCGTTCCACCTTTTCTATCGTGCGAAATAGGGACGAAGATTTGAACGTCCATTTTTTCGTCCCCTGCATTTTCATCCCTCAGATATTGCTAAGTCTTTTTGAAACTTAATCTTAGCCACACCACCCCTCGCTGGCACGAGGCCTGCGTGTATGAGGTCCAACCGACCACACACCATGAAACTCAAGACCATCCTCTCACGCCATGCCGCCTCCCGACTGGAGCACCAGGCCCGCATTCTCCGCCGCGCCCTGCGTGACCACCATCGCCGGGAACTCATGACTATCAACGCCATCGAGAAGCGCGCTCGCGGACTCCGTCTCTATGCCGCATGGCAGCGGAAGCTCCCTGCCGCGACACCACCCCGCGACGCTTGGACATGGCAGGCTGCGGAAGGTCGCTCGCTGGACACTGCATCGGTGGCTTGAAAGTTGCTCGCCTTTCATGAACGATATCTCCACACCATCCCGTATGGACACCACACCTCCGCTCCGACCGGCAGCGTTGTTTGCCCGGTTGGCGATCATCGGGATCATCCTCGGGTCCGTGGCTGGACTCTTTGCTTTCGTGGGGGGCTGGCTTTCCCCCTGGCAACTCACCCCGTCGCGCTTCATCGATACTTTTGAGCAGATCAATGGCCCTCACCCCGGCTTCCGGCGCAACCATGCCAAGGGCGTCTGCATTCGCGGGTGGTTTGAAAGCAATGGCGCGGGGGCCGAATTTTCCAAGGCCGCCGTCTTCGCTCCGAGCCGCGTACCGGTGATCGGTCGGTTTGCGCTCGCCGGAGGCCAACCCTTCGTCACGGATGCGCCGGGCACGGTGCGCAGCATGGCTCTGCTCTTCCATCTGCCCGATGGCGAGGAGTGGCGCACGGGCATCAATAATATCCCCGTCTTCCCCGTGCGGACGCCTGAGGAGTTCCGCGACCAGATGCTGGCAAATGCCCCGGACCCCACCACGGGCAAGCCCGATCCGGAAAAAGCCAAGGCCTTCCTCGCCAGCCACCCGGACACCGCCCGGGCCATGCAGCAGATCCTCAGCCGCCCCATCTCCACGGGCTTTGCGAATAGCACCTACCACAGCCTGAATGCCTTTCACTTCATCGATGCGAAGGGCCGGGTGACGCCGGTGCGGTGGGCCATGGTGCCCGAGCAGGCCTTCGTCCCCATCGACAAGAGCGATCCCGGCAAGTCGGATAAAAACTATCTCTTCGACGCACTCATCGCCGACATCCACCACGCCCCGCAGAAGTGGCACCTCATCGTGACCATCGGCGAGCCCGGCGACCCGACCCACGACGCCACCGTCACCTGGCCGGCCGGGCGCCGCACCATCGATGTCGGCACTCTCGTCATCGACCAGGTCGAGAGCGAGGACATCAGCCCCGCCCGCGATATTAATTTCGACCCGCTCATCCTGCCCAACGGCATCGCCGGCTCGGATGATCCCCTGCTGAGCGCCCGATCCGCCGCCTATTCCCAATCCTTCACCCGCCGCGAAGGCGAGCGCAAGATCCCGAGCGCCGTCTCCACCGCCGAAACTGCGAAATGAATACTCCTCAACCCCGCTT
>Ga0351844_1288_pt1 | contig 13126 bp, 9 predicted proteins | sample TotcelHFGM3001L5_FD_206880 | JGI IMG/M metagenome (GOLD analysis project Ga0351844, IMG submission 206880) | Enriched cells from coal bed in the Powder River Basin, Montana, United States - Total cells FGM rep1 HSBNCT.FGM.300.1.L5 ... | reverse complement strand
CCTGGAATGTACCCTGCAAACTATTGAGAGACGCGCTATCCGGTCCGTACAGAACAACGTATTGGCGACATCGGAGTTCGAGCTCATCTTGGAAGCCCGCTGGGTGGTCTATGACCGTGTCACTGGTGCCCTCCTAATGCAGGGACGCACACGCGGACGGACAACATTCTTCTCGGGAAGCGATCTGCAGACTATCGAGCGTCAAGCGATCCCGCTGGCGGCGAAGGATCTCTCACTTCAAATCACCACAGACATTGCCGAAGGCTGGTAAGCGTATTCTCCCTTGTTAACCATCGTTCCGACACCCATCGGCAATCTGGAGGACATCACACTGCGTGCGCTCACCGCGCTACGCACTGCAGACCTTGTGGCGGCTGAGGATACGAGGCACTCAGGCATCCTCCTGAAGCATTTCGAGATCTCGAAGCCCTTCATCAGTTATCATGAGCATAATGAGGCTTCCCGTACGGCGGAGCTCACCACGAGAATGGCGGAAGGTCTCCATGTGGCACTGATCACTGATGCCGGCATGCCTGGCATTTCCGATCCCGGGCAACGCCTCATACGAGCCTGTATCGCCCATGGCCTGCCCTATACGGTGCTGCCCGGCCCCTGTGCGGCGATCACTGCCATCGTAGGCTCCGGGCTGGCTGGGGATTCCTTTCACTACGGCGGCTTCCTGCCCGTCAAAAGCGGACGGCGTATGGCCGAGCTTACACGGGCTGTGGAGCGTGATCCGGCCTCAGTGTACTACGAATCTCCCTATCGCCTCGTCAAAAGCCTGGCCGTCCTGGAAGAGATCGCCCCTCATCGAGAAGTTTGCGTAGGCCGAGAACTTAGCAAAAAATTTGAGGAATATCGCCGGGGAATCCCGCAGGAATTGAAGCAACACTTTGAGGCTCATCCTCCCAAAGGGGAAATTTGCCTTATCGTCGGAGAAGTCAAATCCAAGGGTAAAGTAGCGGAAGAGTAGGGCTCAAATCTTGCCGACTATGAGCTGCCCGAGTTTTGGACTCATGAAAGCTTGCTTGCCCGGGGGGAATCCGATTTGAATCGCTCAAGCTGAGACAAAATGGCGCGCCAACATATCATCCTCATCGTCGATGACGAAAAGAACACGCGCGACGGATTGCGTGATGCGCTGGAGGATAGTTTTGAAGTCTATGTGGCTCCAGATGCCGCAGGGGCCATGGCCGTACTGGACGCCGAGCCAATTGACCTGATGGTCACCGACCTCCGTCTTGGCGGCGATGATGGCATGCAACTCATGGAGCAGGTGCTGAAACGCCCCAAACCTCCCATATGCATCATGATGACCGCCTATGGCTCCGTGGACGTCGCTGTGGAGGCCATGCGACGGGGAGCCTACGATTTCGTCACCAAGCCGGTGAATATTGATCGCTTGGAGATTTTGATCCGCCGATCGCTCAAAGAAAAGGCCACTCAAACGGAGAATGCAGAGCTTCGTGAACAAGTCCAGAAGCGCGGCAATCTGGAGCAACTGATCGGCAAGTCGGCTGCCATGGAGGAGGTCTTTGAGACCATCCGCCAAGTCGCCCCTTCCCGGGCGACAGTCCTCATCCAAGGTGAAACAGGGACAGGCAAAGAATTGGCCGCCCGCGCCATTCACGCGCTGAGTCCACGAGCCAACAAAAAATTCGTGGCGGTCCACTGCAAGGCATTTTCATCACAACTTCTTGAAAGCGAGCTTTTTGGGCATGAAAAAGGGGCTTTTACAGGAGCCTTCGAGCGCCGAATGGGTCGCTTCGAACAAGCGGCGGGGGGCACACTCTTCCTCGATGAAATCGGGGAGATCGACGAAAATACTCAAGTTAAGATCCTGAGAGTTCTCGGCGAGCACACATTCGAACGAGTGGGAGGCAGTGTGACCTTGCAAACCGATGTCCGTCTTGTTGCGGCAACCAACAAGGATCTTGCCACTTTGGTCGCGGAAGAGAAATTCCGCGATGACCTCTACTTTCGCATCAATGTGGTCCAAATCACGATGCCGCCTCTACGGGCTCGTAAAGAGGATATCCCCCTCATCGCCCGTGCTTTCCTGAAAGAATCCTCCACGGAAAACAGCAAACCCTTCCGCGAATTGAGTCAGGAGACGATGTCCATGATGATTGCGTATGATTGGCCCGGCAATGTCCGGGAACTTCGCACGGCCATTGAGCATGCCGTTGTCATGGCACAGGGTCCCCGGATCTCCCCGCAAGACCTTCCTGCAAGTATCCGGGGAGAATCTGCTTCCCGTCCCTACCAGAAGGAACCCGCCGCAGCCCAAGGATTAAATTTACAAGCAACCGAACGCATGCTTATGTTTCGCGCGCTAGAAGAGAGTGGCGGAAGTCGTACCGAAGCAGCTAGACGGCTAGGAATTAGCCGAAGAACGCTTCACCGACGCTTAAAAGAGCTGGACATCCTCAAAAACAAACCCGCAGCCTAGAAATCTAGAAAAAATTCCCTCATGTCTACCGGAGACGTCAAAGTACAAGGTGCCGTGCATTCCCTGGAGCAGGGTCGCATGGCTATTCTCATCAAGGGGGGCATGTGTGTTGCCGTCCTCATCGTCATTTCGCTGCTATACCTCTTTGTCCAATTCCGAGGGCTCAACTCCTCAACGGCAATGGATCAGGCACAAATCGCGCGAAATATTGCCTCCGGCGAAGGATTCACCACAGAATACATCCGTCCACTGGCGATCGGCAGGCTGAAAGCTGCCGGCAAAGCCGACGAGGCGATTGACGCCGGGAAGTTTCCTGATTTTTACCAGTCCCCGCTCTGGCCAGCGATCAACTCCCTTTCTCTCCTGACAATCAAGGGCTCCTGGCAGATGACTCGGGAAGATATTCTCTACGCCGGGGATCGCATGATCGCCTTTGTCGCAGTGGTCTTCTTCCTTTTATCCGTCGTCGTCTTCTACTTTGTCTTCTCCCGACTCTTTGACAAAACCCTCGCCCTCTACGCAAGTGCGGCTGTCCTACTGACGGATATCCTGTGGCAATTCTCGCTTTCCGGCCTGCCGCAGATGCTGCTGCTCTTCCTTTTTGGGGTGGCTTGTCTGCTCACTCTGCTGGCAGAGGAGGCTCAGGAAAATGACGCTTTTATTCCCACAGTCGGGCTTCTCGTGGGAACAGGCCTGGTCTTCGGCTTGATGATGCTGACCCATGGGCTCGCATTCTGGGTTTTCCTCGGGTGGTTGGCTTATACGGGATTCGTCTTCCGCCCTCGGGGGGTGATGTGTCTGGCTGCGGTCGCTGCGGCTTTGATCGTGGTATCGCCCTGGTTGGTGCGAAACTTCCAAGTGTGTGGAAATCCTCTGGGTATTTCCTACATGGCAATGTTTTACGATACTCCGCCCGAGCAGGGCTTCCTGCGCAACACGGATGCCCCGGGTATGAATAATCCCCTCGGTCTTTTCCGCAGAGGGTCGATCAGGCAGTTGGATGTCCTTTTCTCTTACTTCGGCCTGAATATTGCGGCTGGAGCCTTTTTCCTGGCGGCCTTCCACCGCTTCCGCAATCCGCGCACGTCCGCCTTCCGCTGGGGACTGCTGCTTATGTGGCTGATGGCATTTATCGGGATGGCCTTCTTCCGGGTTGAGGGAGCCGTTTCGTCAAATCAGATCCATATCATCTTCCTACCTCTGTTTGCATGTTACGGCTTCGCCTTCCTCATGGTGATGTGGTCGAGATGGGAGCTGGGACAGGGGCTTCTTCGGACCATCTTTATCGGATTGATCATTTTCCTATGTTCCGTGCCGCTATTGATGACGCTCTTTGCGGGGTCCAGCGGACGGGTGCAGTGGCCGCCGTATATTCCACCCTTTATCGGGATTTTGGGCGAATGGTTTGAGAAGGAGGAGATCATCGCCTCTGATATGCCTTGGGCGGTGGCTTGGTATGCCCAGAGGAGTTCCCTGCTCCTGCCGGAGAGCGTGCGGGAATTTAACCGCATGCATGATTATCAGGATTTCAAACAGCCCATTCGTGGACTCTATCTGACACCGATGACTGGTAATCAGCCGCTCTTCTCAGGGATTTACAAGGGGAGCTACAAGGAATGGGCGTTGCTCATCACCCGCCCACCTCAGATCAAGGGCTTCCCCCTACCCGCTTTCATGCCGCTTCCGATCGATGGTGAGTGCATTATCTTCGCCGACAGGGATCGTTGGAGCAAACCCCGGACTACGGAGTAATGCCGGCTAAAGACAAAGTAACGGAGCCACCCCTCTCCATCGAGAACGCTCTGGAGAGGATCGAGGCCCTGACGCAGGAGATGGAATCGGGAAAACTGTCCCTCGATGCCCTGATCGAGCGATACGCCGAAGGCACCAAACTTGTACAGATTTGTCAGGAAAAGCTGGACGCGGCTGAACAAAGGATCAAAGTCATTACCCGCAGCGCCCAAGGGCCCACCGGCCTGGCTGATTTTGAAAACGATCCCGAATGACTGAAACCCGTTTCCTGCAAGGCATTAAATCACCAGCCGACGTAAAGGCTCTCGACGAGAAAGATCTCCCGGAGCTCGCCGCCGAGATCCGGGGAGCACTGATCCGGGTCCTCTCCAACACGGGTGGACACCTCGGTCCGAATCTCGGGGTCGTGGAATTGACGATCGCTTTGCATAGGGTCTTTGCCACCCCACAGGATAAATTTGTCTTTGATGTCAGCCATCAAGGCTACGTTCACAAGATGTTAACCGGGCGGTGTGAAGAGTTTTCCACCATTCGCCAGTATCAGGGATTGAATGGCTTCCTTCTCCGCACGGAAAGCGAGCATGACTGTTATGGAGCCGGGCATGCTGGCACGGCCTTGTCGGCCGCACTCGGCATGGCAGCGGGACGCGATATGCTGGGGGGAGACGAGCATGTTGTCTGTGTGGCCGGAGACGCGGCTTTCACCTGTGGCGTTTCCTTGGAAGCTCTGAACAATGTTGCCTCGACCACAAAACGCTTGATCGTGGTCCTCAATGACAACGAATGGTCGATCGCCAAGAATGTCGGTGCCGTTGCCGAGTATCTCAACCGCATCGTAGCAAATCCCGCCTTTGCCCATCTGCATGAAAAAGCAGCACGCTTCGTGGAGTGGGTCGGAGGCAAACAAGCCCGCAATCTCGCTCACAAGGTGGAAGCGGGGGTGAAGAACCTCATCGCTCCGAGCGTCATCTTTGAAGACTTGGGACTGCGCTACTATGGGCCGATCGATGGGCACGATATCCCCACGCTGATCCAGACCTTTGAGTTTCTTAAGACTCAGAACGAGCCGGTGATCCTTCACATCCTGACCCAGAAGGGCAAAGGATATGCTCCGGCGCTTGAGAAACCGGATAAATTCCACGGGTTGGGCAAATTCAGCCCTGATACGGGCGAGACTGCCACCTCTCCGACTCCCACTTATTCAGAATTGCTGGGCAAGACTCTCGCGGACTTTGCCGATCACAACAACAAGATCACGGCCATCACGGCAGCCATGCCGAGCGGCACGGGTCTGGTCAGCTTTGCCCGGCGTCATCCCGAGCGTTTCTTCGATGTAGGGATCGCCGAGGAGCATGCCGCACTTTTTGCCTGCGGCCTGGCCGTTCAGAAGATGAAGCCTTTCCTGGCCATCTACTCGACCTTCATGCAGCGCGCCTATGACATGATCATTCATGACATGGCTCTGCAAAACTTGAATGTGGCGCTGTGCATGGATCGTGCCGGGCTTTCCGGCGACGATGGCCCGACACACCACGGCCTCTTTGACATCGCCTATCTGCGTCCGGTTCCGGGTCTCATCCATATGCAGCCGAAGGATGAAGACGAGTTTGTCGACATGCTTTGGACGATGGCAAATCATCATGACGGGCCGATCGCCATGCGCTATCCCCGAGGAGTCGGCATGGGCGTAACTCCGAAGGCCAAACCTCGCATTCTTGATATCGGGAAGTCTGAAGTCATCCGACACGGAAAGCGCGCCGCCATTTTCGCCTTGGGTAACATGGTGGAACTGGCCTTGGAAGCCGCGGATCATTTGGAAGCGCAAGGTATCTCGACTGCGGTCATCAATGCCCGCTGGATCAAACCTCTCGACACCGCGACGATCGACTTCTTCGCACGTGGCTGCGAGGTCATCTGCACGATGGAGGACCATGTCCTTCACAATGGCTACGGCTGTTCCGTCATGGAGCATCTGGCGGACTCGCAGATTACGACACCGGTGGTTCGTGTGGGCTGGCCGGACAATTTTATCGAGCACGGCACTGTTGCTATCCTCAGGGAGAAACACGGGATCACTTCAAAGGCGGCCGTCGAAAAAATCCAGGGAGTCCTTCAGGGGCACGAGGCAGCAGAGTCTGCCGCCTGAGAGCCGTGGCAACTACAGAAGCCATTCGAAAAGATGTAGCGGCGCGCTTACGCCGTGCGTTGGGAAAGGATGCTGTCGTAACTGATCCTGAGGCCTTAACGGCCTTGGCAGGAGACAAGTGGTTTGCCAGCCATCAGCCTCTGCTGGGAGTTCATCCCTCGTCTGCCGAGGAAGTCTCGCAAATCATGAAGGTGGCGGCACGCTATGATCTCCCGGTCACGCCGCGAGGGGCTGGATATGGATACGTGGGAGGCTGCGTGCCCGCTCAAGGCGGCATTGTCATTACCGCCGACCGCATGAAGCGCATCCGGGAAATCAGCTCGACCGATTTTGTCGCTGTATGCCAGCCGGGGGTTATCACCGGAGATCTCCAAGCTGCGGCCCGCCGCAAGAGGCTTTTTTATCCACCGGATCCGGCGAGTTTAAAAAACTGTAGTATCGGAGGAAACATTGCCACAAATGCTGGCGGCCCTCGTTGCTTGAAATATGGCGTGACTCGCCATTATGTGCTGGGACTGGAGGTCGTCCTCATCGATGGCAGCATCGTACGCTGCGGAGGCAGGACGCATAAAAACAAGACCGGGTTTGATCTGGTCGGCCTTTTCGTTGGCTCCGAAGGAATGCTGGGATTTGTCACTGAGGCGACGCTGCGGCTGCTTCCCCTCCCCCCCGCTCGAGCGACGCTCTCCGCAGGATTTACAACGATGCGAGCGGCGACGCGGGCCATTCAGGCCATCTTTGCCGAAGGCTTCCTACCAGCCGCCCTTGAGGTCGCCGACACATTCACATTGAATGCCGCCAGAGCGTATAAACCCGGAGCACACTTTCCTCCCGGCAAGGCGCATGTGCTGATGGAAATCGACGGACAACCAGAGAGCGTGCTGAGTGAGGCCCGTTCCCTGCATAGTCTCCTTCTGAAAGCGGGTGCCACGGAAGCTGAAACAGCCACCACCGAGGAAGCTTGCGAACGCCTCTGGGACCTACGTAGGGCTTTCTCTGCTTCATTGAAAGCCACCGGACTCAGGAAGCTGAACGAAGACATCGCCGTTCCTCGCGGCAAGCTGGTCGAGTTGATTCGCTTTGCCGAAGGGCTGCAAAAAAAATCAGGCTTTCCCATCGCCTGCTTCGGTCATGCCGGCGATGGCAATATCCATGTGAATATCATGGTTGGCGATTACGCGGATCCGCTTGTTCGCAAGCGCGCGGACGCCGCGCTTGATGAACTTTTCCAACAAGTGGTTGCTTGGGGAGGAGTCATTACCGGAGAGCATGGTGTAGGCATCGCTAAAAAACGCTGGTGGCCCCTGGCAGTTTCCGAAGCCAACCGTGATTTGCATGCGCGAGTTAAGAGGGCTCTTGATCCTGAAAACCGGATGAATCCGGGCAAATTTCTAGATCCCTGACTATTAGGTCACAGACCTGCGATTGACATCTGTCCCTTAGACAGATAGCAACCCCTTGCATGAACTGGAAACTGCCTTTTTGGGCCGTAGTTGTCACGGTTGCCGTCGCTGCCTGTGAAAAAAAGCAACCTCAACTACCTCCGACGCAGGTTAGTGTCGCGCCTGTTACTACAGGTAATGTCTCTGTCTATCGAACTTGGGTAGGTTTGCTCAACGGGTTTCAAAACGCAGAGATCCGCGCTCAGGTCACCGGCTATCTGCTTGCCCAAGATTATCAGGAAGGTGCCTTCGTCAAGAAGGACACGATTTTGTTTCAGATTGACCCACGCTCTTTCGAGGCCGCACTAGCCCAGGCTCAGGCGGACTACGCCCAAGCGGTCGCCAAGGCCCAACTGGCGCAGATCACTCTCGACCGTCAAACTCAACTCTACAAAACGAAGGTCATCAGCCAGCAGGAATACGATACTTCCGCTCAGGACGCTCAGGCCGCCATCGCCGTTGCTGCCGCCGCTCAGGCCTCCGTACAGTCTGCCCAAGTCAATCTGAACTACTGCACCATCCGCGCACCTTTTGACGGTATCGTTGGAACCGCTCAGGCGCAAATCGGTGATCTCGTCGGTCCGGGGGGATCCGAGACCGTCCTGACTCAGATGTCCCAAGTCGATCCGATCAAGGCGGTTTTCTCGATTCCGGAATCCGAGTATCTCCAAGCCGCTCCGCTCCTCCAAGAGCATCAAAACCAGCCCCTCAATGAACGCCCTTCCAAGCTGACGATGGCCTTGGCTAATGGCCTCGATCATACGGAAAAGGGGAAGTTCTATTACGTCAACCGGCAGATCAATGTCTCGACCGGCACAATCACGATTGAAGCTCTTTTCCCCAATCCGAAAAGCATCCTGCGTCCCGGCCTTTTCGCAAAAATTACGGCCCCCGTTAAAGATCTGGAAAATGCCATTCTGGTTCCCCTGATCGCAGTAGTGGAACTACAGGGCAGTCATCTCGTTTCGATCTTGAATGACGACAATACGATCTCATCTGTTCAGGTGAAACTCGGCCCCGTGGACGGCGACAACCAAGTCATTCTGTCCGGTCTGAAAGAAGGACAGAAAGTCATTGTTGAAGGCGTCGAGAAAGTTCGCCCCGGCATGAAGGTGACTGCATCGCCTTACGTTCCGACAACACTGAAGGCCATCTCGCCCTCCTCCGACCCCCATCAGGATACGCAAGATGCCATGGCAGAGGCCTCTCCTACGGCCACACCTGATGCGAGCACACCAGCCCCCACAGCCGCAACGACAAGCCCGACGACCGCACCCACTCCAACTCCGGCGGCCTCTCCTAAGAGCAGCAATCCGTAACGTTCCGCCCACGGACCATCTACCGCCACAACAATGTCAAAATTCTTCATCAACCGGCCCATCGTGGCGATGGTCATCGCCATCATCACGGTCATCATCGGTCTTGTTTCGATGGCGGGACTGCCGATCTCGCAGTATCCTAATATCGTCCCACCGCAGATTCAGGTCAGTACTACCTATGTCGGGGCGGATGCTCTGACTGTGGAAGGCTCGGTCGCCACGCCGATCGAGCAGCAGATGAGCGGCGTCGAAGGCATGGAGTACATGTATTCCATCAATGCCAACAACGGCATGATGACTCTGAACATCATCTTTGGTACCGATACGGTTCCCACGACGGATCAGATCCTGGCTCAGATGCGGCAGACTCAGGCCAGTTCCCAACTGCCTCAGGACGTTAGAAACTTTGGTATCACCGTCGAGCAAGCCCTCGCTTCCCCTCTCGGTGTCTTCGTTCTATACTCCCCAAAGGGCACCTACGACGCCACGTTCCTGGCAAACTATGCCTTCATCAATATCAATGACCCCCTGACGCGGATCAATGGTATCGGCAACGTCAATATCTTCGGCGCAGGCCAGTACGCCATGCGCATCTGGGTACAGCCGGATCGGCTAGCGACTCTGAATATCACCGTTCCAGAGGTCATCAATGCCGTCCAGGCTCAGAATAACGTCAATCCCGCTGGACAAATTGGTGGTGAACCCGTACCCGGCGGCCAGCTCTTCACTTACACTGTTAATACCACAGGTCGCTTGATCACTCCCGAGCAGTTCGGCGACATCATCGTCCGCGCCGATACTGAGGGCAATATCGTCCGGGTCAAGGATGTGGCGAAGGTCCAACTCGGCGCCCAGGTGTACAACCTGCAAGGCCGATTCAACGGTCAGAATGCCACCGTTATCGCGATTTACCAACTTCCGGGCTCAAATGCTCTGGATACGATGAAAAACGCCAAGGCGCTCATGGCCACGCTGTCTGAGGACTTTCCTGACGACTTCACCTACGCACTCGCCCTCGACACCACTTTGGCCGTGAGCGAAGGCATGAAGGAAATTGTGAAGACGCTCTTTGAGGCCATGGTGCTCGTCATCATCGTCGTCTTCATCTTCCTGCAGGGGTGGCGTGCCACGTTGATCCCGCTGATCGCTGTTCCGGTGTCTCTTATCGGAACCTTTGCCATCTTTCCAGTCCTTGGCTTTTCAATTAACACGCTCTCACTCTTCGGGTTGGTGCTGGCCATCGGTCTTGTGGTTGACGACGCCATCGTTGTGGTCGAGGCCATCGAGCATCATATCGAGGAAGGCCTCTCCCCGCGAGACGCGGCCTTGCGAGCTATGGAGCAGGTGCAGGGGCCGGTCATCGCCATTGCGCTCATTCTGACGGCGGTTTTCGTACCGACCATCTTCATCCCAGGCATTACGGGAGCCATGTACCAGCAGTTTGCCGTTACGATGGCCGTATCGGTCCTCATCTCGGCCTTTAATGCGCTCACGCTCAGCCCGGCCCTCGGTGCTCTACTTCTCCGTCCTCGTAAGGAATCGAAAGGGCCTCTGGGAGCTTTCTTCCGCTGGTTCAATAAGTTCTTTGGCCGCGTTACCGATGGTTATGTCAACATCTGCTCAGCCCTGATCCGTAAGCTGGTGTTGGGACTGGGATTGCTGGTAATCCTCGCACTCAGCGCAGGCGGCATCGGCAATATGCTGCCAACAAGCTTTATTCCAGAGGAAGACCAAGGATACGTCTTCGGCGTCGTGCAGCTTCCACGAGCCTCTTCGCTGCAACAAACGGCCGCGGCAAGTACCGTCGTGGAAAACATACTCATGAAGACTCCCGGCATTGAGCACGTGACCTCTGTCGTCGGGTTTAACCTCCTGAGCACAGTTCAGAGCACGTACACGGGATTTTTCTTCATCTCGCTCAAACCATGGGATGAGCGCACGACTCCACAACTTCAGGTGGGCAACATCATGAAGCGCATCAACTATGAGTTGTCGCAAATTCCAGGCCCTTCAGCAGCCTTCTCTTTCCCGCCGCCGGCCATTCCTGGCATTGGCACTGCCGGTGGTGTGACCTTCATGCTGGAGGATCGCACAGGTGGCGACGTAAGCTTCATTTCGGAAAATACGCAGAAATTCATCACCGCGGCCAAGAAGCGCCCTGAGTTTACCAGCGTCTTCACCACAGCCCTCTGGGACGTACCCCAGATCTATCTCAAGGTCGACGAAGCCCAGGCCATGATTCAGGGAGTCAGCCTTACGGATGCCTACGAGACCTTGCAGACATTCCTGGGAGGCTATTTCGTCAACTACTTCAACCGCTTCGGCCTCCAGTGGCAGGTGTATGTCCAGGCGGAGGGAGAGTATCGACGCAGCATAGACCAGATGGGACAATTTTACGTCACCAATAAGGAGGGAGATGCCGTACCACTCTCTTCCTTCGTGAAATGGGAAAACAGCTATGGCCCGGAATTTACGATGCGGTACAATATGTTCCGCTGCTCCCAGATCAATGCTTCCGTAGCATCTGGCTACAGCACGGGACAGGCGATGGCTGCGCTGGAAGAAGTCTTCGCCCAAGAAATGCCAAAGGGCATCGGATACGACTACTTCGGCATGTCGTATCAGGAGCAGCTAGCGGCACAGGGCGTGTCGCCCACCGCGATTTTCGCACTCTCTCTGGTCTTCGTATTTCTCATTCTGGCCGCACAGTATGAAAGTTGGTCCTTGCCTTTCAGCGTATTGCTCACGGTCCCAATCGCGGTCTTTGGTGCCTTCGCCGGCCTATTGATACGCGGCATGGAAAACAATCTCTATGCGCAGATCGGCCTGGTCATGCTCATCGGCCTTGCGGCGAAAAACGCGATTCTCATCGTGGAATTCGCCAAGGACGAATACGAGCAAGGGAAGTCCGTGTACGACGCGGCCCTTGCAGGCGCCCGGCTGCGCTTGCGCCCGATCCTGATGACAGCCTTTGCCTTCATCCTCGGTTGCGTACCGCTGGCAGTTGCAAGTGGCTCAGGAGCTGTTTCCCGGCAAAATCTAGGAACCACTGTCATCGGTGGTATGACAGCAGCCACCGTACTCGCCATCTTCCTCATCCCGGTATCCTTCTACTTCGTGGAGAAATTCTTCGCCAGTAGGAAGAAGAAGGAAGAAGCTCCAAGCGCGACATAGAGAGCTGCCTCCAGTGATCTGTGAGACAGTGAGATCTCTCAAAGGCCAAAATCAGGATATCGGAAGTCTCAAGCTGACTTACGATAGACTGTAGTGGGAGTTCCCAGTATGTCATGAAACAGAAGCCTTCTATGCCGCACAATCCCGAACCAACTCCCTCAATTCTCAAGGCTTTTTCTCATGCCTTCGGAGGAGGAAGTCTTATTCGGGCCGATGCGCTTGCTTCCGCAGGGCTGGGGGATCGATTCTTCGGCAGTACGTTATTGGGTTTCAACTGCCAGCTTAACAATGACGGACCTGCAGAGAATATCTCCATCGGCTCGAATACCATTGTAAGAGGTATTCTGAATGCCAGCCGTGGTGGAAAGATCAAAATCGGCAATAGCGTATATGTGGGTGACAATACCTGCCTCTACAGCATGGCCGAGATTGAGATCGGAGACGGCACTATGATCGCCCATGGGGTGAACATTTTTGACAACGACACCCACCATAAAGATTGGGCCCTAAGGAAAGCGGAATTCGAGAGGCTGTTTAAAAAGTCAAAACAACCGATTCCTCCTATCCGTTCCTCACCAATATCGATTGGGGAAAATTGCTGGATTGCTTCCGGAGTCTGCATTTTTAAAGGATGCAAAATCGGAGCAAGGAGCATAATCAGCGCCGGGACCATCGTTACCAAAGATGTCCCAGAGGATTCCCTAGCCTACGGTCAGGAGAAAATGTGCATTCGTAGTCTGAGCTGAGTCCTGACTTTAGTCGCTCAAAGTCGTCTGTATCAAACCTCGGTTAAAGACGTTTTCTAGCACGCACCTAACAGAAAATTGCAACCATTTGCGTT
>Ga0351844_1274_pt2 | contig 13628 bp, 13 predicted proteins | sample TotcelHFGM3001L5_FD_206880 | JGI IMG/M metagenome (GOLD analysis project Ga0351844, IMG submission 206880) | Enriched cells from coal bed in the Powder River Basin, Montana, United States - Total cells FGM rep1 HSBNCT.FGM.300.1.L5 ... | reverse complement strand
CGGGTACTCCTGCAGCTCATTGGCGTATTTGGCAAACGCGGCAACCTTCAGATCAATCTGCTCACTGATATCCACGTAATAGTTGGCGGGAAAAACCTTGGCGTTCCAAAAGCTGGTATTCGGAATCTCACAGCCGAGGAGCGAAACGGGTTTTGCCTTCGGCCTGCCGATGATCTTGGCAACCTCGCAGGTCAGACGGTGGTCCAGGTTCAGATCAGTGTCGACGTGGGTGATGATGAGGTCCGGCTTCAAACCCAGGGTGGCCACCGCATTCGCCAGGTCCGCCATGGGAACTGCGTCGAACTTCTGATCCTTAAATCCCAGCAGCCTGCATTCCTGTACACCCAACATGGCGCAGGCGGCTTTGAAGTCCGGACGATTGTCTTCGATGGTCCCGCGCACATCCAAGACGCCGTCCGAGAGCGCCACGACCTTCACGTTCCACCCTTTGTGCACCAGCTTGGGGATGGTGCCGCCGGCGCCAAGCGTTTCGTCATCAGCATGGGCTACGAGAATAAGGGCTTCCATGTTTCGCCAAGCTCCTTTTCTAAAAATAAGCTGAAACCTCAGTCACCCTGAGACCATGGGCGCTGTTATTGAATTCGTTGGCCTTGATTAATTGGGAAGGTGGGTCTCGAAAAATGAGCCCAGCCACACGCGGGATTTCTTATGCACCAGCCAATAACCGTTCGACGAACTCGACAGTCCGCGCCAGAGAACTCTCCGGCACACCGGAACAAAGGTCAGCCGGTGCAGAACTGCCGTTTCGGAGCAGATCGGCCAGGGCTTTGATTAAATCGGCTCGATACATGACACAGGGCGTGACGCCTTGCCGGAGGATCGGCAGCCAATCCCTTTCCACCGCCCGGGGAAGGATCGACAGGGTCCGTCTCCCCAGCAAAGCGGCTTCCATCAGGAGCATGGAGGTCATTCCCACCACCAGATCTGCACAAAAGACCAGTTCAAGCGGAGACGAGGCATGATCGATATGGTCAAAATCCGCGGCATAGGCTCGAAAATCGTCCGTTCGATCCTTGGGATGAAGCCGCAACACCAAGTAGGGCCGTTGCGGCAGGGTTTGAACGGCCCCCAATAATTCTTCTATGATGATCTCCGTCCTGCCCGTGCAGTTTCCCCTACCCTGCAGGGTGTATTCGCTCGGCGACGTTGGAGGCGGCAATCGACGGAGCCCTTCAGACCCTTCACTCAAAAAAACGACAACCCGTTGATGCTTCTGGAGCCCCGGTAGCAGGCTCTCCCTCATCTGTTCTCTGTCCTGCGCCGTCCAGGTCCGTGAGAGGCCCAGGACATAATCATAATGGGGATGGCCGCAGACCACCGTCCTGTCCGGGCTTGCGCCGATCCGGATATATTCATCCCTCGTCCAATCATCAGGTACCAGAATCCAGTCCGGAACATAGGCCAGGGGGTCATCACCGCGTCCTCGGAAGCGATATCGGGCATTCGCGGCGGCATCGATAACGCCCACCGTTGGAATTTTTTTCAGACGCGCCGTTTCTATTAATTTTAAGCCAATACTATCGGGGTTTTCCGCGGTGCCGATTAACAATATTTTTGGGGCCAACTCATCGAGAATCCCTTCTGTCGAATCGTTAGCATCGATTTCTCTGGTCTTGATACCTCTATCTGATAAAAATTTGAGGGCAGTTCCCGTTGAAAGAATGATGGAAGACTTGCCATTATTGCTCAGCGCAACATGCACCGGTGAAACAAAATTAGCGGGCCCCGGATCCTCTACAAAAATGAGAACATCAATATTTTTTCTCTTACCAGTCATCTGGGGGCTCTCAAATCGTCCCTATGTTTCCAGACCTTTAGAAAAGCCGCGACAATCAAATCAATATCGGCCTCCGCATAGTCATTTACGCACATCCCTATACCGATGTACCTCTTATCCTGTAACGTTTCTGCAACCGGGCAGATACCCTTGTCGTAGGAAACATCTCCTTTATAAAAATCGGCGGTCCAGGGAAAACCGTGATTACCGTAGGCAATTTTCCGCTGGTACATGGGCAGTAAATGCAAATTTACGAAATAGTTGCCGGCCGGCACACCTTCAGCCCTGAGCGCCTGAACCAGGATATCACGCTCTATCCCCATTTCCTGTTCGTCATAGAGCAAACTGTACCCGTAATAGACATGAGAACAATCGGGTTTGACAACCGGCACCCGTATCCCTCTTAAATGGCTAAGCCCTGCGGATAGACGGTTTGCCGCCCTTATCCTCCCTTTGACCAGAGCGGAGAGTTTCTTTAATTGCTCAATACCGATGGCGGCCTCGATTTCCGTCATGCGGAAATTGAAACCGATAATATTAGCAAGATTACTAACCCCTTTATTACCGACGACGGCTTCACCATGATTACGGATGAGTTGTAACCGCTCCGCCAAGGCTGCATCATTCGTAACACAGACGCCGCCTTCGCCGGTGTGGATATGTTTGTGATAATTCAGGCTGTACACCCCGATATCGGCAACGGTTCCGGCATAACGGCCCTTGTAGAGCGCCGCCGGCGCCTGGGCGCAATCCTCGATGACTTTGAGGTGATGTCTCCGGGCGATATCCATAATGGCATCCAAGTCAGCCGGATGTCCGAAAATATCGGTAACCATTATCGCCCTGGTATAAGGGGTGATGTTCCTTTCAATGGATACCGGGTCAAGGTTAAAGGTTTCTTCTTCTATATCGGCAAACACGGGAATAGCATTCCAAACCAAGATCGAGGTAGCCGAGGCGCACATGGTCCAGGGACTGACGATGACTTCATCACCCGGCTCTACACCTATTGCCCCGATGGCCGCAATTAATCCCGAGGTATTGGAATTGACGGTCACGGCATGGGATACGCCAAAGAAATCGGCCCAGGCTTTTTCAAATTCCTGCACCTTCTCCCCGCCATAGAAATCAGGACCCCATTCGCCGAGAAATTTCGACAGAACTCCCGTCTCAATGACCGCCTTGGCGGCGGCCAGTTCTTCAGGGCCGATATGATTATAGCGTTGGAAGGGTTTTTGGATTAATTTTTTACCCCCAAAGAACGCTAACTGATTGTTCATGTTTGCCCTCCGAGCAACCTGGTGCATTGTTCAATGACCGCCAATGTTTCCGTGGCACTTTTCCCATCAGAATTTATTAGGCTTTGCAAAGTCAGATGTCTGTAAAGCGCATCGAGAACATGCCAGAGGGCACGCCCCAACCCGGAAGGAACTGTCGTTTTTTCCTTTTGTAACATCATGTAGGCAGGATAAAAAGGGTCGGGGCACGCTTCCCTGATTTCAATGAGGCGCCCCCTCTCGGTATAGCGCACCATACCTTTCGTTCCCCAAAAAACAATTTCACTGAATGAATAACACTCTTCACGCAGAGCTAAAAAATATACCGGAATTCCGCCGATCTGCATCAGGAGATCAGGTTCGGGGTCACTATTATCCCATAGCCGTCCTCTATCAATGATCCGGACGTGATCTACCTCTCCTAAAAGAAATAAGAGGAGATCCACATAATGTGAACCATTGTTTACAAGGCCCTTGGAATACCACACATTAACTTTATAAAGACTGCCAATGACTTCATTTTCTAGAATTCTATTTAATTCGATCACACCCGGATCAAAACGTCGCAAATAGTTGACCGCCAGTGCACAAGATTTACTTTCAGCCAGAGCAACCATTTCCCTCGCCTCGGTTGTGTCGGTGGCGATGGGTTTTTCACACAATACCGCACGCGGGCTAACTGCCATAACTTCTTTGAATATCGGAAAATGAAGCTGGGTAGGAACGGCTATGGATACGACCTCCGGTCGGTGATCCCGGAAAAGGGTATCAAGATCGTTATATGCAGGTCGACAATACTTCCTTTCAAAACGATCACGCTGTATCGGACTAGGGTCGACGCCCGCGATCAAATCATAGCCCGGATGGTGAGAAAAACCTGCCGCATGAGTCAGAATATGCTCACTACCTTCGTGATCATAGTCGTACCCCTGTCCAACAGCACCAAGCCCAATGACGACGGATGTAAAGATTTTCATCTTTCAACGAACCGGTTTATTCGTGATATGCCGGTTGATGTCGAACATCTCAGGTTTCCGCTCCAGAAGGTCGATAATTTCAGGCAACCCAAAATTCCGGTTGGCTGGATAGAGCTCTTCAAATATTTTACTGATGAGATCAAAGTCTTCCGGATTATCGACTGTTAGACGTATATCCCAATATTTGGGGTTAAGGTGATTATTAAAGTGATGAATGGAATATAACTCAGGATGTTCCCAGACATAGATCGTCACATGTTCTCGGTCCACAGGATCATTGGTTAGATGATCGATCTCCTGCAGCAACTCCTTTTTGAAGATACGTAAGCCCAATCCGTCCGGGTAGGAGCCGTCGAGCCGGTTGACCATAAAATCAACGGACATATCCATAAAAGCAGACAGCATCGCATCGACCTTGGTTGATTCAATGAGAGGACAATCTCCCGTAATTTCAATTACGACATCTGCCGCAAAAGCATGAGCAGCCTGCAAGACACGACCCAGGACGTCTTCCTCGCTGCCTCGGAAGCAGCCAACCCCCAGCTTTCGGGTTAACGCCTCAATAGGATCATCTGCCGGATTTACCGTTGTCGCGACCACAATTCCGTCCACTTGCCGGGCGCCTTGCAATCTCTCGATGAGCAGACCCAGCATCGGTCTCCCCATAATCTGGCGCAATACTTTTCCGGGAAGCCTCGTTGAAGACATCCGCGCTTCAATAATGGCAATTTTTTTCATCACGGTATCATTCCGGTTATAAGGGTTATGATTGTCTCATCAAAACAGTATGTGTCGTGATATTTCAAACTCCTGAAAGGGTAATCCATTATTGCTTATACGATTAATGATGCCGCGGCCTCAACCAAAATCCATCTGGGGATTCGGAGGGTTCCAGGCTGTTACGATCGTAAATTCCCCTTCGGAGTCGTTTCAGTTTAAGAAGTTCCGTTTCGGTGGGAACTTTCTCCCCCGAGCCCAAAGCCTGTTCCAACAGCCTCACTTGGCGGATCATGTCGCCGAATTCCTCCATGGTCATCGCATAAGCATGGTCCGGACCAGCAAGAGATCTATCAAAGGTCACATGTTTTTCTATGACCACGCCGCCAAGAGCCACAGCCGCAATCGGGATCAGGCTGCCCGGGGAATGATCGGAAATTCCGACCGGTACGTTGAATCGCTCACGCAGGGTTTTCATCGCCAGGAGATTGATCTCAGACCAGGCCGGCGGATAGTTGCTGACACAATGCAACAGAACGATCTCTCCAGCCCCGGCGTCCCGCAATTTTTTCAAGGCGATTTCAATCTCTGACAAATTACTGGCCCCGGTGGACAGGATGATTCTTTTCCCCGTCCTTCCCACTTTCTCCAGGAGCGGATAAAAAGTAATGTCTCCAGAGGCTATCTTGTAGGTTGATACACCGACGGATTCAAGAATATCCACCGCCTCCAGGTATACAGGAGTGGAGAAGAATTCGATATCGGCCCGGTCTGCTTCTTCTTTCAGTGCAGGATACCATTCTTCCGGCAACTCACAGAAGGTGCAATTCCGGTAGACGGGATTATCAACTAATTTTCCATCCTCCAAGACCCTGGGAGCAATCAGGCGATCTTTCCTGATACTCTGAAATTTTACTGCATCGGCGCCGGCTTCTTTGCTGGCCCGAATATATTGTTTGGCTATTTCTAAACTTCCGTTAAAATTTGAGCCAATTTCGCTTATGACGTATACATGATTTCTCATAGATTATATTCCATATTTTATAGTGAAAAGTTCCCAGGCTTGAAAGGGCCGACAAGAAAGCAGAATCATTTTTCATTCAACGGCCGACAGAATAGTTAAAAACTATTCATAGACCATCATCTCTAATTTTTTAATGCCTGCGTCGATTAAAGGGTCACGAGAAGAGCCGCCAACGTATAAATTGTTTATTTCTAAAATGAGCGCATTGGCCCGGTCGACAAAGTCAGACATTGCCGGCTCAACCCAAGGTCGAATAACCGCATCACTATCTCCCTGATAGTCCATCAATGTCCAACCCTCCAGGTTTTGCGGAGGTTGAAATCCATAATTTACGGCAATATCGAACAATTCCGTATTGGGAAGAGGAATAAATTTATTCATTAACCCGAAGGGATAAGGACAGTATTTGCTGGTCATAAAAAGATCGACAATAAGTTTTATCGTCATTTTTACGTCATTTATTGTTTCTGTAGGTATACACGACATAAAATTATATGATTTATAAAAATGGTAGTCTGTTAAAATCTGGTCCGCCTCATATATCTGCTTCAACGTTATTCTCTTTCCCATATAATCCAGTATCCGTTGTGATCCTGATTCAAGTCCACAACCAAAACCCACGAAACCTGTATCCTTCATTATTGACAGTGTCTTTTTCCCCAATTTGCATAAAATATCTGCCCTTGCTGAAGCACGATATTTCATATTGACTGGGCCTTCTCTCTGCAACTCTTTACAAATAGTGACCATTCTTTCCTCACTATTTACAAACAATTCATCGGCAAATGTTACGCAATCCGCGCCATATTGTGTTGCCAGTACAGATAAATCGTTGAAAATATGATCCATAGTATGATATCGCATGCGGGTGTTTGGCCATATCTCACTAGAATTACTACAGAATTTACACCGAAACGGACATCCCCTCGATGTATGGATATAATAGCCTCTCTCTACGCCAATGTTCAGTCTCCGGGCATATTGTTTCATATCCAATAGGTGATAGGGTAATTGAAATAACCTATCTAAAGGCGTGTAACCTGCATTCTCATTGATAAAACATTGACCGGATTTTTTATAACCGATACCTTTAATTTTTGTAACATCTGTACCGTTGCGAATAGCATTTAGTAGATGTGTTATTGATACCTCGCCTTCGCCCCACACGACATAATCCACCCATTCGCTCGCCAAAGTTTGCATCGGCAGGGCGGTAACATGAGCACCCCCCCAAATAAGTGGGATATGAGGGAACTCATTTTTCAGAATTTTTGCCAACGTAATCGAATTCTTCAGTTGGGTTCCTGATAATGTTGAAATACCGAAAGCAATGGTTTTATGGGAGGCCATTTTTCTCAAGGATTCAACCACATTCGCCAGCGTATCATCCAATATCTTTACATCATATCCTTCATTCAAGAGTGCTTCAGCAAGAAAGAGTCCTCCCATGGGAATATATTGGACGTCTGTCCGATTGGACCTGGTTGATAAATAAATTATAAAGAAGTCCATAACAACAATATCCTCACATTTAATTCGGTCATTTCACAAAAACCTGGATGTCTTCCAGCCCGACCCTATTTAGAGCTCCTAATATACTGCCTTAAATGCCGGTTATGCTCCATGGCAAAATTGCCGGAAACTGCTTGATTATTGCCCACATTCTTCACCACAATACTTCCGGCCTTGACCTGAGCGCCCTTGCCGATAATCACATGCTCCCGTACAACAACTGAACTCTCAATCCTGGCGCCATCGTTAACGAATACTCGCCTGGCAATGACGCAGTTGCCAGAAATCACGCATTTAGCTCCTATCCTGGCCTCATGGCCAATATTGGTGGCAATTCCAATGATAGTATAATCTCCTATCTCGGTAAAGCAGGAATTATTAATTGACCGTGCAATCACGGCATTGCTCAAAATCGTCACATTGGAACCAATCTTGACGCCGCCGGCATGCTTCACAAAAATATTTTTACCGTCCTCTATAATACAAAGTAGCCCCTCGCAGCCGATTATGGCACCGGCATCAATAAATGTATTGTCCCCGATCATAACATTATCTTTTATCACAACGTTTTCATTGATGGTGACATTATTCCCTATCTTACTTCGTTTTGAAATTATCGCGCTGGGATGGAAAGAGCATTTCTCACCGATACCATAATCTATTTCCAATCGAATCAAATCCTTCTCTACTAATTTGTTATGAAGCTTTAGAAAATCATTTCTGGGATTGGAGGATACGATCAGCCCTTTGGTGGGAGTAACATTCTCCGCAAGTTCGCCCGTGGTAATCACGCAGCTCACATTTTCATTTTGCATGGCCCTGACAACATACGAAAATATATCACAATATACGAGAGTATCCTTTTGGCTGCTGTCCACAGTTCCCAATTGTGAAAAACGGCTGTCCCTTACAAGACTCTTATCATGATAAAAATCTGACAACTGCATAATTCCTTTGGTCATTTCGGACTCCACGGCGCAACCTGTACTTCGATTATAAAAAATCATCCCTAAAAATACATAGTAATAATTTAATAATGAAAATGGTTATTTTTCCTGATTCATTTTCACCAATTCTCTCTTAATATGGTCGACAATCAAATTAAGCGTAGTCAGCTTTTCAGCTTCTTCATCTAAAATATCGACCTTATATCGATCAAATATTTCGAGTAATATTGACATCATATCCAATGAATCGACGCCCAATTCCTTGAGAGGCCGATCATAATCTTGTTCGTCAATAATTGATATATTAGTAACTGTATCTTGAAGTAATTCCGTCAACTCCCTTTTTATTTGTTCCATTTTTATGTCCTCGGATCGCTTTATTTATCGCGGCTTATAATACAGCTTGCCCACGAGAGACCTACCCCGAATCCGCTGAGCACGAGATTATTCATGCCTTGATCGTCGAGACAATCCTCTAAGAGCAACGGAATGGAAGAAGATACCGTATTGCCATAACCGGAAATTTTTATGGGGACTTTATTTTCAGGTAAGCCTAGCCGTTTACGGATTTGTTCCACCATATATTTGCTGCCTTGATGGAAAAGAAACAAATCTATATCTTCGTGGCTCATATGAGCACCATCCAAGAGCTCCCTCACTTGAAGAGGCACCTGAGTAACACAAAAGGTAAAAATTGCCCTGCCGTTCATAAACAACTTATGGTCTCGATTGTGCAGGGCCTTCCCCTCACTGCCCCTGGTGGAAAAGCAGAAATTTTTTGCCAGCCAGAGCCCAGCCCGGGGGTTATGTTCTCTCAAAAAAGTGACGGTAGCAGCATCTCCAAAGAGGAGCATGGTATTTTTGTCATCCGGATTGATTATCTTGGAATAGGGGTCTGACGTAAATAACAAGCCGGCCCTAAAATTATTTGCTTCCATGAAAGATTTGACAATCGACAGTGAATATACATACCCGGAACATCCCAGAGAAATATCAAAACAGGCGCATCGATCATGCAGATTGAGTTTCTGGTGTACAACTGCGGATGTGTGCGGAATCCCGCTGCCATCAGGATTCTGGGTACAGACTACCAGACAATCGATCTCCTCCAGGGAAATTTCACCTTTCCGCTGGAGTGCCTGGAAAGCGCTGACGCAAAGATCAGAGGTCTCTTCATTCTCTGATTTGCGGGAGACATATTCAACCCCCAGCTTATGAAGAATAAAATCATCGTCAATCCCAAATTTTGATTTATATTCCGCAATTACTTTCCTGTTGCTGGGAATATAGCTGCCGATCTTTTCTATATAAATCATAGCGTTACCAATGAAAAATAAATATATCCAAGCATTTCTTCACCCGAGTGTATACTTCCTTTGGTCAAACGATTGTTAAGATTCTTTTCAATCTCCACTTTGAACTTTGATGCATCATATATTGTTAAAAGACGGTTTAGTTCAAGCCGTGTGACTATCCATTTACCTGTTTTTATTGGATAAAGTACCATATGTAAGTGCTTTGTCATTGCAACCAGTATCTCTATTGGGGTAAATCGTATCTCCCCTTCTATTGTTATAATATTGCCCTCAATAGAGGTTTGTTTAACAATATCCTCTTCCGGATACGGGATACGGTCAATGACATGCTCATCAGTTTCGACCAACCAGCCAATAACGTCAGAAATTGGTGAGATAAATCTTACTTCAGCATTTATATCTTTTGGCATTTTCTCCAATAGTGAATAATTGCCAAACGTCATCTTGCACTGATTACGTGCGAGTTTATGGAATACAATTTTAATTCTATTAAACTCGATATTTGGGTTTCTTTCACTGACAACACGCGTAACCGCATTATAAATATCCGGTCCTTGGAGATAATTGCGATCTCCCTTATATGCCAATCTGAGGCCCACTGAGTGAAGATTTGCATCCATGTTTTTCCTTATGATTCTTCCGGCATCTCCTTATTCATGAGAATATTCGCCACACGTTTACTCCCGAGACCATCTACCAGGCTTTTCCCGACCTCCGACATAGAACGGCGCTGGGCCGAATCTTCTATCAACAATTGGACACTTTGCCGCAAATCGTCTCCCTTTACATTCTCCAAACTGCCCATAAATTTGGCTGCCCCGAGTTCATCCCAGGCCCTGGAATTCAATGCTTGATTGTCGGCAATTTGGAGAATTATAGCCGGCAAGCCCATCGACGCCACTTCAAATGTGGTCATGCCGCCGGCGATTAAGGCCAGGTCAGCCTCATTCATGCGCCGGGCTATTTCCGGTTCATCCACTCTAATATTGATTCTTAACCCCTGGTTTTTGGACACCCAATCATGTATGGCCATCAAATGAGGACTACTGCTCCGGAGCAATACTACGGCTTCAATAGACTCCCAAACATGGGTCAACGCCGTCAGGCAAAACAGGGTAGCCCCTCGATCATCCCCTCCACCGAAGGTAAGCAATATTTTTTGCACGTTCTCAGAGAATCTGTGTCTCGGTTTCCACTCAATGAATTCCGACCGCAGTAGAGCATACTTTGGACCAAGCAGAAAGAGAGTTTCGGACCTTTCCCGGAGAGGCTCATACCGCTCATGACGTGCAGCCGCATTGGCAGAGAGCACCCAGTCGGCTAACATCTTTTGATCGGCAAAAGTGTCAAATTGCAGCCACTTCAGCCCAGCCTCAAGCATAACCTTTTGATAGTCAAGGTCAACGCGATAGTCGTCTAAGACCGCAACACCACAACCATACTTATTTGCCAGTGCGGCTAATGTGCGGGCATCATCGCCTGCCGTTGACCATTCGGATTGCTCCAGCCACGCATCGAACACGCCAGCGTCCGCCTCCGTGCGCTCGCTTGGTGGCGGTCCCACCATAACGCAGGCCACGCCCAGGTCTATCAGGGCGTTGGCGAGCACCCGGCAGCGCATCAAGTGGCCATAACCCACGATGGGGGAGGCGTCGGTGCGAAAGATGACCTTCAATGGGAACCCCGCTAGTTCAAGCGCCTGAACTCCGCATGACAGATGGGCCCCTTGAGCAGGCTGTTCACCTCGCGTCCTTCTTCACATTCTCGGATCAGGCCAAAGATCGGCTCGACCGCCTCAAAGTAACCGTCGATGATTTCCGGCGTGTGCTCGGTACAGACAAACACGGCGTTTCCCGCCAGGTAGCCCTTGTCCAGCATTTCCTGAGTAATCAAGGTCTTGTAAGCCAGGGCGTTTGGACTGGCAAAGGTGAATTTGATCATCGCCGGCAGCCCAAAGACCCGTATCGGCAAACCATAGCGTTGCCCCAGAGCCTGCCAGCGGGCGCCGATTCGTTGACCGGTTTCGGTGATGGTGTTCCATGACCGCAGACGCTCCATCACTTCCAGGGTTTGCAAGCCTGCGGTCGGGCCGATTCTTTCCGTCCAGAAGGTGCTGCTGATGAAGGTGGTCTGGGCGGCCTCCATCACTTCCCGCTTGCCGATTACGGCCGTAATGGCGTAGCCGTTACCCAGCGCCTTGCCGAACACGGCCATGTCGGGATCGACGCCGTAGAGCTTGTGCAGACCACCAAAGGTCTGGCGGAAACCGGAGGTGCATTCATCGAAAATCAGGACGATGCCTCTGTCCGTTGCCAATTGGCGTACCTTTTCCAGAAAATCATCTGCCGGTCCGATATTGCGGCATACTTCCATCTTGATCACGCCGATATCGTGCACCTTGACCAGCGCCTCCAACTCGTCGAAGCGGTTGTAGGTGAAGGGATAAATGGTATCGCGCAGGTTGGCGGGGACGCCGTTGGGCTCCAGGCCGGGGAGAAGGTGTCCGGCAAGGTTTTTGTCGTTGGCCAGATTAGCGGCCAGGTACCAGTCGTGCCAACCGTGATAGCCGCAGAAGGCCACTTTGGTGCGGCCCGATGCGGCCCGGGCGATCCGTATGGCTATGGCGTTGGCCTCGCCACCGCTACGGGCCAATCTTACCATGTCCGACCATGGGTGCAGCGCCACCAGCCGTTCGGCCAGATAGACCTCTTCCGGGCAGTTAAGGGTGGACATATTGCCGGCATCGATGGTTTTTCGTACTGCCTCGTCCACTTCCGGATGGCCGTAGCCCAGAATGTTGGTGCCAATGCCCATGAGGGACAGGTCAATGTATGCGCGCCCGTCGAGATCCCACACTTTACAGCCCTTTGCCTTGCTGAAATAGGCCGGCCATAGGTCGGGCAGGAACATCTCGGCGCGCTTGGACAGCAGCATGTTGCCGCCGGGGATCACCTTCCTGGCGCGTTTCCAGAGCTTTTGCCCTGTTCCCATTTGGGCTCCTTCATTGCGGATCAGATGTCGATTGGCGGCAAAAAGTTCAGGCTGGTCACGGCGCAGTTGCAGCACCTCCAGCCAACCAAAGTCCCGGCGCGGTGAGAAATGTCCGAAGACGTTTTTGATGACCTCAAAGTCTTCCGGTTCATCCACCGTCCAGCGCTCGGCGGAGAAATCTTCTTTCTGGGAAACGCTTATTTTCTTGACGTGGTCCGATTCTCTCATATAAGGCGTGACATGCTCACGTTCGAAAGGACGCTTGGCGTTCTCCCAGGCTTCTGCCAAGGCGGCAAAAGTAAACACGGCCACATCCAGCCCATCCGGTAAGGTTGGCGGCATGGTGTTGGTGGCAAAGTCGGCAGTAGCTAAGCAAAAGGCATTGATGACCTCATCAACGAGTTCCGGGTCAACCAGCGGACAATCGCCCGTAATACGCACAATGACCTCAGCCTTACTCAGAAGGGCTGCCTGGTAATAGCGGTCCAGCACATCATTTTCGCTGCCCTGATAAACGGTGTAACCCAGTTGGCGCACATGCTCCACCAGCGGCACGTTTCTCGGGTCTTCGGTCGTTGCCAGAACAATCTGGTCGATCTGCTGCGCCTTGGCTAAGCGGCCTAGCAGCAGTTCGATCATGGGTATCCCCGAAATAGACTGCATGACTTTATTCGGAAAGCGGGTTGACCCCATTCTGGCCTGGATAATGGCGACCGTTTTCATATTATGATCTTTTATTGGAGTAATCAGGGAAAACTATCAATAGTTATTATCAATAATCATTTTCTTCAATTTATTGATTTGTTCAATTGCTATAGTGTATTCCCCTTCAGCTTTCTTTACTTCTTCCCATTTATCTTCGGGAAACCTCACATAAAACTCGAAAGTTCTCAGGAGTCCTTCAACTTCTTTCGGTTTCATATTTGATAATGCAAATGATGAAGCCTTTGAAACTGGTATAATTTCACCATTATGGTCCAATATATTTATATTATACCTTTTAGTTATTTCAGTACCGGGATAAGGGTATATAATATAAACATTATTTGCGATAACACCAGCTTTTCGA
>Ga0351844_1276_pt1 | contig 13700 bp, 7 predicted proteins | sample TotcelHFGM3001L5_FD_206880 | JGI IMG/M metagenome (GOLD analysis project Ga0351844, IMG submission 206880) | Enriched cells from coal bed in the Powder River Basin, Montana, United States - Total cells FGM rep1 HSBNCT.FGM.300.1.L5 ... | reverse complement strand
TCAAGGCGGCGGCATTTCCCCTCCGGTTCCCCGGGGGGGCGGATTGAAACCACGGTCGCGCAATGCTCGCACGCGTAGGCCGGGCATTTCCCCTCCGGTTCCCCGGGGGGGCGGATTGAAACATACCGTCTTGACGCGGGGCCGATATGCCGGCCGAATTTCCCCTCCGGTTCCCCGGGGGGGCGGATTGAAACAATTCACCCCGGGGCTTACGCCACCGGGCTCGCCATTTCCCCTCCGGTTCCCCGGGGGTTGATGTAGGAACACAGATTTCAAGTACGACATCGACCTCCGGGTCTGTGCTTACGGAAGCCACGATCCGGGCGGTGCGAAGCTGGCGTTGTGCGGCTGGTTCCGAACGGTTCTTTTCCGAAGCGATGCTGCTGGTTGCGTTGCGCGCGCTCAGCACACGTCAGGGCGGCGAGAGCGAAGGACGTCCTTGAACGCGGTCTCCGTCGCCTGACGTCGGGGCTGGCTGGCGTGCCTGCGCCCAATGCCATCTACTTTGGGACCATTGGGGGTGTTTTCGTTAGCGGAGCGGTGCAAGCCGCCAGGTTTTACGAGTGTGAAACCGGACGGCTCGCGCCGTGCCGCTACAAAGTAAGCGGCATTGTGCCTGCGCCCCCACGTCGTCCGGTATCTGCGAGACCGGATCCCGCGTCTCAGAGACGGGGCCACGTGAATCGCCAAATCTGTCCGCTTCGGCCCCCCTGGCCTGGTCGCCCTAGTTGACAACGGACTGGCGGCACGGTACACGAGATACGCTGGCGGTGGCTGCTACGCATTGTGCCGTCCGCAACCGCGAAAGACGCGAATTTCGATTCGAGGAAAGGGATCCAACATGAAAGGCGTTCGTCAATGGATGATCATGCTCTTGTGACCGCTGCATTCCAGCGGCATCGTTCCGCGGTCTGGAGTGTCTCCAGACTCCGACAAACGGTCAGGCTCTGCCCAGCGGCTCGGGCCGCCAGCGCCCGCGGCTTTACCCTCGTCGAACTGCTGGTGGTGATTGCGATCATCGGCATTCTGGTGGCGTTGTTGTTGCCGGCCGTCCAGGCGGCCCGCGAGGCCAGTCGCCGGACGCACTGCACCAACACGCTCAAACAAATCGCACTGGCGGCGCACACCTATCACGGCACCGTGCGTTCCTTCCCGCCTGCGATCCTGATGGGGTGGCGATTTACAACTCCGAGCCCGCGAACTCGCGGAATCAGCCTGTTCGTCCACCTGCTGCCCTATCTGGAAATGGGCCATCTCTACGACCGCTGGGATTTCGATGATCCGGACACGGCGTTTAACGGCGGTTTGGAATCTCGCGCCGCCCACGGGCCGAATCTGCTGTGTCCGTCGGAGCCGGACAGCGAGAACCCGATGCACTTTACGCAGCACATCCAAGGGTTTGCCGTGGATCGCTACATCGCGATGACAAGCTATGCGGGAAATGGTGGCACCCGATCCTATCATCCCGACTCGGGTTTCTTGAACACGGACGGGGTGTTCTTCATGGCGGGGCCGTATTCCGAACCCGTGGCCAACCAACAGCCCGTGCGCCTGGCCGACATCACCGACGGCACCAGCAACACGCTGCTGTTCGGCGAGCGGAGCCGGTGGGATGCGAACTACAACACCTTTGCCGCGCAAGGCTGGGATTGGACTTTCCGCAACTACGGAAACTGGTGTGGCGCCAGTCGCCTGGTGCTCGCGCATGTCACGCTCAGCAGCTATGCTCCGGTCAATTACCGTCTGCCGTTCGATTACGACAACCGAGCCGTTGCGGTTCCGCCCGCCAATAGCGCTGCCGATTTCAAGTACTACATCGATCTGCGGACTTGCGCCTTTGGCAGCAGCCATCCGGGCGGCGCCAATCTGGCGCTATGCGACGGTTCCGTCCGCTTCGTTTCCGAGACGATTCCCCTGGTCGTGTTGGGGGCCCTGAGCACGCGAAAGGGCGGCGAGGCGGAGGGCAGCTTATGAACCCTGGCCAGCCTGGACGGCGACATTTCCGATGGATCTGGCTCGCGCTGGCGCTGGTGGCGTGCCCGGGATGCCGTCGGCAAGAACCTCCCGCCACCGTGGAAGGGACCCTGCGGCGCAACGGCGTCCCGCTCGATGATTGTTTGGTGAGCTTTTTCCCGGAATCCGGTCCGCACGCCGACTGGTCCCATGCCACCGGCCTGACCGACTTGCAGGGACACTTCCAGCTGCGCAACAGCGATCAGCAGCCAGGCGCCGCGGTCGGCTGGCACCGCGTGACGATTCAGGACATGTCGGTTTCCCGAGGCGTGGCCCGTCGGGACCACGGCACGGTGGACCAGGACGAAAGCGAGGAGAAACCACTGCCCTCCGTTCGTCGCTCGCGCGTGCCGCAAGCCTACCTGTCGCTGATCGAAACGCCGCTGAGCAAAGACATAAAACCGGGCCACCAAGTCATCGATCTGGACATTCCCTGAACGGGACGCCTTGAGCCCGCGTTTTCACGGCGAGCCGTCTGCCAGCCGCTGGCGGTACGCCGGCTCGAGACCTGCGCGGGCGATGACGGCCTGGCCCGCTTCCTTGACCTCCGCCGCCGGGCCGAAGTGGTTGTCTTGCCAGGTATGCCACTCGCGGCGACATTGGTTGAAGCGGACCAGTTCGGCGGCCGTATCGTAGATCACGTTTTGCTCGAACAGGAATCCTTTGCTGCCCTCGTCGATGAACATGCCGTTGTTCGGGGCGCCTTGGGCGTACCGGCTGCGGCGGGCGTCGTGCAAGTGGTTGCCGCGGATCACGGTCCCTGGCTGAAAGCCCAGCGTGTAGATACAGCCGCCGTCACACAAGCGGTTCATCACGTCGTAGATGTGGTTGTACTGGATCGTGTTCTGTTTGCAGGGCGTCGGTTCGGGGTTCCACTGCCAACCCACCGAAACGCCGCTGTAGGGCAAGCCATGCACCAGATTGTGCGCGATCTCCGCCTGTTGTGCAAAGCCGACCCAGATGCCGACCGCGCCGTAGTACTCGACGCCACAGGCATGGACGTGATTGTTGCGGATGCGGTTTCGTTGGGGCACCTCGGCCTCGCCCCGGGGACCGCCCAGCATGATCCCGTTGCCGCTGACATCCGTGATCTCGTTGCCTTGGATCAGGTTGTCGTGACAGCTGGTCACCAGTTCCACACCGCAACCGCCCAGTCGCGTCAGCACGCTGTCTTCGAGACTGGACCGCTCGACGTAATTCCAGCAAATCGCCGCCGGCACGCGGCCCCAGGTTCCCGTCCACTTCGTGCCGGTGGTGTGGTGGCAGGCTTGGATGCCCAGGTATCCGACTTCGGGCAAGCCCAGTCCCGTATGCTCGAAACGCAGGCCGCGGAAGTGCAGGTTCCGCACCGGTCGATCCGGCAGGCCCTTGACCTCCACCAGACGTTCGGCCACCGGCGCGATCACTTCGGCCGTCTGCATGTCCTCGCCCGCCAGCGGCCAATAGCGAAGCGTCCCGGTGGGGCGATCCAGGTACCATTCGCCGGGCTGGTCAAGCAGTTCGGGGGCGCCTTCGAAATGGCACCAGCGGCCGGGGCCCGGCCGGATCGCGTCGTGGCCCTGAGCGTGGGGCGGTGCGAGCACCACCACGCCCGCGTCGTGGTCGATGCTCTGGACCGGCAAGCGATTGATCTCCCAGTTGCCGGCGACCATCACCTCGATGTCCGCCTGGTGGGACCAAGCGCCAAGCAATCCCGGAGGAAACGTCAACGTGTAACGCGACAAGTCGGCGGCCAAGTCGGCGCCTTTCAGCTGCCAGTCGGGGTTCTCGGCGTCCACGTTCGGTGTGCGTGCCCGAACGGCCCGCCGCCCGTTGACGAACAGGTGCCGAAAGTTCCATTTGCCCTCCTGAACGCCGGGTGCCGGCGCAATCCAGATCTCGCCCTCGCCGCGTTTCCAACCGGTGATCGGCTGGCCGCCGCTGAGGACAACCGCCTGGCCGGGCTGCGCGGCATAGGTGACCGCAAAGTTGTCATCCCCAGAGTCCTCGGGACCGAAAACCAGCGGCTCCGCTACTCGGTACGTCCCTGCCAACAGGTACACGGTGACGTTCGAGGTCAACCCCTCGGCGATCCGATGCCGCACGGCATCGCGCGCCCCGGCAATCGTCGCGAAGGGTTTTTCTTGGGTACCAGGATTCGTATCGCTGCCGTCGGGGGCAACGAACAAGTCGCCGGCAGCGGCGAGGGGGGCGATCTCGAAAACGTGGCAAGCAGCCAACAGCAACGAGCAGGCGAGCACAAAACGCATGGCGGGTCTCCTGTAAGAGTGTTGCCACCACCTTAGCAGGTCGCCGAGTTGTTGCCAACCCGCGGCGCCCGACACGCGGCTGCCCGCCGTCTGTCGGCTGCTCGCCGTCCAGGAGCCGTTCCCGTTGGAGTTCACGTCGGGCAGCCGCTCCCTCCCATCGCAACGCGAGCTCAGGATGCCGAGAAGCGGGTCAGGAATTTGGCCCCCTCGGCTTCTTCCTCGTCAAAATCGTCGTGATCGCACTCGAAATCCAGGTCCTCGTCGAATTCGTCCAGCGGTTTCACCGGCGGACGCAGCGAGACTTTGCGGCTTTTCTTTGCCTGCGCAGGCCCGGGAATGGTCGCCTCTTCGGCGCCGGCCTTTCGCATGCGTTCCCAATCATCCAGCGAGATCAACACCTCGCGGGCCTGCGAGCCGGCATACGGTCCGACGATGCCGTCTTCGGCCATAAAGTCGATCAGCCGGGCGGCGCGTCCGTAACCGACCCCCATGGCTCGCTGCAACAGCGAAACGCTGCCGCGGCCTTCGCGAACCACCATGTCCACGGCCGTCTCGTACAACTCGTCGCGTTTCTTCAACTCGCCCACCGTGCCTTCGGCTTTTTCCTCGACCTTCAGGTTCACCAATTCGTGGATGAAATCCGGCTCGGTCGTGCTGACGAAATCCACCACGCGGGAGATCTCTTCGTCGTCCAGGTACGTGCCTTGACCGCGAAGCAACATGCTGGTGCCGGGCCACAAGAACAGCATATCGCCGTTGCCCAGCAGTTTTTCCGCGCCCATCTCGTCCAGCACGACGCGGCTGTCCGTGCGGCTGGCCACTTGGAACGAAATGCGGGCCGGCAAGTTGGACTTGATCAAACCGGTGATCACGTCCACCGTCGGCTTCTGCGTGGCCAGAATCAAGTGGATGCCGACCGCCCGGCTCTTCTGGGCCAGGCGGATGATGTGCTGCTCGACTTCCTTCCCGGCCGTCATCATCATGTCGGCGATCTCGTCCGCGACGATCACGATGAACGGCAGGTGCAGCGGAATCGTGGCTCGCTCCTCCTCGGACTCCGGATTGAAGCGGCTCATCAGCTCCTCTTCGTCCAGCTGGTTATAGCTGGCGATGTGCCGCACGCCGGCGCGAGCCAGCAGCGCGTACCGCTCTTCCATTTTGTCGACCGCCCAAGCCAGAATGGCTTCGGCCTTGCGCATATCGGTGACCACGGGATGCATCAGGTGGGGCAAACGCCCGTAGCCGCTCAATTCGACCATCTTCGGATCGATCATCAGCATCCGCACTTCGTCCGGCCGCCGCGTCATCAGGATCGACGTGATGATGGCATTCAAGCAGACGCTCTTGCCGGTGCCGGTGCGCCCGGCGATCAGCAAGTGCGGCAACGTCGACAGATCCACCAACAGCGGACTGCCCGACACGTCTTTGCCCAGGAACAAAGGCACGCGCATCTTGCGGACCTGGGCCCCGCCTTCTTCGATCACTTCGCGCAACCGCACCACCTGGCGTTGTTCGTTGGGGACTTCGATGCCCACCGTGTTCTTGCCGGGAATCGGGGCCACGATCCGCACGCTGGGCACGCGCAGCGCGATCGCCAGATCGTCGGCCAGCGCGGTGACCTTCGACAACCGCAGTCCGGCCTCCAGTTCGACCTCGTACTGGGCCACCACCGGACCCGTTTCGATCTCGACAACCTTGACCTTCAGGCCAAAATCGCCGAACGTCTTTTCCAAGACCTTCGCCTTGCGGCGGACTTCTTTCTCTTGCTCGTCAAAACAAAAGTCCTCGCCGGGTAACAGCAAGTCCAAACTCGGCAGCACATAGTCCAGATGCTCCTTGCCGCGGCTGGCCTCGTCCAGGCACTGCATCACGGCCTCGCGTGCATTGCGGTCGGTCGGCTTGCGAATGCGCAGGTCGCTGCCGTCCGCTTCCGGAATCGGCTCGCTCGTCGCGCTTGTCGCGCTTGTCGCGTTCGCCAACGTCTTGAGCGATGGAGGCCGCTTCAGTTGCCGCACCGCCACCACTTCGTCGTCCTCGGCCGCCGGTTGATCCAGGCTGCTCAACTCGTCCTCCGCAATGTCGGTCGTCGGCCGACTGCGGAATTTGACGGAGACGACCTCGTCGAACTCGTCCAACACTTCTTCCTCGATCTCCTCTTTCACCGGCTTCGCCTTGGCCACGCGGCGCGCCGGCAACAGTCGAGCCGCGCGCGCCGGGCCAATCAAGGCCAGGGAGATGGCCATCACAAGCAGGCGGAGCAGCACGTAATCGGTACACAACAGCAAGCCGCCGCCGAACAGACTGGCCGCCAGAATCAGGCTGCCCGAGGTCGCGAATTGCGTGTGCAGCATGCCCTTGGCCAACGCCCCCAAGTAACCGCCGGAACCGATCACCGGCCCCGGCGACATGCCGGGCGCGACGATCGCGACGATTGCCGCCAAGCCCACCAGAGACCCCACCCATCCGATCGCACGCACTAACGGCGTATCGATTTCGCGGCGGCGAAGCAGGTGGTAGTCCAAGACGGCCAACGAGACGACCAGATAATAGGCGCAAACGCCGAACGCCGTGAACAGCAGATCGGCGGCATAGGCGCCCCAGGTTCCGCAGCCGTTGGCGACGGTCTCGTTCAGCGGATAGACCACCAGGTCGGGAGCGTAGATTCGATTCAACGGGGTAAACGGCTCACCGATCGGATCGGCTGGGTCATACGTCAGCAACGCAATGCCCAAGAAGACCGCCAGGACCAGCAGGCCCAAGGCAAACAAATCGGAAGCCAGGTTTCGATTCTCAAACATGGACACGACCTGTTGCTGTTACAGCAATCCGGCAGCGTGTCGCCCGTCGGTTCCGTGCCAGGCAGTTCCCCCAGCCGTGGTGCTGGCGATAACCGCCCAACTCGCGTTCCAACTCGAATACGCCGCCTGCGCTTCGACTTCGACGACTTCACCGGGCGCCGATTGTCCGTGGGCGTGTCCGTGCCCAACCGAATTCCTTTCTGTCTGGTTTAACTATTCGGCAAGCTCTCTACAGTTTCGCCAATCTGCAGACGGCTAGCGTTGAGGTTTGCCTGGAGTTCGCGATGCACACCATCGTTCCGTAGGTCACAAAACGCAGGACCGAAACGACCATTGCGATGACGCCATGCCTGCCCGCGCCGAGGGCTGCCCGCGCACGCATCGGCGGCAAGAATCGTCAAGATGCGACCGAGGTGGAGGAGGGATTGCGGCTGGTCTGCCGCGGGCAATTGTCCAGGGACGCAAGGGAGCAAGCCGAGTGGCCGAGCGGAGAGGAAAAGAAATGTTGTCGCAGGAGGTAGGGTTGTTCGTCCTGGCGAAACCGCATCGCGCAGGCGGCCTGAAATTCGCTGACAACACGGCGGGCCGTCGTCTCGCACCCCTGCCAGCCCGTGGAAGACGCTGTCCCCAAACACGAAGGCTCAGACGTACAGAATTCAATTTTGCCGGGGCAAGCCGTCTTCCTCAAGATGAGGTCGATGACCGGCAAAATTGAATTCTGTACGTCTGAGCCCAACGAGCCTCGGATGCGCGCCCGATGGCGCGCATCCGTTTTGCATCCAGAAGCTCTAGCGAGCGGCCAGGCGGCCGATCACGCTCGAACCTTGCAGTGCCACCAGCGTCTGGACGTACTGCTGATCGGCATCGCTCAACCGCTGCATGGCGACGGTCGTCGTTGTGCCGGTGTCCTTCAGCAGCCGAACCTTGCCATCCAGAACCTCGACCAGCTGGGCCGTGACCTGGAACTTGCCGGTGTCGTCCACCCAAGTTCTCATGGGCAACTCGGCGGGCTCGCTCATGCCGAACGGATCAGCCGCGGCCGGCTTGGGAGCCGCCGGCGGTCCGAACAGATCGTCCAACGCGTCGGCTTTGGGCTGCTCCTTGGGAGTCGCTTTCGGCGTCGCCGCCGGCGGTCCGAACAGATCGTCCAGGCTGTCCTTGGCCGGTTCTGCGGCGGGGGGCGCGGCCGGCTCGACCGCTGGAGCGGCTTCCATTTCCGGCTTTGCCGCCGGCGGTCCGAACAGGTCATCCAGGCTATCCTTGGCCGGTTCTGCGGCCGGCGGTTCGGCCGGCGCAGACTCCATCGCCGGAGCCGGTTCCGCGGCAGGCTCTTTGGGCAAGTCGCCAAACAGGCTGTCGAGCGGATCCTTTGCGGCTGGCTCTTCCTTCGGTTCCTCGGCGGGCATCGCCGGTTCCTCGGGCATCGCCGGTTCCGGCGCAGGGGCCGGTTCCGGCGCAGGGGCTGGTTCCACGGGCTTCGGTTCCGGCGCAGGGGCCGGTTCCACGGGCTTCGGTTCCGGCGCAGGGGCCGGTTCCACGGGCTTCGGTTCCGGCGCAGGGGCCGCTGCTTTCGGCGCTTCTTTCATCTCGACCGGCTTGGGAGCTTCCTTCGGATAATCCACCGGCTTCGGGGCCGGTTCCGGAGCCGCGGCTTCCTCTTTCATCGGTTCGACCTCGGGCGCCGCTTCCGGAGCGACGGGCGGCGGAGGCGGCACTTCGTCCGTGACTTCGGCGTCCAACTCCATACCCTTGTCTTTTCCCTCGCACGTCATTGGCGCAACGACGCAAGCCCTCGGGCAGCAACGCGCGGCGCGGCGCGTCTTCCACGCGCACAGCCATCGGCAGGCCATTGCCGAATCAATCGTCATCAAGAACACGACGGCCCACAACAGGGCCACTCTGGCGATAGAGAACCACTTACGCATTCGCTTAGCCTCCCAAATCTTCGTGTAAACCTGTGGTAAGTCGGCTATTCATCGCGGAAACGTACGCATCGGTCCACGCAGTTGATCGACACGCAGACAGCCGTCTGGATCACCTAATAATCTAATCTTCCTAGCTTGCCTATGCAACCATCCCGTTTAACGTATCTGGAAAAGTTGTCCCAGACATTAAGCCTTTCCACGCAATAACCACGGAAAAAGCTTGACAGAATTCCGAATCTGCGTTCTGAGAGGACAAGCCCGGTGTCAGGCCGTTTCGATCGGAACGTTACGAAATGCCGCCAACGAGAGCCCAAGCGAGTTGGCAGCAGGTTAGTACCGCGGGCGCGTGTTGATGAACAGCGCCTTCTTCTGGTCGGGCAGGGCGTAATCGAAGCCGCAGTCTCGAAAGAACTGCTCGGCAGCGGTGATGGCCATCACCTCCAGGACTTGATGCTCGCGGGCACAGTCGATACAGGCTTGCACGAGGAGCTTGCCGATGCCTTGTCGTTGGGCATCCGGGGTGACGGCCAGACATTGGAGTTCGGCCAGTTTTTTTGAGTAGATGTCGACGGCGGAAAAGCCGACGATCCGGCCGTCCCGTTCGGCGATGAAGCCGTTTCGCGTCAAGTCACGGAGTTCTTCGAGCGAGCGACGGAGCAGGACACGCCGCTGTACGTACGGTTCCACCAACGCCTCGATGGCTTCGGCGTCGGTGATTTCGGCGGGACGGATCGCGATCGGGTCCGATGCACAACTCATCCGCGTCGCCCCTTGTCCTGAGCCTTTTCGATCTTGGCCCAAGAATCTCGCAGGGAAACGGTACGGTTCAGCACGAGGGCGTCCGGCTGGGAATCCTTGGCGTCAACGCAAAAGTACCCCAGCCGCTCGAACTGAAACCGGCTGCCCGGCGCAGCCCCGGCCAAGCTGGGTTCCACGGGACAGTTGCGGAGCACTTCCAGCGAGGCGGGGTTCAAGTTCTGCTGATAGTCCTGCCCCGCAGCGACATCCTCGGGATCTTCGCTGGTAAACAGCCGATCGTACAATCGCACTTCGGCCGAGCAGGCGTGCGCCGCCGAAACCCAGTGGATAACGCCTTTCACCGCGCGACCCTCCGGCGCTTTGCCCAGCGTCTGGGGATCGTGCGTACAACGCAGTTCGACGGTCTCGCCTTGCGCGTCCTTGATTGCCTCGCGGCACTTGATCACATAGCCGTAGCGCAAGCGGACTTCGCAACCTGGAGCCAGACGATGGAATTTCTTGGGAGGATCTTCCCGAAAGTCGTCGTGTTCGATGTAGATCTCGCGCGAGAACGGAACCAGTCGCGTCCCGGCGGCGGGATCTTCGGGATTGTTCACCGCTTCGAACTGCTCGACCTGGCCCTCGGGATAATCTTCGATCACCACGCGCAACGGCCGTAGGACCGCCATCGCCCGGGGGGCGGTGGCGTTCAGATGCTCGCGCACGCAATTCTCCAACACGGCGACGTCGATCGTCGAATTGAACTTGGCAACCCCGATCCGGTCGCAAAACCGCCGGATGGATTCCGGCGTGTATCCGCGGCGGCGCAAGCCGCAGATCGTCGGCATCCGGGGGTCGTCCCAGCCGTTGACGAGCCGTTGTTTGACCAATTCCAACAGCTTGCGCTTGCTCATCACCGTATACGTCAGATTCAGCCGCGCGAATTCGATCTGCTGCGGTGCGAAAATACCCAACTCGCGAATGAACCAGTCGTACAACGGGCGGTGGTTCTCGAATTCCAGGGTGCAAATCGAGTGCGTGATCTGTTCGATCGAATCGGATTGCCCGTGCGTGAAATCGTACATCGGGTAGATGCACCACTGGTCGCCGGTGCGATGATGCGAGGCGTGCAGGATCCGATACAGGACCGGATCGCGGAGGTTCAGGTTCGGATGCGCCATGTCGATCTTGGCGCGCAAGGTCCGAGAGCCGTCAGGGAATTCGCCGGCCCGCATCCGCTGAAACAGGTCCAGATTCTCCGCCACGCTACGATCGCGGCACGGGCTGTTGCGGCCGGGCTGCGTCAGCGTTCCGCGGTATTGACGCATCTCGTCCGCGGTCAACTCGCAAACGTACGCCTTGCCGTCCCGAACCAACTGGACGCCCCACTGGTACAGCTGCTCGAAATAGTCGGAGGCGAAAAACAGGCGATCCGCCCAATCGAAGCCGAGCCAGCGGACGTCCTCCATGATCGAATCGACGTATTCCAGCTCTTCTTTGCAGGGATTCGTATCGTCGAAACGCAGGTTGCACAAGCCCTTGTACTTGGCCGCTAAGCCGAAATTCAGGCAGATCGACTTGGCATGCCCGATGTGCAGGTAGCCATTGGGCTCCGGCGGAAACCGAGTATGCACGCGGCCCCCGTGCTTTCCGCTCTGCAGGTCATCTTCGACGATCTGCTCAATGAAGTTCAAGGACCGGCCGCCCGCGGCCTCGGCCGCGTCGGACCCTTGGTCTGCTCCGTCCGGCATCCGTTCGTTCTTCGTCATAGGTCGCATCGACTTTCGTAAACAAGAACCATTCGAGCTAATTCGTCTCTGTGCCAGCCGCTCCGCCGACGGCGACGTCCAACCGTGACAAGGCTCGCTCGATGCGAGCCAAGCAACGCTCTCGCCCCAGGATCTCCAGCGTCTCGAACATCCCGAAACCCACTGCCTTGCCGGTCACGGCCACGCGCACGGCATGGATCACATCGCCGACTTTGATTCCCTCTGCTTCCAGAAACTGCTGCAACAGGGTTTCCAACGCGGCTGCGTCAAACGCTTCGGCTGCCGCCAGCCGGGCTTGAAATCCGCGCAATAACTCGGCCGCCCGAGGCGGTTTCGCCAACCGCTTGCCGAAGGCGGTTTCATCATACGGCAGCTGATCGTCGGGCAGGAAGAAATCCGCAAAGTCCAGGATATCGCCGGCAATCTTGAGCCGGTCCCCGGCGGCCTGGACGATCGCCGACACCTGGCGGTCAACGTCTTCCGGCAGCGGATCGGGCACGCAACCGGCCGCTTGCAGAAACGGCAACACCATCCGCACTTTCTGCTCGATCGGTACCGCCCGCATGTACCGTTCCTGGAACGATGCCAACTTCAAGGGATCGAAACTGGCCGGCGCTCGATTCACTCGGTCCAGCGAAAACAAGCGAATCATTTCGTCCCGGGTGAAACTCTCCGTCCGGTCGTCAAGCGACCAGCCCAGCAGCATCAGATAGTTGACCAGCGCGTCCGGCAGATAGCCGGTCTCGCGGTAGAAATCCACAATCACGGGATTGAAGGTCTCCGCCGCGGCGGGCAAGCCCACCGCGCCGGCAATCCTCGCGCCCTGATCGAACAACGCCTTGAAGTCGCGATGCTTCAGGTACTGGTTCAACTTGCGTTTGCTCAGCTTGTTGGCGCTGCCCGGCTCCGCCACATACGGCAGGTGCGCGTAGACCGGCAGCGGGTACCCCAACGACTGGGCGATGAAGATCTGCCGCGGCGTATTCGACAGGTGCTCGACAGCGCGGATGACGTGGGTGATCGCAAAGTCGTGATCGTCCACAACGCTGGCCAAATGATACAGACAGGAACCATCGGCCCGTTGTATCACGTGATCTTGTTCCGCGGCCCAATCGAAAGCGACATCGCCGCGAATCCGATCCGAGAACGTGCATCGCCCCTCGCGGGGCATCTTGAGTCGCACCACCGCTTGCCGGCCCTGCGCCTCGAAATCCGCTTGCTGCTGGGCTGTTTCCGCCATCCAGCGGCGGCTGTACAGGAAGGCGTTCTTTTCCCGTTCCGCCGCTTCCCGCTCGGCCTGCAATTCCTCGGAGCGAGCGTAATCCCGGTAAGCGCACCCGTTGGCGAGCAACGTCTGCACCGCCTGCCGATGCCGATCCACCCGTTGCGACTGAAAATAGGGAGCGCATGGCCCGCCGACGTCCGGACCTTCGTCCCAGTCGATACCCAACCAGCGAAAGCCCTCCAGGATCGGCTGCAACGCCTGTTCGACGTTCCGCTGTTGATCCGTATCATCGATGCGCAGGATGAACTGTCCGCCATGCTGCCGGGCGTACAACCAGTTGAACAAGGCGGTGCGTACCCCGCCGATGTGCAGATAACCTGTCGGGCTGGGTGCAAAACGAGTGCGGACCATGTAATCAGACTTCTCGGGGGATAACGGCCAAAGATCCGTGCGGCTGTCGGCCTAGGCGACGCCGCACGGGGACCAGCTCGGCAGCGATCGGTGGGAGAGGCAGCCAAAATAGGCAACAAGTGCAAATTCTAGCGGACCTTGCGATCTGGACAAGGTTACTTCGCGGGATGCCGACCACGATCGAACCAATACGGAATGCTAGCAACGCTATCCTGAGCGATCGAATGCTCCTATGCGGCCCGCCGCATTTGTTCCTGCTGCCGCAGTTTCTTCAGGCGTCGCCGCTCGGTCTTGCTCAGCTTCTCTCCGGACGCCTCCGAATCCTCGTCCAAATCTCGGTCGCCGAGCTCGTTCTTGTCCGCCTGCCAGCGAAGCACGGGGACAACGTCGGCATCCGGTCCCGTTTCCGGCGGCGTTTCTGACGGCGATTCAGGCTGCCGTTCCGGCTTGCATTGCGGTTCCGGAGCTGTCGTCTCCGTTTTCTCCACCGGTTGGGCTTTGTCCGAATCGTCGGCCGTCTTGCGACGGGGCTTCTTGGTCTCCGCCACGGCATCGCGAACCTGGGACTTGAT
>Ga0351844_1196_pt1 | contig 13722 bp, 9 predicted proteins | sample TotcelHFGM3001L5_FD_206880 | JGI IMG/M metagenome (GOLD analysis project Ga0351844, IMG submission 206880) | Enriched cells from coal bed in the Powder River Basin, Montana, United States - Total cells FGM rep1 HSBNCT.FGM.300.1.L5 ... | reverse complement strand
ACCGTTCCCTCCGGCTCCACACGCAACGTTCGCCCGTCGAGAGTCGCTGTCCCGTTCAAGGGAATCACCGCTTTGGCACCGTCGGCGATCACGGTTGTACCCGAACCCGTCATCGTCCCACGCGTCCACTCCAACTTCGACCTCACCGTTACATTACCGACGATGAAGTGGCATCCATAGCTGGTTAACTGCTTGACATCCAGTGACGAGGATCCAAAATCCGCGAAACTGCTCGAGTCACCCAATTCCAACAAATCTCCCACTCCTTGTACGGAACCCGTGAACGTCAAATGGGAGCCGTTGTGAATGTACGTGCCTCCGCCGGCTTGCACACGGTAATCCCCGCCAATCGTGATCGAGGCGCCCCAGCCAAAACGCACGTCGCCCGAAGTGGCGATCACGGACGTCGATTCCAACGAGGTGGTCCCGCCGAAGCAGAGATGTGTCCCTGAACCGCCCAGAAACTGGCCATCCTGCGGTTCTGCCGACAGGAGCAGATCCAGCCTTCCCGTCAGCACTTTCGCGCTCCCCGTCGCTGCGTTGACGAAGCCCTCAATATGCGAATATCCCATTGTGTCGTGCTGCATCAAACCGCGATTGAGAAACACTCCCGGCGTTCCCACGGTGGTCACCATCGACAGCATATCGAACGGACGGGCGTAGAACTCGCCCTGATTCTCGATCACGGCGCCGTTGTTCAGCTCAATTACCCCATGTCCCTCCCAGCTCACCGTTCCCTCCGGCTCCACACGCAACGTTCGCCCGTCGAGAGTCGCTGTCCCGTTCAAGGGAATCACCGCTTTGGCACCGTCGGCGATCACGGTCGTGCCCGAACCCGTCATCGTCCCACGCGTCCACTCCAACTGCGTCGCAACGACCAAGTCGCCGACCCCGGCGACCGTTCCCGCGTTCAGCGTCAAGAAGGCAGTGCTCGATTCGGCGGAAATAGAAAGAACACCACCCCAGCTTACGACCAGGCTCTCGTTGCAGTCCAGGCTCCTGATGGCTTGGCTGCTTGAAAGATTTACGGTAAGCTCTGCCGACGCGCTGATGATGACATCATCATCGAGGGCGGGCAATTCATCGCCGCTCCAGTTCTCTTCACTCTCCCAGTTCGACTCGTCGCCCCCGCCATCCCAGAAGACGGCGACCTGGGTGGCGGCGACGGCGTTTGCCGCGCCGCCGTCATCGTCGGTGGTGGTCAGGGCGATTTCGTACTGGCCGCACTCGGTGGGCGTGAATGTGAATGTAGCATCGGTCCCGGTTGCATAGGTGATGCCGTCCTTCGTGACGGTCCACGCGTAGGTGAACGTATCGGAGACGCCCGGATCCGTCACCAAAGCGGTCAAGACCATATCGCTGCCCTTGGGGTTCCAATCCGAAGATCCTGCGATGGATACGCTCGGTGCGACATTGGTGATTTCGACGCTCACCGTGGCAAGATCGGCCAAGCCCCCATCGTCGGTCACACGGAGGGCCACGGTGCGAGTTGTCGGGCCGTCAAGCAGCGAGGCGTCGAAGGTGGGCGTTGCGCCCGTGACCTCGGAGTTGAAGGTACCGTCGTAGTCGAGATCCCACTCGTAAATCAGCGTGGCAGGGTCTTGATCCGAGTCGGTAGATTGCGTGCCGTCAAGCGAAATAGCGTCACCCTCTGAGAGAATGTATGGGCCTCCGGCATTTGCGATAGGGGCGTCGTTTACCTCCAGGGACACTCGGAAGATGTCCTTGGTGCTCGTCAGGTCGTTGGGGTGAAGATTGCTGGCCTCGCTCGCAAACGCCACGTAGCGCCCGTCGCTGCTGATACTCGGGTAGTAAGAGGAAGAATTGCCCTCGACACCCGTGCTGTCGGTGCTGACGCGTGTCGTCATGCCACTGACAAGGTCCTTGACGAAGACGTCCTGGCGACCGTTTGTATCTCCCGGCACGAGATTGCTAGCCTCGCTCGCAAACGCCACATAGCGCCCATCGCTGCCGATGCTCGGGGGGTAGAAAGAACTTGCACTTCCCTGTCCGCCAGCAGTATCGGTGCTGACGCGTGTCGTTCTCCCACTGACAAGATCCTTGACGAAGACATCCCTGCAACCGTTGGTGTCTCCGGGAACGAGATTGCTTGCGCCGCTCAAAAATGCCACGTAGCGGGCGCCGCTGCTGATACTCGGGTAATAAGAGTAAGAATTGCCCTGCATCCCCGCGCTGTCGGTGCTGACGCGTGTCGTCATGCCACTGACAAGGTCCTTGACGAAGACGTCCTGGCGACCGTTTGTATCTCCCGGCACAAGATTGCTAGCCTCGCTCTGAAACGCCACATAACGACCGTCGCTGCTGATGCTCGGGCCGCCAGAGTAAGAATTGCCCTGCACGCCCGCAGTGTCAGTGCTGACGCGTGTCGTCGTGCCACTGACAAGGTCCTTGACGAAAATATCCGCACAATCGTTTGTGTCACCCGGAACGAGGTTACTGGCATAGCTATAGAACGCCACGTAGCGACCGTTGCTGCTGATACTCGGTTCGTAAGAGTGAGAATTGCCCTGCATGCCCGCAGTGTCGGTGCTGACGCGTGTCATCGTGCCACTGACCAGGTCCTTGACGAAGACATCCCCGCAACCGTTGGAATCTCCGGGAACGAGATTGCTTGCGCCGCTCCAAAATGCCACATAGCGGGCGTCGTTGCTGATGCTTGGGTAGTCAGAACTGTCGTTGCCACCTAGGTGATGAACGTCAACTGCATGCGTTGAGGTCGCTACGACTTCTCCGCTTGAGAGGTCCTTGACGAACACATCCGCATAACCGTTTGTGTCCCCCGGAGCGAGGTTACTGGCGTTGCTCTGAAACGCCACATAACGACCGTCGCTGCTGATGCTCGGGCCGCCAGAGTGAGAATTGCCCTGCAGGCCCGCATTGTCGGTGCTGACGCGTGTCGTCGTGCCACTGACAAGGTCCTTGACGAAAATATCCGCACAATCGTTTGTGTCACCCGGAACGAGGTTACTGGCATGGCTATAGAACGCCACGTAGCGACCGTTGCTGCTGATACTCGGTCCGTAAGCGTAAGAGGAAGAATTGCCCTGCACGCCCGCAGTGTCAGTGCTGACGCGTGTCGTCGTGCCACTGACAAGGTCCTTGACGAAAATATCCGCACAATCGTTTGTGTCACCCGGAACGAGGTTACTGGCATAGCTATAGAACGCCACATAGCGGCCGTCGCTGCTGATACTCGGGCCGTAAGAGTAATAATTGCCCTGCATCCCCGCGCTGTCGGTGCTGACGCGTATCGTCGTGCCACTGACAAGATCCTTGACGAAGACGTCCAGGCCACCGTTTGTATCTCCCAGCACGAGATTGCTCGCCTCGCTCGCGAACGCCACATAACGACCATCGTTGCCGATGCTCGGGGGGTAGAAAGAACTTGCACTTCCCTGTCCGCCAGCAGTATCGGTGCTGACGCGTGTCGTTCTCCCACTGACAAGATCCTTGACGAAGACATCCCCGTAACCGTTGGTGTCTCCTGGCACAAGGTTACTGGCTTGACTGCTGAACGCCACATAGCGGCCGTCGCTGCTGATACTGGGGTGGTAAGAATCTTCATTCCCCTGCGCGCCCGCATTGTCGGTGCTGACGCGTGTCGTCGTACCACTGACAAGGTCCTTGACGAAAACATCCGCAGAATCGTTTGTGTCACCCGGAACGAGGTTACTGGCATAGCTATAGAACGCCACGTAGCGACCATCGCTACTCATGCTTGGATTCTGTGATACGCCACAGCCCGTGATAGCCTCCAAGCCAGGATTTGCAGATACCAGATCGATCGACAGCAATCTTCGCTCTTCGCATGTTTCCATGCACAATCGGCGGAACCTTGGACTTCGTATCGACGATTGGGTAGACGAACGAGGGCGACGCCACAGATCTGACAAGGACATGGCTTTCATGGGAAGATTCCTGGTGAATGACTGTTTGATTTGCAGTCGGATGGTACGGAACTCGCGGCTCCACTCCTCATTTCGTCATTGACTTCACAGCGTCGACGGAATCGCATTCCGCTGGTTACCGAGTTCCGAACGCCTCAAGATTTACGAAGATCTTCTCTGCCTGGGCGACTGGATCGATCGACCAGGACTTCTTTGCAGCCGCAGTACCCTCCTGCTTCCCTATCGATCCGGTGTCAAAATAAACGGTTCGTCCATCAAGGTACTTCCACAGATCTGGCCAAATTTGTGACCCGGAAAATCGTTGATGCTCAGTTCGTACCTTACATCTCTTGTGACGAACCCTGCGGGCAGGTTGATCACAAGGCTCCATAGGTCGAGCATCCCAGTCGCCTCGGTGTAGAGGAACGGGTGCAGTCCGTCGCCGGCGGTCGAAGAGACCCCGACAATGTGGCCGGATGAGTTGATGCCCTTGGCTTCACTCATGGCCAATGAACCACCTTCCAGGGCGCCCAGGTTGACCATGCCGCGCTGGTCGCTGTACCAGAAAGCCCGCTGGTACAAAACTTTTGGCGCCGATGACTTACCGACAACCTGCCCGGCGCTGTTGATCCCCGATGCCATGCTGTAGGAACTGCCGGACTTCGACCGGCCGAGCACGCCGAGGTTGAGGATGCCCAGCCCGGGCGTGTGCCGGAAAGCTCGCCGCTCGCCGCCGACCCACATGGTGCCTGCGATCTCGCCAAAGTTGCTTATGTCTTGCGCATTGATGGTGTCGTCATCGACGACCATCAAGTTGTCTTCTGCCGCGATCCAGACGAATCCGCGCCCCTGATAGGGCAGTTGGCCCACCACGTCGCCGAGACTGTTGATGGCTGCAGCGGAGCTGTCATCGTAGCCGTCTACTTTTCCGCTCAAATCCCGGAACTCGGCGGGCAACGGGTCGCCCACGCTGTCGAATCCGGCCGGTGTGTATCGGAATGCGTGGTACCTGCCAACGTACTTCTCCGGATCCCGGTCGTCCCAGAGATAGAAACTTCCAACAATCTGCCCCGAATCGTTGATTCCGGTTGCCGAGGCGATTCGTGCGCCGTCGGGCCACCGCTGTCCTTCGGGAAGAGGCGGCCATGCTTCGGTCGAGTCGCCGATGTCGATCGCTTCGTCGTTCAGGATCAGGTCGTTCAAGTCGATCGTGGCACCCCCTGCTGCGCGATAGACGAATCCGGCCTGCGTGTCGTCCGGGAGGTTCGCGGTTCCCACGACATCGCCGCGGTTATTGAGGCCTGAGGCAGAGCCCGAAGTGCTGCCGGAGGGCAAGGGAATCAATTGCAGCGTGTAGCGGACTACGGGCGCCGTGGGCGGTATGGGTTTGGCGGCTAGCAGCGTGGGCACGCGCGAGGATGCCGCCGACAACAACAAGAGGGTCATCAGGCCGAAGCCAGGCCTTGCACGCATGGTAAACATGATTCAATTCTCCTTTGGTCAAAGTTCGTCTGCAGTATGGTTTGAAGGGCTCGCTCCGGGCGCGCAGATCGTTCGCCGGAGGAGATGTCGCACGGGTTAGCCTTCTGCTTGGCAACTGGACCTTACCAACTGCTTGTTTTCTCAGGTCGGCCTGATCCTGACCTTGAACACTCAGTTGATGAAGGATCGAGTTATCCAGATGGTCTTGTGACGGAACTGAGCCTTACTCTTGCTCGGTGTTCTCTGTATCGCCGCGGTGAATTCCTTTCTCAGTTGTGTCGGGTTGCTCGCTCTTTGCTGAGGGCTTTTCGACGGTTTCCAACAATTGTGCCGCTTCGTCGCCGTTCCGGCGCAGCTCTTGATCGTCGGGCTGGTTCTTATTCATCCACTCGACCGCCTTGTCGTACCATCGTCGAGCCAGTTCCTTGTGGTTCAGTCGCCAGTGGACTTCGGCCAGGAAAAAGGCGGTGTTTACGTCGGTCGTGGACTCAAGGTGTGCAGGAGGGACCTCTAGGGGGTCCTCCGCATCACTCTTAATGAATCTGCTTGCGCCCCATGCGGCGATCCCGCCGTCACCGGGATTGGCGCCGGTTTGGGTTTGGATGACTCGGAGCACAACCTGCTTGGCGCCGCTCACATCGACGACCATGTTTTGAATTTCCCCTGAGCGAAGAACAGATGTCTCGAGTTTCACCACACCGTCAGTGAGGACCTGGAATTGCAGCAGCGAACCTTTGTCTGGCCAACTGTCCCATAGCCCGACGTGGGCCTTGAATGTCGCGAATTGGCGGTCCGCTACGTCCAACACGATGTCCGCCGGGCGCCTGTCCGTGAAGGGCGTGGTCCAAATCGCTCTTGGATAAGGCATTCCGGCGATAAGAATGTGTTCCCCGTACGTATTCACATCCCGTATCGCTTGGAGGCCCGGGAACCCGCATGTCGACTGTACCCAGGACATGTCGTAGACAAACACCATTTCGGATGACTTTTCGCCGTTCCGTAGCGCGAGCGGAAACCAGCACGAGGCCCAATAGAGCCACCTCTGGGCAAACTCAGTTCTCGATCGCGTCGATTCCCGAAAGTGAGCAATCGCGCGGTCCACGCTTTCGCGATCGTTCTCGTTCGCTTTTCCACCGTATACGTAGAGTGCCGTGTTTAGAGGATCTGGCGTGACTGACGCTCGAAACGGTCGAACTGGATAACTGCGATAGGGGGGGATTTTGGCAGGCGACGAAATGGTGACAACCGTCTGGCCATGCCGGAGAACTTCGAACTCGCGGGCCTCGATCTCCAGGTCGCCACGCTTTACTCGGAGCATGTGTTCTCCTGGCCACAGCTTGATCGGGTCGCCGAGCTTCTCCAGCCGAATCGCGTCGCCGTCGATGGACACTGTGCATTGGCGTGCGGCCTCTGCGTCCGCGAACTCCAACTTCACCGTTCCTTTCCCAGTCGATATCAGAATCACGATGCCAAGCAGGACGATCGCTGCCGCACCGCCAGCCGCGAGGGCAAGTCGGCGAGAACGACCTGGGGGCGAAACAGCACGGGCAGCGGGGCCAACGAGTCCCTCTTTCCGTTCGCCAGGAATGCCGCCCAGAAGCCCGATCAGGTCGCTGCCCGTCGTCCAAGGCTTTAGCGCCTCGGTGACCTCCGCAGGCTTGGCGAACCGCTCGGCCGGGTTCTTGGCCAGCATCCGTTCGATCACCGCAGCCAGCTCTGCCCCGACCTCCTGCCGCAACTGTCCGATCGGTTCGACCGTTTTCGAGCGGTGTGCGAGAATCTGATCCAGCGGGGTCCGGCAGTCGGGGCCGCTAAACGGCGGCCGCCCGGTCAGCAGCTTGTAGAGCGTGCAGCCAAGACTGTAGATGTCGGCGCGAGTATCAACCTGGTGGCTATCGCTGGCCTGCTCGGGGGCCATGTAGCTCGCCGTGCCCATGATCTGCTGGGAATCCGTCAGCTCGGTGTTGGTTGGTTGAGCGGCGGTTGTCTCATCGCCAACGGGCTGATCGACCTTCAACAGGGCCAGACCGAGGTCGAGAACTTTCACTTGGCCCTCGCGGCTGAGCATCAAGTTCGACGGGTTGATGTCCCGGTGGATCAGGCCATGCTCGTTGGCGTATTGCAGACCGACGGCAGCCTGGCGAATCAGTTCGCAGGCGTCCGGGATCGGCAGTGGACCGTCTCGCCGCACTAGTTTTTCCAAATCCAGCCCGTCCACATACTCCATGACCAGAAACCGCTCTCCGTCGATTTCGCGGGCATCGTGGGCCTGGACGATGTTTGGGTGGTTCACCCTGCCGATGGCTTCCATCTCGCGTTCAAAGCGAGCCACGGTGCCCTCATGGTGGACCCGTGCTTTGGGTAGCACCTTGAGCGCCACGAGCCGTTTGAGTTTGGTGTGCCGGGCCTTGTAGACCACGCCCATGCCGCCTTCGCCTAGCTTCTCCAGCAGTTCGTATTCGCCGAGGATTCCCAGGAGTGTCGGTTCTACGCTGTCGATTCGTTCGGCGTTGCTGTCGACTGCAGAACTGCCAACACAAATCGTCTTTACGCGCGCTATGGCCTGCTGACACTCCGTTTCCTCATCCGGCTTACTCTGGTGAATAGTTTCACGTAGAAGGTCGACCAGCGTGTCGGTGACCCCGTCCAGTGTGACGCTGACCGACTCGCACGCCATGCACTGGTCAAGGTGCTCAGCGATCGCGTCGCTGTCTTGAACGGGGAGCTTGCCAAGGGTGAAGTCCAACAATTGCTCTCGGTTGGGGCACGGGGAGGAACCCATAGCAACGCCCTCCTGATCTGGTCGGTATTCGCGGATTCTCGTTCTCTCGTTACCTACGGGGAGAACGTCTCGACTAATAGGTATAACGGGAACGTGTGTCAGAAATCTTCTTCGCACGCGGGCAAGATGCGGCAATGCGTTGCCGGCAATAGAGTTACGGCGTTTCGGTTAGGTCGCATAGCTCGGCGCGAAGGCGTCGCAGTACATGCGATTTGGCTTGGCGGACCGCGTTTTCAGAGATGCCCAGTTCGACGGCCACATCTGCCGTGTCCTGCCCGTCGATGGTCGTCCTCCAAAACGCTTCCCACGTGCGTTCCCTGAACTCCGTGCGCACGAAACCTAGCGCCCGGCAGAACAGGTGCCCGACCTCGCGGCGATCGTCAGCGTCGGTGGTACTCTCGGACCACGGGTCAGGTATCTCCGCCAGACGCAGTTGAGCATCGGTGCCTCCGACCGCCTCCTCCTCGCCCGCCTGACCGCGACAACGGTCACGGACCTTGTTGCGTGTGATCGTCCAGAGCCAGCCGCGGAAGGTATCGCTCGGCCGCTCCTTCTGGAAATCGGCAATCCCGTTGGCTACCGAGAAAAACACCTCCTGGACAACATCGGCGGCATCGGCGGCCTGAAATCCCGACCTGCGGCACCAGTGGTAGACCAATGGCCCGTAGAGATCGGACAGCCGCTGCCAAGCCTGAGCATCGTTAGCCTTCACACGAGCCAGCAGGGTCAATGAGGTTACAGCCGAGGCGGGGTCAGTAGGGCGGTAATCGTTGCTAGGATCGCTCACCATGACGACCTCGATTCAGGGACAGAGTTACCTCGTCAGACGAATCAGGCACACACACTGGACAGGGGAATCCACCACATCGAGTGTAGCAACGGAACAGTGCGTTGCAAACTAGCAAGAAGAATCACGCTGCTTTTCTTTGGCCAACAGGTGCGCTCCCGCGCTGATGTCAGTTTCATCGCCAGGGTCGCACCCCGAGCAAGCCCGTGGCCAGCCCCTGCCGGATCACGGCCAAGCGGCTACGTCGCCCACGTCGCAACGCCGGGGCACAGGCCACAACGCCCGTGAACGCGACACGGGCGAACGTGGGGCTACGTCGGGGCAACCAGGGCAGCACCTGCCGGATCGCGGCTAGGCGGCTGCCGTACGTCGCCGTGCCCACGTCGCGACGCCTGGACCGGTGGCAGCACGCCCCCATTTCCGCTCGTGAACGCGACTCGGGCGAACGGCGGGACGCGTGGGCGGCTTGGCCAGCACCTACCGGATCGCGGCTACGTTGCCCACGTCGCGACGCCCCGTCACGCAGCACCTGCCGGATCGCGGCTACGTTGCCCACGTCGCGACGCCCCGTCACGCAGCCCCTGCCGGATCACGGCCAAGCGGCTGATGTTCACAGACGGGGCCGATCGTGCGGGCATCCCGCTGCCAGGGACCACGGGCGGCGATGGCGGCGGCATCTGCCGGCTTGCGGCCAAGCGGCTACGCTCACAGGCGGCCACAGGCCACAACGCCCGTGTACCCGACACGGGCGGGCCACGGGGCGGCACCTGCCGGATTTCGGCCAGGCGGCCCGTGTTGAAACTTCCCACGACGCGCATGACGTCTTAAACTGGGATGTAGTCAAGGAAGTCCGGCGGTAGCCGGACATGTTGTCCGGACTGGTCGCGTCCACGATCACGAGAAATTTGGTTTCAACCATGAATCTGGAGGCTGTCTGGGGCGGATTGAATACCTGGGGACGGCGGCCCCTGCCGGATCGCGGCCAGCGACGCTCACAGACGGTGGCGTGTGGCTGACCTGGTTCCTGGGGACACGTGGGTGGCGATGAAGGCAGCACCGAGCTGGCGGAAACTACTCGCCATTTGAATCCGCCCCGAACGCCGGTTCCCGTGGAGGCGATGGTTCGGCCGGGTGTTGTGTCTGAAGCGATGCGACAGCCTTGGGCAGGTCGGTGTACACGGCGTAGGGAGTGCGGAGAATCCTCCAAATCTCTGCGAATTCCGTGGAGCCACAAACCGCGACCTGCCCGACGCGTGCCGATAGCTGATAGGCCAACTGAAACAGCAACGATAGCGTGCGATGACCGACATTGCCGGCTGCGCGAACATCCAAGATCACACCACGCGTCGAGTCAAGGCCCACCCCCGCGAACTCACGACGAACATCTGCCTCACGAATTGAGCCGTAGAACTCGTCCGGCATCTCATCGAAGAGGTTGGCCCGCAACGAGATGATGACCACATCCTCGCGTCTATCGATGTTGAAGCATGGGACCGGCATCGGACCACCTGACGAGACCAAGCGAGAAACTCTACGGCCGGATTTGCAGGGCCATTCGCAACGTAGAGTTCCGGCTTGGGGATTTGGAGGCCCTGCCGCTGGAAAATGGCACTGTCGATGTGGCGATCTCCAACGGAGTCTTCAACCTTTGCCCCGACAAGCCGAAGGTGCTCGGTGAGGTGTTTCGTGTCCTGCGAGTCGGGGGACGGCTTTGCATGGCCGACATGATTCTGGAGGACCACGTGACGCCCGAGAAGGTGCAACTCATGGGCTCGTGGTCGGGGTGAATCGCCGGTGCGATATGGAGCGTGTCGCTCCTTTCAATGCTGAGAGACGCAGGGTATGTTGAAACGCAGTTCCATGAATGGACAGGCTACCGCACATCCCCTTGCACGCAAGGCGGCTTGGTAAGCGCACGCAAACAAGCGTAGGCCCACCGGATCGAGGCCCTCGAAGGTTTCCACGCCTGTTCGCCTGGAGAGTAGTCCGGCGGCTGGCCACGCCGCGACGCCGGGGCCGCCGACCAGCCACAACGCCCGTGAACGCGACACGGGCGAACGGCGGGCCGCGGGGGCGGCGATAACGGCGGCACCTGCCGGCTCGCGGTGGGCGTAGTGCCTGGGCCACAGGCCGCAACGCCCCTGAACGCGGCACGGGCGAACGGCGGGACGCGGGGGCTGCGTGGCCAGCCTCTGCCGGATCGCGGCCGGGCAGGCGGCGTGTGGCTGGCCGGCTGCCAGGGCCGGGGGGCGACAACGGGGACCCCGCGTGATCCCCAGCTACCGACCGGGCTCGGCATGACCGCCCACTGGCTGGATGCGCGGGGTCAGCAGGAGCAGCCGCTCGGTGCCGGATTGCGGTTGCCGAGCGGCGCCGCCGAGGACCACGGTCTGGCCGTCCGACACCGTGAGTTCGGTCTGGACCTGGAAGGTTTCGATGCTCCGCATGGGCGGCGGCCCGCCCTCCTTCGGAGCGGCGGTAGCCGTACCCGCCTCGGCCGGGCCGAGCCAGGAATCCTTGACGTCGACGCGCAGCGAGACTTTCCTGTCCGGGCCGACCCGCGGAACGATCCCTATGTGGGTCCCCACTTTCTGGTCTTGGGCGCTATGCGCCGTGGCACGGGGGGTGGCGTAGGTCTGGGCCATCTGGGCATCGCTACGGCTGATATCGAGCGAGGCCCCCTGACCGCTGAGGGTCGTGAGCGTTGCCCGGCTGAGGACCGTCATCTTTTCCGGCTTCTCCAGCAAACTCGCCTGTCCGGCGTCTGGATCCGCTCCTGGTTTTTCCTCCGGCTTCGAGGGCTTGATCTCGGCGGCAGGGGCCTCGGCGATGAGCACTTCCAGATAGACGAGGACCGCGGCATGATCCAACTGCTCGGCCAGTTGCCGGACCTCCTCGACGGCATCCGGCGGACCCGCGAGGACGAGGCTGTTGCTGAGCATCTCCGGCACGATCACCACGCTCCGAGCCGCTGCCGACGGGGCCGCTTGCGCCTCGGCGCGGAACAACTGCTGCAAGGCGCCCGCGGTGTCGGTGGCGGGAACACTCGCCAAGCGGACGACGAGCCGTTTGTGTCCCCCTTGGCTGTCTTTGGCGGGGTCCACCTCCGCCGCCAACAGCCCGTTCGGCCTGATCCCCAGGACGATAACGATGACGAGCCAGATTCTGGACATCGGCTTTCTCCTATTCAGGGGTTTGCGAGTGTGTGGATCACGTGCGGAGTGACAAGAATCAGCAGCTGCTCGCTGGCCTTGGCCTGCGGAGGTCGGCCACCGAGGACCGCGGTCTCGCCGTCGCCCAGGCATAGCGTCGTACTCGCGCGCAGGGACTCGATCGGTTCAGGGAGGATGACGTTGTCTTTCGCACCTGAGCCAGCGGCGTCCTCCTGCGGCAGGCCGAGACGCGAATCGCTGATGTCGAGATGGAAAACGACCGTACCGTCCGGCCGGACCCGAGGGCTGATCCCCAGCATTATCCCCGTCATAATCAAGTGACGGTCGACCAGAGTCTGGCCAAACTGCGACAGCACGACGTTGCGGATTCTGGGTTCGCTGCGGCTGAGGGTAAGGCTCGCCGCCTTGTTGTTGGCAGCCACGAGCCGGACGCGGGCCAGCATCTTCGTTGGCGCCGGCTTGACCTCGCCCGCCGGAGCCTCGGCGATGACCACCTCCAAGAGCACCAGCGCTGCCGGCCGGTCAAGTTCCTCGACGAGCTGGCGGACATCGTCCACGGCCTCGGACGGTCCGCCGATCAACAGGCTATTGCCGCTGGCCTCGGGCACGACCACCACGCGCTGTGCCGCGGCAGCCGGCCCGGCCTGCCCTTCCGCTTGGAGCAAGTTGTTGAGGGTGTTGGCCAGATCGTTCGCAGACGCGCCGCGCAGGCGGAGAGCCAGCCGCTTGTGCTGCCGCGCGCCATCGCGGGCCGGTACCACCGGGACCGGCTCCGCCAGGACTTGTATCCTCGGCTGGCGCGCCGGCCGGGAAGGCGGCGACGGCGAACTCCCTGGCGGTTCGCCGACCGGCACTTTGCTCAAAAACCGTCCTGGCCGCTCGAATCCGGGCGGCGAATGCGGTTGCTCGCGAGGCGCCTCCTGGGCGGCGACCATACAAAAACCGGACCACACGCTGGTCACGACGGCGATAACGATTCTGCACATCGCTTTTGCTCCAACTACGAAGCTCCCTTGATCGATCTGCGGGGCCGTGACAAACCGCGTCCTTGTAGTTCTTGTCCTCGGATACCCTGAGTCTAAGGGGGGCACGAGGCTGGCTGCCATCGCCGCCGACTTCCCTTCGAGTAGACCGCAGTCAGGCTCCGCTACGAACCTCCGCAACATAAGGCTCATTTCTGGTGAGAACCGACAGGGGAAGTCGAGCACTGTTCTTCCAACAGCCCGGGAACACGGGCGACGTTCGCCCGCCGGACCGTGTTGTCCTGGACCGGTACTCGCAGTATTGTATCATGAGCCGCTGGGCTATAATATGTCAAGGGATGAAATCCAAGGGATGAAATCCATGTGTTGACACGGCCCGTGGTTTGTCGCTCCCGTCTTAGCGGCGTCAGTGAGACCTGCAACGCTGGGTCCCTGCGGCCAGCCCCCACCGGATCGCGACCGTCCACGCCGCCGGCCGTGCCCACGTAGCGACGCCGGGGCCGGTCCGTCCGGCGAGCCGGGGCCGCGTGAGCGGCGATGTGGCCAGCCCCTGCCGGATCGTCGCCAAGCGGCTACGTTGCTCGCGTCGCGAGGGCCCCCCGTGACA
>Ga0351844_1257_pt2 | contig 14225 bp, 15 predicted proteins | sample TotcelHFGM3001L5_FD_206880 | JGI IMG/M metagenome (GOLD analysis project Ga0351844, IMG submission 206880) | Enriched cells from coal bed in the Powder River Basin, Montana, United States - Total cells FGM rep1 HSBNCT.FGM.300.1.L5 ... | reverse complement strand
CGGTGACGGCCTGCGCGGCCAGACAACCGGCCGGGCGGTCACCGGCACACATGGCATCCACGGTCTCGCACAAGCGGCGCTCGGCGACACGACGAGCGGTGGGCTCTTCCACGCACTGGAGGGCATAGGCAGCGGGGCCTGAGGCGTAGGCCTGGAGAGCCTGAAGGAAGAGGGCCTCCTTGTTGCCGAAGGCGGCGTAGAGGCTGGGAGGATTGATCCCCATGGCCTCCGTCAGATCGGCCAGCGAGGCACCCTGAAAGCCCTTTTCCCAAAAAACGTGCATGGCCTTTGCCAAGGCTGCCTCCTTGTCAAACCCCCGAGGGCGGCCTGACGCACGCTGATTGTGAACCAATTTCATAGTATTTGCTACAATATCGCTTGACGGGAAGGCGAGGTCAATATTCTGTAATGAACACTACAGAATAACCCATGAGCACCACCATCACTCCATCGTCATTGCCGAAACTCGCCAACAAACTGCAAGGAAAGGTCGCCCTGGTCACAGGAGCCTCACGCGGACTGGGCGTTGCCCTTGCACAGGCCCTGGCTGATCAGGGAGCCAATGTCGCCATCACCTACGCAGCCTCCGCCGCCAAAGCCGACGCCGTCGTGGCTTCGCTGCGGGAGAAAGGTGTGAAGGCCCTGGCCATTCAGACAGACCAAGCCGACGCGACCCAGGCCGAGCCTGTGATTCAGAAGGTACTGAAAGAATTCGGCAGCCTCGACATTCTGGTCAACAATGCCGCCGTCGCCGTACAGGGGCAGCCGGTCGGATCGCCCGACAGGGACTACACGGCACTTGATCGGATGTGGGACATCAATGTCCACGGTGTCGTCGCCTATATCCGCGCCGCAGCCAAAGTCCTGTCCGATGGCGGGCGCATCATCACGATCGGCTCTGCCATCACGGCACGGGTGGGGTTTGCAGGGGCTGCCGATTACGCAGCGACCAAATCGGCCATCACCGGATACAGCAAGGGCGTCGCCCGGGATCTCGGCTCGCGGAATATCACCGTCAATGTGATCCAAGCCGGACTGATGGACACCGACATGGCCGCCGAAGCCGGAGTCGCGGCATCCCTCTTTCCCTCACTGGCCATCCAGAGATTCGGCGCCTTGGAGGAAGTTGCCGCTGTAGCCACCTTCCTCGCGAGTCCCGAGTCCGCGTATATCACAGGCGCAGAAATCAGCGTCGAGGGCGGATATGGTGCCTGAGCCTACGGCTTGAGAGGATCGGCGGCGGCTGGCCTTGGCACGGCCAGCGCCGCTGTCAGGAATCAATAATCTAACACCCCTAACAAAATAATCTCCCGTTGCAGAATCGACTAGCATTCTATTCAGCTTGACGTCTTTCGAGAGCTGTCGCCAAGCTCATGGCGCCACATGAATAAATCCCAAAAGAAGGGCCCCTCCATTGAGCTCATACTCTCTCTTCTTTTGATCGCCTCTCCATTGAGCATCGTTGTCCTATTCTTCGCGCAAGGATTTACCGGAGGCTATAATTTTTTTCTTGCGAGCTTTGCGATGCTCGCCTCCCTAGTTCTCTTTTGTTTTTCCGGAGCGAGGCTACTATGGCTATTGTTCACACGGAGCATAACAAGCCTCCGCCCAATCTATCTTGTTTGTGGCTTGGGCATTTTCGTTTTCCTAGTTTCCTATCTACTGCCCTTCTCTACGTGGTTTTTGTATGGATTTCGTGCAGGCATCGTGCCTCGCTTGACCGAAGGCCAATGGCTTCAAACGGCACAAGTCATTAGGGAAATTGTGCCCATTAACGAACAAATCATTATACCCAGATTCTTCGGTCGCGAGGGGAATCCTGAGAATGCCGAGTTGTGGACCAAACTAATGGCCTCGTCTGCTGCTCACAAACTGCCCGAGGCATTCGCCGCATACCACTTTGATGACCGAGTCGAGCTGAGGTGGGGAAATGGGCTTGTCGGCCATTACGGGATTCGGTTGGCTGAGGACCCTCAGAGGCAATCCAGCGATTTTCTCTTCATGCAGGTAAGTCCTCATATTGCGGTGTATCATCTCGACCATTGATGAAGACATAAAGAGCTCTCCCTATACGGAGCGCCATCGTCTGGCAGCCGCTCGGATTAATGAGATCGGAACGCACCTTTTACGCTCTGACCACTCCCAGATACAGCCACACTCGGCATTACACCCGTATAAGGGATATGCGCATCATTGCCTTGCTCTCCCTCCTGCTCGTCCTCCCCATGGCCCAGATGCTGGCTCAAGCCAAGCCGGGGCAGGTCATCGCGAATGTGGAAACGGATGATGGAAAGATCGCGGTGGCGAATGGCTCGGAAAACCAAGTGCTGCTGACGGTGAAGGAAACGACGATTTCCTTCGATGCGGAGGAAGGGCTTCGTGTGGCGAACTGGCTCAAGGAGGGTCAGGGAGCAACATATGCAGGCAGTGGTCCGATCAAGATGACGAGGGAAGCCGACGACTTCCTGCTGACACTCTCTCCGACAGATGGGGACCCAATCCCCCTGCGTCTCGATAAGGAACAGGGCTTTCTCCTCGGCACGGCGCTGGCCTCCGCGCGGCAGAATGTCAGCGAGGCGGGAAATTAAACGCTGACGTCAGCGCGGATCTTTCCCGAGGGAGAGCGATACATCCAGCTCTGCCAATACCAGACCGGCCAGATCCGAGTCATTAAAGAGATTGCGAGTGATACCCACCGCCAAACTTCTGGCGGGGTCGGCGAAACCGGTGGAGCCTCCGTATCCGCCGTGGCCGAAGGCCCGCGGGCTGGTGCCGACATATTCCGCCAGGGTATAGCCGAGGTAGCGGCGGAAGTCGGCACCGGTGGCGTCAGGAGCGAGCTGGAGTTCGGTTGCAAGGCGAACGCGGCGGGGTGGGAGGAGTTCGACGCCATCCACTCCGCCGGGGAGTAAAGCAGCATAATGCCGGGCGATGGCTCGCGCCGTCATGATACCGGAGGAAGCCGGGAGGCAGGCCCGGCGCATATCCGCGCGATTCATCAGGGCATGGAGAGGCTGAAGGGTGTCAGGAACAGGAGAGGGGCGAGATTCACCCGGAGCGGGCGGGTTCGCGGATGGCTCCTCCACTGTCACCACCCGGGCATCCACCTCGGAAGGGGCCCCCATGAAGAGGCTCTGCTCCAGCCCGAGGGGAATGGCGATTTCGTCGGCAAGCAATTTTTGAAAATCGCGGCCATCGATCCGGCAGGCCACTTCGCCGCATAGCCAGCCAAAGGTGATGGCATGATACTGGCCCTGCGCACCGGGCGGCGTGACGGCTCGAGCGTCGGCCAGGAGACCACACATGTGGGTCCAGTCCGCGATCTCGGAATGAGTGATATCGCCCGGCAGATCCGCCAGGCCCGCAGTATGATTCAGACAATGGCGGAGAGTGATGCCATGCTTGCCATGGGCGGCAAACTCCGGCCACACCTCCGCGAGCGGCGTGTCGTAGGAAACAAGGCCCCGCTCGACCAGCTGGTGCAGGATGGTTGCCGTCATCCCCTTGGAGACCGAGAAGACCGGAAAGAGGGCATCTCCATTGACGGCATTACCCGTGGCTTGATCGGCGATCCCTGCCCATGCGTCCACGATCAACTCTCCATCGCAATAAACGGCGACCTGTACGCCGCGCTGCGCCCCCTCGGCAATGAGGCGGTCGAGTAGAGACTGGATGCGGGACTGCGCGGGAGTTTTCATACCACCTGAGCCGGTCGTCATCCTACTCCAGCCACTTCACCTTTAGCACCTGGCTGATTTTCATTTTCTGTCCGGCCTCGGGCAGGAACTCCTCGGATTCCAGAAAGGTGACCCGGCATTTCTTGCCGACATATTTCTCCGGCGAGTCGATGACGGTTTCCACCGACGGATCGGGCTTGAGGATGAAGTAGGATTGTTCCTCGCCTTTCTTGTCTTTCATCACGAAATGAAAGTAGTCCCCCTCGTCAATCCGCAGAAAGGTACCCTCGGCGGTGCCTTGGGTCTTCGCGCTTTTGGCATCGCCAAAGGGAGTGGGTGAAATCTGGTCCAAGGCGGATGTCCCGTGACCTGCAAAGGCGACAAGGGAGAAGGAAAGGAGCAAGGTGAGAGTGGCCGGGACTTTCATGATGCACGAATCGCTGGTCTGAACCAAAAGACAAGCCATTTGAGGGAGAGGTTCACTTCGAGTGGAGTTCCCCAAAACATGGCCCACTCTATGCTTGCAGAGCAGGTGGGAGGACAACCCATATGGAAATCAAGAATCACATGCCGATCGCGTATGCGCGTCGATTGGCGACACAGGTGGCGCAATACCTGAAGGTTCGCTATGGTGCGAAGCGGGTGGTGCTGCTCGGGTCTCTGGCGTCGGGCTTGTTCAATCCGGATTTTTCCGGCATTCGAGTGGGCTTTGATGGCGTCGAGGCGGACTTGGAGAAATCGGCGATCACAGATTGCCGGTTTCACTTCGGCAATCGAGATCCTGACGGCATCAGTCGGCTGGATGTGGTCAGTCTCGCCCATCTCTCGCCGCGGGAACGCGACTTCCTCTCGCGAGAGTCGGAGGAGATATGACCACCTGAGGCCAAACCTGCGGGCTAGGCCCGGAACGAGACCTCGCTGTCTTGCAAAACACGGGTCTCGACGCCGGGCTGGCTGGCGGTAAGGAAGGGCGCGTCGATGACGGCGCGAACATTCCGAAACCACAAGGCATGCATGGGAACGCTCGCCGGCTCGGGCCAGCGGAGGGTGAGGCCTTGCACACGGAGGTCGCGGACGTTGTCAAAGACGGCGGCGGCGCGGGCCACGCGAGCCTGGGGGCTGAAGTTGCTGAGCTGCATGCTGCGGGCCTTCGGGACCGCCTCGGCGGGGTCCTCGATCTCGGGGATGTCGAGGTGGATATCGCGGAGCGTGATATTCTCCACCGTGGCACCGTCCTGGGCGGTAATGAGGATGCGGCCGCGAGTGGTACAGACGATATTAGAAAACTGCACATTGCGCACGCGACCGAGGGGTTGGCCGGGCTTCTTGAATTCCTGGATATCGATATAGATGGGCCGCTCGCAGGTGACATTCTCGGTCGGATAGGTGCGTCCCACGATGTTGCTGAAGATGACATTCTCGACCCAGCCTGTGCTCCAGAGTTGGATCTTCACTATGCGCAGGGAGCGGCGGGAGACGCAGTTGGTAAAGCTGATGTCGCGAATGCCGCCTTGGGTCTCCGAGCCGATGCCGAAGGCCGTGCAGTTCGTATCCGCGATGCAGTTGGAGACGATGACACGCTCGCAGGGTTTGCCGGGGAGAGTGGCCTTCACAATGATGGAGTCGTCTCCGCCGGTAATGTCGCAGCCGCTGATGATGACGTCGCGGCAGCTATTGATGCCGATGCCGTCGGTATTCGGGCCGAGCAGATGATTCCGCATACGGATCTGACGGACCTGAACGTCGTCGCAGTCGTAAAGGTGGAGGGTCCAGCTCGGAGAACGCCGGATGGTCACACCCTCCACGCGCACGCGGCGGCACCGGACGATCTGCACCAAAGGCGAGAGGCGTTCGCCCGGCACGTAGTAGTCAAAAATGCCGTAGGGGCGCTGCGCCTCGCTTTCGCAGGGAGCCCAGAAGGCCGTGTCCTGTCCATCGATGATGCCCGGGCCAGTGAGGGCGATGTCCTCGCAGCCCTCCGCGTGGATGAGGTGAAACTTGCTCTGGTCCTTGTTATCGGCAGAGCCCTCGATGACAGGGTAGAGGGCAATATCCGTGGCGGCCTGGAGGATGGCACCGAGCTCAAGGTGCAAAGTGACACCAGTCCGCAGCCGGATGGTGGTGATCTCCCAAATGCCGGGACCGAGAGTAACCTGCCCGCCGCCCTGAGAGGACATACGATCGATAGCCGTCTGGATCTGGTGCGTCAGGGCAGGGATACCGAGAGCGGGAACGGGTGTGAGCAAGCGCTCTTCACGCGGGAGAGAAGTCATGGCGGACACTCTAGGAGTGCGGGCCTCATCCGACAATCCTCCGTCGCTCTAGGCGCGTTCGAAAGGGCTCAGAACAACGAGGCCTCGCGGTCGTCTTCGTTCCCTTGATTCCGGCCCACCAGAGGCTCCAGCACGACAAGGATGTCCTCGATGGTGCGGCAGCGGGAGAGTTGGGAGACGAGGAGGGAATCGAAGTGCCCGCTCATGGTCTGGATCGCGTCGGCGAGCAGGGCTTCGTTGCCGGTGAGAAATTTCACGGGCTCCCACTGGCCGGAGAAGCGGATGTCCTTATTCAGAGAGCGCAGGGCGGCGCGGTCGAGAAGCTGTCGGGCCGTCATTTCCGCAGAGGGCTGAGGGTGGCACCGGGCAAAAAACCGGCTTTCTCTGTCTCGGAAGGATGGCTCTCAATATTCACGATGGGGCTGACAGTGGAAGGTTGGGGTGTCCGTTACGCGGTGCCTCCCCGCACCAGCGGGAAGTATAAGAAGAGAGTGGCATCGTGCCCTCCCAATTCCGAGCACAGAATCGTTCCCCGCGTCACTTTTTCCCGGCGAAAAGGCTTGCGAAAATATAGCTCTTTTACCCTCAGGCCATTAGCGCATGCTCGAGGCATTCGTGCTGGCCACTCGAACTTGGAGGAGGATCAGAGCACTTTCGTCGCGGTGAGTTTCGTGGCGGCTTTTTCGAAAGTCAGCAACTGACCGTTATGGCTGCGAATCTCGGCGTGAATGATACGATCAACAAAACCCGGCTTGGCATTGGCCAAATTGGGAGTGTTCTTCAGGATGTCCAGAGCGACACCCACGGGCTCAACATCGCCGCTTTCCAGCAGATGCTGCAGAGCTTTCAAGGCATCCGCTTTCGGCACCTGATAGTAAGACTGGAGAGCGAAATATGCCTCTACGATAACTATGTCCGTAACCATCGGCCGCTCGCCACGATCGATGCAGCTTTGAAGCACCTCCTGAGCCTTGGCCGCCTGGTCAGGCGGATCTCCTGTCAGCAGACGAATGATGAAACTCGTATCGAGGCCGACCGTCATTTTCCGGATTCCCCAGCCAAGGCGCGACCGGCGAGATCGCCCTGTTCCTCACGCGTCCAAGGCTTTCTGGCCTTTGTAGCATACTTGCTCAGCGAGCCGATCCAGGCAGACTTGGATTTCACCGCCGGCTTGAGAACCCAGACCTTCTGGTTGTTGTGTCGCAGAGGGAGAAGCTCCAGAGTGTCACCACTGGTCACCCCGAGCTCATTGCAGACCTCAACCGGGAACGTCGCCTGACGCTTCGCGGTAAGTTTGATGGCAGCCATGATCGAAGGATAATCCCCTCCTCCTTACGCGTCAATGACTAGTAAGGCAATCGCGCAACTGCTCTCGAAAACCTCGCACCTAGTCGCGGAAAACGATGGCACGGTTTCCGTGGACCAGCACGCGGCTCTCGATGTGGTAGCGCACGCCCCGGGCGAGGGCGAGACGCTCGCAGTCGCGTCCGAGGCGGCGGAGATCCTCGGGGTCGTGATAATGCTCCACCCTCTCAACCTGCTGCTCAATGATGGGGCCCTCGTCGAGGTCGGAGGTGGCGTAGTGACAGGTCGCTCCGATCAGCTTCACCCCGCGCTCGAAGGCCTTCTTGTAAGGATTTGCCCCCACGAAGGCGGGGAGAAAGGAGTGATGGATATTGATGACGCGGGCAGCGAATTCCTCGCAGAGCCAGTCCGGCAGGATCTGCATGAAGCGCGCCAGGATGACCAACTCCGCCTGCTGCGCACGGAGCAGATCCGCCAGCTTCCGAAAGGCCTCCTCCTTGTCGCCCGAGAAATCGATGTACTCGAAGGGAATGCCCTCGCGCTCGACGAGATGGCGACAGTTCTCGTGATTGGAGATGACAGCGGCGACCTGAATGCCCATCTCGCCGGAGCGCCAGCGCCAGAGCATATCTGCCAGACAGTGATCCTCCCGGCTCACGAGAATGACCGTCCGCGTGCGGCGGGTGGCCAGGGACACACTCCACTCAGCCTGAAGCTCGGCGGCGAGCGGAGCCATATCCTCGCGGAAGGCATCCACGGTCCAGCCGGGCCGGGCCGGCTCGACGAGGAGGCGGGTGAAGAACCAGCCTGTGCCCTTGTCGGTGTATTGATTCACCTCAAGCAGATTGCCCCCGCTATGAGCGACGACGCCGGTGATGCGGGCAAGCACACCGACCGCGTCACGGCAGGTCAGACGAAGAATGGCAGGCGAAGACATGGACACCTAGAAAGTAGGATCAAATACCACGGACGACAGCACCTTTTCCCGGATGGGATCCAGCGCCTCGCACTCGAGCTGGGGGGACTGCCAGGCGATGAAATACAGGGTGCCCGTACCATCATTTGCATAGGCCACGTCCACGATCTGGATATTGCCGTCCTGCCCTTCGATGGCGTACTCGAGGCGGTACTTGGCAAAGGGGCCTTCCTTCGTGACGACGGCGGGATTTGCATCCTCGGCGGAGGCGAGGAGTTCCGCCGCGTACTTGCTGGGGGAGAGTTCCGCACGCTCCGGCACCTTCGTCGTCACGCTGAGAGTGAGTCCGGCGATGTAGGTATCCGAACCCGGCTCCACATTCTCCCTCGTGATCTGGTAGATGACGACGCCCTCTTCCTCCTGCTCAGTGAGATGCCATCCCTCGGGCACGAGGATGCGGGCTTTGACAGCAGGCAGATCCTGCTCCCGCCATCCAGGCTCGGCGGCGAAGAGGACTGCGGGGAAGCACGCCACAAGGAGGGCGCAGAGGAGAGTTTTCATCAGTTGGTTTGGGAAATCGTCTTTCCCGGGAAACGTTCACGGAGTTCCTCGAGCACCTTGTCGGCCTCGGGGAGATTGCCCGCTTTGCGATACGCATCAACGGCCCGCTCAAGGGCGCGCGGCGTGAGCGTCTTGTCGTCGTAAAGGACCGCCACCGTGAGGAAGCCTTTCGCAGCTTCCTCGTAGCTCCCACGCGAGAACAAGATCTCAGCGGTCAGCAGGCGGCCCTGCGCATTCAGGGTACCTTCGGGTTGAAGAAGGAGAGCCTCTTCGGCAAGAGCGGAGGCCTTATCATACTCTTCCAATCCTCGACGTGCCTCGGCCGCGGCCAAGAGGGCACGGGCCCGGCTGTAGGGTTCACGGGCACTGGCAAGAAACGTCTCGGCGGCCGCGAGGGCTTCCTTGGACTTGCCCAGCTTGTTGCGGGATTCCGCGAGTTCGATCCAGATATCGGCGGGGGCCGCGGCATTTGCCTTCGCTGCGGCGGTCAGGAATTTGTCAGCGGCTTTGTAATCACCCTCCTCAAAGCTCTTCCCTCCGAGCCAGCGCAGGACTTCCACGGGAGCATTGACGTCGGGATTCGCGGCCATTTCACGCGCCAGCTTCTCCCGATCTTCCTGATAATAATAGGCCAGCAGGATGCGCATCGTGGCGCGGTTGGCGTAGCCTTTTTTGTCGAGCTCCCGGGCTTCCGTGAGTTGCTTGATGGCCTCGGGGTAATTCTTTTCCTCGAAGGCCGCCCAGCCGATCCAGAAGTGCGCCTGCGCAGCTCCGGCAGTCTTGGGATATTCCTCAAGGAGCTTGGTAAAGGAGGCCTTCATCCCGGCGTAATCTTCCTTTTGCCCCTGGATCAAGGCCAGTTGCTGGAGGGCAAACTCGCGTTCCGGAGACTTTGGATAGTTCTCAACGACGGCTTGGAAATCGGCCAGAGCGCCTGTGTAATTCTTGGCCCGCTGCCGCACAAGTCCGCGTTGGAGCAGGGCGGAAGGCAGGGTTTCGTCCTTCGGATAGGCGGTGATGTACTGGGAAAAGGCGCTCTCCGCCTTCTCAAGATTACCGGCCTGAGAGAGGCTCCAGGCCCACTTGTAGAAGGCCTGCTTCTTCATGCTCTCATCCAGCCCTGCATTGAGCTGGGCTTCGTACAGAGGTGCGGCATCGATATACTTGCCTTCCTTGAAAAGGATCTCGGCTTTCAGAAGAGCGGCCTGACTGCGCTCCTTCGGGTCCTTGCTGACGGCCAGCAGCTTGTCGATTTCCTGGAGGATTTTGGGGTCGTTGTTCTGCGATAGCACGACCACACGCTGGAAGCGGGCTTGTTCCGCATAGGCCGTGCCGGGGAAGTCCTGGATCACGCGATCATAGAGCGCCATGGCCTGCTGATTTGATCCTCCCTGGCGGTGGGCTCCGGCCACGAGAAGCAACGCCTCGGCGGCGGCTTCACCCTTCAACTCCATCAGCGTCGCCTCGGGCAGGGAGCGTAGCTTCTTATTCTGTCCCAGGGCGGCATTGATACGGACCATGCCCAGGAGGGCGATGGGCTTCCATTCGCCAATCTCGGGAAGGCTCAGGGCTTTCTCAAAAAGCTCCGCAGCCTTTTCCTTCTGGCCGAGCTCCGAAGCGAGGGAAGCGGCCTTCACCGTCGCCTCGACACGCAGGGCGGGGGAGGAGGATTTTTCTGTCGCCAGTTTTTCGTATTCCTCAAAGGCCTGCTTCTTCTCATTGCCAGCGGCCAGAGTCTCGGCGCGGGCCAGACGGGCGAGGTCGCGATAGGGATTATTTTCTTCGACCGCGACCAGCTCGTTGTAAATGGCGGCGGCTTCCTTCGGACGATTCAGCTTCTCCAGGCAGCGGGCGGAATTGTACTTCGCCGTCAGGCGGATTTCGTCCCCGGCGGCATTCTGGGCGGCGAGGTCAAATTGGCGGAGAGCAGCATCGTAGTTCTTCTCGGCGTAGAGGTATTCGCCGAGGCGATAGGCTCCAGCTCCGGCAAACTCACCCTGGCGGAATTCCATCGCCAGCTTCTCGTAGGCAGCACGGGCCGCGGCGTCGTTGCCCAGCATGCGATGGCACTCGGCGACACGGAAGAGGGCTGTATCCCGACCAGGAGCATCGCTGTAGGAGACGAGGAATTTCTCATACTCCATCACCGCGTAGTCATACATCTTCCGGCTATAGACGGCATTCGCTCGGTCAAGCTGCTGCTTGGCAGCCGTGGCCGTGTCCACCCTGCTGGGACTCAAGCGGATCGTGCCCTCCTCGTCCGGGGTGGGAGCCGCTTCCGGCTGGGTGCTGACTGCCGGTGCCGACTGAGCGGGCGGCGCAGGCTGGGTAGGCTGCGGAGTGGGAGCGACTTCGATGCGTCCGGTGGGCCGGTAAGGCGTAAAACCGGGCTCCGGCCCGGGTGCCTGGGACGGTGCCTCGTTGTTATCAAAAGGGACAGCACGCCCCGTAGGCGGCTCCGGGCGGAAGGGCTGTTGCTGCTGCGGTTGCTGACGTTGCGGCGCCGGGGTCGCCACGGGAGCGGGCGAGGGGTGTACACGTTGCATCCAGGCGGGATTGACCGGCTCAGCCCGGGGGATAGGAGTGGCAACAGGCGTCGGAGTGGGCTGCGGGGCCTTCTCGACCGGGATGGCGCGGCGGACTTCCGGCTGCCAGAAGGTATCCTGCGCAAAAAGCGTGCTGCCCGTGAGCAGGACGCAGATGGGTACGACCCGCTTCATCACTCGGGCTTGCTCGTGGCGAAGGCGACGTTCCAGATATTGGCCGCACGGCAGATATCGAGCACCTCGACGATGAAGCTGTAGTTCACAGTCTGGTCACCACGCAGCACCACGGCCTGATCGGGGTACAACTCAGCAATGCGGGTAAGGGCTTGCTTCAGGGACTCCGGGGTCATGGGACGCCGGTTCATCACGATGGTCCCATCGCTTTTGACATTGAGAATGACCTCACCCACCGACCGGCGGGTTTCCTTGCCCTCCCGAGCCGTGGGCACCTTCACATCCAGCTCCATCTCGGCGCGGGCAAAGTTCCACGTCACCAGGAAGAAGATGAGCAGCAAAAAGACGACATCCACCATCGGGGCGATCGGGATGCCCGGGGCGTCGACTTGAACATGAGCTCGGAAGTTCATCGGGGATTTATTTGTTCTGCGGAGTGTGGTTGGCACTCAGGAGCGCCAGGAGCTGAGTCGTGGCTGTCTCGAGGTCGGAAATCAAACTCTGCACCCTTCCACGGAAATAAGCATAGGCCGCCATGGCGGGAATACCAATGACCAGACCTGCAGCCGTCGTGACGAGGGCCTCGGAAACACCGTCGGCCAGCATCATGGGCCGGGTGGCAGCCATGTCATTGGCCACGACGCTGAAAGACTGGATCATGCCCATGACCGTTCCCAGCAACCCCAGCATGGGGGCCAGGGCTCCTATATCCGCCAGATAGACGATTTGCTGGCTGAGGGCGCTGGCTTGACGCACGCCCTCCGTCTGCGCGATCTCCCGGGCCTCGCTGATCGTGGCGCGGGGGTTCTTCGTCAGGAAATCCATCGTGCGCTGCATGACTCGAGCGACCGCTTCATTGTGGCGATTTGAAATGGCCAGCAATCCGAGATAGTCCTTCTTGCGGATCAGCGCGTCAGCCGTCTGCATGTAGCGGGCCGAGACCACGCTACGACGCCCCAGGGAGAAAAAATAGATGATGATCAGCATCACGGCCATGACCGACAAGGCCGCCAGCGGGATCATTACAGGACCTCCCGACACCAAGACCTGCCAGAGGCTTGTCACCGGCGTGGCCGCCTCTTCGGTGGGGAGAGCGTCCTCTTGGGCAAAAGCCGAGGCCGCGGCGGTAAGCAGGAATGCCGTCGCTAGAAGTGATTTCATCGTGAGGCAGTAAAATACCCTGTTCCCAAGCCGGTGCAAGCGCAGGCTGGCCCCATTCGCCCCAAAGTTGAGGGTTGAGAGCCGGGCCGGAACGAACGATATATATCCCTTATGGAGATCGACCTTCAGGCCAAACTGCGCGACGTCCCGCACAAGCCGGGCGTGTATGTCATGCGCGACCGGCTAAAAAGGGTCATCTACGTCGGCAAGGCCCGAGACCTCCGTAAACGCGTCGGCAACTACTTCATGCCCTCCCGGAAGATGACCGCCGACCCCAAAACGAGGGCCCTCATCGACAGTATCTGGAACTTCGAGTGGCATGTCGTCCGCAGCGAGGCCGAGGCTGTGCTTTACGAGGGCCGCCTCATCAAGGAATTCCGCCCGAAGTACAATATCAGCTTCCGCGACGACAAACGCTTCCTCCTCGTCCGAGTCAATCCCGAGGAAACCTGGCCGCGCTTCCAGCTCACCCGCCTCCGCAAGGAGGATGGCGCCCGTTATTTCGGCCCCTTTGCCCACAGCGGCGCCCTCCGCTCCACCCTGGAGGCCATCCGTAAGAAATACGGCCTCCGCTCCTGCCGCGCCACGGACCCCGACGAACGCGACTACAAGCATTGCCTGGATCACGTGATCAAGAACTGCAGCGCCCCCTGCATTCACCGGATCACCCGCGAGGACTACCTCCGCCGGGTGGAGGAAGCCTGCGAATTCCTTGATGGCGAGTCCCGCCACATGATCACCCAGGTCGAGGAGGAGATGAAAAAAGCCGCTGAGAAGCTGGATTTCGAAAAAGCCGCCCAGCTCCGCAATCTCCTCGACGATCTCCGCACCACTACGAAACCCATGACCCGCTTCACGCGGAAGGTGCTGCCCTCGCCTATCAACCCTCAGGAAGACCTACGCGAGCTCGCCGCCGTCCTCGATCTTGGCAAGCCCCCGGCCGTCATGGAGTGCTTCGATATCTCCAATATCAGCAACACGCACATCGTCGCCAGCATGGTCCGCTTCCGCAACGGCGTGCCTGAGCGCGCGAAGTACCGTCGCTACCGTATCACCGGCACCAAGGGCCAGGACGACTTTGCCAGCATGGCCGAGGTCGTCCGCCGACGCTACAGCCGCCTCATCACGGAAGGCAGCTCCCGCCTCGGCCAGGACCCGGCCTCCGAGGTCGATTTCTCGCCGGAGTTTTCCCAGGAATCCATCACCGAGGCTCTCGTACGAAGCGAATCCTCCACGGAAACCGAAGCGGAAATCGCCCCGACCACCATGCCCGACCTCATCATCGTGGACGGCGGGCGCGGCCAGCTCTCCAGTGCGTGCAAGGAACTTCAGCGCCTCGGCTTGTCGCAACTTCCCATCATCGGCCTCGCCAAGGAATTTGAGGAAATCTACCGCCCCGGTCGCCCGCTACCCCTCCGTCTCTCGAAGGACGCCGGCGCTCTCAAGCTCCTCCAGCGCATCCGTGACGAAGCCCACCGCTTTGCCAATGGCTACCACAGCCTGCTCCTGAAAAAACGCATCAGCGAGAGCGTGCTCGACGACATCCCCGGCGTCTCCGAGAACCGCAAAAAGGCCCTGCTCGGGCCAGCGGAGGGTGAGACCTTGCACACGG
>Ga0351844_1265_pt1 | contig 14486 bp, 14 predicted proteins | sample TotcelHFGM3001L5_FD_206880 | JGI IMG/M metagenome (GOLD analysis project Ga0351844, IMG submission 206880) | Enriched cells from coal bed in the Powder River Basin, Montana, United States - Total cells FGM rep1 HSBNCT.FGM.300.1.L5 ... | reverse complement strand
GATCAATCGCCGTCTCATCGCCGTCCACCAACAAGACCCCATCCGCTGGTATGTGACGCTGAACGAGCCAAATATGCTCGTGCTGAATACTTATCTGAATCGCCAGTTTCCCGCCTACGGCCCGCTCGGCCTGGCTGCGGGAGTCTGCGCCTACAATCGGCTCCTTGCGGCCCACGTGAAGGCCTACAATATCATTCACGATATCTACGAGGAGGCGGGGTGGACGCGTCCCATGGTGACGATGAATACCTTTTGCAGCGACGCCTATTGGTCTGAGAAGATGCTCCTGGATCTCCTTTACGTGAGGGAGCGCGGCATCAATCGTGCCGACCTGACGACCTATCTCCGCACGGGCTCTTCCCAGCTCAGGAAGGCCATGCACGCGGCGGACCTGCCCTTTCATACCGATTTGTTCGTCTGGATCGGGCGCTTCGTGTATCTGCTGGCGGACTGGATGGCTCCCCGCCATGCCACGGGCAAAACATTTGCCTTCTTCCTGGACGAACTCGACCGCTCAAAGCGCAGTCGGGTGTTGGATTATCTGGGATTGGATTATTACGACCCCTTCACCGGTCACTTGTTCCGCCCGCCGTCGTTTCAGGATCTGGAGTTTAAGAGCAAGAGTTTGACGGGCCATATGATGGCCGGGCTGTCCCGCAAGTGGTGGGACTGGCATGTGTTGCCGCAGGGACTTCACTTTTTCTCCTCGTACTACTCGGAGGACTTCGGTCTGGGGGTGCTCATTGCGGAGAATGGCATGGCGCTCCGCTGCAAGATGGACAACTCCCACTCTGCTCCGCGCCGGGATAAGGTGACGCGCAGTGAGTTTCTAAGGGCGCATGTCGGCGAGGTTCAGCGTCTGCGTGCGGATGGCGTTCCCATGCTGGGCTACCTGCATTGGTCGATCACGGACAACTACGAGTGGGGTTCGTATACGCCACGCTTTGGCCTTTTCTCGGTGGATTACCAGGACAATGCGCGGCGCAAGGTGGAGGACCCTTTTGGGGATAAGCCTTCGGAGACCTATGCGAGTCTGGTGAAGGAAGCGCGGGCGGGTCGTTAGAGACCGCCGTGCTTCCAGATGGAGAGCACCAAGCGTAGGCACATGTAGCCGCCCCAGATCAGGCCCACCAGGCCGAAGATCGGGACCTCGCCGATTTTCGGCGGGAGTTTTGCCAGCATGAGGATGCTGGAGCAGATGAGGACTGACGCGGCGAGGATGGCATTCGTCAGCCGATTCGCGATCATGTCCAGGGTCTTGCGCAGGGGCTCGAATCCCTGGGGATCGATCTTGTGCTCGAGAGGGATGCTGGCTTTACCGTGCTTGATGCGCTGGTAGAGATTCCGGAAGTCGTGGGGAAATTCCTCCAGGAAGTCCATGCTCTCATTGGCAAGGCTTTTGAGCAGACCGAAGACCCGCGTCGGGCTGTATTTGCCCTGAATGAGCTTCGTCGCGTACGGCTCGCCGAGCACGATGAAATTGAGGTCGGGGTTGAGCGTGCGCCCGATGGCCTCGACTTGCGTGAGAGCCTTGATGCCGAGGTAAAAGGGGCCTTTCATGCGCAGGTTGTTGCTGCGCAGGAGTTCGAGGAGCTTGTTGAGGACGACGCCGAGATTGATGTCGCGGAGGGGGCGGTTGAGATGGGCCTCACTGAAAGCTTCCACATCGGTGAGCATGGCCGTCGGATTTAACGAGTAGGTTTCCTCGCTCATCTCAAGGATGGAGCGCATCACGAGTTGGTGATTCTTTTCGGCCAGTCCGGCGATGAGGTGGGCCACGCTGGATCGGAAAGCGGGGCTGAAACTCCCCATCATGCCGTAGTCGATCAGCCCGGTGGCACCGTCATCGAGCACCATCATGTTGCCGGGATGCGGATCAGCATGGAAGAAGCCGTGATCGAAGATCTGCTCGTAGATGAGATTGGTGATGTGCTCGGACAACTCGATGGGATCGATGCCGGCTTGCTTGAGCCCCTCCACATCCACGACGCTTCTTCCGGTCAGAAACTCCATGGTCAGGACCTTGGATGTCGTATAGTCGCGGAAGATCCCCGGCACCTTGATCCAGACATTCCCCTCAAATTGCTTGGCGAAGCGCTCGGCGTTTACGGCTTCGTTTGTAAAATCGAGTTCCTTGATGAGGGTCGTGGAGAATTCCTCGATGACGCTGACGGGGTTCACCCCGGAGAGTTCGGGAACGTGTTTTTCCACGAAACGGGCGAGATCCTGAAGGATGGCAAGATCAAGCTCGATGACCTTCTCGATGTCGGGGCGCTGGACTTTGACGGCGACCTTCGTGCCGTTCGGCAGGCGGGCGGAGTGGACTTGTCCGATGCTGGCGCTTCCCACGGGCTCGTCGCTGAATTCCTTGAAGGCGACATTCAGCGGGAAGCCGAGTTCCTCGGCAACGATCTTCTTGGCCTGTTTGCCGGGGAAGGGCGGTACATTGGCCTGCAGCTTGCAGAGCTCGACGTAATACTCGTCGGTGACCAAGTCGCGCCGGGAGCTCACGATCTGGCCGAACTTCACAAACGTAGGCCCCAATTCCTCCAGCGCCAGTCGCATGCGCACGGGCAGAGGCTCGGACAGGATCCCCGTCTCGTGTGGCGTGATGGTCGCATCCTCGATACCGAGGAATCTCTGGAGGGCGACGAGTCTCAGGACGTCCGCAAACCCATACTTCATGAGAATGCCAACGATCTCCCGATACCGGGGAAGGTGGGAGGCAAATTCGACCGCGCTCTTGATCTGATTGAGTATCACGGCAGCGACGATACGCCGATCTCTCTCTCAGCCAAGCGGGAAAAAAGCAGGATCGCTATTTCCCTTTGGTCACAAAAAAGGACATGACGGCACCAAATCCACAGAGGGAGCCGATCATGGCGACCGTGGGCCAGAGGTCGGCACGGTTGCTCGTCAGGAGAAGGGCGCACACGGAGGCGATGACTACGAGAGCGGTGATGGCAATATAAGCCGTGTTGGCGTTCGGACGGTTGGGGGCGTCGGCATCCGAATAGTCGTGGGTCTGAGTAGAAGCAGCGGGCGACATATTCATGGCCTCTACTTTCGGCGGTATTGCCGAACGATCAAGCGGGTTTTTCCCCCTGACCAAGGAAACGTACCCTCCGATCCGCTCTCGGCAGGCGAATCGTTATTGTAAGTCCCTTTCCTTGAGAGCTTTCCAGAATCACTTCTCCACCATGAGCCCGAACGATGCGGCGGACAATTAATAGTCCCAACCCGGATCCACCATTCTTGGTAGTGAAGTAAGGCTCAAAAATACGGCTGATATTCTGTGGATCGATTCCGCCGCCGGTGTCGGCAAAGGAAATGAACTGATGGGTCTCATCCGCTCCGGTGCAAATGCGCAGGATGCCTCCGGTCTTCATGGCCTGGAAGGCATTGCGGATGAGATTGTAGAAGGCCTGCTTGATCTGATCCCGATCCACCTCGATGGGACCGAGAGAAAGATCGAGCTCGGGTTCCACAAGGATATCGCGATCCTGGATCTCCACCTTCAGAAAGGCGATGGACTCCTCCACGATGGCGTTGAGATTCTCCAGCTTGAGTTGCAGTGGCTGGGGCCGTATCGCGCGCAGGAACTGCGTGATGATGTGATCCAGGCGGGCCACTTCATGGCGGGCGATGCCGATGGATTCCTCCAGAGGGCCACGCGATTTGAGCGGAAGCTTGGCCGCCCGCCGCTGCATGAGTTGCAAATGGATGTCGAGGGAGTTCAGCGGGTTGCCGATCTCGTGCGCCACCCCGGCAGCCAGCAGGGTAAGTGCTGAAAACCGTTCGCTATCAATGGTTTCCTCTGTGTCTTTCCGATTCTGCGTGATGTCGCGCAGGATGATCGCATGCCCGGAGATCTCATTTCCGGACTCCTCATCCCGCAACGCAACTATGTAGAAATTAAGCAGCCGATTCTGCGGATAAAACACCTCCATATCCCGGCTGACAACTTCCCCGGAGCCCGCTACGAACTGCCAATCCAGCCCCCGCACCACTTGTCCCAGACCTTTCCCGAGACTCGTCGCCGCCTCTATGCCGAAAAATCCACACGCCGCCCGATTCAGATAAATGACACGCCCATTCGGATCCGTAACGATCACGCCTTCCAGGATCGTATTGAAGATCGTCTCCAGAAATCCTTTCTCCCTGGCGATCTCGACCAGGTAGTTCTGGACATCGCCCGGCTGGACCAGACCGATACGCTCGATGATTTTTTCAAGGAACCCGCGCTTCATAAGATAAACCGGCGACTATGCCGACAATTTCCGCCATTGGACACTCTGTTCGTCCACCGCGAAGCGAATGAAGCCCCGCCCACCGGGCTTGCCGTTCCCGGAGTTCCTCAGGCCGCCAAAGGGCAGCGCCGATGGGGAGAAGGTCGTGGGCAGATTTTGATAGAGGTTGCCGACATCCAATTGCTCTCCCAGCCTGCGGAAGATTTCCTCGGATGCCGTGAAAATCGACGCCGTCAGCCCGTAGGGTGTCGTGCCTTGCAGGGCCACAGCCTCCTCGACCGTGCGGAAGCTCTCAAGCGTCGCAATCGGCGCGAAGACCTCCTCCACGCCGAAGGGCGTGGGGGACTCCGTCTTCAGTATCGCTGGCCTCACAAAGTATCCCCGGTGTCCGCAACACTCCGGCAGCACTTCGCCTGCGAGCAGCCAATCACCCGAAGTCCCGATCAGTTTTTTGTAACGTTCATAGGCAGCCTGCGTCGCCAGTGGCCCGAGTGTGGTATTCAGATCCAGCGGGCATCCCGGCTGGTAGCGTTTCAGCGATTCCAAGAGGAGTTCCTGAAAAGGTTCCTCAATGGCGGAGTGCACCAGAATCCGTGTCGAGGCGTTGCATCGTTGCCCCGTTGTCAGACACAAGCCATCCGCGGCCGCCTTCGCCGCCTCGGCCAGATCCGCGTCCTCCCAGACGATGAGTGCATTTCTCCCCCCGAGTTCCAAGGCAAGTGACTTGGAATAATCTCCCGCCAGCTCCTTCGCCAAGGCTGTCCCCACTGGTACGGAACCCGTGAAACACACTGACCTCACCGCCGGATGCACGCATAGTGCCCGGCCCATCGAACCCCATCCCTGCACAAGCTCGAAGACCCCTTCCGGCAAAGCCTCCTGCATCAGCGCCGCATAGATCGCCCCGACATGTGCTGTCACGGGCGAGGGTTTGAAAAGCACGGTATTCCCCGCCAGTAGATACGCCACCGCCGCTCCATGGCCGAGGTGGATGGGGAAGTTAAACGGCGCAATCACCGCCGCCGGTCCACGTCCCCGGTGACGGATCAGGGCCGGGTGGGGGCCATCGGTAACCGCCCGATCAGCGATCACTTCCCGCGCATCCGCAAAGGCGAAGTCAAATTTTCCCAGCACCGCCGCCACTTCCAGCCGCGCTTCCGTCAGGGGCTTGCCCATCTCCAGCGCGATCAATCGTGCCAACTCATCCTCAGAGCCCTTCAGCTTTTCCCGACAGGCCGTCAGTGCCACAATGCGCTCCTCCAGGGAAGTGCCTCTCCACTGCGCGAAGGCTTTCACCGATCGCCCCACCGCCGCCTCCAAGTCTGTGGTCGTAACCGGCTCCAGGAGGGTGTCCAGATCGCCGGGGGAGGCGTTCTGCCAAGTGTGAGGCTCGGGCGGATTCATGACAGCGTGCTCCCGCCAATTTCTCCCATACCGCCCGCAACATCAAGCCGCCATGTCTGCTTTACAAATCCCTGCATCTTCCAGAGACTGCCCCGCATCAGGTTCCCCTTGTGGGCCGAAGCATGAGGACATTATTCTTAATTGTGGCGGTGGCTTTCATCGGTGCCGCCATTTCTTATGGTCAGGCGACCGGTTCGGGCTTTCTCATCAGTCCGAATGGCTACATCCTGACCTGCCACCACGTGATCGAGGATGCGGGCGAGATCAGCGTCCGCCTTGCCAATGGTAAGACTTACCGCGCAAAGATCATCGATTTTAACGAGAGCAAGGATCTCGCCCTGCTGAAAATCTCTGCAAAAAATCTCCCCTACCTCCGCATCGGAGACTCGGAGAAAGCCGGTCTGACAGATGAAGTTATGGCCTTGGGATTTCCCCTCGCGTCGGATCTCGGCGAGGAGTTGACCGTGACCACCGGCATGATCAATTCCATCCGCAAAAGCATGGGTGAGCCCAGCATCCAGACTGATGCCGCCGTGAATCCCGGCAACAGCGGTGGCCCCCTTGTTGCCATGGATGGACGTGTCATCGGGGTCATCCAGTCGCAATTCCGCAAGGCCTTGGATGAGGAGGCCCTGCTCACGGGAGAACGCGTAAACTTTGCCGTGCCCATCAACGAGGCGGCCTGGCTTATCCGGAAAGCCGCTGCTCCCTTCGTCGAGAAAGAAATCATCGAGGCGAACCTGTCCAAAAAACAAATCCTCACCCTGGCCGAACCCGCCACCGTCTTTGTAATCGCAGGGGAACCTGAGGAGTCCAGCGAATCCCCCGAGTCCACCGAAACCGAGTCCTCCATGCTAAAAGGCCGCCGGGCCGATATCGATGAAGGACCACCTGCCGACCCCACTGATGTTCGTGCCTTCGTCCTGAAATTCGTGAAAGCCGGATCGGAGGATTCCGTGGACGAAACCCTGCAGTTTTTCACCTATCCCGTCGTTTACTACTACGGTTCCACCGACATCTCCGAGGCTGAGGTGAGGGAGGATGCCGAGAGCTACCGGGCGGACTGGCCCTCTCGATCCTACGAAGTCTTGGGCGATGTCAAAGTGACAGGTCGGAAAAAGGAAAACGCCTTCCACGTCACCTACCGCCTGAAGTTCGCCGTGGAAGACTCCTCCGTCCGCATCTCCGGCATCTCGGACAACGAAATGACCGTCATCCAGAAAGACGGCTCCCTCTTCATCTCCGAGGTGGATGAGGAGATCAAAAAGGAAGTCGAAGAGCCGAAGTAGGTTCCATGAACCGCAGGCATCATTCTCCTTGGATTGATCGTGTCGCGGGTGCTTTTCTTATCCTGATTTGCAGCATCTCTGGGAGCTTGGCTGGACAAATCCGGCAATTTTCTGAGGTCGGGGTCAATCTGACCGTGCCTGAGGATTGGAAGCTGGATGATGGTGATACGTTCGGCCAAGTATTACTTCCCCAGAGCCAGAGTCAGAAAAAAATCCGCATTCATCTCACTGGTTGCAAAAATGTGTCACCGGCAGAGGCTGTATGTTTGGGAGCCGAAACAGTGCGCGAACATAGGGAGCGACTCAAACTGGTTCCAGAGGCCGTCCTGTCATCACAACCAATCACTACAAAGCACGGCTTTCATGGGCAAAGGGCGGAAATCGGCGTTAAGGCGAGTGATGCTCCGTCCTATCTCACCAAATGCTATTTTGAAGGCCCTCACCAAAGGATATTTTGTATCTGCATCTATCATTACGGTGACGAGCGATTTGCTCAGGACGCGCTCGACATGGTCACAGATACAATGACTGCCATCGAGTAGGCGCGCGTCGGGAGGCTTTCTGGCTTCAATCAGAGCACTGTGTTTCGATCCTACTCCTCCAGCTTCGTCGGATCGAAATCGTCCGGCAACGAGAGATCGATGGAGTCGAGCAGTTGCACGGCTTCTTCCGCTCGGTCTGCGGGCACCTGCAAGCGGACGGGGACCGTTAGGCGGGCATCCGCGCAGGCACTGGAAATTTCATCAGCGAGATGACAGGGGATTCCATGATCCCGGAGCACTCCCTGGGCAATCCCAGCGGATAGGGAGTCGGGAAAGGAGCGGAGAGTAATCATATAAAGGGAGGAACCAAGCTTCAGATATTCATCGCAGATCAAACCGTCCGTGACAATACCCCCTATTTAGGACGGGATTACCTATGGAGTTCGCTTGGTGGGATATATAGCCTCCCGGCAATTCATGGCTAAGTTTTTCCGGATTTTCGTAGCGCTTCTTGTTGTACTGGCGGTGTCGCCGTCCGCAAAAGCCGACTTCTTGTTCTATGCGACCACGTACAACGAGACCGGCGACGCCCCTCTCCCAGGTATCGTCAAAGTCTCCTCCACCGGTGTGGTGACTCCTTGGGATGTACGGGACTCGGGCGGTACTTTGATCGCGTTTGACGATCCCGAGGGCATTACCCTCGATAGCCAGGGCAATGTCTATGTGAACGATAGCGGTGTCACCTACCGCATCACTCCCGCCGGAGTGGCCTCCATCTTCGCTACGGCCGCAGACCCGTCTTATTCTTATGGAGTCACAGTGGATGCGTCGGACAATGTCTATGTGCAATCCAGCATGGGCGTGAACTACGGAGTATACTCCTATCAACCCGATGGCACCCCCATCAGCAATTTTCAAATTGCCGGAGGCACGGCTTTCATCTCCATCGAGTCGGATGGGTATCTCTACGCGTCGAGTTCGAGTCTCCTGCGATATACCACAGCGGGAGTGTTTGATGAGGATTTTGCCATCGATATCCCCGGCCTGAGCGGCTTTGTCTTCGATCCGGAGGGGAATATCTATGCCGGGGGCGTGGTGGATGATGGCTCTTGGGATGCTGCCATTTATAAGGTCTCCTTCGACGAGGGAGGCTTGGCCGATGTGCAACTCTTCAGCGCGCTGCCAGGGGAATACGTGCTCCGTGGCATGAGCATCGACAGCGAGGGCAACATCTACACAGTCGCCCAGTCGTGCGAATGCGAAGGTCGTCTCAATCTCATCCTCCTCACGAACCAACTCGGAGAGACAAGCACCTTTGCCACCGGGGAAGGCGACCTGCGCTTCAATGACCTCGCCATGGTGCCCGAGCCCACGACCATCCTCCTCACTGCCTGCGGAATGATGGCCCTCCTTTTCCGGCGCTCGCCTCGTATGCGAGCGACGGTTTAGCTGAGGACCTTCAGCCCGAGGATGCCCGCGACGATCAGGCCCAGGCAGAGCAGCCGGGGCAGCGTGGCGGGATCACCGAGTAGGACGATGCCGCAAAGTACCGTCCCCACCGCTCCGATGCCGGTCCATACGGCATAGGCTGTGCCGATGGGCAGCGATTTTGCCGCCAGGCCCAGCAAACCGATACTGAGGATCAAGGCCACAATCGTCCCCACACTGGGCCAGAGACGTGTGAAGCCCTCGGTGGACTTGAGACCCATCGCCCAGACGATTTCGAGAAGACCAGCAATCAGAAGAAGTATCCAAGGCATAATAGTACAAAGAGAGTTGCCAAGGTCGTCCTTGATTGAGCAATCAAAGCATTGAGGTCGTCCTCAATCTGATACCTCTCAGGATACTCTGGAAAGACATCCTGTCAACGCACCGCAATCGGAGCAGTCGCCTTCACTCCCGACGCGAAACTCGCATCACGGTGCCGTCGTTTCCCGACGACACCGTGACGAAATATGTTCCTTACCCGAGCAGCCCTTCGAGTTCACTCACACGCTGCTCAAAGAGTGCGAGGGCGGAGTCCACGGGGTCCGGCGAGAGCATGTCCACTCCGGCATCCTGGAGTGTCTTGATCGGGAACTTGCTACCACCCGAGGACAGGAAGTTCAAGTACCGCGAGGCATCGCCCGTGGCGAGCACGTCGCGGGCCAGGGCCGTGGCGGCGGAGAGTCCGGTGGCGTACTTGTAAACGTAGAAGGCATTGTAAAAATGCGGGATGCGGAGGCATTCCAGATTCAGCTCCTCATCGAGGGCAAAGTCGGGGCCGAAGTACGTCTCCAGCAATCCGCGGTAGATCCGCGTGATGGTGTCGAGCGTCAGCGCCTCGCCTGCCTCCTCGGTGGCATGCGTCGCCTTCTCAAATTCCGCAAACATCGTCTGCCGATACAGAGTGCCTCGGAAGTCATCGATCTGGCGATTCAGGATATACGCCTTCATCTTCGGGTCCTCGGTGGTCTTGAGCAGATGCTCGGTGAGGAGGACTTCGTTGAAGGTCGAGGCCACCTCCGCGAGGAAGATGGGGTAGTGGTAGTTCTGGAAGCTCTGGTTGCGCTGCGAGTACCACGTATGCATGGAGTGCCCGGCCTCATGGGCGAGGGTGTACACGTCGGAGAAGACGTCCGACTTGTAGTTCATCATGATGTACGGCGGACTCTGAAAGGTGCCATAGGAGAAGGCGCCGCTACGTTTCCCTTTGTTCTCAAAACGGTCGCACCAGCGCCCGGCCGTCAGGCCATGGCGGAGCGTCGCGAGGTATTCGTCGCCGAGTGGCGTGAGGGCGGAGAGCACCTTCTCGACAGCGCCATCCCAGGGAATGTCGCTCTGCACATCGGTCACCATGGGCACGTAGGTGTCGTAATGATGGATCTCGTCGAGCTTGAGCACCTTCCGGCGCAGTTCGTAGTAGCGATAGAGGGCGGGCAGACGATGACGCACAGCCTCGATGAGGCTGTCGTACACGGCGGGCGGGACGTCGTCGTAGAAGAGCGCCGCTTCGCGGGCGGAAGGGTAGTTCCGCGCGCGGGCATGGAACACATCGCCCCGGACCGAACTCGCCAGTGACGATGCCAGCGTGAATTTATGATCGGAAAACTCCGTGTAGAATTGATGAAACGCCGCCTTGCGTACCGCTCCATCGCGCTGCTGGAGGAAGGAGGAAAATGAACTCTGGCTCAGCTCGCGCTCCCGACCGGAAGCGTCCTTCAGGGAACCGAATTTCATGTCCACATTCGTGAGCTGGGAAAAGGTCTCGCTGTGTCCCCGCAGAGCCGAACCTCCCAAGGCGAGCAGGCGCTCTTCCGCCGCGCTCAGGGTATGGGCTTTCAGTCGGCGCAGCTTGCGCAGCGGGATCTGCCAATCCACCAGCGCGGGGTCTGCCAGATAGCGGTCAAAGCTGGCGTCATCCAGGCTCTGGATCTCCGGAGCAAGGAAGGAGAAGGCCTCCCCGACGCGAACGAGCAGTCCGTCAAGACGGGCTTCGCGACCGAGGGAATCACTGTTCGCGCTGTCTTCTGTGACTCGCAGGGCCGCGTATTGATTGAGTTGCTCGACTCGCTGATCGACGGCTTTTTCAAATTCCAGTGCTTCCTTCAGCACCGCAGGTCCTTCCGCCAGCCGTCCCTGAAAAGCGGAGATGCCGGGATATTGCTCCTTCAGCCGGGCAAAGTCTTCTTCCCAAGCGGCGTCATTGGCATAGAGCGGCACCAGGTCCCAGGTGTCCTCCAGTTTGACTTGGGCACGGAGGGGGATCGAGGCGGAGCCAGCCGTTTCTTCAGAATGCAGGAGTATGGACATCCCATCAGAATGAATGCACTCCGGCGTCTCCGCCAATAAGAAATGTGTGCGAGCGGAAAAAGGCGCGCCTTACGGGCGACGCATGGCTTCCTGCGGCACGAAGGAATTTCCGATCACGTCGAAAATCCGCTGCGCCGGGAGCACTTTTTGCGTGACGTAGTCGAGATTCCCATCCCGCCCGATGATGGCGATGGTGAAGGAATCATTGGCCTGATAGTCGAAGCCGACCTTGGGACCGTTCGTCGCAATGGCAAAGGGGATATTCGATTTCACGCGGCCCTGGGTCTCGGTGAAGGCCGCCACGAAGACGACCTTCTGCGCGGCGTAGCGCTCGTACATGTGATTCAGCTTGCCGATCTGGATGCGGAAGCGGAAGGAGCGCGGCGAGGGGGCGATGATAAGCACGATCGGCTGCCCCTTGAACTCGGCAAAGCTCTTGTTGGTGCCCGAGGCATCGATCCACTCGACATTGGCTGCCGGGCGCGGGACGATGGCGTGGACCTCGCTGGAAGCCAGGGCCAGCACGGCGGTGAGAAGGGCTAGGAACCGTTTCATCAGATTTTCATCAATTCGGCCTCTTTCGCTTCGACGTGCTTGTCGATCTCGGCCACGAATTTGTCAGTCACTTTCTGGATCTCCGTCTCAGTCGTGCGGAGATCATCCTCGGTGATATCGCCGTCTTTTTGCAGCTTGCGCGCGGCCTCGATGGCTTCGCGGCGGCAGGAGCGGATGCGGACTCGGGATTCCTCGGCGATGGTCTTGACCGTCTTGGCCAGATCGCGGCGGCGTTCCTCGGAGAGTTCCGGGATGGGCAGGCGGATGATCTTGCCGTCCACGGCGGGATTGATGCCGAGGCGGGATTCGTTGATGCCGCGCTCGATATCTTTCACCGTTGAGGCGTCAAAGGGCTGGATGACGAGCAGGCGCGGCTCGGGAGCCGTGATGAGCGCGAGCTGCTTGAGCTTCATGGAGGAGCCGTAGGCTTCCACGTCGATATTTTCCACGAGGGCAGGGGATGCCTTGCCGGTGCGGATGGCGGCGAATTCGTGGGTCATGTAGGAGACGGCTTTTTCCATCCCCTCTTCAGCTTCAAAAATTGATTCTTCCAGGCTCATGCGTTGTCGGATTTATCGATTACAAGGGTTCCGACGGATTCGCCAGCCAGGGCTCGGCGGATATTGTCGGGCTTGTTCATGTCGAATACGATGATCGGCATCCTATTGTCCATGCAAAGACTGAAGGCCGTGCTGTCCATCACCTGCAGGCGACGGGCAAGGGCTTCAGAGTAGGTGATTTGTTCAAAGCGCACCGCATTGGGATTTTTAAAGGGGTCGCTGTCGTAGATGCCATCAACCTTGGTCGCCTTGAGGATGATATTCGCGCCGATTTCGTTTGCGCGAAGAGCGGCGGTCGTGTCGGTGGAGAAAAAGGGATTGCCCGTGCCGGCGACGAAGATGACGATGTGACCGAGTTCCAGATGGCGGATGGCGCGGCGGAGGATGAAGGGCTCGGCGACATTGTGCATCTCGATGGCGGTCTGCACCCGCACGCTGATGCCGCGATCTTCGAGGGCGCTCATGAGGGCGAGACCATTGATGACGGTGGCCAGCATGCCCATGTAGTCGGCGGTCGTGCGGTTCATGCCGCGATGGCTGGCGGCCAGACCTCGCCAGATATTTCCGCCTCCGATGACAATGGCCAGCTCGATTCCGAGCGCTTTGACCTCCACGATCTGATCAGCGATCTGCTGAACGATCTGTGGTGAAATATTATCACCACTGCCCGGCTCACGCAGGGCTTCTCCACTTAACTTAAGGACAACTCGTTTATAGCGCGGACTCTCCATCGGTTTGCGGCGTGATCAAATCTCATTCCCCTGACCAAGGAAAGGCAAATCCTTAACTTCCGAGCACCATTCCGAGAGTAAGGTGATTTCCCCGAGCAAATTCCGCGGCTTCGACACGCTTTCCTCCCGCGGCTTGCACGGTGCGGAGAAGCAGCAATCCCCGGCCCGTCCCCACGTAAATTCCCCGTCGATTTGCCCGCACGATTTCACCCGGCACGGCCGCGCCACGGACGATGGCCAGAGCGGAGTGGACCTTTAGCAGTCTTTTCTCGTCCCGATGGGGGTAAAAGGTGGTCGCTCCGGGCCAGGGGGAGAGCCCCCGGATGCGACGGGCGATTTCCTGGGCCGGTAGGGTCCAGTCGATGAAACCGTCGGATTTCTCCAGTTTGGGAGCATGAGTGGCCAGGGTGTTGTCCTGGGGGTAATGCGGGGCGGTGCCAGTGGCGATCTGTCTGAGAGCTTCCAGCAGGGGGGCGGGAGCCATTTCCGCCAGGCGGTCATGCAGGGCTCCGGCTGTCTCATGATGACCGATGGGCGTCTCGGTGGTGAGCAGGGCGTCTCCGGTGTCGAGCCCCTCATCCATCCACATGATGGTCACTCCCGTCGTCGGATCTCCGGCCAGGATGGCGCTATTGATGGGGGAGGCTCCCCGGTGCCGGGGCAGGAGGGAGGCATGGATATTCAGGCATCCCAGCGGGGGTATCTCCAGGATCGACTTCGGCAGGATCTGACCGTAGGCCACCACGACCGCAATGTCCGGCGCGAGAGCGCGGAACCACTCGATGGCCTCCGGGGCGCGGAGCTTGGGCGGTTGATGGACCTCAAGGCCGAGAGCCTGAGCCTCAGCTTTGATGGGCGTGGGAATGAGTTGCAGTCCGCGTCCCGAGGGGCGATCCGGCTGCGTGATGACCGCGCAGATTTCGTGATCGCCCGACGACGCCAGGGCGCGCAGTGAGGGGATGCCAATGGGACCGGTACCGAGAAAAGCGACTTTCACTCGACGATCTTACGATCGGCGATGAGGCTGACAATCTTTGAGAGCACGACGAGAGGGCTTTCCATGGCATTGATGATGGTCACGCGATCCTGGCCGTAATACTCAAGGAGGGGTTTCGATTCGCGATCGTAGGTCTCGAGGCGGCAGCGGATGACTTTTTCATTCGCGTCATCAAGACGGTTGTCCTTGATGGCACGCTTTTTGAGGCGCTCGACCAGTTGGTCGCGGTCGGGACAGCTCAGATGAAAGACATGGTTGACCTTGATGATGGGTTCCATCAACTCGGCCTGATTCACGTTACGTGGAATGCCGTCGAGGACGAGATGGTCGATGTCGGGCTTGAAGCACTGGCCCTCGACGGACTGCTGGATGCGGGTGCGCCAGAGTTCCACCGTGATTTCATCAGGCACAAGCTCGCCGCGGCTG
>Ga0351844_1233_pt2 | contig 14501 bp, 16 predicted proteins | sample TotcelHFGM3001L5_FD_206880 | JGI IMG/M metagenome (GOLD analysis project Ga0351844, IMG submission 206880) | Enriched cells from coal bed in the Powder River Basin, Montana, United States - Total cells FGM rep1 HSBNCT.FGM.300.1.L5 ... | reverse complement strand
ACTGGCTCTGGCGCCGGAGTCAAACAGAAGATGCAGGAGGGTATAGTCCCTGAAGCCGTCGTGTTTTTTCAGATCGACAGACTTGAAAACCGTTTGCATTTCCTCCTGGTTCAAGAAGCCGATCAGGTGTTTTTGACAGCGTTTTTGAGGGATACCCAGTATCATCTCAGCGGTTTTCCGATGTTCGGGATACATGAGACGGATCATTTTGGCCAAAGACTTCAGACAGGCCAGACGGGTATTTCTGGTTCTTGCCGAGTTGCTTCGCCGGGTTTGAAGATGATCCAGAAAATCAATGATCAACTGGAAGGACAGGTCTTTGGCCTCAATCTCTTTTACGGGCGCGTTGAGATAATCTGCTGAAAATTTCAAAAACAGGGTAAGGGCCTGCTGATAGGAGTCGATGGTGGCCGGGCTGGCGCCGCGAATTTGCGGCAGATACTGTTCGAAGTATTTGTGGATGCATTCGGCAAGATTCACAATTCCTCCTGTTTTGCAATGGCAAAATCAACCAGTGACTGGCGATGTTCGGCATCCAGGACTTTGAGATAGACTGCGGTGTAGCGATATTTGCAGTGTCCCATATAAATGGACAGGACAGGCAGGGCGTTTTGTGGAGACTGGCCCTTTTCCCGGATGGACTTGAGGGTATTGATGGCAAAGGAATGCCTGAGACTGTGAGGCGTTGGACCGGCGAATGTGGTGTCGGCAATGATTTGTTTGGGCTGATGGATACCGATGTGTGAGACTGCCGAATCAAAGACCTTGTAAACGGCCTTTTTTGACAATGCGCGTTTATTTTGACCGGGAAGCAGGTAAGGATTTTCTGTGGTGACAAGGGATTTTCTTGCAGCCAGGTAATTGTCGATTTCCTGTTTTACGGCAATGGGAACGGGTATGAGCCGGTCTTTGCTGAACTTGGTTTTTTCGATATAAAGTGTACCCCGGGGATTGTAATGTAACAGCGTAAGCCGGAGGGGTTCAGAAATGCGCATGCCGCATCGGGCCAGCAGCAGGATGGCGACATAGATGGAATAACCGGTCAAAAAATGGTCCGGGTCTTTGGGTATGGTATTTTGGATATGATCAAGCATTTGGTTGATCTGGTCCGGACTGAAGACAAAGGGGATAAAGGCATTTTGGGGATACGCGGATATATCGGTCAGGGGATTGTAACAGATGACCTGACATCTTGTAAGGTAATTCAAAAATCCGCGCATTCCCAGAAGCATGGCATTGAAGGTATCGGGCCTGTCCTTGTAAGCCAATCGGATACCCAGGAAAAACGATGGCGTTAGATCCTGTATACTCTGGTCTGCGATGAGCTGATCGAGTACAAGAAGCTGACCCGGAAGGGCACTGTCCCGATACCCCAGGGACTTGCGATAATCGATATACTGACGGATCAGATCGGCCAAAGGGCTCTTAAAGGGTGTCATCGAAAAGAGTCCTTTGCATGAGTTGGGTGTGGATATGCAGGTATCGACTGCTGGACTGGATGTTGTCATGGCCCAGCATTTCCTTGATTTCAAAAACAGAGGCGACATTTTCCAGAAGATTCTGGGCATAGGTATGCCGGAGCGCGTAAGCAGAAGCCGCTGGATTGACCCGGTGTATTTGGGAACCGATATCCTTGCAGACAGTGGCTGCCGTGATGGGACGAAACGGCGCGGTAAATGTCAGAAAAAGCTCTCTGTGATGGCTTTTGGGGCGGGCGCCGATGATATAGGCGGCAATGGCCTTGATGGTGATCTCAGGCAACGGGATATGAACCGGATTATCACATTTTCGCTGATGGATGTTGATCAGGCATTTGGCAAAAGAAATATCATCCAGAGCAATTTGTGCGATCTCTTTGGGTCTGAGGCCCAGAGTGTATCCGATATGGACCATGGCAGACGTCCGGAGCCCATGCGGGGTATCCGAATCCAGGCTTGAGAAAAGCCGGGTGATTTCATCCGGATTCAAGAATCTGGGCGGTTTGGCCAGTCCGTAGATTGGAGCACCCACGACAAGCAAAGCCAGATTTCTTTTGATGGCCTGCATCTGGTAAAGATAGCGCAGGAACCCGCGTAACGCCGACCGGTTATAGCGTCTGGTGGCGGACTGAAAACGGGCGTTATGTTGTGTCAGAAACGCATCTGTCTCTTCGATGGTCAGATGGCACAGATCGATATGCTCCTGCTCCAGATACTGGCTGAGGCCTGAAAGAACGCTTTGGGCACATTGCATGGAAGAGCGGCCTACCCCTCGGCTTTTTTCATAATACGCCAGATAGGCTTCATAGATATCCGGTAACCGGATGACCGGCTTTGTGATGGGTGCGGGGATGACCTGTTTTTGGCAGAGATAGCGGCCCAGTCCCCTGACCGCAGAAAAATGGTGCGGGCTTTTGCCAAAAGCACATAACGTGTCATAGGTGAACACGCTGTCCCTGCTGATGGCATGTTTTCTGACAAACCGTTCAAACTGGTTCAAGGCGCCCCGGTACGTTGTGACCACACTGTTTTGGTAGCCGTTTTCCTGCATCCACATCAGATAGTCCCGGATATAGGATTGCAAATCGTTCAAGATCAGATTCCTTTGGCAATTTGTTGAATCAGCCGGTTAATGGCGTAGGGTTTTGTAGAGGCAACCGGTTTTCCCGGCAGATCCAGAACCTGAAACACGGTTCCGTCAAAGTCGATGAGATCTTTTCGAATCAATCCGTCCCTGGCTTCGATATACTGGTCCAGATGAAGATGGATAAACGAGCAGATGGCATCATAGCTGTAGTAGGAAAGCCCGTAACGGTCCGATGCCAGTATGAGGAACATGTAAAGAAGAATTTCTTCCCGGGTTAAAATGGACAAAAATCCGTCCGAGAGAAAGCGGTGGGGGATAAAGCTGAAACCGCCATTGATTTTACGAACCCTGTCTGGATTGATGATTTTTTTTGTGATCATATGGCGCCTCCTTTTGGGGTCAGAGGTCTGATATGCTACAGGATCAGACGCAGCTTTCTGTAACGATTGTTGATGTCGGTTGTCGATGGCTCAAATCATGACGGGTTGACCCTGTCAGGGTCATATCAACCATACCCCCGATGTGGGAACTGACTGACAATCTGGCCCGGACATCCACAAAACCGGCATCGGGGTACCAAATTCGGATTTGTCATCCAGTCTTGAATGCATCGCAACCAGATGAATAGGATGATAACCCATCCGGACAGGGATGTTGTAGTCTCATCATCCATATTTTTTTCAGGGCAGGATTTTTTTCTTTGGCGACTGTTGTTTTCTGAACGGCAGTGGGCTTTTTTACCTTTTGGGGTTTGGCGGTAACGCTGCTGGGCCTGCCGGCGCTTTTCCTGATATCCCAGTATCCGGCACAGGTAACAACAATATATCTGGCCTCGATAACAGCACCGGCAAATATAAAAATAAATACCGCAAAACTGGCAGGACAAGCATTTTAGCAGAAGAAAATATCCTTCCGATCCTGCAATTGAAAGGCTCAGAATCGCCAATTTCAACCTTTTTTATTCCAGGTATGCTGCGTGGCTGATTAATCAAACAGGATCAGATTGAATGAGAAACAGGAAGGAATGGGGTCACTTTTTTTCTGATCCTGATGTGAAAAATCTGAAATGTCAATTCATCGGCGATGGGCAGGTTCATTTTATCCGATGACTGAATCTGAAAAAGCGCTATGATAAAAAAGTGGAAGAGGAATGTGAAAGGAATGATATCCGTAGCAGGAGATGTTACCCGGAACCTGATAATGAACCGGGTAAGGGAATCAGATAAAGAAAATGGAAATATTTGCTGAAATTGGAATTAAATGAGCGAAATCAGAGGGGTCTCTTTCCAGGCAAACTGGCAACATAACCAAACTCACAACATAACGTCCCCCAACACGGGACACCTGTGATCGCCCCCGATAATACCTCGGTCTATGCCCAGTACACAATCCTATCCCCGAATCGGGATCGCTTGTCCCAATCCCTGAAAGAAAGCGGCATTCCTTCTGTGGCCTACTACACCGCCCCCTTGCATCTCCAGGGTGCGTTTGCCAATCTGGGTCACAAACCCGGCGATTTTTCGGTAGCCGAACAGCTTGCGGCTCAGTGCTTGAGCCTTCCCATGTCGCCGTATTTAAGTCAGGAAGATCAGAAGCGAGTTGTTGCAGCGTTAAGAGAAATTGGATAAGATCAAACTTTTAACTCTCCCTTCGCCCGTCTGAAAAAAACGAGACCCCTGTGAATACCTGTCTGTTCTTCTTGAGCTAAAAAAGCTTTTTTTCAGATCAAGAAGAATTCAAACAGATGACAGGTAACTGCTTTTCATAGCCATGCAGCAGGGCCCGATAAAGCATCTCCATGGATTCCAGTTTAAAATTTTGGAACATGCCCCTCATCTGTTCCCACAAAGCGCGTTTGCTCCCAAGTTTTTTCCAAACGGACTGAAAAAGGGTGCAACTCAACTGCTGAGTCTGATCCACAAGGAAAGCCAGCATCATGAGCAGGATAAAGTTGGTACTCGACTCTACATTTATAAAAAGTCTATTTTTATTATCTGTTATGATATCGGTATGTTGTGAATCGCCATATTGCTACCCAGAACAAAAATCGCGCAAAAAAAATCAGCCTCCCCAAAATCCGATATAATCAGCATTTATAGTATTGTTTGAATGTAACTTATAATAATATCAGAAAGTTGAAAATTGAAAATAGAGTATATAGGTCGAAAAGCGAATATAGAAAAAATTAATAGGGTTGCCATGCTAACGCCAACATGGAATACAACAATTGGGGGAACAGCGAAAGTAGCCAATAATTTGGTTAGCGGAATTAAATGCCTGTATCCTATTTGTAAAGTCCACGTTATTACTTCAGAAGGGATTGGTAATGAAAGTTGTTCTGTTAGTTTTATGGGGGGGGAACATTTTTTCCAAAATCTATAAAACTGTTAAGACTTTAAAGAAATTTAGTCCTGAGGCGATACATTGTCATGGCAGAATTCATTACATTTTGATATCATATATATATAAGATTCTGATAAACAAAAATGTTATATTGATATGTTCATTTTATACTCAACCATCACATAAAACCTATCTTTCAACAACAATCGATGGACGTGAAGTGAATAAATATGAAAGGCTTAGAAAGCTAATTTCGATTTATCTGTTAAATAGAACGGACAAGATTGTTGCAAATAGCAATTCACTGGCAGAAAATATAAAGAAAGATATGGACGCTAAGATCCTAAGTTCAATTAAGGTAATCCCTTCTGGAGTGGAGAAATTTCATATAAATGATGGAGAAGTGCAGGAATATATAAAGCGATATTCGCTGCAGAATGCCTATCCTGTATTTTCAACGGTTGGAGTATTGCAATGGGATTGGAAAGTTGCTGGAATGTTAATTCTATTGAAAGCTTTCCGGAGAGTTATTGAAGAATGGTCATCATCGCGTCTTATCTTGGTTGGGGATGGGCAATTCCGCTATATTGTAGAAGAGGAAATAGAAAGGTTAAGGCTGCAAAATCATGTTATAATGACAGGGAATATTAGTAATACATTTATTCCACTTGCTGTCAGCGATATTTACTGTCATATGGCGCTTAATGAGTCCTGCAGCGTGTCAATACTTGAAGCAATGATAAGCGGAAAACCAATTATTGCCGCATCTGCAGGGGGAAATTCAGATCTCATTAAAGATGGTGAGACTGGTCTCCTTGTTGAACCAGAAGTAGAGAAATTATGGTGTGCGATGTTAAAATTGTCTAATAATCGGGAGCTTGCCGTTAAGTTGGGGAGGGCTGCAACGATTGTCGCAGAAGAAAAATATAATTGGGCTGTAATTGCTAAGAGATACTTGCTACTATATCTTGATAAAATATAGAATCTGAGGAGATTTAAATGAAAAGACTTGCGACATGACAGGTGATTGTGGTTTTGTTGGATCATGGCTTGTCGATAACCTCACTGAAAAAGGTCATATTTGCTTTTTTTCAGATTTTGTGGCCAGTTTGCAATGAGATAATCGATAATATGTAAATATGCGACGACTTGGTTAGATTCCGTGCGTGTGTTTCGATGAGGATATATACAAAATTATGTGCTCGGTGTAGAAGATGTAAGATTTTTTAAAGGAGGTCTTCAAGAAATCCCTCTTGAATCAGTTGCACGGCTCTAATATGGATTTCTTCCAATGTCTTTGGGCTAAGCTTTCTTCCGTCAAGTGTTTTCATGCCTATTTTTATAGCACACCGGAAGGAGAATGTTTAAACAGTTATGATCGGATTAGTAATTCACATTGACAATGATTCAAACCGCATGGAATATCTGAGACACTGTATTCTTTCGTCACCCTTGTTTAAATGGCTGGGCAAGTTTGTTCCTGTGGAAAGGTTTTTTTCCGGAGTGTTCTGGACCTCAATAGGCAATGTTGTTTCTTCTCTTGCCTCTCTATCATCAAGTCTGCTTTTAGCCAGAATTTTAGGCGCTTTGTATTACGGGCAATTTTCTGTAATACAAAGCACTCTATCTGTATTTATGGTACTGGCTGGCCCCTCCATGGGTTTTTTGGCTACAAAATATATTGCGGAACACCGGTACCTGAACCCGCGCCGCGCCGCGGCGATATTAATGCTTTCAAACATATTGGCTTTTGCGCTTTCCGCAGTCATGGCTGTTGCGTTGCTTTTGCTATCACCCTATATTGCGGATCATTTAATGCGCACGCCGGAATTGCGGCCAGAACTTTATCTGAGCGCCACAATACTGCTTTTTACCGGAGTTAACGGGGCGCAACTGGGTGTATTGTTGGGGTTTGAAGCTTTCAGAGAAGTGGCGACAATAAATATTTTCAAAGGTTTTTTCACTTTCCTGCTGGTTGCCCTGGGTGGCTACTATGCCGGAATAAGGGGGGCTATAAGCGGGCTTTCGGCAGTCTCCATGCTGGTATGTGCGTTCAGCAATCATTATGTAACCAATATTCGAACGAAACATAATTTACCGCGCATATCCAAAGCGGATTTACTTTCTGAAATGGAACTTCTTTTTTCATTCGCACTGCCGAATTGGCTTTTTTCTATGGTCACTTCGATAGCAAACTTGTGGACCTACATAATGGTATCGCGGATACCTCAAGGTTATGTACAAATGGGCATTTTTAACGCGGCGAATCAGTTTTTCCTCATGTTGAATTTTCTGCCCATGATTATCTGGCAGGTTTCGCTGCCGATGTTATCCGGTGTGGCGGGTAAAAAAGATTTTGTGAAATTGCGAAGGTCATATCACAAACTTATCATCATAAACCTTGCTGCCATTTCATTACTAATCTGCCTGCTTGTGCCCGTTTCCGGAATGCTCATGAACGGGTTGGGAAAGGATTTCACTGGACAAACCCAGACTTTGCTGGCGACTCTGGTGCTGACGCTGGTTTATGCTTCCGCCAATGTGGCCTGGCAGATTATGATAGTTTTAGGGCGCATGTGGACTGCGCTGCTTTTAGTGGTGTTGCATTCTTTGATATATATGATCGTATTTATAGTTTTTAAAAGCCAGGGTGCTTATGGTTTGGCCATCGCCAGACTTATTTCGTATGGTATATATGCGGCGGTTAACATGCTCTACGTTGAGGTAAAATTGGCGATAAAGATAGATTGTCTGGAGAAAAATAATGTTTCCTAATGAGGCGTCATGGTTTTACGATAAAATTTTGCAAATCAATCCCGGCGAAGTGTTTCCAATGCTTAATCTGGGAAGTTCAACGGGATACTACAGAACTATTATACAGCCTTATATTGATAATTTGCTTTTCAAACCTTTGAGAGAACAAGGCAGGAAGGTTATCCACTGCGATATTAAAGAAGCTGAGGGCGTTGATATAATCGGAGACTTGAGTTCAACAGCATTTGTTGAAAAATTGCAATGTTTTGAATTCCGGTCGGTTATTTGTTCGCATCTGCTTGAGCATGTGGAAAATCCCGCTTCGGTGGCCAGCTCAATAATGCAAATCATTCCTGCGGACGGGTATCTATTTGTCTCATGCCCTTACCGTTATCCACATCACCCAGACCCTGTTGATACCATGTTCAGGCCATCGCCGGAGAAATTGTCCAGCTATTTTCCCGGCATGAAAATTATTGATTCCTGTGTCATATCTGGTGGAAGATACGGAAAATTCGGTAAATCTGCCAAGAGCATTGTCAGAGAACTTATGCGGCTGGCCATACCTTTTTACAAACCAACCCGCTGGCTCTGGCATTTCCGCGAAGCCAAGGGAACTTGCCTGGTTCTAAAAAAGGACAGTTGATAGTCCGATTCGTTACGAAAGGGACGAACCCTCATGTTTGTATAATAGATTGGTCAATGGGTAATGCTGGTCTTTAACAGCACAAAAATTATTTTCGTGCTATTTCAAGTAAATACGCCACCTCAAAAGTTTCTTGGCACCACAAATTGCTCTTTGACAAAATGTTAGTCAAACATTTTCCCGAATAGTGGGAGGGATAGCTACACCTACCGCCTTGAAAACCTTCCCGCAGCAGCCAAGCGGTCGTTGTCAAGAAAGATGTCGCATTTATGCAATTTAAAAAAGCTCAAGATTCATTCGTCATTTTCACGATCAGCGCTTTGAACCCGCACAAAAGATTATTTGCTCCGACGAGCTAATATGGCCCATTCTCGCAAATAATCTTTACTGGGTAGCTGACTTACTCAAGTAACCACATCAGGTTGTGTTTTGGGCACATATAGGGCCTTCACGCCTGGAGGGCGAGTGGTTACAGATTGTTGCATAAGCCGATAGAAAAGGTTGCCTCGATATCGTGAGCGACGACGATTGAAACGAAATGAGAACTCGTCAAGGTATGCTTGAAGGTGCGACGGTGTCACCGCGCCCTGATGAGTGGCTCCCAGCCAGCGTTTAAGCAAGGAAATGACCAGATGAACATGTTCAAGTTGTTGGCGTGCCGCATCGCCCCCGGTAGTAACAACATGAGGCAGATGTTCGTATCCTTCGGTTCCAAGCCTGTTATAAACAGACAATCCGTCAGTGACAACCGTTGCGCCTGGCTCCACCACATCCTTAACGAACGACTCGACGGTACTTCTATCAATCGCGGCAACACAACGAAAGCGAACCCGTCCGAGCTTCGCCTTGGCATCACCTTCGACGGCGACAAGAACCAACGTCTTCCCCTCAGCGCCTCGCCCGCGAGTACCTTCTTGTTGCCCCCCTACATAGGCCTCATCCACCTCTATACGTCCAGTCAGTCGTTCCCTTCCACTGCGGACCATTACGGAACGCAGTTTCCGCAATCAACCCCAAGCAGTTTGATAGCTGCCAAAACCATAGGTGTCACACAGATTCTTGGCACTCATCCCCGTTTTTTGAGCCATCATCAGCCACATAACGTGAAACCAAAAACGCAACGGTTTACGGCTGCCTTCAAAGACAGTCCCAGCAGTTGCCGAACTCTGCCGACCACACCTTTGACAATGCCACAATCCCCGCTCTGTGCGCCAAGCCTTTTTTTCCCCGCATCTCGGACAAACAAAACCATCAGGCCATCGGATCCATTCCAGGTAGTTCACGCAGTCTTCCTCGGTCGCAAACCAATCCAACACCTCTGCAAATGTTCGAGGATATGGGTATTCTGTCGTCGCTTTCATGGCCACCATACTACCCATTGTGGCAACTTGAGTCAATCAGCTACCCAGTTAATCTTTTGAGCTAGAGATCGATATCCGTTTGCTTTAACCCCATTTCTCATCCGGCTTTTCTAATCTTTTGATCTGATTTCGTCGGATTTAAATATACCACATGCTCGGGCTCCCAATTGCGGGTAGCACCGCTCCAACGTTCCGGGTGACTGTCTTTGGCTGCGTTATAAAGGGCTGACTTTTTTTAAGAAGCTCGACATCTTCTCCGCGATGACGCTGGCCGGGAGTGACAAATTTTAAGGCAAACGCTTTAGCGGGATGTTCATATAGACCTTCAGAAAAATAATTTCGCTGCGTTATCGGTCGGGGATGGCCGAAAAAGGCCTATCCCCTCACTGCTGCCTTGCGAAATGAATTTTCTGAAGGTCTATAGCATGCCTATCCGGTTAGCACAGGTCAATTTGTCCCCACGGGATTCAGTCAAAGACCAAGCTGTGGCAGATGCTGACGTTTTTAAGCATGACGGTTTCCGCTTTAAGGCCAACCTGTTTTAATCGGATAGGCATGGTTCATAGCATGTTTTTGAGGACAATCATAAAAACCACACCACAAAAAGAATTGGAATTGGGGCAGCGCTATTCCGCTGCGGGTTGATCGGTTACCCTCTTAAATTCGACCCTTTTTTGTCTTGACAGTGGGGTCCACCTAACTGTTTAATGCTGTCAAATGGTTTATCCGGATAGCCCGGGGTGTACTTTAAAGTTTTAAACAACGCCTCCGAATAGGCATTGTCATTGCTGACAGATGGCCGGCTAAACGACGGAATTACACCTAACCTTTGTAATGTTGCCAGCATGGTTGCCCCCTTCATCGGGGAACCATTATCAGAATGCAAAACCAAGGTTTTACCGGCTACGCCTTCGCGTAAATAGGTTTTACGAATGAGCAAGGAGGAATGATCGGTCGATTCACAATCATATACCTCCCAGCCGACGATTTTGCGACTGTAAACGTCCATGATCGGTATCTGTCAAGATAGATGTCGCATAAACACAAAACGGATTTCTATAGCCTGGATTCCCATGTGTATAAACCAGGCTAACACATCAATTGCGTTGGATTTGATTTTACACAAGCATTCAGCCATAGTTTATTAGTTATAATGATAAACTGATAAACATATAGCAATATAGCTATAATAAATATTCTTCTCGATATCATGACAAATATAAGGTATCAATTGGCTTAAATAAAGGTTTTATTGTTATATTCATTTTTTTCTTTACATATATCCCAAAAATTGACATAGTGGATCTATGTTAATAAATAAAAAAAATAAATTAACAAACGTGGCTAACGCCTTTCTTGAGCCAACCAACGCTACCCATCGGCAATATGAAGCATTGAGGGCCTATTTTGTCGATAAGCTGCCAAGCAAAGATGTCGCCAAGCGCTTTGGCTATACCGATGGAAGTTTTCGCGTTCTCGCTCACCAATTTCGACAAAATCCTCAACGCGAATTCTTTCTCCCCTCTGCAAAAGGACCTCAGCAAGCGCCCAAGAAAAACAAGGTGCGGGAAATGGTAATCTCAATGCGCAAGCAGAACCTTTCGATCTATGACATCGGCAGGATTCTAAAAACAAAAGGTCATGAGATCAGCCCGGTCAGTATTGCCAATATCCTTAAAGAAGAAGGCTTTTCAAAACTGCCAAGAAGGCTGGATGACGAACGCCTTCCTGGCACGCAGCCTTCACGCGGTGATGTGGCCGATGTCCGGCAATTTGATTTATCAACTCAAAATTTTCGCACCAAGTTCGGCGGTCTTTTCTTGTTTCTGCCCTTTATTGCCACAATACCCTTTGACGACATTATCAATCAGGCTGGGTTTCCAGGAACCAAGATGGTCCCAGCCGCCTGCGCCATGCGCTCGCTATTGGCCCTGAAACTTTTCGGATCCGCCCGCCATAGCCACGTCATGAGCTATGTCCTTGATCAGGGACTTGCCCTGTTTGCCGGGCTAAACGTCATCCCCAAACGCGCTTTTCTGACTGAATACAGTTGCCGTGTAGATCCAGCCGTTTATCCAAAACTGATGAAATCATGGTTCGATGCGATGAAAAGCATCGGTATCGACCAGGGGACCTCCTTTGATCTGGATTTCCATTCTATCCCTTTTCATGGTGAAGATGCGCTGGTTGAAAAACATTATATCTCGAAACGCAGCAGAAAGCAGAAAGGGATATTGGTCTTTTTGGCTCAGGATGCAAAAACCCGCGTTTTCTGCTATGCCAATGCGGATCTTAGAAAAGATGAACAAAATGATGAAATCCTTCAGTTTGTAGAGTTCTGGAAACAGCGTACCGGAAATTACCCGCAAGAGCTAATTTTCGATTCCAAGTTGACCACTTACGCAAATCTAAACAAACTCAACCAGATGGGTATTCTCTTTATGACCCTTCGACGACGCTCTCAAAAAATGCTCCAACTGATCAACGATGAACCCGTATCGGCCTGGCGCCGGATTGAGCTGGAAAGCGTTTCCCGGATCTATAGAACCCCTCGAATACTGGATCAAAAAATCGCTCTGAAAGATTATCAAGAAGAAATCCGTCAGTTGGTGGTCAAAGATCTGGGCCATGAAGAACCGATGTTTCTTTTAACCAACCATTTAAAATGCTCGGCAGCCAAATTGATCAATCGCTATGCGAAAAGGATGATCATTGAAAATCGAATCGAAGACAGCATTGATTTTTTTCATAAGGATGCCCTGTCCTCATCGGTTGCTATGAAAGTCAATCTTGATGTACAACTCTCCTTAATGGCCAGTAGCCTTTATCGCTTATTGGCTCTGAAAATCGCAAACGGCTATGAAGATGCCAAGTCAAGTCATCTCTTCAGAGATTTTATTGATGCAACAGGCAATGTCAGAATTACAAAAAAGCAAATAACCGTCGAATTTCAAAAACGCGCGCATAATCCTCTACTGATTGCCGCAGGGTTAAACAATATTGAAACTCGGATCCCTTGGCTTGATGATAAAAAACTCCACATTGTTCTGGGATAATAGCTCCGTGATGTTAAGTCAAAAAATTAACATGGGAATCCAGGATAGTTGTTACTCCAAAACACCATTGATCATTGCTCGTGTTGTGCCCTTAGCCTTTGTCATGCAGCATCCGAAAAGGCAGGTTCTTTTATTTTGCCTTTGGGCGGATTGAGCCACACATGATTAATCCCAGTTTCAGGGGGCCCGTGAGGGGCTTCCGGTAAGGTGTTGAGTGTTTCCGGGCAACACCCCTATGTGGATATCGTAGAGCGGGTCCGAAAGGACTTACTAAGGAGATCTTAATTCAATAGACGTTTAGCTAACCCCGAGCACTATGAAATCAGCCGTGAATTCTAATATTTGGGTACAATGATACTGTTTGAACGATATAGCATCCTTAGAAGAAACTTTCGAGGGCACCATTTTTGGTTAAGAGGATATTATGTGAGTACTGTGGAATTGGATGAGCAAAAGGTTCGGCAGTACATAAAGAACCAAAAAGATCGAGATGCTTTGGAAGATCGATATGATACGGACTTGGTGAAGGACCCATTCAGGGGTGCAAGTAGCATCTTAAAAATAGAAGAAGACAAAGAATAAGATGAATAATTTTCTGGCCACAGAACAGTGTAATGGCCAAGAAAAACCCCTTAAGGGGTGATTAGTATCTAAGCCCTTATAGGGCTTTAATCAAGCCACCGGCTATGCCGGTGGTCATGACTTTATCGAAAATCTGTCTTGACTTTGGGGGCAACCTTAATGTTTACCATAACGGCCACTGCATACGTGGTCATTCTCATCATCACCACGAAGATACATCTTTCCAAGACACTGTTTGATCCATTCGATCCTTTCTGGGTGTTTATTGGAATATATAGTGTTTATGCATGGTCGGGAATTATTTCCGTTGAACTTGCGCAAGACATAGCATACGTGGGAGTACCAGTTAGTGCTGAAGCCAAGTGCATCTACTGCGTGGCAATTAACCTTGGCCTTTTGGGTTTTGCCATAGGTTATCATTGGGTACTCGGTAAGTCTCTCGTCATTTACCGCGGCATCGAAATGTGGCTGATAAAGATTCCTCCGCGCATATTCGCTAACATTCTGCTCGCAGTAGCAGTTGTTATTTCCCTGATATTTTTGCCAGATTTATTAAAGTCTATATATCCACGAATGGCCATTTCCTATAAAGATATAGGTGGCATGATGCGACTGGAATGGGCTGCTGACGAATACTCCGGATTAATAGAATATATGCAGCATATTCCTATAACTCTTCTGATTGCAAGTCTTTTTCTCAGAATTGAAAAGCACGGAGTCGGAATTTGGAGTCTGCTTTTTGTAATATGCCTCGCGCTTAATTCTATTACTTCCCTTAAATCAGGTGGTCGAGGTCCTCTTATCTTTAATTTGTTTCTAATGCTGTCGTTCTATCACTACTACAAAAAAAAGTTGCGGTTGCCGTTACTGCTTGCAGTGGCATTACCTCTGTATTTGGTAGGTACAACCATACAGCATGTACGTTCAGATAACGATTTACAAAGCATGTTTCATCATGCAATTTCTCTGATTAGCGACAATCCACTTCTGCTGCTACCGACAAATGTTGGTGAGTTCGCAGCACCATCAGGAAACTTGTTAATTCTCATTGACAGTATCAAAGAAGGCTCTCTAACATATTATACTTGGGGCAGTTTGGAAAGACATTTGAGCTGATCAAATTTCGCAGCATGCGTATGGGAAACGAGGGGGTTCAGGTAACGGCAAAAGGCGATATGCGGATAACCCGTGTGG
>Ga0351844_1260_pt1 | contig 14836 bp, 18 predicted proteins | sample TotcelHFGM3001L5_FD_206880 | JGI IMG/M metagenome (GOLD analysis project Ga0351844, IMG submission 206880) | Enriched cells from coal bed in the Powder River Basin, Montana, United States - Total cells FGM rep1 HSBNCT.FGM.300.1.L5 ... | reverse complement strand
CGATTTGCAGGAATGGTTCCGTGATCTGGAAACTCAGGCCTCCCGCTACCGTGGTCCGTTCCTGCGCGCGGCCGAGGTGGCGCGGAAGCTGTTGGCGGAGCCGCGTGAGGAAGTAGTGCTGCACGGCGATATCCACCACGACAACGTCCTCGACTTCGGCGAACGCGGCTGGCTGGCCATCGACCCGAAGGGACTCCGGGGCGAGCGGGCTTTTGATTACGCGAATATCTTCTGCAACCCCGATCTCGCCTGTGCCGAGCCGCCTGTGGCGGTGCGACCGGAGGTCTTTCGCCGCCGGCTCGATGTCGTGGTGGAATGTTCCGGCCTCGACCGCCGCCGCCTGCTGGAGTGGATCATCGCCTGGACCGGCCTCTCTGCCGTCTGGTTCCTCGATGATCATCAAAATGCCGACATCGACCTCGCCGTCATGCAACTGGCAGAGGCGGCTTTGCGGGATTTGAACTAACGTCCCCGCGCTACGCGCTGCAATCTCTCTCCGGCTTCGAGGAGGGTTTCCTCGCGCTTGGCGAAGTGGAAGCGGAGGTAGCGGTTTTCGGGTTCGCGGAAGAAGCTGGAGCCGGCGACTCCGGCGACGCCGACTTCGCGGATGAACCAGTCGGAGGCTTCGATGTCCGTGGCGAAGCCGAGGGGGGAGATGTCCACCATGACGTAGTAGGCACCCTGGGGTTCCGTGAAGGACAGGCCGGTGCCGCGCAGGGCGTCGAGGAAGAGGGTGCGCTTCCTGGTGTAGAGGGCGCGGAGGCCTTCGTAGTAGGAGGCGGGGAGATTGAGGCCGGCGATGGCGGCCTGCTGGAGCGGGGCGGCGGCGCCGACGGTGAGGAAGTCGTGCACCTTCCGCGCTTGGGCGATGACTTCCGGTGCGGCCTGCACGTAGCCGAGTCGCCAGCCGGTGATGGAGTAGGTTTTCGACAGGGAGTTGCAGACGATGGTGCGATGCGCGGCACCGGGGAGGGCGTGGAAATAGACGTGCTGGTGAGGCTCGTACACGATGTGCTCGTACGGCTCGTCCGTGATGACAAAGGCGTCGTGCCGCTCGGCGAGATCCAGGATGGTGAGGAGTTCCTCGCGGGTGAAGACCTTGCCGGTGGGATTCGACGGATTGCAGACGACGATGGCTTTCACCCCTTGGGCAAAGGCGCGGGCGAGTTCGTCGGGGTCGAAGGTGAAGTGCGGCGGACGCAGCGGCACGTAGATCGGCTCGGCGCCGGAGAGGATGGCATCGGCGGCGTAGTTCTCGTAGAAGGGCGAGAAGACGACGACTTTGTCGCCCGGATTGCAGGCCGTCATCATGGCGACCATCATGGCCTCCGTGCTGCCGCAGGTGACGACGAGGTGGCGGTCGGGATCAACGGCGAGGCCGGAGAAATGGGCAATCTTTTTTGCCAGGGCTTCGCGGAATTTCGGCGCTCCCCACGTCACCGCATACTGATGATGATCCTCATGGGCGGCCCGTGCCAGGGCGTGGATCAGTTCGGACGGGGGATTGAAATCCGGAAACCCCTGCGAGAGATTGATGGCCCCATAGGCCATGGCCGAGCGGGTGGTGGCCCGGATGACGGATTCCGTGAAAACCTCGAGTCGGCTTGCGGTGGCAGGCATGAGTGGGGATGTAGCACGGTGCACCGCCTCTTGCCAATGCTGGCGTTGTCGATCAGCCTGCGGGGTCCTTGATCACCGTGGCCTCCACGACGGAGACCCACGAGAGCGGCACGGGAGCGTCGAAGCTCATCTCGATCAGCCCCGCCGCTGCGAGGGCGCGCAGGTGATTGATGAGGCGGGGGCGGGAGACGCCTTCGCGGGCAGGGAAAAATTCCACCTCCCTCCGCGCGAGTTCCCGCACGCCTTGATAGTGCTGCCGCAGGTGTCCGTAGGCCGTATGGATGTTTGACCAATGCGGGAGCAGCAACAGGAGCCTTCCCCCCGGGCGGATCACCCGGCGCGCCTCCAGGATGCTCCGGCTCACGAGATGCGACCCATCGCTGCCGCCATCCGTCGCGACACGCATCCCTGCGGAGAGGCCCCAATCGGTGTCCGGCGGGTAGGGGACGGCGGGGGGATGGACCGTGACGAAGTCAAAGGCGTCGTCCGCGAACCCGGCATAAAAATCCGACGCCACCGTGCGGATCACCGCGCCATTGCGGGCGGCATTCTTCCGCGCCTCGGCGAGGGATTTTTCATTCACGTCCGAGACGGTCACTTCCGCGCCCGGCACGAGGCTGGCGATGGCGATGCCGATCACGCCGCTGCCCGTGCAGGCATCGAGGACGCGGGAACCGGGTGGGATATTCGCCGTGGCGATCTCGGCGGCCAGGAGGCTGGCGGGTTTTGGCGCATAGACATCGACATCCTCGGTCTGGAACTCCAGGCCGCGCCATGTCTGCGGGAGGGCAGTGGTGGTGCTCATATGTTTGATTCGGAAACAGTGGCCACGGTCGGCGGTGTGTACGGGTCGAGTGTGCCCTCGGGGATGGGCGGGTAAACTTGCAGGCTCTGCTGAAATTCCCGGATGGCGTGCAGGCAGCGGTCCGTCGCCCAGGTGTTGCGGAGTGTCTCCTCGGGATACTCCTCCTTCGGGTCCTTCGTGAGATTAAAGAGCTTTGGCAGCGTGAGCTTCTGCGGTGTGCTGAACCAGTCCCTCGTCTCCTCGTAGAAGGCGAGCTTCCAGTTCTTCCACTTCACGGCTTCCAGACGGTCGGCCACAAAGGCCAGCACGGAGTCGCGATTTGACTCGACCTGTCGTCCGAGGAAGAAGTCGCTCTGATCCACCCCATCGATCGCCCGATCACGCGGGATCTCCACTCCGGCTAATTTTGCAAACGTCGTGAAGGTATCCGTCTGATGCACGATCTCATTGCTCACTCCGCCCGCCGGGATCTTCCCCGGCCAGCGGATGATGAAGGGCACACGCAACGAGCCTTCCATGTGGGTGAAGTAGTATCCCCGCCACGGTCCGGAGGAACCCTGCCACGGCCACGTCGGGTCAGGCCCGTTGTCGCTCGTGAAGACGACGATCGTATTGTCGCTCACGCCCAACTCATCCAGCGCATCGAGGATCTGGCCCAGCCGGTGATCAGTCTCCGCCACGGAGTCCGCAAAGTCTCCATTCCCCGTGAGCCCCGCGAAATCCGGATGCGGTGTCGTGGGCAGGTGGACCTGGGTCAGCGGCACATAGGCGTAAAAAGGACGCCCCTCTGCCACGCTGCTGCGGATGAAATCCACGGTGCGCCGCGTGATCTCGGCGTCCAGCAGTGGACGCTGTTGCAGGTCATACACGGCCACCTTGCGGCTTGGCTCGCCCTTCTTCCCCTCCAGGATGTACTGAGGCTCCACACCCGACTCCGCAAATCCCGGCGTGCCCGGCCAGAAGACCTCATCCGTCGTCCTCGGGATGCCCCACCAATCATCAAAGCCATGATCATTCGGCAGCCGCCCATCCACGCTGCCGAGGTGCCACTTGCCATAGTGCGCGGTGCGGTATCCCGCCTCGCCGAGCAGCCTCGCGAGCGTGATCTCCCACTGCACCAGACCCTGCGCCGCGCGATCCCCGACCGCCGGATTGCCGATCGGCACTGTCAGCGTGCCGGACCTCAGCGCATATCGGCCGGTCAGCGTCGCCGAACGGCTCGGTGTGCATTGCGCCTCGACATTGAAGTTCGTCAACCGCAGCCCCTCCTCCGCGAGCCGATCCGCCCGAGGCGTGGGGGCGCCGCGCACGATGCCTCCGCCGTAGCTCCCGAGCTCTCCGTAGCCGAGATTGTCAGTGAGGATGTAAACGATGTTTGGCCGCGACGAGGCGGCAGGATCTTCGGAACTCATGGGAAGTGACGTAGGTTTGAGTGGGGCCGTCGTCCGGTGAGAGTTCAGAAACCGTCCCGTTGAAAAGTAATGTCATGGTCGAAAAGAAGGCGGGCTTCAAATCGGTGAACATGAATATACGATATAAGTAATCGTTATTTTGTCAACGGCATTTTGACTCCGTCGAGAAAGGAGGCTGCGGGCCTAGATTTTCCGCGTCTGGAGCAGGGCCATGAAGGCCTCGCCAGCGCCGCCGGGTTGGCGGAGGAACTCTGCGGCTGGGGCGTCAGGGGAGAGGTGGTCGCCGACAAACTCCGCAAGGGGCTGGAGCGTGTCCGTTGTCAGGCCCATGTCCTCACCCCAGGCTTGCAGGTCGGAGAAATTCACGTCGGCGGTGATGTCGCGTTTTCCGAATCCGCGGAAGATTTCCATGTTCGTAAACTTTTGCTGATGCGCATAGGCCCGCAGCGTTCCTCCGGGCCGACGGTGGTACACGTCCGCGCAGGTCGAGCCGTAGTCGATGGTCAGCATGCGGCCTTCGCGCCAGAGCGGGAGCCATTCGCGGCACCATTCCCGATAGCTCTCATGCACCTCCACGATCTGTCCCACGGGGAAATCCATCGCCAACGCCGTGGACTGCGCGACCGCGCCCGGCTGCCAAATGGTGTGAAACTGCTGCGGCGTCACCCGGAGGTGAAGCTCCTCCCATCCGTCCTCCGCCTTGCGCAAGACGCGGCAGGGGAAGGCATCGACGAGTTCGTTGGAAAAAATCGTGACCCGTCCCTTCGTCGCCCGGAGGGCGTCGGTGATCGACTCATGCCACGTCACGCGATAGCCGCGGAGGTTTTTCATCTGCTCCTTCCGCAGGGGGCCGGAGATGTCCACGATGTGGTAGTCCAGCCGACTCCAGAAGGGGAAGGCCTTGTTCACCGCCCGCGCCAGCAATCCATTGCCCGCGCCGATCTCGATGACGCTCCGCGAAGCTCCCGCCTGGCGGCATTCCCGGACCCATGCAGCGATGGCCTTGCCGAGTCCATCGTCCAGCACCGGCCATGTCGTGAAGTCCCCGCGCCGCCCGATGTCCCGGATGCCCGTAGTGTAGTAGCCGTACTCGGGATGCGCCAGAGCGGCGGCCATCCAGCGGTGAAAAGGGATCGCTCCGCCGCACTCCTCCTGCAGCGCGAGCAGGCAGGCAAATCTCCGCTGCGCGTCGCTCACCGCAGAGCGCGGTTGAGAGCCAGGGTGCAGTCCACGGTGAGGTCCCGGGCGTTGATGAAGAGATCGTGGGCAAATCCCAGCGCCGAGATCTGCGGCGAGGCCACGATGAGCATCACGGCGAGGATCATGAGATTCAGCAGATAGATGAGCATCAGCGAGAAGAAGTTCCCTCCGTAGTGCAGATCAGGCTGGCCCTTGGGGACCAGCCAGCAGGTAAAGGTGAAGTGGAAGCCCCAGGTGATGCCGATCAGCGCGAAGAGCCACTGGCGGTACGGCGTCATATCGGTGAAGAGCGAGGCGATGCCGTACACCGCGATCACCAGCACGCTGTAGATGGGGAAGAAGTACGGGGCCAGCGCGATCCACGTATTCGTGCGATCCGCCAGGATATGCCCGCCGCTGCGCGAGACATGGAAGCGATGCACCTTGCCCCCCACGAGGAGGACCCAGATCGCGTGGGTCAGTTCATGCCCGAAGACATACAGCCACAGCGGCCTCGGCAGGCCGAAAAAAGTCACCAGCCAGAGGATGACTCCCAGGCTGAAAAACCAGAACTCCTCCGTGATCCAAAAGGCGTCGTGCAGCGTCGTGCGCGCAAAGGCGGTGAAAAAGGTCTGCGTCAGCACGATCGCCGGCGGGACCAGAAAGATCCCGACGATGAACTTCACCCATCGCTTCGGCACGTGCTGGGGGATTGCACCCGCCAGCGCCGCATCGAGTCTTCTCGGTTTTCTGCGCGAGGGCTTGCCTTTTTTCCTCATGGATTAAAACGGGGAACAGGGGCGAGGCGCCTCGCGGTCGCCGGATCAGGCGCGGCCCATGTAGGTGCCGTTGCGGGTATCGATCTTGATCTTCTCGCCTTCCTTGATGAAGAGGGGCACCTGGATGACCTTGCCGGTCTCGAGGGTGGCGGGCTTCTGCACGTTATTCGCGCTGTCGCCACGGACACCGTCGGCGGACTCCGTCACGGTCAGGATGACCGAGGAGGGAAGCTCGACCTGGGCGGGACGGCCCTCGATGCTGAGGACTTCGACCTTGAGATTCTCAACGAGGTAGTCCTTCGAATCCGCCATGAGCTCGGACTGGAGCGTGATGGTCTCGTAGGTCTCGGGATCGAGGAAATGGAACCCCTGGGGATCGGAATAGCTGAACTCCAGCGTCTGACGCTGCACGTCAACGATCTCCACCTTTTCCGTGGAGGAATAGCGCACGTCCGCGGACTTGCCGGTATTGATATATCGGATGATGGCCTGCACGAAAGCGCGAAGGTTGCCGGGGGTCCGGTGCTGAACTTCGAGGACGATGGCAGGGTTTCCGTTGTAGCGGATAGCCATGCCTTTGCGGAGGTCGTTTGCGAGAGCCATTAGAGGAGGATCAGATATTGGTGTAGAACCCGTATCGTGCCCGTTTTGGCCGGGGGCCGTCAAGAGGCGTGAAAGGGAGATTTTGGCGGGGGGAGGGGGCCGGCCTGCTAGAGGATCTTCAGCCGCGAGAGGTCCTGGGAATCGACGAGGCCGATGGGCTTGCGGTCATCATCGAGGACGACGAGGTCGTCGATGCGGTGCTTCTCGAGGATATTGAGGACTTCCACGGCGAGCTTGTCGCCGGAGATGGTGATGGGGTTGCGGGTCATGAAATCCCCGACGGGCTGGTTGCCGAGATCCGGCTGGCTGGGGAAGTGGCGGGCAAAGTCCCCGTGGGTGAAGATGCCGGCGAGGCGACCGTCCTCGTCGATGATCACGGCGGCTCCGGCGCGGTGGGAGGTCATGAGGCGGATGATGTCCACGACGATGTCGTCCGCCTTGGCGATGGCGAGACGGTCTGCGCCGCGCATGATCTGGTGCACCTTCAGCAGGAGCGCGCGGCCGAGGCTGCCGCCGGGATGATAGCGGGCGAAGTCTTCCTTGCGGAATCCCCGGGCTTCCAGCAGGGCCATCGCCAGTGCGTCGCCGAGCACGAGCATGGCCGTCGTGCTGGAGGTGGGGGCCAGATTCAGCGGACAGGCCTCCTGGGAGACATGGGAATCGAGCACGGCGTCGGCGGCCTTCGCCAGGGTGGACTCGCGTCCTCCGGTGATGGCGACGATGCGCACGCTGAAGCGCGTGAGGGCGGGGAGGATATTGAGCAACTCGTCGGTCTCGCCGCTGTAGCTCAGGGCGAGGACGACATCGCCATCGCTGATGACACCGAGATCGCCGTGGAGGGCGTTCAGGGAATTCAGCACGACGGCGGGCGAGCCGGTGCTGGTGAGTGTGGCGGCGATCTTCTCCCCGATGTGGCCGCTCTTGCCGACTCCGACGACGACGACCTTCCCCCGGTTCTCGACCGAGGCGCGGATCAACTCCACGGCATGCTCAAAGGAAGGCCCGAGGCGGTCGGCGGCGGCCAGGACCTCGGCCATTTCGATTTCGATCACCCGGCGGGCGCGCGTAAGGATATCCATTTTTGAAAAAGGGTGTTTCCGCTCAGGGTTTGCGGGCGATGAGAGCCAGGCGGGGCCACCACCAGGTGACCTTGTCCCCGGAGTCGTCGAGGGAAAAGACGCGGCGGGCGGACTCGGGAGCGGTGCGGATGATCTCGCGCACTCGGGCGCGATTTTCCTCCGAGGTGGCGGCGGTTTGGAAGTACCACTCGACATCGGGCTGTTTCATCGGGGTGGTCGTGCAGGAGACGACTTCCAGCCCGGCTTCCTCACAGATACGGCTCCAGTTTCCCGGAGTGACAAAGCGGCCATGGCTGGGATCGCGGAATTTCTCGATCTGGTGGATCCACTCCTCCGCCTCGGTCTCGCCATCGGGCACGCTGCCATCGATGAGCAGGAAGTAGCCGCCGGGAGCCAGCACGCGGGCGGATTCCTGGACGAAGCGGGCGGGGTCACTGAAATGGTGGGCGGCGACGCGGCAGGTGACGAGGTCAAAGCGGGCGTCGGGGTAGGGGAGATCCTCGGCGGTGTGGAGGGCCGTCTCCAGCTTCAGGCCGCGCTCGGCGGCGAGGGCGGCGGTATTCTCCAGCATGGCTGGCGTGATGTCGGAGGCCGTGACCTGGAAGCCCTTTTCCGCGAGGAAGAGCGCCGTGTGTCCGCCTCCGGTGGCAATATCGAGAGCGCGACCGGGCGAGGCGAGGGCGACGTGGGAGTAGGCCTCCGCGACATCGGCGACATCAGCCAGGATGTGGGATTTGCCGTAGTTGGCGCTTTGTTTCTGGAACTGTTCGCGTGAGGAGGCTTGGGCTTGATTCAGGGCCATGGTGTGGCCCCTGAAATTAGCGGACTTCCAGAAGGATGACAAGCTGGCCCTTCCCCCATTGCGGACCCCGGATGTACAGCGGGGCATCGCGGGCGAGGACGGCCTCGGTCGTCACCAGCAGGGACTCGCCATCGTAGAGCTCGATCTTCATGCGGAAGGAAGTGGGCTGGCGCTTGAGGACGGCGACCTTCAGGAAGATGCGCTTGCTGGGTACCAGCCACTCGACGTCGCCCTGCTTGATGTCGGCTTTCTTCTGCCCGAGGAGATAAAAGGTGTTGTAACCAAAGATCTTCCGCATCGTGGGCGCGAATTCCTCCAACTGCCGCGGCACGGTCGCCTCGTCGCTCTCCCGTGTGGCCAGCACCAAGGCGGACCAGATCTGGTCACCGGCCTGGGCGGGACTCAGCAGCAGGAGGGCCAGCCCCGCGAGAAGCAGGAGTCGGAGGCTGCCAGTGCGGAGGGCGGGGAATCTCATCGGATTTTTTCGTTCGGGGGAATGAAGCCCGTGCCATCGATCCAAAGCACGACGCCGCCGGAGTCGGGGGCCTGGAAGGTGGAGACCGTGGACTTCGGATTGCCCGCGCGGGCCTCGATGACTTGGGAAATGAAGGCCTGCTCGCTCGCTGGCTGGAAGGAAGAGGGCATCCCGATGGCGGTGATGATCCCCGCGACCACAAGCGCGGCAATGCCGCCCCAGGCGAGGCGCCAGCTCATCATGCCCACGGGACGCGCCGGGCGGTCCTCGTGCGCTATGGCATTCTCAATGCGATTCCTCAGGAACTCGGGATGCTCCAGGGGCGGGGCCTTCAGGTGTTCCCGGAGCTGGGCTTGCAGGGCGGGCCAGGACTCGGCCTCGCGGCGGGTCTCGCTATCCAGCTCGGCGGCGAAGGCGGCAGCTTCCTCGGGAGAGAGGAGGCCATCCTGCCAGCGTACGAATTTTTCGTCAGATTTGCTCATGCAGGTCCTTGAGGAGGGTTTGAAGTTTTCTGCGGGCGTGATGAAGACGGGACATGACCGTGCCGAGGGCGACTCCGGTGGTCTGGGCGATCTCCTCGTAGGAGAGGCCGTCGATTTCCTTCAGGGAGATGACGACACGATGCTCGGGGCTGAGTTGCTCAAAGGCGGCCTCGATCCGGCGGCGGGTCTCGCTCCGCTCCAGGGCGTCGCCGGGGGATTCGCCCCCCGACGGCGTGGTCCGGGAACCGGCCTCGGGTTTCAGTACGCTGTCGGAAATCTCGGATTGCGGCCGTCTCTGGCGGAAGCGGCACAGGTCGATGGCCGCATTCGTCGCGATGCGCCTCAGCCAGCTCGTCAGGGAAAACTTGCCATCAAAGCTCGCGAGCGATTTCCAGCCCCGGACGAAGGTATCCTGCGCCAGGTCCATGGCGTCGTCCTCGTTGCGGATGATCTGATAGGCGTGCATGTAGATGGTCTCCTGATGTCGCCTGACCAGCTCGCCAAAAGCGGAGGAGTCCCCCTGTCGGGAACGTTTTAAGAGGTCGGTCTCCGGCTCCGACGCGAGATCAGGCATCATTCAGGAAACGCACGGTGAGCCGGAATATTCAAAAAAATATGGGCTACAGGTTTCCGTGCCGTTTCCGCCACTCCATACGGTACTCGCTCATGAGATCGACGATCTTGTCGCGGACGCGGAAAAGGAGCTTGGAAAAGGTATTGGCCTGCCGGGTGGTCATCTTCTTCTCGGCGAGGAGTTTGGCTCCGGCGTCGAGGGCGTCGTTGGCGGCTTTCAGCCCCCGTTTCAGGTAGGCAATGGTCATGCCGATCTCGGTGTGGTCGTCTCCACAGAGGGCGGCGGCCAGCTTGGCCCCGCAGACGGCGGAGCGGGTGGCGAGGCGGATGGCTTCCGGATGCTCCTTCAGGGCGGGGTCGCGGTCGAGCCAGGCATTGATCCAGGTGTGGAGCTTCAGCGTGTCCTTGTAGATCGGGGAGCGGGCAAACTCGTCAAACTCGATGTCGGTGCTCTCCTCGGTGGCCTCGACTTCCTCATTACAAACACTTTCCGCGATCTCGTCCCACTCGACTTCGTGCTCGCACTCGCCGGTTTCCCAGCCCATCTCGCGGGCGATCAGGGAGTCGCGGTCGGGATGATCGATGTACTTCTCGAGCAGGCCGAAATACTTCTCGGTATTGCGATCCTGCTGCTGCAGGAAGCGTTCCCACTGGTATTCGTCCCAGATCTCGGGCTCATCAAAATCTTCTTCATCTCCCATTGGAAAAACGCTTACTCCGCGCCGGGACCGAGTGCAAAAAGTTTTTTTCCCGCCGTATCAGTTCCCTGGTCACGGGAAGTCTGGAGGCGGAGCTGCCCGCAGGCGGCGGCGATGTCGTGTCCCTTCTCCCGGCGGAGGGTGGCGGCGATGCCGCGATCGAGCAGGATTTTCAGGAAGGCCTCCTGCGTCGGGCGGTCGGGCCGTTCCCAAGTGAGCCCCTCGACGGTGTTGTAGGGGATGAGATTGATCTTGGCGCGCAGGCCATTGGCGAGGCGGGCGAGGGCGGAGGCCTGCTCGGGAGAGTCGTTGATGTCGCGGATCAGGATGTACTCAAAGGTGAGGTACTGCTTCTTCCGGGTGGAGAAGTAGGTGCAGGCCTCGATCAACTCCTCGACCGGGAAGCGCTTGTTCACCGGCATGATCGTGCTCCGCACCTCGTTGGTGGCTCCATGCAGGGAGATGGCGAGGCGGATCTGGAGCGGCTGATCGGCAAAATCCCGGATGCGCGGTGCGAGTCCGCTGGTCGAGACCGTCATGTGGCGCGCGCCGAGGCCGACGCCCCAGGGGGCATTCAGGATACGTATGGCCTTGAGGAGGTTATCGTAGTTGGCAAAGGGCTCTCCCATGCCCATGAAGACGATGTTGTTGATCTTCTGCCCGGAGATCTCCTCGACGGAGAGGATCTGGGAAACGATCTCGGCGGCGGAGAGGTGACGCTTCCAGCCATCGAGGCCGCTGGCGCAAAATCGGCACCCATACGCACAGCCGACCTGGCTGGACACACAGGCTGTGAGTCGGTCGGAGACCTCCCCATAGAGCGCGGGGGAGGCGGGGATGAGTACGGTCTCGATCATCTGGCCATCCGGAAGGGCAAAGAGGAACTTCTGGGTCGTGTCCTTCGACCCGGTACTCCGCACGAGGGACAGGGGGCGCAGGACAAAGCGGGACTCCAGGCTGCCGCGCAGGGCGGCGGGGAGATTGCTCATGGCGTCGAAACGGGGGGCCCGCTTCGCATAGATCCAGTCGAGGATCTGGCCAGCACGGAAGGCTGGCTGCCCGAGGGCGGCCAGTTCGGCGGTCAGCTCATCTTTTTCCAGTCCCAGGATCTCCATCTCCTTGAAAATGCCAGATTTTCCCCCTCCTGTCAGAGGAAATCCGTAGGTAATTTTCTGTAGGGAATCTCCCTACAAACCCTACACGCGGGGGTTGCTTTGCCCCCGGGTTCTGGCTAGTCTCGGCCACCGAGCATGTTTAACTCAGCCCTGTCAGCCCCTCTGAAACTGATACCGGTTTCGCTCGGTGCCTATGATGGAATGCCCTTCGCCGATCGGCGGAAGCTCATCTTGGCAAATTCCTCAGCCTTCTTCATGGCCTTCCTCGGGGGCGGCTTCCTGATCGTCAACTGGATCCTCGGGCACATGACGCTCGTGTCGCTGAATGCCGGTATGTTCGGCTTCGGCCTGCTGGCCCTGCTCCTCTCGTCCCAAGGCTTTTATCGCACCTCCTTTTTCATTGTGACCGGTGGTGCGGGCATCATCTTCTACCTCACCGGCCTCTGGTATCGCAACGGGCTGGAAAACTACCTGCTCGTGAATATGGTCGCGAGCGTCATCCTCTTTGAGTCCCTCTCCCTGCGCATCCTGCTCGGCGGCCTCAATGGGCTGGCCTTCCTCACGGTGAAGGTGGCTCACATGAAGGGCGGCACCAGCGACAGTTCCGACGCCCCCCTCGACATTTACGTCATCAATATCGTCCTCTTCCTCCTCGCCCTCTGCGGTGTGGTCGAGTTTTTCCGTACTCTCCACTCCGACTACCTGCGGTCGGTGGAAATGAAAAATCACAGCCTCTCGGAGGCAAATCACGCGAAGGAGAAGCTCTTCTCCATCCTCGCCCACGACCTGCGCACGCCCCTGGCCAATATCCGTACCACCCTGGAGCTCCTCGACTCCGGCGGCATGAGCCAGGAGCAACTCCGCGAGATGCACCCCGACATGAAGCGTGAACTCGATCACGCCTACGACTGCCTGGAGAATCTCCTCGCCTGGTCCGCTGGTCAGGTCTGGGGCATGAAAACCGAGATCGTGACCCTTAATGTCCGCGACATCTCCGAGGAAAGCAGTCTCCCGCTAGGTAGTCTCGCCGCTCGCAAGGACGTCAGTATCGAGAACCGCATCCCAGCGCATGCGAAAGTTCGCGGCGACAAACAGCAACTTACTGCGATTTTTCGCAACCTGATGTCCAACGCCATCAAATTCACCCCCTCCGGTGGCTGGGTGGAGGCAACGGCCGAGTCCATCGGCAGGGAATGGAAGATCACCGTCACCGACAACGGCGTCGGCATGGAGGCCGAGCGCGCCCGCGAACTCTTCACCGTGGCCAATCAACCGACCTCCACCACTCCCGGCACGGACCGTGAAAAGGGCCTCGGCCTCGGCTTGCAGATCTGTCGCGACTTCGTCACCGAGCAGCACGGCCGCATCTGGGCCGAGAGCACCCCCGGCACCGGTACCCGCATCCACTTCACGCTCCCGATGGCCTGAGGCTTAAGGGTGGGCGGCATTCCGTGCTGTCCGTGGATAGAGGAGGGAGACCCTCCGGTCCGATAGATCACCCAACGCAACGAGGCACCATGGCACAGTATTTCGTCACTATTCATCACCCGGACGACTACGATCCCTCCGTCGAGGACGAGGCGATGTCCCGCGCGATCGACGCCCTTAATGACGAGATGACGGCCGCTGGCATCCGGGTCTTCGTCGGCGGTCTGCATCCCGCCAGCCACGCGAAGTCACTCCGCCCGCAGCCCGACGGCCAGGTCCTCCTCACCGACGGACCCTACCTGCCCACCCACGAGCAAATAGGCGGCTTCTGGGTCCTGCAAGCCACCGACCTCGACGAGGCCCTGGCCTGGGGCCGCAAAGCCGCCATCGCCTGCCGCGCCCCCGTGGAGGTGCGTGAGTTTCACTGAGCTCAATGAACTAACCAAGCCGCCACAAAGTTTCTATGCAGACTTGGGAATACAAAACGATCAAGACCTCCTTCACCAAAGGCTGGGGCAGTCCCCAACTCGAGCCCCTCGAGTATGACCGTCTGCTGAATCAACTCGGCGCTCAGGGATGGGAACTCGTCTCCATCTTTACGACCAACCAGGAAAACGGTCGCTCGGGAGAAGCCCTAGCTGTCTTCAAACGGCTGCGGAAGCCGTAACGACCGGGAGTGTGTGATAAGCGATCCTCCTGCCTCTCGGGAAGGGAATGAGTAAAATTTATAAAATATTAGGAAGCCAAGTCATCTTGATGATTCTTTTAGCCGTGCTCGCCTTGTTAAACTTAGTTGAGGTCACGCTTATCAGAGTTGTGATCGCACTTGCGTTGCCTGTATTTTTGGTGGCCTTTAGCAGCAAAAGCGGTGGCTGATTATTTCAACGGTGCAAAAATTTCTGTAGTGAAACCCGTTGCGAAACATAAGCCATTCCTCCTCACCATGGGACTGCTAGCCGTCCTGTTTTCCAGCATGGCGGCGTTTTTCTGGTATGCCTTCTATATTCGCTATTGGAAGTGGCACGCGGAAATCGAGCAGGTGCAAAGCAGCTTCATGACACCAGAGGGGGACAATCTGACTTCGGGAGGCGCCTTCTGGGCCTTGCCGGCTCTCCTCTTTTCCGCCGTCGGATTTATCTTACTGGCAGTTCTCCTCGTACGAGTCCTAAGACGCCATTCCTCCGATCCAACCAGGCTCTCCTGAGGCATCGGATGCATCTTAAGTTAGAAAATTAGGCTCCCTCATTAATTTGGATTGCCCCGCGTAAGCCCGACTGTTAGTGCAGCGGACAACCCACCACGGGCATATGAAACAAACAGGGAAGTTTTCTGTACGGGGGCTGGCCTTCTGGCTGGCGCTGCTCACGGCGGGTGTTTTTTACTTCGGGCTGATGGCGGCGGCGCACGCGCAGACGCCGCTGGAGTTGACGGTATCAAATGGAGGGCTGTTCTTTGTGGAGGCGATCCAGCAGGCGAATGCCTATACGGGCGGGCCGGTGACGATCACGGTCGATGCCGCCTCGTATACGAACAATACGATCTTCCTCCACCAGCAACAGGTCGTCGGCCTGAATGAGGCGAATACCAGCACCACCAATCCGAACTACGTGGGCCTCACCATTGTGGGTAACGGGGTGATCCTGGACATGTCGCAGGCGAATGACGGGGCGGGGGACCGCGCGTTTTTCCTGGCATCGGGAGCCATCGCGATATCCGACCTCACGATCCAGAACGGCTTGGCAGCGGGCGGAGCTGGCGGTACCACTGGAGGCGGGGGGGGGGGCTG
>Ga0351844_1252_pt1 | contig 15457 bp, 21 predicted proteins | sample TotcelHFGM3001L5_FD_206880 | JGI IMG/M metagenome (GOLD analysis project Ga0351844, IMG submission 206880) | Enriched cells from coal bed in the Powder River Basin, Montana, United States - Total cells FGM rep1 HSBNCT.FGM.300.1.L5 ... | reverse complement strand
TCCGCCGGTTTTTGAGAAAAGCGGTATTGTGGACCGGTGGGTTGAGGGAGTGGATCGGCGGTGGACAACTTCACGGAATCAAATAGAGTAACTTTTCCCCGGGCGCGCTGCAATCCTGCAAATGAGGCGTGTGCGGAAGGACTCTTTTAAAGACATAGAAGTATCTCATGGAATTCAAGTTTACAGCAGACGGATTGATACCCGCCATCATTCAGGAAGCCACTCCGACGGAAGGTCACCCGAAGGGACGGGTATTGATGTTCGCATGGATCAACCGCGAGGCGCTGGATAAATGCATCGAGACCGGCCTGATGCACTACTGGAGCCGTTCACGAAAGAAACTCTGGCTGAAAGGCGAGACGAGCGGCCATACGCAGAAGATCCGCCGGTGGTACGTGGATTGCGACCAGGATGTGCTCCTCTTTGAGGTGGAGCAGAGTGGTGGCGCCTGCCATACGGGGCATCAGAGCTGTTTTTTCCAGGAGCTCGACAGCAAGGGAAACCCGCTGGAGGTGACGGAAGAAAAGGTTTTTGACGTCGGGGCGGTTTACAAGTCCTGATCTTCGCGAGAAGCGCGCCCGGCTGGATTCGAACCAGCGATAATACGCCAAAATGCGTTTTACTCTGTTGGCATTGTTTGTTTCTTGCCTTCATTAACGCATTTGCGCTTTAAACGGTGACACTAGATTGTGACACCATGGCATCAGTTTTCCTCGAAGGCAAAAAACCGAATTGGCTAGCAGCTATTACCGTCTGGAAGGATCTGCCTCACCATCCAAAAGGCGGCTTTATGCACCGGACCAAAAAAACGACGGGCGTACACCGGTCGAAGCCGGAAGCAACGGCGCTAAAAGTCGCCGCCGAAATGGAGAAAATCGGACGCGAGAAAGCGCCCCCCCACGGGATTGACAAAGAATATTTTGAAACCCGCGTTTCCGCCCTCATGCGTGCCGCCGGAGTTGAGCCGCCACGAAAAATCACCACCTGGAAGGATTTTGCCGGAAAATGGCTAGATGGTCTGCGGATCAGCGACGGCACGCGCACAAAATATCAGGGCGAAATCAACAACTTCACCGGGCATCTGGGAGTGAGGGCAAATCACGATCTGCGGACCATCACGCACGAGGATTGCGAAGCCTTCCTGAATTTTTTGATGGAAGGGGGAAGGACTTTCACCACGGCCCGCAATGCCCTAAAAACGGTTCGTTCCGTCCTCAAGAAAGCGCAAACTCTGCATTATATCGCAGTCAACCCGGCCGACACGGTCCAGCTAAAGAGCGAGGGGGGAGAGACGACAAAAGAGCCCTTCACCCGCTCAGAAATCGCGAAAATTTTTGCTCACATCAGATTGCAAATCGAGACGGCTCCGAGAGTGACCGTTCGGGAGAAATTCAAGGACTGGCTCACGGTCTGTTATTTTGGCCTTTATTACGGCGTACGCGCTCACGATGCCGCTAACCGGAAGGGCGAAGAAATCCGCACTGAGGACGGCTTGCGCGTGATTCGCTTCATTCCCAAAAAGAAAAAGCGAAAGGGAAAGATCGTGACTTTGCCGCTCATTGGAGAGTTGGCGAATCTGCCATCATCGGGCCTGTTGACTCCTCACCTTGCCGGGCGGAATCACTCAACAAAATACTTTGATCAAATCCTAAAGGCTTGCGGAATCGGGGAACTTCTCAGGGAGGCAAGCGGATCCGGTCGTAACATTTACAGCAAGGGTTTCCATTCGTGGAGGCATACAGCGAATACGCTCCTAAATGACGCCGGGGTTGACCTCAAAACGCGGCAATTGATCTGTGATCATGACGATGTGCGGATGAACCTGCTTTACACACACGCCACCGTTGAGCAGATGGCCTCTGCGATTCAAAAAGCCTTGGTCGATGTTTCTTGCTGATCGATGTTCAAACTTTATTTGATTTAACATTGGAATTTTGCATATTGCATCAAGATGCGTTTATGAAAACAGCCACTTTCAAGGCTCCGATTGTCAAAAATTTCGTTGAAGATGAACTTAATCTTCCTCACTGTGCGAAGATGTTCGCTATAGCCTTTGATCTCGACACGGACATTCTTGCGCAAACGTACGGATCTCCCTCCCACAATAACGCATACGCTGATATTCGGCGATTCTTGACCGACAGAGGCTTCACTTGGCAACAAGGATCGGTGTATTTTGGCGATCCAGCAAGAGGAGTTGACGCGGTGCGCTGCGTCCTGACTGTTCAGGAGCTTTCTCGTCAATATGAGTGGTTTTCGGCATCGGTTCGAGACATCCGAATGCTCAGAATCGAAGACAATAACGATCTGCGGCCAGCTCTCCAGTTAGGGCAATAATCGTTTCCTCCCGTCATAGGGCTTTGCCCGCCCTGTCTGCAAAAGCCACTCGTTGACGTTGAGACTTCCAAACCAGACGACCGCCAGCCAGCGACCATATTTATCTTTTCGGTAGACCTCAATGCGAACGTTCTGCCCTTCCAGCATCCCCCGCACATCGTCTCTCACGGCCTTCCCTGCCTCCGTGCGGATCTCTGGACAGTCAATGTCCTTTAGGCGGATTTTGCCCTCTGTGAAAACATCCATGCCAAGGGCGAATTTTACCGTCATCGTGTCGCCGTCCGTCACTTTCAAAACGGTCCCGCTGTACTCCTCTTGCGCTGCCAGCGTGGAAGCGAAAATGACGAGAACGAAAAGGACAGCAAGGAAAGACTTCATGCGGGCTCTGTAATGACTTGATCGCCGACAGGGTTAGCACCTGTCGAGGATGCCCCGGAAGCCTTCTTTTTCGACGCCTTCTTTTTCTTCCCAGCCTCCCCGCCGGGCGTCTCTGCCTGTACCTCTGTTGTAAATCCGGATTTTGTGTAGGTGTGCGTAACAGTCTTAATGCACCAATCCCCGAGCATTTCCGAGCGGAAGCCCTTGCCGAGTGTGACGTTTCCCTCTGCGACGATGTCAGGCCGGCCAGCGAAATCCACGCGGATCGTTTCCGCTCCCCGGTCCATCTGATCCAGCATCGACATTGCCGCATTCTGAGCGCCCATTTCGTCCGCATGGTCAAGCGGATGCTCATAAACTGATTCTTCTCCGTCATCGTCGATCTGGTCCGGGTTGACCTCTTCCGTTATGACAGTTTCGCCGGTAGCAGTAACCCTCATTGTCTTTCCCGTTTGCGCGTCGTGGTACCTGGTCCGGGCCTTTCCGAACTTCGTTCGCAACTCGCGAGAGTATTCCCATGATGAGCACTCCGCCCGGGTGAGAGTGATGCCCTCAAGTGACATCCCCGTAACGCTCTTTGCCTCGCCACGCTTTACAAAAACGAGATAACCGCACGTCGGTTTCATCACGGCCTTCCAGTCCCTTGCCAAGCGCGTCAAAAGGTTCATGTCGCTCTCGTTGGTCTGGTCCAGATGCTTCAAAAGCCACCCGTTATATTCAGGGGAGACAGCCGCCATCATTCCCGCCTCAGCGGCCACGGTGCGAATCAGGTCGCCGAGTTTGACCAAGTGCCAAGAGCGTGTTTTCCGAGTCTGGAAGGGCTTGAACCCTTGCGCCGCCGTGAACGGTGCCGCTTTCCCGCTGAGGCTCACAATATCCGGCGGGCCTTTGACCCGCACGGAATCAACGACAAATTGCCCCATGTTCCTCAACTTCGACCCGTACCCGAGCGCGACAGAGAGCGTTTCCCCTTCCTCCGGCAGCTTCAATTTTCCGTCTCGATCGCTGAGAGTGATAACGAGAGAATCAGAGTTTTCAGTTGCTTGGTCCGTAATCGTGAGCGTTCCGAGCCTCTCAAGGTAAACCCGGCTTAGATCCACCCCTGCCCCGTCTGTGATTTTGCAACACGGGGTCATGAGAATAGGCGGACAGTTTCAATCGATTGCGCTTCAATGTCCGGTAGGGTGATGGAAAGGCCCGCCGGAAGGGTGACATATTGCCCAAGGTCAAGAGCCCGGTTTGCCTCAATGACCTTTTCAACCTGCCCGCCGATGACCTCGCCATAATAATCAAAGGCGATTTCGTCGAGCATGTCGCCCGTACGTGTGACATAGATTTGCGCACTCATAGCACCGCCCCCAGCAACCCGGACGCGGAGACTCGAAAGCCTGCGATTGTCACGGTGATTTCCCCGTATTTTTTCAGGGTCAACGCGAAGTCCTGTTTTCGGAAAGTGCCATTGTCCCAAAATACGGTTTGCTGTTCGTCGATGCTAGAAACGCACCAAAGCCCGAAGAAATTCCCCGTGCCGGAAATGAGCGGGAGCGGGAGCCCGAGCCCAGCCATTAAGCGGAGTTGTGCAATCTGCCCGGTGCCGCCGCGGAAGCCTGGGTAAATCGTTCCGTTTAGCGTGATCGTGTCCGATGCCTCGCCCGTGAATTGCAACAATGGAGACGCCCCGGCTCGCTCATGCTCTGCCCATTTATATTCCGTGGTCCGCTGCAATTGTTGATAGGCCGCTGTCGGCAACGAAAACCGAAAAACGCCAAGTGCCATCATGATTTGCATAAATAATCAGTCGTAGAGAGCTCCCCCGGCTAGAGCGGCCTGCCGTCCGTCAAGGCGTGCCATGACAAGGTCAGCAATGGCCCGTTCATTCATCCCGGGAGCCGCGTTGATCGTGATGTTATAGGTTCGCGCATCCGTCCGGCTTCCGCCCCCTCCGCCGTTCGGAATGATCTGCCCCGACCGTGAAGGAGCGAAGATTTCCGGCCCTCGCTCGCCAACAAGATAACGCTTCCCCGCTTCGACCGGCCCACCGTTTGCGCGAGCGCCTGAGACGCCTTGAGCCCCGCCCCCGGCAATAGCAGCCGCCGCGGAAGTCGCGACCGATCCCACGGACGGCCCGCCGCCGCTGAAGATTCCGCCGATGCTGCTTTTGACGGCACCAAATTTCGCAAGGATGTTTTCAAACCAAGCGTTGACGGTCGCAGTCAGGGAATTAAAGGCTCCGCCGATTCCATCGCGGATTGCCTGCCCCACGTCCGCCGCGCTTGCTCGAATCTCGTTAAATTTCGCGACAAACCAAGATCCTACGCTCTGACCAATTCCGAAGATATAAGTCAGCGCCTCGCCTATGCTGGGGACGGCAGCGGCCACGTCATAGCAAATCCATCCAAAGTTCTCCATTGCCTCGGAGACTTGCGGCCAATAAACGGCAATCGCCCCGATGGCTGCACCAAGCCCCACAAGCACAAGTGTGAGCGGCCCGCCTGCGACCGCGGCGGCTCCCAGAGCAACGGTAATCCCCCACACGGCAGGCGTTGCCATAACCAGCGCCGCCCCCAGCGTGACAATCGAAGATGCCAACGGAAGAAGGGGGATTGCCGCCATGCCGATCAATAACGCTTTCACCCCCCCGATAGGTTCAAGAAATTGAACGATTTTCGGCCCCCAGACCCGCGCGGCATCCACGAGTTCACCGCCAAAATCAATGATCTTTGAAATCTCTTTGCCGATCTCGTCAGCGTACTTTTTCAAAGAGCCGTCCTCAGACATCTTATCGAGGGTTGCCAAAAATCCGCCAAGCTGGCCCTTCAGTTTCTCGAATGGTCCGCTTGCCATCACCATGCTTGCGAAGCGGCTCCATTGGTCGCCAACATTCGACATCATGCCGCCCCATGAACGAGAAAGCTTGTCCATAGCGCCCTCATATTTCTCGTTCCAAATCGCAAGCAAAGCGGATTGGATGGCGGCGCGAGAGTTCGCGTTGACAATCTTTCGCATCTGCTTCCCTGCTTTATCGGTGTAGCTGTAGACGATCTTGCCTTGCTCCTTGCTGGCCTTGATGCCGAATTCTTTCAATCGCTCATTCTCACCCGTTACGGCGTCGGCGATGGCCTCAACGGCCTGCATCACCGGCTTTCCCATCGCGGCGGATGTGTCGCCCAATGTCTTCATGAGCCCACCCGCTACGGGGTCCATGCCGTAGGCTTTTAACCTCACAAAAGACTCTGTGACGCTTGCTAGATCGTAAGGCGTTTTAGCGGCAAAATCAGAAATCCATGCAAACGATTTTTTCGCTTTCTCATTTGAGCCTTCGATGGTTTCCAAAACCGTCTGGTAAGATTCAAACTGTGAGGCTACATCGAGAAATTGCGTCTTCAAGGTTGCCCCGAACATCGTCAACCCGACCAGACCAGCGGCACCGGTCATTGCCGCCCGGGAGCCAACAGCGCCGATCTTGCCGCCGATATTCAGCGACTTGATTTTTCCGATGCTCTCGATAGCGGTTTTTGTCCGCCGTGCTTGCCGCTCGACACGCGCAAGCTCCTTTTCAACTACGGTCCCGCCGATGCCCTTCCCAAGTTGGCCTTTCAGGTCTTTAGCTCGCGAATTGAGCAGCTTGAGCGATTGCCCGAGCTTTTGAGTATTGCCAGTGACAACCGCAAAACTCGATTTCAGCGAGGACGCGATTGCGCCCCCGATTTCTAAAACTACTTTATGTTTTTTGTCCGCCATCGCTCGGTTTCGGAAGCATGGCTAGATAGTCTCGAAAATCCCTGTATGGCAGTTTCCCTATACTAGCCGGTTGCCATCCCGTGTAAGATGCAAGCGCGAGAATGCAGTGCATTAGCACCTCGCGCGTTACTCCAAAGGGGTTTCGTCCTCCTTAGCGTCATCCTCAGATTTCACAAAATCTCCGAATGCCTTTTGAAGTTTGCCGTAGTCCCGATATTTCATTTTGCGGATAGCGGCGGGCTCCACCATGCAAAGGTTTGCAAAGAGGTCAACCTCGGCTTCCCCGGGCGTCTTTTTGCTCTTCTTCATAGCGAGCATGTCCTCTACTTCTGGCTCCCGCATTTCGAGGGTGTCGGTTTCTACGCCAGAGACAAAGATTGGAGAGGAAAGGGTGATTTTCATATTTGGTAAAAATTGAATTGTGGTTGCTGGTTTCCTTACATTCCGAGTGCCGCACGTTGTGCCGCGAGGCGGTCCACGCCGTTGACGATGCGCACCATGTTGAGCACATCGATTTCATAGATGGTGACGCCGTCTTGCTCGTACTTGTAATAATCGAGCTCCATCGCATACGGCAGGCCGTTACGCTCTCCCGCCTTCCAAGATGGGGTTTCGATGCTTCGGAGTGTGCCTGTCATCCAGACAACAACGGGAGTTACGACGCCGTCTTTGCCCTCAAGCGCCCCGCGAGCCGTAAGAGGCACGGACAACCCCGGACCAACGCCCCAGAGCTTCAGCGTTTCCACCTGGTATCCCGAGAGAGTGAAAGACGCCTCAAGCTTCTCTTGTCCGAGCTCGATAAACGTCGAAGTGTCCATTCCCCCGCCGCGGAAGTCCTCACCAGCAAGGGCAAGAGTCGGCGTCTTGAGTTCGTCCACGTTGCCCGCATAACCGCGGCCATCGAGGAAGAGATTGAAATTTTTGAGGATTTGAGAGGCGACAGCCATAAAATTATACGAGTTCTTCGAGGTAATCGTTGTTGAGGTGAGCGCGGAAAATCAGATGTTCGGCGGGGTATGTAGGGCCAAAGTCAAAATTCCAATAGGCTTCGCCGTTGGATATGTTGGCGGGTGAATTAAGGTCAGGATCAGCCCAGCACTTGCCGCCGATGATCGCGCCAAGGTTGCGGAGCTTGCGCAAATACGCATTCACCGATTCGGCAACGTCGGTGTAATACGTTTTCGTAATTCCACGATCCACGGCCCACATATGCGCCTCTTGGATGGAATCAAAAATCATGTCAGCCGTGCGCCGGACAGAGAGAAACTTGTACCGCGGATCTGCGGACGTTGTACGGTTGCCCCAGAGGCGAAAGCCATTCTTGCGAATGATGGTCGCAATATTGTTTTCGTTGAGGATGTTTGCCCCGCAATTAGGATCTCCGAGCATGAAATCTACCGGGCGAGACGTGCCCGTGATGCCGTAAATTTCTTGATTCGATGGGGACCACCAAAAGCCGCGTTCGTTGTCGCTTCGCGCAATCAGGCCAGCCACGCGCGAAGATGCGGGCTCGTTGATCGTCGCCCCGGACCGAAATACCTGCGTCTGGGGGTCTGTGATGTAAATCCGCCCCGTGCCGAAATTCTGCCCGTATGCGATTGCGGCGGCATCGTTGGTATTCGGTCCGTCAATCGGACAAACGGCACGCATCCGGGCGGCTACGGCAGACAGTTCAGACGCGACGGCCAGAACGTGAGAAAACCCCGGAGCAATGAGGATTCGCGGCCTCAAGCCAAGAATCGTTTCCGCGGCGGTAAAAGCCCACATGCCGGTTTTGTCGGCGGAATCGCCGATGATATTCGATTGCGTGTCAGCCAACAGTGCCTCTTCCTCCACGCGCACGACGACGACAGCCGCCCCGGTTTGGTCAAAGATCGCGTCGAGCCCATCCTTGATAGTACCGGTAATACCAGCCCGAGCGGCCTGCGAACGGCTTGCCGTCACAAGTACGGGCGTGTTGATGGGAAATGCTTCATCCTCTCCCCCGGCGAGGAAGAGAGTATTGAGCGCCCCGACAACCCCGCTTCCGTCACTGCCGCCTGTGTTGGTGATCGCAACCAGCGCGTGAGCATCGGCTTTGCCCTCGATGGCGGTTTTCACTTGCGCCGCTGTCGATGTGATTACCCCGCCCGCATCGGTCGCAAGGGAAACGGAAATAACCTGATTCGAGACAGTGACCGCAAGAGCGGCGCTATTCGCGACGGGATTCCGAAACCGAATAGCGATATTGTTTCCGAAAGTCCCCGGCAATTTTGACGTGAAGGTTAGGCCGGTATCGCCACCCTCCGAGCCCGTTGACAGTGAAGCTTTCACCTCTTGCGCGGCGTCTGGCGCGGTGCCGATGAAGCCGATAACGGAGGATTTGACGGTTTGAATCGGGCGCGGCCCGTCGAGAACTTCGATTACCTCGACACCATGAAGAAATTGTTCAGCCATAAAATAAATGCGGTAGCCTCTAAGCTATTTTCCGGGTTGCTTTAGGGTCTAGTGCGCCTTCGTTATTCAGGACGCGCCCCGAGAATTTCCGGCCATGTCTGGCGGATCGTCATCGGAGTCTTCCCGGAGATTTTGAAATTGGTAACACTCCGAAGCGCCCGTTTCTTCAACGCAATGTCTTCTTGTTCCTTGGTCGTTCCCTCCTCGATTGCTCGCATGAATTCCAAATCCAAAGCGGCAAGCAATGGCTTCCGAGCCTCGCGCCACTTATCCCGCCATAGCTCCCGGCCGCGTTCGATATTGAAAACGATCTTCCCTCCGCTGAAGTCGTAAGCGGTGAAAAACTCGCTATCCACATTGACCGCTTCGACAATCTTAAATGCGGCTCCCGCGGGAACATCTTTCTTTGCCACCTCTTCAATCGGAGTTCCGGCGGCGGGTGTGATGACGGCTAGGCTTCCGTCCTGTTGAGCGTAAATGACATTCATAAAATTAGGCAAGAAGGGTTGAGATTTCCGCCATCACTTCAGACAGCGGATAAGGGGCGGCGGGAGGTGTAATACCGGAAAGAAAGGCCGCGCGAACGTCGTTGACCCATTGCCGAGTTGCGGCGCATTTCTCGGGCAACGGTACGCTTTGCCGCTCAAGTTCGCGCTCGATGTCGGAAAGATTGAGCAACCAGAAGGCCGTGAATCCATGCGAAGCGGCAAAGCTCTCCATCGTGATTTCTGGCTCTGGTTCCGGCTCGGGCTCTGGCTCTGGTTCTGGCGCGTCGGGGATGTCTTCCAGCGTCCAGTGATCGCCGACAAAAACGGCCCGCGTTCCTTCCGTCACTTCTGGCGGCTCTTCGTTCGTGGCGAAGGCCGGGATTAAATAAATACCTGGCTCCCGCGGGCTTTCGTCAGCCTGCGAAGAGCCAAGAAATATTCCCGTCTCCGGGTGGTAGTGAAAAGTTGTCATGGGGCAAATTTGATGCAGGCCAGCAAGGCCACGTTTCGCGGTCGAGTCTCAGCGCCTCCGCCTGTATTCGGATTTCCAGAATCAAGGGTTGCGGTATTTCTTAAATGATTCGATTCAGCGCCGTTTGAACCGGACGTTGTGCCCGCATAGGTTGAGTAAGCGTGCGTGTGATTTTGGATCATTTGCCCCTGTGCCGTGCCTAGTCCCCGCCCGGAATCTACGCCCCGCCCGTCATCCCACACGCGGAGAAATTCGCCTCGAAGATCCGGCAGATTGTACGTCGTTGAGCCATTCCCGTTTCCGTAATTGGTCCCGATCAATGCGAAAAGTTCGGCGTAAGTAGCTCGCGAAATTGCCGCCCCGTTCGCCTTCAGAAATCCGCTTGGCGGAGTGCTGGCCGGGAAATAAATCACACTGCCGACAGGGACGATTAAGTTACTCGGAAGGGTGATCGTCTTACCGGAAAGGTTGAGTACGCTTGCCAGCTTTGCCGCTGTTACCGTCCCATCATCGGGGACAGTTGGACCGGCTGGCCCCGTGTCGCCGGTGTCGCCTTTCTCGCCTGTGTTCCCTCTCGGGATGACAAAATTTACTTTCTGGTTCGGTGGCGCTCCGGTGATCGTGACTAAAACATTCGTGCCCGGCGCTCCGGTCGCAATGGTACCAACTCCAAGCCCGTTGATGGTCAGTGCGCCATCCACATTCACGGTCGCCGGAGGGTGATTTTCGATTGTAACAATGATGTCCGCCATACTCAACGAGTGACCTGTTTGGAGAGCGCGACATTTCCTTGTAGCGCCCTAACTGCTGTCCCATCCGCAAAGGTGATCAAAACGTCATAGGCGGCGCTCTCAAATGCGAGTTGCCCCGTCTGGCTCGCTGTGAGCGAGAGCACAACGCGCCCGGTTGTTCCTGCATCCTTGGTGGCTGTCAGATTTGCGATTATGTTTTTACTTTCCGCGTCTGGCCTGATTTGCGCGGCTACGGTCGCCGTTGCTAGGTCAATGGGTGTTTCCGAGGCATCGCGGAAAACCATCGCGAGGGCGAAAGTTGCGCCTTGGTCAATGCTGATATTGTGTTCGCTTGCCATAGCTCAAAAGATGACCACGGCCATAGCACGGGGATTATAAAACACAGTGCCCGAGCCGCCCGGGTCAATGAGGTTGCGCACGCCAACCGATCCGCTCGGCACGGTAAGCCCCGCATCATCGAACCACGTTGACGCGATGTGTTCGCGTGGTCGCCCTCCTGTCGAGTCGTTCAGGTCAGGGGAATACGACGTTACAACGATTGCCCGCTGTGAAAGGTCGGTCCCGCCAATATTCGTACTCACCCTAAATTTCCCCGTCCCCAGATAGGAAACCGAGACAATGTTAAAGTGATTTTTGATGACGCACGCGCCCCCGCTCACCTCGAATATCACCCATGCTTTAGCCGTCGTCGGACAGTTGGTTATCGCGTTTCCACTCATCACGAGAGGCCCGGTCATCGTGTCGCCGCTCTTCTGGACCAGCCCGGAAAGGTCCGGGGTAATGCCGTCAACGTAGCCTTTTGTTGCCGCGTGCATGGTCGCGGTGGGGTGCGCGTGCAGGGTAAGAAATCCTGCCATCGTGTCCCCTATCCGCTTCACGAATCCGGCAAAAGCCTTGAGCTTTTTAGGCGTCACAATCCTCTCATCATCTGTCCCCGTGTCGGTTTCCGCTTGAGTCGCGACCTCTGCCACGCCTTTGACCGTCTCCGTTGCCGGTGGATATTGGAATGATGCGTCTCCGATGGTCACGGACTCCGGCGGCGCGGAAGTAATATCAAGGTCGATTGCGAAGAGTGCGCCATTGTCCGCCGTCTTTATGAGCAATTCCCCGACCGCCTGAGAGCACACGGCGAAGAGAGTCGCGCCGGAAAAAATCCCGATTTCGCGAACGGTGTAAGCGTCGTTGCTGGTGTCGCTCGCGGTGATGTGGATTTTACCTGGTCCCGGGGTTGAAGATCCTTCGGGCACGATCTGCTTTATTTGAGCGGTAAGTGCGGCCTCGCTTCCGTCCGGCTCGTACCCGGCAGAGCCAAGCGCGATTTTATCGAGCACGACCGGCCCGATTGTTCCGACGTTCGCCAGCAAGTCGAGCCCGGCAGTTGTGACTTTGAAATTAAGCATAATTATTCAGGGATGGTTAGGACTGCGGAGAACCTTTGAAAAACCGTGACTTGGCCGTTAGCCGTCACATTGACCGGGCACGAATAGCCCGGCGTGTACTCAAGCGCGAAATCCGAGCGGACCGGCTTCACTCGCTTGATTGCCTCAATGATCGCTTCCCGTGCGCCGATGGGAATTGTATCGAGAGAGAGGATGAGCTTGAACGTGTGCGGGACTCCGGGCGGGGTTGTCTCCCACCATTCTTTTATTGCGATTCCCAGATTGAAGGATTCAATGATGCGCTTTACCGCTCCAATCGTGCCCTTCTTACGATGGATTTCGACAGAGGACGCAATGACGTTCCGCTTTTGCTGTTCGGTCCAGCTTGAATCCCATTCGTCCACGGACATTCCCCACGCCAGCCACGGAAGCAGGGCGGCGGGACAGGTGTTTGCGCTCCAAAGGTCGCGAAGTAAAACCGGGATGGCGGAAACCCTCGCGACGGTGTTCGCAAGGGCTCTCTCTTGCGGGGTTGCGTTCGGCGGCAAAAGATCCTCGCTCATTCCGCCAGCCCTCCATGGGTGAGATTGATGCCCGTGCAATATGCGGCCCTCTCGTGATCGCAAACGATGTCTGCCGCCGGTTGAGCCAATACCACTTTATTGACCCCGGGCACGTGTAGAGCCGCAATGATCGCGGATCGTGGAATATCGTAGCCTATCTTGTGCCGGTCATTTGCAACGGCCTGTACGGCCTTCCGGGCTTGCTCGATTACAACCGCGGAATCAGGGCCGGAAAACGTGTAAATTGTAGCCTCAACGGTGAAGCTTTCGATGATGGCCGATTGCACGGTTACATGATCCGTCAACGGTCTTACGTTCTCGTCATTCAGGATCTCGGCGACCTCATCCACGACAGAGCCGGAGACGGCTCCGCTATCCGTCGTGCCTAGCAGGGTAACTAACACTTCCCCGGGCTCGATTGTTGGCGGCCCCACAATAGAAGCATGTTTCACGCTCGAAGATTTCAGCGCATGAAAGAGGTAAGCGCCCTCCGGGCCTGCCGTGCTCAGTCCTTCAAGAGCCAAGGTAATGCGATAACGGAAATCCGCGTCTCCCTCCATGACCGCGGCCACGGGCGGAATTGCATCGGGCTCCGCTGGGGTGATCGTCTTACGCACGACGCCAAAGATTGCCCCGAGTTGCGCAAGATCGTTCCCCGTCGCGAATGCGAGCATGACGGCCCGGGCGGCATCGTTGACCCTTTGCCGGAGTAGCATTTCCCGATAGGCCGCGACCTCCAATATTTTCCACGCGGGGTCACTCTCAACAAGAGCGGTAAACGCCGGGTCAAGAGTACGCAATTGCTCCACCATTTCGGAGAGAATCACTTTGTAATCTATGCCCTCGACGATGTCGGGAGCGGGAATAGTGGAAAGGTCAATTGCGGTGAAGCTCATATAACGATGCCGTCAACGGTGATTGGTTGCCCGTTCGGCAGATAGGTTCCCTCAAGGGTCAGAGTGATTTTCCCGGCGGTGACTGAGGTAACGAACACGCGGTTTACTCGCACGCGCGGCTCCCATTTCGTCAGGGCTTCAATGCTGGCAACGTAAAGCTCTATGATGGTCCCCGGATTAATCGGCGCGTCTACGAGTTCAAAGAGCCGGGAGCCGTAATCCCTGAGCATGACGCGAGCCCCCAGCGGAGTAGACAAAATATCTCGTATGCTCTGCCGGAGGTGATCGAATCCAGATAGCTCTTTGCCTGTAGTGTTGTCGGTCCCTCGCACAGTGCCAAAACTTTAGGGCTCCCGTGATTTGCCGTTCTAGTGCGGCTTCTTTATGGCAAAGGCCCGGCTGTGTTCTGTATTCCGGTAGTCACGCCGCTATGCTTGTGCGATTGCAGGCCGATTCCGTCGCTTGTCAGGTTGCCGCCGGTCTGCGTGACTGGCCCGTTGATGGTGATAGCGGCGGCGGTGATCGTGATGCCAGCCCCGGAAAGCTCGATACTGGCACCTCCCAGCGTCATCTTTATTTTCTCCGCCTCGATCTCAACTTTTGCCCCGTCGCCGATTTTGTGAGTGATCTTCGTTTCTGTGATTTCACTCACGGCATTTTCGCCGACTTTGACGGTAGATTTCCCCTCTGGGAGCGAGATTAGACGCGCGTGATTTTCGCGGTCATATTCGTAGATCGCGCCGTCTTTGAACGTCGTTCGGCTCACGTCGACTTTGTCGCCGTTTGCAGGGAAATCGTTTTTGTAAACCGCCCCGGGCAAAATAAAGCCGCTCTCAGAATTTCCAGATGGAGCGACGACTAAAACTTGCTCGCCGATTTCCGGCGGGTGCCAAGTCTTGTCTTCCCCTGCCCGCGCGGTCATCCATGGGAGCCAGTCCGAAACATTCTTCCCGAGCGAAACGCGCACACGAGCGACTTTGTAATCTGCCTCGATGACCGTACCTGGTTGAATCAGCTTCCCTAGACGCCGCTCTATGTCTCCCTGTCTCGCGTTCACGGCTGGATGTAGTCAGGCTGAAAATCGGCTCCCACGGTTCGAGCTTGGCCGATATGAATTTCTGTCGGCGTCTCCCCCGATGGATTCCAAATTGATTCCCCGAGCGCCCCTGTCACCTCCCACTCTACCCGCCAAGCCTCGTATTCATCTGCAAACTCTTCCGGTGCCGCGGTCGCAAATTCGCCCGGTGTAACGGGCATTCCGAAGCGGTTGCTCTCAACGTAGAGGGCAACATTCGCCGCCAGCTTACGCACGGCCAGCTTATTGCCCTTTTTGTAACTCGCTATCACCTTCGCGGAAAAGGAAAGGGTCACTTCCAGTTGTTCGGTCCCCGTGTTCCCGGGCTTCCCCCGGTCGAAACCTTCCAGTTCAAAATGGATGGATGGCACCTTCACTTTATCATTATGACGCTCGTAAAAATCCACGTCACAATAAGGGAATTTTGCCGCCAATCCTGCCTTGATCGCCTCATGCAGGGCTTCAAGGTCGATCTCTGTAATTTCCTCAGACATTACCGCGAAGAGTGAAAGTTAAATGCCCGTTCAAATTCCGTGATCAGTCGTTCCCCGATTTCCTGACCGATTCCCATAACGGCAAGTTGCCCCTCGCCCTCGATCTCAAGCGGCTTTGATTTCTTGAGCGGCAATCGCTTCTTGCCTTTGCGCTCGAAGACATGCCCCCCGATTTTATCGACGATGAACGCGCCCGGACGTTTGGCCGGCCCGGCCACCACCCCCGACGCAGTTTGTCGCGGCTTCAGGGCTTTCAGCGGGATAGGCCGCAAGCCAACCCAGACGCGCCCGGCATCGCCCCGCACGTCAACAATCATGCGGTTTTTCACCACACGTCCGGCCACTTTTAGAGCGCCTGCAACCTTTCGGCGGACCTGTGTTGCTGTCCATCGCGTTGTTCTGACAACCGCAGACCGCATCGCTTTATCCGCTTTTGGTCCGACCGC